>OLVW01000250.1_pt1 | contig 57825 bp, 43 predicted proteins | sample 1673301 | NCBI WGS metagenome assembly OLVW01 (sample SAMEA3178941, study PRJEB25190) | human gut metagenome
AGGATTCTAACCTCTGCCGGGTACTCCGCCAGCTCCGTAGAGAAGTATCATTATCTTTCTGACCGTCATCGCCATATCGGTTGCAATCCGATACTCATAGCAGGAGTTCTCGCTGTTCTGAAATTTTCAGAAGTTTCGGCGTACCTACTAAAGTGGCTATCATCAGAATTAAAGTCTTAACGACCTGTGTATTCAGTTGTCAAAGAACAAGTGAAAAGGCTTCCGTTTTCATCATCAGGAATTAACCCCTTCACTCATTGCACAAAAGGGTTCATTTTGGACACCCAAAATCGCTGCTTTTCCGAAAAAAATTTCAAAAAATTTTTGACAACAAAAAAAGCCGCCTGTTTCAGTTAAAAAACAGACGGCATAAATGCTTGAAATTATTTGATTTTCAGTTTCTTTTTCTTTGCGGACAGCACTTTCAGAAGAACTTCATCTACTGCGTCGGTGTATCTTCCTTGTACTATGAGATTATTTTTCAGATTGATAAGCGACTGTATCACTCTGCTTTGCTCATCATCGGTTAGGTAAATGTGATATTTCTTTTCTCTCATCGGCTGTTCCTCCAGTTCTTAAATATTTTCCTGATTATCTTAATATCTTCTTCTGTATCGGAAGATATAAATATATGTACGCTCTGAAATGCCGCTTTGATACGCTGTGCATATTCGGGTTCCGCTTCGTTTGGCTTCATCGGCAACTTAATGAGTTTGATTCCACGTTGTTTACAGAGATGTTCCTTTAGTATGTCTATCTTCTCCGAGTCCGTATTCACTTGAATGGCAACCTGCTCCAGTGGGATATATACATCAAGTGGAATACCGAATAACCTGTCAGAGCCAAGTTCAACTTTCAATCCTTTCAAATTGGCATAATAACTGATTGCAAGAGCCGGGAACAACGACAGATACTCCTGCTCACATATCCTGCACCCTTTTCCGAGAACAGTACGCTCGTTTATCTTCATACTCCAAGAATGACCGTATCTGCATTTCCACCACGCTCTCTTTGCTGAAGTTCGTGATACTTCTGTCGGCTTCAATTTATTCTGTTCATAATCCCATTCACTGAGAAGCTGATTATCTGTCGTCGCCAAATCATTATATCCGGCAAGAACTTCTCTCTCCGCACAAACGGGGCATACCGTACCTTTCACACGAGCATTGATAACTGATTTCCACTCGTTACCGCATTTACCGCATCTCCACCAGACATTTTTCCTCGACTTTGCATTTACTTCATCAGGCTTCAATGGCAAGTTCTTCTCCGACCACTCCGAAGCAATTTCAGGGTGTGTTGTCTGCAAATCGTTAAACCCTTTCAGGAATATGTACCCACTGCAATATGGGCATTTGCTGCCACCGGAACGGGTAGAAATAAGGGTGTTCCACTCTCTGCCGCAATCCTTACACTTCCACCAAGCCTTACGATTGGCAAAGACCGTAACCTGAGTTGGAAGTAACGGATAATTTCTGTCCGACCACTCGGCTGCTATATCCGGCAGAAGTGTTGCAAGGTCATTAAATCCTTCCAACACTTTATTATGGGAGCAATACGGGCAACCCGTTTTATTTATTGTCCTGCTCTTAATGGCAGCTTCCCACTCGTGTCCTTTTTCACATCTCCAAATCACTTTCTTATGAGAACCAATAGAAACCTCTGTCGGTTTTATCTTATTCTTTTTCGACCACTGCTTTACCAGTAATGGCTCTAATGTCGCCAAATCGTTAATACCTGCAATCACTCTCGCACCGGAACATATCGGGCATTTCTCTCCATTAGAACGAGCCTTAACGCTTGTCTGCCATTCGTGACCGCAAGCACCTTTCCACCATACTTTTTTATTTGAACCAAAGGTAATATCTTCAGGCGTAAGTGGTAAGTTCTTCTCCGACCACTCCAAAACAAGCTCCGGGTGTACTTCTGCTAAACTGTTATTCATAGCCAAACCTTAACCTCCTTGTGCTTAGAGTATATGAAGTTTTGGCTTTATCTTGTAGTTTGCGAATATCCATATAAATAGAAAAAGCCCTTTGAGAAAAGGATTTCTCCTCTCTCAAAGGGCAAATAGACAAATTGATTATATTATTTACTAACCATCTATTGAAAAATACTGCAATTTTTCAAAAGCATCGTCCATAAATTCAAACTCAAATATATGACAATCATCAAATGACTGTTCGCAATAAGTCACTTTCCCATTATCATAATCGACAATAGGTCTGCCAAGATTTCTCTTTACATCTTCAACAGTAACTTGTCCGTATATTTCTTTAATATCAGGTAGCATAAAATCAATTATTCCGTCCAAATGCTTAAAATAATTATTAGCCAAAGTTTTTACAGTATCCTGAATATCTTCTTCTGGTTCTTCGTCCCAAGCAAAAATCAGTCCCTCATACTCAAAAACATACTGTCCTATATCTTCTCTAAATTCCATTATGCCTTCTCCTTTCAATTATTGAATTTGCTTTTCATTTTAGAAAATGGGCAATCCCGATTGGAATTGCCCACTCATCGTACTAATTATGCGATTTTTTCTTGCTTGCACCGATTTCTGCATCAAATGATGTAAGTTTGATGTAAATCGCTGTTTTTTCAGTTTTTTATCAAATGAAGTACGTCCCGTATATTTGGTAAAACGGTACATCTTTACATCATCTTAATAAAGCTTTGCACCTGCCGGAATGTGGTCATCTACCATCAGAAGATGGAGCTTTTCTTCGCCTTCTTCTTCGTGAATAGCACTAAGGAGCATACCGCAGGAGTCGATACCCATCATCGCTCTCGGTGGAAGATTTGTGATAGCGATAAGTGTCTTTCCAACCAGTTCTTCCGGCTCATAATAAGCGTGAATACCGCTTAAAATGGTTCTGTCTGTGCCTGTTCCGTCATCAAGAGTGAACTGTAACAGTTTCTTTGACTTCGGTACTGCAACACATTCTTTAACCTTTACTGCACGGAAATCTGACTTGCTGAATGTATCAAAATCAACTGCTTCCTCAAATAAAGGCTCAATCTTTACCTTAGAAAAATCAATCTTTTCAGGCTCTGCTTTCACTTCTTCAGCAGCCTTAGATTTTACATCATTTTTCTTATTTACATCATTCAAGGTCTTCATTGTCGGGAAGAGGAGCACATCACGGATTGCCTGTGAATCAGTCAACAGCATAACCAGACGGTCGATACCATAACCGATACCACCTGTAGGAGGCATACCGATCTCCAGTGCATTTAAGAAATCCTCGTCTGTATGCTCTGCTTCATCATCACCGGCTGCTGCATTTGCATCCTGTGCTGCAAAACGCTCACGCTGATCGATCGGATCGTTCAGCTCGGAGTATGCATTACACATCTCCCATGTGTTTATAAACAGCTCGAAACGCTCAACCTTACTTGGATCAGAAGGTTTCTTCTTGGTCAGTGGGGAGATCTCGATCGGATGATCCATGATAAATGTAGGCTGGATCAGCTTTTCTTCACAGAACTCCTCAAAGAACAGGTTAATGATATCACCCTTCTTATGACGTTCTTCATATGCAATATTGTGTTCATCAGCCAGTTTCTTAGCTGCTGCATCATCTTCTACCTGATCGAAGTCGATTCCGGTATATTTCTTGATCGCATCATTCATGGTCAGACGCTCAAACGGCTTACCGAAATCAATCTCGATTCCATTATAGGAAATCTTTGTGCTTCCGCAAACCTTTTCAGCAAGATAACGGAACATGGACTCTGTCAGTTCCATCATACCTTCATAGTCTGTGTATGCCTGATATAATTCCATCAGCGTAAATTCCGGATTGTGTCTTGTATCAACACCCTCGTTACGGAATACTCGTCCAATCTCGTAAACTCTTTCCAGTCCGCCTACGATCAGACGCTTCAGATATAATTCCAGAGAGATACGAAGTTTTACATCCTCATTTAATGCATTGTAATGTGTCTCAAATGGTCTTGCTGCCGCACCACCTGCATTTGCAACAAGCATAGGAGTCTCAACCTCCATGAAATCACGATCTGCAAGGAAGTTACGGATCTCTTTTAAAATCTGTGAACGCTTGATAAATACTGCCTTGCTCTCCTGATTCATGATAAGGTCTACATATCTCTGACGATATCTGACATCTGTATCTGTTAAGCCATGGAACTTCTCTGGAAGGATCTGTAATGACTTGCTTAAAAGTGTCATTTCTTCTGCATGGATAGAAAGCTCTCCTGTCTTTGTACGGAATGCCCATCCCTTTACACCATAGATATCCCCGATATCGGATTTCTTGAAATCTGCATAAGCTTCTTCACCGATCTGATCTCTTGCAACATACACCTGAATGTTACCCTTCAGATCCTGAATATTACAGAAGGATGCCTTACCCATAACACGCTTGAACATCATACGTCCTGCAATGCTAACATGGATCGGTGATGCATCCATGATTGCTCTTCTCTCGTTATAATCGTTGTTCAGCACTTCCTTCTTCTGTGCATCATCCAGTCCCTCTACGTCCGGCTCCTGTCTGCCTGCAAGAAGCTCTGCCTCATGCGCTGTATATGCTTCTTTTACATCTGTGCTGTGATAAGTCACATCATACTTTGTAATCTCAAATGGATCTTTGCCTGCCGCCTGTAAATCTGCCAGCTTCTCACGACGAACCTGTAACAGCTTATTTACATCCTGTGGCTTAGCCTGATTATTCTGCTTATTCTCTGCCATCTTTGTTTAATCTCTTTCTACTATATTGATTATTCTGTTTATTAGATTGCTCTCTTGATATCTAATATTCTGTATTTGAATTCTCCGTCCGGTGCTTCTACTATTACTTCTTCACCAACGCGCGCACCCTTTAATGCCATACCAACCGGTGATTCATCAGAAATCTTATTCTTCATGATATCTGCTTCTGTTGAACCAACGATGTGGAATACAACTTCCTCGTCAAATTCATAATCATATACTGTTACGGTACGGCCGATACCGACAACCTCTGTATCAACCTCATCTTCGTCAACGACCTCTACATTTTTCAGGATAGCCTCTAACTGCTCGATTCTTGCTTCGATATCACGCTGCTCGTCCTTTGCCGCATCATACTCAGCATTCTCAGATAAGTCTCCCTGCTCTCTTGCTTCCTTGATCTTGGCAGCAATCTCTCTACGTTTATTTACTTTCAGATCCTGAAGTTCTTCTTCAATTTTTTTAAGTCCTGTATAGGTAACTACCTGTTTCTTTTCAGCCATCGCCGACTACCTCCTAAACAATATCTGTGTTTTCCGTTAAGTTCTCACAAGTATCCTACATTATATTCCAGTTTCCCTGTAATGTCAAACCTGTATACAGAAAAAAAGAAGCCTTAAAGCTAAGACTTCTTTTTCTTCTATCAATGCAGTTGATGGGACTTGAACCCACACCCACGTAAGTGGACATGAACCTGAATCATGCGCGTATGCCAATTCCGCCACAACTGCATGAAAACGTGCTTTATCTCACGCACTCGTTTAATATAGCACGTCATCTGCTTCTTGTCAAAACAAATTTTGTAAAAACGTTAATTTTTTTATTCTGCCTCTGAAGCTGACTCTGTTGTTGACTCTGTGCTCTCTGCTTCAGTGGAACCATCTTCCGATGCATCTTCTGAACTTGCTTCTGTTGAATCTACCTGAACAGCTGTACCCATCAGATAATCAAGAACCTTTTCCTCTGTTGCATAGAATTTCAGATCGCTCGCTGAATATTTGGAGTTAATCGTATCCTCGTCTACTTCATTATCATCCATCAACTTCTGCTTATATGCATCAGTCTCTTTATCATTTGCGACCAGATCTTTTTCTAACGCGATCGAGCTGACAACGATCTTCTCCTGCATTACAGATTCAACTGTGCTCTGAAGATAGGAAACAAATGAAGCCTCGTCTGTGTATCCATAAAAATACTGTAAGAATGTTGGTACGCCGATTCCATACTGGGAGGCACTGGACTCGATATTATCCATAACACTCTTTACATATGCATCAATCTCGCCTTCCGGATATTTGGTAAACGTTGTTTTCTCTTTAATTGCTTTTAACACATTAGCTCGGTCAGTATTGTCTGCCGATTTATCTGCATCCTTCTGAAGCTCATCCGTCAGATACTTGGTATAATCCGCTGTTGTTGTATATTTACCATCCGTAGCCGACTTCACAAGGTCATCTGTATATTCCGGTGTGGTCGTTATCTTGATATAATTGATCGTTACATCAAATTTTGCTTCCATACCGGCAACCGTTGTATCTGAATAATCGTCCGGATATGTGATTGTGAATGTCTTCTGTACACCGGGCTTTAATCCGATCATCTGCTCATCAAGTCCGGGTGCTAACGCATCCTTACCCATAACAATACTGGTTCCGGCTTCGTCATCGTTCTTTGCCTTTTCCTCGCCGTTGATGGTTTCAACGTAGTTGATATTAACATCGTCACCATCCTTGATCACGCTGTCATAATCCTTTGTTTCTACATTATTATCTGTACAGAATGAATTAATCTTCTCGTCAATCTGATCCTGTGTTACTTCTCTGGACGTTGGTACATACTCGATACCATCATAATCCTTTACTTCTGCACATTTTGCATACTGTCTGAATTCACTCTTTGTGCTTCCGCATCCGCTAAGCACCCCCATGCCGACAACCGCAGTCAGACACAGAGCCATTACCTTCTTCATTTTCATAATATAATCTTTCTCCTCAGAACTTCATCTTATTAATTCTTTATTTACAGAACTCTGTTTCGACATCTGCTCTAGTTTGCTTCTGTTATTGCTTCTGTTGTAGTTTCTTCTTCGGAACTCGTTGCTTCTGTCGCTGCTTCTGTCGTTGTCTCTGTCTTCTTACCATTATCAAGAAGGAAAGTCATAACCTTGTCAGCCAATGTATAATACATCAGATCCTGAGATGAATACTGTTCCTTTACAGAATCCTCTGTTACGTCATTCTCCTCCGCGAGTTTCTTGATATAGGCTGTTTCATCATCCGAATCAATTGTAATATTTTCTGCCTTTGCAACCGCGCATACTACCTTTTTTTCTTTTACGGATTCCTGACAGATCTGATTCACATATTCTTTGAATGAATCTTCATCCTCATAACCGTAATAATATTGGATAAACGTTGCATAATCAATGCCATAATTACTTGCCTGCGATTTCAACTGTGTAATGATCTCATCTGCCAGACTACTTACCTCTTCTGCCGGAATATTCTCAATTGTTGCCTTATTGATAACATTTGTCATAACAACATTCTGTGCCGATGTAAGTGCAGTTGCTTCATTACTTGCTTTCAGCTCACTTCTGATGGATTCCTCATACTCGGCTGTTGTCTTATAAGAAGTATTCGCAGCTACCAGCGCATCATTATACTCTGCTTCCACAGGAATCTTGATATAGTTCAATGTAGTCTTGAATACAGCAGCTTTGCCATCCATATCATTGCCATATCCGTCCGGGAAGGTTACATTTACATCAAATGTATCTCCTGCCTTATGTCCCACGATCTGATCTTCAAATGTGTCGATGAGGGATTTTGATCCAAGTGTTACATCATATCCTGAACCGTTCGTATTACCACCATCAAATTCTACACCATCTACAGTACCTACAAAATCAATATTTACTGTATCTCCTGATTTTGCCGCACTTGTTTTATCCTCATTATATGTCGCACAGGATTCAACAAAATCATCTACCTTCTTCTGTACATCATCCTCAGTTACTTCTGCAGGAGCATACTCATATTCAATACCCTTATACTCCCCCAGAGTTACTCCCTCCGCATACTTGGCAATATATTCATCAATTGTCAGATCAGCTTCTGTACTGTCCTCTGTTGCATCCGTCTGTGTCGCTTTATTCAAATTACCGGTCACATCTTTACCCTTATCTCCACAACCTGCAACCATGGATACTGTCATTGCCATTGCAAGAGCAACCGCAAATCCCTTTTTTAATTTTCTCATTGTACTTACCTCTATATTATTATAAAATTAGGTATCACCTATCATAGCTTTATATCACACTTTCTATTAAAAATAAAGCTATTTTACGCAATTCATAGAAATGTCACAAACTATATAACATTATCGTTATATCTTCAATTGTTTGCAATACTTCGACAGTATCCGGTCCTCCGAATACAATTTCCGACAATTTCACATATTATCAAGCACCGCTCGAACGTTAAATCACATTTTCCCATGCAACACAATATCTAGTATTGTTTCTTTATTTTTTTCTCAATATTTTGTACCATTTGATATAGACAAACCAGAATGGTGATGCTATAATGTGTAACTGTCGGGGACATAGAGTTACAAAATATTCAAAACGATTTTTTAGTCTCACAGATTTTAAATCGTTCATTTTTTTGTCTTTTTTTCGCGCACGACGCAATATGTTGTGGGTCGAGCAAATATTGCACTCAATATCTAGATAACCATTTTAGGAGGAGAATAGAAAAATGCAGGTAATCAAAAGAGACGGAAGAGCCGTATCCTATGATCGCAGCAAGATTATCGTTGCCATTCAGAAGGCAAATGCCGAAGTTGAAGACTGCGAAAAAATTTCTGAAGAAAAAATCGAAGAGATCATAGACGGCATCGAAGCAAAAAACAGAAAACGAATGCTGGTTGAAGATATTCAGGATATCATTGAACAAAAGCTCATGGCAGAGGGGAAGTTTGTTCTTGCCAAGACTTACATTATATATAGATACAGCCGTGAACTGATTCGTAAGGCAAACACAACTGATGATTCGATCCTCAGTCTGATCCAGAACAGAAACAAAGATGTTATGGAAGAAAATTCGAATAAAAACGCAACAGTTGCATCTACCCAGCGTGATCTGATCGCAGGCGAGGTTTCAAAAGATCTTACAAAGAGGCTCCTGCTTCCGGAAAAGATCTCAAAAGCCCATGAAGAAGGTGCGATTCATTTTCATGATGCAGATTATTTCTTACAGCCTATCTTCAACTGCTGTCTGATCAACATCGGAGATATGCTCGACAATGGCACTGTCATGAACGGCAAATTGATTGAGAGCCCTAAGAGCTTTCAGGTTGCATGTACGATTATGACACAGATCATTGCAGCCGTTGCCTCCAGCCAGTATGGTGGTCAGTCCGTTGATATCCGTCACCTTGGAAAATATCTGCGCAAGAGCTACAACAAATATAAAGCATTATATCAGGAAGAATTCGGAGACAGATTGGATGCTGATACATTAGAGGAACTGGTAAAAGAAAGGCTGAACGATGAACTTCGTTCCGGTGTTCAGACAATCCAGTACCAGATCAACACCTTAATGACTACAAATGGGCAGTCTCCATTTGTAACCTTATTCCTGAATCTTGATCCAAATGATGAATATATCGAAGAAAATGCCATGATCGTAGAAGAAATCCTCCGTCAGCGTTTAGAGGGTATCAAGAACGAAGTTGGTGTCTATGTGACACCGGCATTTCCAAAGCTGATCTACGTTCTGGATGAACACAACTGCTTAAAGGGTGGCAAATATGATTATATCACTCGTCTTGCCATTAAGTGTTCTGCAAAAAGAATGTATCCTGATTACATCTCCGCCAAAAAGATGCGTGAGAACTATGAAGGAAATGTATTCTCATGTATGGGTTGTCGTTCTTTCCTTTCTCCTTGGAAGGATGAAAATGGCAACTACAAATGGGAAGGTCGTTTCAATCAGGGAGTTGTCAGCCTGAATCTTCCACAGATCGGAATTCTGGCAAAAGGTGATGAGGATAAATTCTGGTCACTCTTAGACGAAAGACTCCAGTTATGTTATGACGCTTTGATGTGCCGTCACAGAGCTCTGGAGGGTATCACATCCGATGTCAGTCCTATCCACTGGCAGTATGGTGCAATTGCACGACTAAAGAAGGGTGAGGTTATCGATCCATTGCTTCACAACGGCTACTCTACTCTGTCGCTTGGATACATCGGATTGTATGAAACTTCTATCCTGATGAAGGGTGTCAGCCATACAGATCCTGTCGGTGAAGAATTTGCTTTAAAGGTTATGAATAGAATGCGCGCAGCCTGTGATAAATGGAAGGCTGATACCGGACTTGGTTTCGGATTATACGGAACACCTGCCGAAAGCTTATGTTACAGATTTGCCCGTATTGATAAAGAGCGTTTCGGTACGATCAAGGATGTTACAGATAAGGGATACTACACGAACTCTTACCATGTTGATGTACGTGAGAAGATCGATGCATTCAGCAAGTTCAGATTTGAGAGTCAGTTCCAGACAATCTCATCCGGTGGTGCAATCTCCTATGTCGAGATACCAAATATGCGCAACAATCTGGATGCACTTGCAGAAGTGGTTCGTTACATTTATGAGAACATCCAGTATGCTGAATTCAATACAAAGTCTGACTACTGCCATGTATGTGGCTATGATGGTGAGATTATCATTAATTCAGACGGCGAATGGGAATGTCCTCAGTGTGGTAACAAAGACCATGCAAAAATGAACGTTACAAGAAGAACCTGTGGTTATCTCGGCGAGAACTTCTGGAACGTCGGCAAAACAAAAGAAATGGCTTCCAGAGTATTACACCTGTAGGATTCAGGTCTGATGCATGTGGTTCAGCCATACCACAGATAAAGACATATACCACATACGATCAGAATATACCGGAATTTTTATAAAAACACTTGCTATATTGAAAAAATTGGTTTATATTAAAGCTATGCATAAAGTATTTACTTGTATGAACAGTTTACATCCGATTTTTAACTAAGTGCATTAATAATTTCAATTTGTATGGTCTGCATGTCGTAGAGGGCAATGCGGGCCATACTTTTTGTATGGGAGAAATAATAATTATGAATTATATGGATATCAAACGGTGTGATATCGCAAACGGAACCGGAGTTCGAACCTCTCTGTTCGTATCCGGCTGCACACACCACTGTAAAGGTTGTTTTAATCAGGATACCTGGGATTTCAACGCAGGTAAGCCTTTTACGCAAAAAGAGATCGATACGATCATTGAACTCTGTAAGCCGGATCATATTGTAGGTCTTACTTTGCTTGGTGGCGAGCCATTGGAATTCGTCAACCAGCAGGGTCTGCTTCCACTTCTGGAACAGTTCAAATCTACTTACCCGGATAAAACGATCTGGTGCTATACCGGCTACGATTTTGAAAAAGACGTTCTGGACAAGATGTATTATCAGTGGGATTTCACTCACAAATTCCTGTCCTATCTGGATGTTTTAGTCGATGGTGAATTTGTTGAAGAGAAAAAAGTTCTGGATCTGCGATTCAGAGGTTCCACAAATCAGCGAATATTAGATGTTCCAAAATCACTGATTGCCAAGAAAGCAGTCTTATGGGACGAGAAAGGAAGGTACTTCTAATGACCACATTTGATATTAACATTAAGAAACTGAATGAAAATGCGACGATTCCTTCTTATGGTTCTGAATTTGCTGCCGGAGCAGATCTGTACGCCTGCATGGATGAGCCTGTAACGATCGCTGCCGGAGGAACCCAGTTCATCCACACCGGACTGGCTATCGAGATTCCGGCCGGCTATGCCGGACTGGTCTATGCAAGAAGCGGTCTTGCTTGCAAACGTGGTCTTGCACCTGCTAATAAAGTAGGCGTTATCGACGCTGATTACCGCGGAGAGATCATGGTAGCACTCCACAATCACTCTAATGTTGATCAGACAATCGAAAGTGGCGAACGTATTGCTCAGCTTGTTATCACTCCATACATTACCGGATGTTTCCATACTGTAGATGAATTATCCGATACCGTACGCGGTGAAGGCGGATTTGGCTCAACCGGAAGAAAATAAACAGACGAAAAACATTTAATTATCCTATTAGTAAAGAACTGGTAAGGTGTTTAATTATAATTAAATACCTTACCAGTTCTTTACTAATTTTCTGCAAATTTTCAGCAATTTCTCTGTTCCTGTTTTATTCCAAAATATATTTTCTTTATTTATTCAAATTCTATTTGGTTAAAATGGTCAAATCATTTTATTTTACACTTTGTTTTAACAAACGCAATTACATCATCATTTTTAGTCATTGTATTACTATCCGATTCTAACTCTCCAATAGTTTTCCATGAAAATTTCTTATTATCTAATTCAAAGACATTCTCACTCATGCACTCCGGAATATCATTTATAAAATAGCTATACAATGTATGTCTATATCGTTTATACATCTTATCGCTTTGCGAATATTTACAATGAGTTGTGTCTGCAACGTATGATGTCGAAATATTTATTTTTAATAATTCACTCGCATGCTTATCAATACTTTCTTTATTGTGAGACTCTGTTCTATAATATGGAAACAGCCAACACTTCCATCTCTCATCATAAACCTGCAAATATTTCCCTTCAGAATTCGTAATTGCCAATAGTGAAAACTCATGATATGTATTTGTATTATATTCTGCTACTAACTGCATTATTTTTAACAAATCACGCTCTGATAAATTTCCAATTTTCTTTTCCATTCGCCACTCATCCATGCGAATAATTCTATCAATTCTTGCCCAAGATTCTCTTTTTAAACCTGCCTTTTCCCACTCGTCGATTTTTATACTATATGGATTTTCCCTGTCCTTGCTTGTAACCATCATTGCAAGAATAGCAATCGTTTCATCATCAATAACAACAGCAGGTCTACGTTTGGATTCTTTTATATCTTCAAATGGAAATTGTGTCCACCATACTTCTCCTAAATTATATTTTCCCATCTTTTTTCTCCCCCTGTTTATAAATATCATCCCATTGATCTTCCTGCATCCACTCATCATCCAATGATATATCAGCAGCATTTACAGCATTTTTATATAACTTTTCTCTGTTTACTTCTAAAAAATGTTTGAAGTCATTTATATCTTTAATAGCTTCCATGAATGCTCCCTTCCTGCCAATACAACATTCGCCAATCATGCAAGCATGCTGGCTCTCTTTCGCTCATTATATCATGCACGTCAATCCTCAACAATCTTTTCACCAAATTATAATGTATTTATTTTAACATAGTATTATGCAAAAACAAACACATAACACTTTAATTAAACGTGATCATACTATACACATCGGTATTTACGCTCTTGGAATAAGTGTAATCTTTATCAATCTTGGATACCCAGTTCGTTAAAAGGTTATTAAAATAGGCATCATTTGCTTCTTTTGTCAACTCCGCTTTATTCGCAGCGGTTGCTTTCTCATCTGTCAGATATGTCATCTGAAAGATATGATAGCCATTCTCAGTCTCGATAACCGGGGAAATATCTCCATCCTGCATATCATATAAAGTATCCAGCACCTCTTGTCCATAGTTTTCCAGAATCTGATCCTTACTCATCGTATGGCTTCCGGCATATCGCAGGTTGTTTGTGTGGCCAAGGAAAGTAATATTCAGATTCGGATTGTCCGATAACTGCTGTTTGATCGAGGTGTATGCATCATCCGCTTTTTGTTTCTGTTCTGCGATCTTATCCTTACTGTACACTACGATATTTCCAAAATCATCCTCATAATAACATTCAAAGAACATGTCGTAAAATGTCGTCATTCTTGCCTGCTCATCGGATACCTCGGCAGAGGAATCGCTCATGACATGATCGTAAATCTTCTTCGCCAGTGCATTCTCCTGAAGAACACGGGATGGTGTATCTGCTTCCATGCCGGTTTCCTTCAACTGCTCATCGGTCAAACTGTTATAGAAATCTTCCGCTTCCTGTTCTGCCTGTGCCTGTTCTTCCGCCGTCAGGCTGATCTTATATTCATCTGCCTGTGCGATCAATGCCTTAGTCTGGACAATGTTTGAGATTACTTCACGCCTTGCCATTTCCTCGACATCCATCTCAATACCGCCATCCGTCTCGATCGTTTTGCCCCAGATGTCGCTGCCGTATTCCTTTTCGTACTCATCAATGGTCGTCTGTGCATAGATATACACCTCATCCAGATAAATGTTGTCATTTCCGAATTTGAATACGATATATTTTCCTGTATTATCCTGACTTTCTTCTCCGCATGCCGCAAGTATAAGTAACATCACACATGCACAGATCAAAGAAATGACCTTAAGAATTCTACGTTTCATCCACCAAACCTCCTGTTCTTCCAACTCACCGATTTCGGTGTCTGCATCACCCTGCAAACATTACAGATTTCGGTATGCTGATCATCCTTTATTCTTCTGCAAGCTCTGCGATATCAGCTACAACTGCTCTCGCCTGCTTCCAGATCTCTTTCTCTGTGATCGTCTTCATCTTAAGCACGAAAGATGGGCTGTTGCCGATCACAAATTTCATACTTCCTCTATATTTATCTAATAACGAATCAATCTTTGCTGTGTCGATCTTCGCCTGTTTAAACATCGAAAACCGCAGCTCCGCCCCCGCCAGCATAATGCCCGTTATATAGGCATGATTTGCCTTTGCCTTTAATAAAGATACATCCAGCAGGTTCAGAACCTCTGTCGGCATCTCTCCGAATCTGTCATTTAATTCGTCAATAATATCGTCATAGTCATCATCCGATGCGATATGCGATATCCGCTTATACAGATCCAGCTTGATAAATTCATTCTTAACATATTCAGCCGGTATATAAGCATCCACCGGAAGCTGTACGGTTGTCTCAAACCGTTCTTCAACCTCCTCGCCCAACTCCTGACGGATCGCATCATTTAACATCTTACAGTACAGATCATAACCAACTGCTTCCATATGACCGGACTGATCCTCACCTAAGATATTTCCCGCTCCACGGATCTCCAGATCCTTCATGGATACCTTGATTCCGGAACCAAGGTCGGTAAATTCACGGATCGCTTTCAATCTCTTTTCCGCAGTTTCTTTAATGAGTTTGTCCCGGCGGTACATCAGAAATGCATATGCATTCCGATCTGAACGACCGACACGGCCGCGGAGCTGATACAACTGGGATAAGCCAAATGTATCCGCATCATGAATGATCATGGTATTTGCATTTGGAATATCCAGGCCTGTCTCGATGATCGTTGTAGTAACCAATACATCGATCTCATGATTGATAAACCGATACATGATGTCCTCAAGCTGTCGTTCATGCATCTGGCCATGTGCATACTCAACGACTGCATCCGGTACAAGGGATGCAATCTCCGATGTGACCATCTCTATATTATTTACCCGGTTATATACATAATATACCTGACCATCCCGCGCCAGCTCGCGCTTGATCGCTTCTTTGACAAGTTCGGGATCAAGCTCCATGACATAGGTCTGGATCGCCCGTCTGTCGACCGGTGCTTCTTCCAGAACGCTCATATCCCGGATACCGATCAGGCTCATATGAAGTGTACGAGGAATAGGAGTCGCTGTCAAGGTCAGAACATCTACATTTGTCTTCATCTGCTTGATCTTTTCCTTATGTGTGACGCCAAACCGCTGCTCCTCATCTATGATCAGCAGACCAAGCTGCTTGAATGTCACATCCTTCGATAACAGCCGATGTGTTCCGATCACGATATCCACCTTTCCGGCCTTCAGATCAGCGATCGTCTCCCGTACCTCCTTCGGTGTACAGAAACGGCACAACAGCCGGATCTCAACCGGGAATTCCTTCATACGTTCTTTGAATGTATTATAATGCTGCTGCGCAAGGATCGTAGTAGGCACAAGATATGCAACCTGTCTGCCATCGTATACCGCCTTAAATGCCGCACGGATCGCAACCTCTGTCTTACCAAAGCCCACATCACCACAGATCAGACGATCCATGATCTTGCTGCTCTCCATGTCTGCCTTTGTCTCTGCGATCGCTTTCTTCTGGTCATCCGTTTCCTCATATGGGAACATTTCCTCAAATTCCTGCTGCCAGATCGTATCCTTCGAATAGCAGAAGCCCTGTGATGCCTGTCGTTTCGCATACAGGTTCACCAGTTCCTTTGCGATCGTTGCAACATGACCTTTTACCCGGCTTCTGGTCTTCTCCCAGTCTTTGCTGCCGAGTTTGTTGATTTTCGGTCGTCTGCCCTCTTTATCACTGTATTTCTGGATACAGTCTACCTCAGAAGCCAGCACATAGAGCTTTCCGCCCTCTGCATAATTGATCGTTACATAATCTTTTAAGACACCATCCACTTCAACCTTCTCGATACCGCCATAGATACCAACACCATAGCGTTCATGGATCACGCAGTCACCCACACTGATATCAGAGAAATCTTTGATCACTTCGCCGGAATACCGTGGCTTCTGGTTCTTCTTTTTCTTCGTACTGCTCCGTGCAGTAAAGACGTCACCTTCATTTATCACAACCAGCTTCAGCTCCGGGAACTCAAATCCTGCCCGAAGTCTTCCTGTCGTAACCATTACCTCTTTCTCGGAAAGAACACGGTCGGTATCCTCTGAATAGAAGCATGCCACATCATGGCTGGTCAGATTCTCAACCATGCGTTTGGCTCTGGTCGTCGATGGCGAGATAAATACGATCCGATAGTTCTTTTCTCTCCATTTCCCGATATCCGCAATTAACGCTTCAAAATTATTCCTATAAGAATTAACTACACGGCTGTCGTATGTTACATCATGCCGGATCGCAAAATACCGATCCTCATGATACAGAATAGAAAATGCGAGCGTCTGAAATGCCTGCATTTTCTGTACGATTGCCGGATAGGTAAATAAAATATTCATCATACCCGGAAGGATATAGCCACCCTCCAGACGGCTCTCCATGCTCTCAAGGAAGGTTGCCATATAGTTATCCGCATAATCTGATATTCTCGAGGTTTCATCTAATAAAACAACTGTATTTTTTGTATGGAAGCAGTCTAACAGTGATACGGTCTTACTGTAGAAATACTCTACATAACTGTCGACTCCTGCCATCCCATGAAACTCCGTCAACTGCTCTTTGATCTCTCCGATCTGCTTCTTCAAACGGGCAGCTTCCTCTGTCTTGAATTCTTTCCGCAGCTTCTCATAATATGGTTTGAATTCCTGCTCCAACTTACGGATACCCTGTGCCGTCCTGCGATCAGACAACACCATCTCACTTGCCGGATAGATCCGGATCTCCTGTACCTGCTCGATCGACCGCTGGCTCTCTACATCAAAGCTCCGGATCGTATCGACCTCCGTATCCCACATATCGATACGATATGGACATTCCTCTGTCAGAGGGAAAATATCAATGATACCACCACGCACAGCAAACTGTCCAACGCCGTCCACGCTGTCCGCCTTTTCATACCCCAGTTCCACCAGTCGTTTCTTAAGCGCTTCAACATCCAGTTCTTCCGCCTCGCGGATCGTCACAACGTTTTTCTTAATGTAGGACAGATCCGGCATCTTATCAAATAACGCATCCACTGTCAGAATGATCGTACAGGCTTCTCCCTCGATCAGTCGTCTGAATATATCCATCCGCCGTCTGGTGATAGAATTTCCATGGATATCTGAGCTGTAAAATAAAATATCTTTCGACGGATACATATACACCGCTTTATCATAGAAACGGAAGTCCTCGTATAACTGTTCCATTCTCTGTTCGCTGTAGGTTACAACCAGTCTCACATGTGCATCGGATGAAAATGCATGCATCAGATATACCCGGTCTGTTCCATCATTCCCGGATATATTGACGATGCCATCCTGCTGTTTTAACCAGTCCTTTATCTGTATATAATTTTCGGTATGTTTTACAGGCTCATTGATTGCCTTCATATCGACGCCAAATGCCAGGCTGATACAGCCTGGCTCCCTTTCTTTTTTATTTTCTGATCATTATACCTGTCTGATCGTATGCATGGCTTCACCCCGTATACGACCTGTTCCGATCAACACATTTAGTCTTTCAGTTAATTATATTTATTCATTGCTGCTGCCGCACTGTCTTTTAAGATCAATGCGATCGCATCACAGGCATTATCACAGCCTGCCTTGATCTCCGGAAGTTCATCTTTTCCGAATCTGGATAATACATAATCTGCAAGATCCATACGATCCGGTTTCTTTCCGATTCCGACACGGACACGGACAAATTCCTGTGTTCCCAGATGCGAAATGATATTCTTCATTCCATTATGTCCACCGGCACTTCCCTTTTCACGGATTCTAAGCTTGCCGACTGCCAGATCGATATCATCATAAGCAACGATCACATCGGATGGATCGCATTTGTAATAATCAACCAGCTCCCGGACACTTTCTCCACTCAGATTCATAAATGTCTGTGGCATTGCAAGGATCACTATCTCTCCTTCTATCATGCCCCTGCCATAGATCGCTTTATGCTTCTTTTCACTCAATTCTATATTATATTTATCTGCAAGTCCTACAATTACGGAAAATCCTACATTATGTCTGGTTCCCGCATATTTGGTTCCCGGATTTCCAAGTCCTACTATCAGTTTCATCTTATCTTGACCTCATTATCTCTTCTGCTTCTGCAAGCTGTTCCAGTGTATTAACACCCTTGATCTGATCTGCATCCTCCATGGCTGCCGCATCGACCGGAAGTCCCATTTTCTTGATGATCTCAATGGTATCCGGCAGATAATATTCACCCTGTGCATTATCATTTGTAATCTGTGAAAGTGCTGCCAGTAATGCATCACATTTGAAAATATACATACCGGAATTTACTTCTTTAACCGCCTGTTCTTCCTCAGTTGCATCCTTCTGTTCTACGATCTTTGATAAGCCTTTCTCATCACGGATAATTCTTCCGTATCCAAATGGATCTGAAAGCATCGCTGAGATAACCGTAACACCATTTCCTGCTGCAACATGCTTCTTGATTGCCTGCTCTAATGTCTTACCGGTTACAAGTGGTGTATCTCCACAAAGGACAACAACATCGCCCTCTGTACCGATAAAATCAGAAGCACACTTAACCGCATGACCGGTTCCAAGCTGTTCGGTCTGTAGTGCGTAACTTACTACATCCTGCATTTCTTCTGTCTTACCAAGCTTCGCATAAGTATCTTTAATACTCTTTTCTACTTCTTCTGCCTTGTATCCAACGATCACGCAGACTTTATCACATCCGGCAGCTCTTGCCGCTTCTATCGAATAGTATACCATCGGCTTACCAAGCACCTCGTGCACAACCTTTGGCTTTTCAGATTTCATTCTTGTTCCCTTGCCTGCTGCAAGGATGATTGCTTTCAGCATTGTCCTAATATCCTCCAACCTATGAAATTCTACAAACAATTTTACTTTATCCCTATTCTATTTTCAACCTCTTTCCCAAAATGTTTTGTCTGCCCTGTTATAGCACGATATGCTCTGTCCTGTTGCCTCCGCTATAAGCACATGCTTTGGATAGCACTGCCCTGTAATATGCATCGACTATGTGACGCTTCGTTATGAGACTTGCACTAGCTATCAGCACCAAGCCCATGTCTGAACCCGAAAGGGTGAGTTTGGGCGACTGCTGATCAATCAGCGTGCGAGTCGAATAGAAGCAGAACATATCGTGCATATTACAGGGCTGTACTATCCAAAGCATGTGCTTATAGAGGAGGCAACAGGGCAGAGCATATCGTGCATATTACACAGGGCAGACAAAAAGCCAGCCACTGCATCTACAGTGGCTGGCTCCGTTTCACGTCTTAAGCTTCCAGTGATTCCTGATATTTCTCAAGTATCATCCGCTGCAGACGTTCTCTTGTCTCAGTATTGATTGGATGTGCGATATCTCTGTACTCACCATCTGCTGCTTTCCGGCTAGGCATCGCAATAAACAATCCCTTATCACCCTGGATCACTTTGATATCATGAACTACAAATTCATTATCAATTGTGATCGAAACGACGGCTTTCATCTTACCTTCTTTTTCAACACCCCTGACTCTGATATCGGTCACCTGCATCGTGTGTACCCCCTTGTCTTTCTTATCTGCTACAATGCGTATCTGAAATTCTTCTCCACGATAACCTTGATGTCATCCGGGCTACCCTGATGAACTGTATTTGCACGGATCGTATCTCTACTTTCTACAATACAGTTTTCGATTACACAATTATCCCCAATGTGTACATCGTTCAGAATGATAGAATTTCTGATCACACAGTTGTTGCCAATGTATACCTTCTTAAATAATACTGAATTTTCTACAGTACCATTTATGATACATCCACTTGCTACCAGGCTGTTATTCACAACCGCTTCCCCATTATACTTTGCCGGTGGAAGATCCTCCACCTTGGAGTAGATGTCAGGATGCTGCTTGAAGAAATAGTTTCTTACATCTCTGTTCAGGAAATCCATGTTTGTCTTATAGTAAGACTCCTTGGTTCCGATGTTTCTCCAGTAAGTATCCATCTTATATCCATAAATCTTCTTTACATTCTTATATCTTACAAGAATATCTCTTACAAAATCAGTTCTGCCTTCATTTGCACAGGTTTCCAGTAATTCGATGAGCTGTCTTCTTCTGATCACATAGATACCGGTTGAGATCGTGTTGTTGCCTGCAACCAGTGGCTTCTCCTCGAAATCTACGATACGGTTGTCCGCATCCATCTGTATTACACCAAAACGGTTCACATCATCTTCTCCCGGTGCAAGGTCCTTACATACAACCGTAATATCTGCACCCTTGCTGATGTGTTCTTCCAGAACCTTACCATAATCCAGCTTGTAGATACCATCACCGGATGCAATGACTACATATGGTTCATGACTTTCCTTCAGGAAATTAATGTTCTGATAAAGTGCATCTGCTGTACCTTTATACCAGTAGCTGTTCTCTGATGTAATGGTTGGTGTGAATATATAGAGACCACCCTGTTTTCTTCCGAAATCCCACCATTTGCTGGAATTCAGATGTTCGTTCAGAGATCTGGTATTGTACTGTGTAAATACCGCTACCTTCTGGATATGGGAATTTGTCATATTCGAAAGGGCAAAATCAATAGCTCTGTAACCGCCAGTAATAGGCATAGCTGCAACAGCTCTCTTTGCTGATAATTCGCCCATCTTGTTGCTATTACCACCTGCTAAAATTATACCTAATGCTCTCATCTCTATTCACCTGCCTTTATAATACTTCCGCCACTCTTTAAGTTGCCATCCGGATAATCTTCCGGAGTAGTCACACCAGATATAGCAGTATTCTTACCGATTGTTACACCATCAGGAACAACTGAGTTCTCTCCGATCGTAACAAGTCCAAATGAATAAATCTGTGGCTTGAATTCGTTGACAGCTTCTTCTCCGATTCCAAGCTTAGCATCCTTACCAATCTTAACATTCTCTGCGATGATAGCCTTGTCCATATATGCATTCTCACCGATCGTTGCGTTATTCATAATGATCGAATTACGGATGACTGCACCCTTTTCGATCGTAACGCCGGAACCGATAACGGAATTCTCAACATCGCCGTATACCTCTGTTCCTTCACCGATGATACATCTGCTTACTCTGCCGCTTGCATCTATGTACTGTGGTGGGATCGCATCTGTCTTGGTGTAGATCTTCCAGAACTCCTCATAGAGATTGAATTCAGGAACAATATCTACTAATTCCATATTTGCTTCCCAGTAAGAACCAAGTGTTCCTACGTCCTTCCAGTAACCCTTGAAGTCGTATGCACAGATCTTCTTGCCATTTGAATGGCAGTATGGAATGATGTGCTTACCAAAGTCACATTCCGGCTGATCCTTCATCTTTACAAGTGCCTCACGAAGCACCTTCCAACTGAATATATATATACCCATAGATGCTTTGTTACTTCTAGGATTTGCAGGTTTCTCCTCAAATTCTGAAATAACATTGTTCTCATCTGTAATTACAACGCCAAATCTGCTAGCCTCTTCCCATGGTACCTGATATGTAGCAAGTGTAATATCAGCATCACAGGATTTGTGATATTCCAGCATGTTTTCATAGTCCATCTTGTAGATATGATCACCGGATAATATCAGAACATATTCAGGATTATAATAATCTATAAACTCCAGGTTCTGATAAATAGCATTTGCAGTACCTGTATACCATTCGCTGTTATCACTTTTCTCGTATGGCGGAAGAACTGTCACGCCTCCTATGTTACGATCCAGATCCCAAGGAATACCGATTCCGATATGCTGGTTAAGCCTCAGTGGTCTGTACTGTGTAAGAACACCTACTGTATCAACACCTGAATTAATACAGTTGCTCAATGGGAAATCGATAATCTTGTATTTGCCGCCAAAAGCTACAGCCGGCTTAGCCAGATTAGAGGTCAGAACGCCCAAACGGCTTCCCTGTCCTCCTGCAAGAAGCATGGCTATCATTTCTTTTTTAATCATAATGTCACCCCTTCGTGCGTATTAATATAAATGCATTATACCACTGTTTTTGTAATAAGCAAAGTTTTTTATTGCATTTTCACAATAAAAGTTGAAAGAATATAGAAATTTTAAACATTTTTACAAAACAAACACATATTTTGCATGAATTTTCCATGTATCTTTTAACAATTTTCACTGTGCATTTTTGATTAAAAAATTTTCTTTCCTGTATTCTCCGGGTAGAAATGGTTTTCTACTTGTGATAAACTCTAATTAATTATTTTACCGATATACTTTCAGGCTGTTACACAGATTTTGACCTGTCATAATCCCACAAATACCTGAGTATACGAAGAAGAAAGGACAAAGAACTTATGGCTGAAATTTTAGTAAAAGAATACCGTGGCGATGTTGTTGAAAATGTACATTATGGATCTATTGCTATTGTTTCATCAACCGGCGAAACAATCGCTTATACCGGTGATATCGAGCGCCAGACTTATATGCGTTCCGCAAGCAAACCGATTCAGGTGCTTCCTACCCTGCTCGCAGGTCTTCATAAAAAATATAACCTGAACGAGGAAGAAGTAACGATCTGCAATTCCTCACACTGGGGCAGTAATCATCACATCTATGTACTTCAGAGCATCATGGAAAAAACGGGCTTAAAAGAAGAAGATATGATCATGAATCCAACGATCTCCACATCTGCAACACCGCTTGCGGACAAGCTTGCACTTGGTTCCAAGCTGAATCCTGTAGAGGGCAAGAGCCGTTTGCAGCACTGCTGCTCCGGCAAACACTTAAGTCTTATGATGTTACAGCGTGAACTGACAGGAAAGGTAACCGGCTACCAGCTTCCGGACTCTCCTGTCCAGAAGCAGATCATTTCATTCTTATCCATGCTAAGCCAGACTCCGACTTACCGGATCAGTCTGGGAATCGACGGTTGCGGCGTTCCGGTATTTGCACTTCCAATGCGTAATATCGCACTTGCTTATGCAAAACTTGCAGATCCGTTCAACCTGCCGGATGATATACGGGAAGCGATCACCTATAACTTCGACTGTATTAACAAGAATCCGGAAAAGATCAACGATTACTTTACACCTTCCTACTATGTAAATAAGAACCCGGATCTTCTTATGAAGGATGGTTCCAGAGGTGTGATCTGTATGGCGATCCGAAGCCGGAAGCTCGGTATCGTGATCAAGCTCGAAGATGGCTGGAGCGACGAATATCAGGGAATCATTGTTGCCCGTATTTTGGAGCAGCTTCAGTATGATGATAAAGAACTGATCGAACAGCTTAAGAAAACGTATAACACAAAGATTTATAACGACTGCAAGGATGAGGTTGGACACGCCGAAGCAGATTTTGATATCCATATCGAGCAGTCCTATTTCGATGAATTATTCGGAAATGCAGAACCGGAAGAAGACGATTTGGATGAATCTGATGCAGGCACTGCAAACGAAAGCGCTGATTCCGAAGATTCCAATATTGATTCTTCAATCGAAGACGAAGACATGGAAGAACTTGAAGATGATGAAGATATGGAAGATGAGGAACAGCTCTCTGCAGAAGAACGTGCCAGACGCCGTGCAATCCGTGACCGCAGATCCATTCTTGGTCAGAATGTTGTCCTGCCATCATCAAGCCAGACTTTCATCCAGAATCCAATGACCGATCCGATGCGTCCTGTAAAATCTGCCAAGGTGATCTCCACCATCCAGAATAATGACGCCGAATTCGAAGTCTTTGACAAGAAAGACAATGAAGATAACAAAAAGCAGGAATAACACCATGCTTTGACAGGTTGTTCAAGTTTTATATAAGATTGCAATATAGCACACACATACAGCAACACCCATATGGTTATTCCACTATAAATGACTTACTGCGGTTTCTGTTCGCAGCACATGTCTGATTCGTAAATACTCCTGTGCCAACTGAGCGGAGCACTTAGTGAAGACGAGCGTTAGCGCGAAGTCTGAGGTTAGTGCGTGCCATGTAAGTACACTTAGCGAAAACAAGCGTTAGCGTAGTTTGAGGTTAGTGTAGCTTACTCGAATTCGACAATGTGCAGCTCACAACGAAATCCTCGTATATGTCATGTTATAATGGAACAACCATATGGGTGTTGCTGTATGTGTATGCTATATTTTATGCAATCTTATATAAATCCTGATAGTGTGTGTTATAAAGCATGGTGTTATTCCTGCTCGTTCTGACATTCAGGGCAAATGCCGACATATTCAAGATTGTGGGATGAAATGATAAAGTCCTCATCCGCCAGTCTGCCTCGCTCATCGATCTCAGGATCATATGGGACATGGCTGTCGAAGATTCTTCCGCATTTAGTACAGATAATATGATAATGTGGAACCGGATTGCCGTCAAAATGTTCATTCTTATCAAATGAGAATACATTCATGATAATGCCGTCATCAACCGCATCCGCCAGCACCCTGTACACGGTCGATGCACCTATATTATATCCCCTCTCCATAAGAATCTGATGAAGCTGCTGGGCAGTCGGATGACATTTTAATTCTTTTATAACCGAATATATAACCTGTTTTTGTTTTGTATTTCTTTTCTCTGCCATACCTGTTCACTCCAATAATTTATTCCGAATTTACTTTTGATAAGTCTATACTAACACATATTTTGTCAGGTTTGAACACCTTTTTAAGAATTGTTCTCATTAATTTTAGCCTTTATCCGGCAAATCACCTGTAAATGGAAGTTTTTGCCGGCAAATTAATATTTATAAATTTATTTTTTATGCTTGACATCCTAAGTGTATTGGTGTACTATCTGGCTAGTACAGTAGTTAGGAGGGAAGCATTTGGAATTTAAATCAAACCTGCCGATCTACCTTCAGGTCATCGATGATATAAAAAAGAAGATTATTACAGGTGCCCTGCCACTTGGTACCAAGCTCCCATCATCCAGAGAGCTTGCTATCCAATATGACATCAACCCGAACACCGCGGCCCGGGTTTATAACGAGATGGAATCTCTCGGACTGTCATATACGAAACGTGGAATTGGTACATTTGTAACAGAAGATCCTCAGGTAATTGATCGGCTGAAACAGGAACAGTTAAAGCAGATCCTTACAGTTCTGGATGAACAGCTCACCGGTATGGGATATACACCGACAGAGATCATCCGATTATTACAGGACTACTATTCCCTGTAAAAACAAGTATTGAAAGGAATGAATACTATGATTAAATGTGAACACTTAGTAAAAAAATATATGAGTACGACCGCAGTTTCGGACCTGTCACTGGATATTATATCCGGTAACATTTATGCGCTACTCGGTCCGAACGGAAGTGGTAAATCTACCCTTATGAAAATGATCGCCGGACTTTCAAAACCGACCTCCGGTACGATCACGATGGATAACCGGCCATTAGATTACAAAGCTAAAGCGCATATCGCATATATGCCTACAGAAGCCTATTTCTTCGGTTATATGAACTGCATCGATGTCGGAAAATATTACCGTGATTTCTTCGCTGATTTTGATTATGACAAATACATGCGATTGTTACAGGAAATGGATCTGTCGCCAAAGCAAAAAGTGCGTGAGATGTCATCCGGTATGATGGCAAAGCTGAAGATCGTTGCAACGCTTTCAAGGAATTCGGAAGTTATTATGTTAGACGAACCATTAAACGGCATCGATATCATTGCCCGTGAAAAAATCATTCATACAATCGTGTCTAATATCTCAGATGACACTGCCGTTATCATGTCAAGCCATCTGGTGGATGAACTGGAAAAGATCATTGATCATGCCATCTTCATCAAAAACGGAACCTGTGTATTACAGGGTAATGCAGAAGAACTTCGTATCGCACAGGGCAAATCCATTGTTGATATGTATAAAGAAATCTACGCATAAACTGGGAGGTATTGAATTATGTTAAAAATGTTAAAATATGAATTTCGCCGTGGAATCTTTCCACTTCTGATCGTAGGGATCGTCATAGCTGCCATTGAGCTTTACTTTCTCATTAGTACGTTAACCGAACATGCAAATCACTCTGTTATTGCTGTTTCCCTGCTTATTCTCGCGGCTTTCTGCTGTTACCTGTTTGTATTGATCTACGGCATAATCAGTTACAGTCAGGATCTGAAAAACAAATCGGGATATCTGGTCTTTATGGCTCCTATATCCAGCTATAAAGTAATCGGCGCCAAACTGTTATCCATCCTGCTGACAGGTGCAATAATCGTTGCTGTTATATTCGGATTACTGACCTTAGATCTCAGCCTGGCATACTCCACATATGACTCCATTGATTCTTTTTATGATTTTCTAAGCAATATTCTTGAAATGGGGGGATATTCCCTGGGCGGCGTTATCTTAAGATTACTGGCATTTATCCTCGTATTCCTGATCCAGTTCTTTATGACGATCACACTTGCCTACCTTGCGGTATCGGTATGCTCCACCATTCTTCAGACAAAGAAAATTAAAGGTTTTATCAGTTTCGTACTGTTCATCGTCTTCTATGTGATCCTGTCTGTAATTGCTTCTAAGATTCCCCATCTGTCCAATCCCGGACCGGATGCGACATTTATGGAAGCCATGTATGCCATGATCCCACAGATCGCACTCTACTTCGTAGTAATGGTGGCAAGCTATATCGGAAGCTCCGTGCTCCTCGAAAAGAAGATCAGCTTGTAAATATACTCAGCACGAACGAACAGGCAGCAACCCTCAACCGGGGCATTCTCAAACACGCATGACTACTCATTACTGTTTCCATTGCAAAAACTTATCATGACTCGATATAACAGGAAACACATTTGTATATAAAACAAGGGCATATCTGTAAAATCATAGCATGAACGACTGAGTTTCAATGATTCGATGCTGCTGCAAAGGACACAACGAATTTATCGTGTCCGGCGCAGCATGCAGATCGAATCTGAATTGAAACGAAGGTAGTCATGCGTATTTTACAGATATGCCCTGTTTTTATTACTAAAATGTGTTTCCGTCCCTACACCCCTATGGTGTGCAGGTCGATCCAGTTATAGATATCGTAATATGCCTGAATATTATTGATCTCGTTTATGACTTCGTGACGCGCATCCTTGTACAGGATGCATTTGACATCATCTGTGATATATCTGCTGTATTTGTTGTATAAAAGCTTCACGTCCAGGCCATAGTGTCCGACCGGATCTTTGCTTCCTGATATGAATAATACCGGCATATTCTTTGGCACATTTGCCAGATTATCCTCATCCTGAATAAATTCCAGTGTTTTGAATAACGTCTTGTAGCCCTTTACCGTAAAGGTATAGTCATACATCGGGTCTGCCATATATTTGTCAACCTGAACATAGTCTCTGCTCAGCCAGTCTTTCACGGTACGCTTCCGTTTCTCACCGTTCATGATCGTCATTCTGGGAATACCGAAAAGGTAAGTACCAAATGCAAGCACCTGCAACAATTTGCTTCTATGCTTCTCGCCACGGAGCATACTCTCCACTCCGGCTACCGCCTCTCCAATCTTCAGCATACACTTCGGATGTCCGCCCGTTCCCATACAGATAAAACCATCTATGCTGGCATTTTTCTGCAGCTTTGCAGGGTACTTTGGATCTTTTGCATATTCGCACATATATCTTCTTGCAATAAATGATCCCATGCTGTGTCCCATAAGGAAATACGGAAGATCCGGATATGCCCGTTTTATGCATCTGGTCACACGATGCACATCTGCTGCCATCGTCTTACTTGCATCATAAGCATACATATAACCCATCTCGGATTTATTTCTGGCTGTCAGGCCATGCCCCAGATGATCATTTCCACATACCAGAATCCCTCTGGCAGCCATAAATCTTGCAAAATGATCATAACGCTCCATGTCCTCTATCATACCATGAGAGATCTGAAGCACCGCCTTGATCTCTCCTTGCGGAATCCAGACAATGACATGTAATTTATCTCTTCCGTTGGATGATGGAATATATGTCTCTTTTTTCTTTACGTTCTGTTTCATAAGCAACCTCCCATTGTTAGTATCCGCTTTCGAAAAAAAATTTATGTATTCGGCTCCTGATTTTCTTCCTTCCAGTAGATATTTCTGTGTTCTACAGAGGTCGAGAATGCGATCAAAGTCTTTGTTTTTCCAAATCTCTGCAATTCACCGATAAACAGATCCAATGCCATCGTTGTCTCAAAGATAACCTCGATCAGCATGGAATAGTCACCGGTCACACAATTGCATTCCACAACATTTTTGCAGTTCTTGATAAATGGATAAAAATCCTGTTTGTCGTTCGGCTCTACCTCTAAATTAATAAATGCTTTTGTATAATATCCCAGTGCGATCGGATTGATCTGTACCTGAAAGCCCTCGATCACCCCTGCTTCCTTTAACCGCTCTATTCTCGTAGATACTGCTGTTGATGACAGAAACACACATTCTGCAATATCCTTTAAAGACATACGAGCATCCTTCTCTAACAGTTCCAGAATCTTCTGATCTACCTCATCCAGACAGTAAGCTGTCTCTTTTACTTCACGCATAGTTTTACTCTCCATTTTCTTATACATCTCATCTGCCAAATACCTTTATTTATATAAAAACTTTGGTATAGAAAAAGGACATCCTTCATCTGAGAAGGACATCCCTTTCATATTTCTGATATCAATGTACTTCTATCTATCCTGTCTGTATTTTACTACTAATAACAGGATAAATCCAGCACTAAAAATACCATGTAGTATTGCATCTGTATATTTTACGGGAATATACCCTTGATCTCTTCCGTATGGATCAATCGTTTTAAGGCAATGATATAGGCTGCCATCCGCAAAGTACAATGACTCTTTTTGCTCTCCTCCACGATTTCTCCAAATGCTTTCGTCATGATCGTTTCAAGCATCTCATTTACCTGCGGTTTTTCCCATGTCATTTCCTGAATGTTCTGTACCCATTCAAAATAAGAAACAATAACACCGCCACTGTTTGCAAAAATATCCGGCACAAGCTTGATACCTCTTTCTGCAAGGATCGGATCTGCATCTGCTGCCGTCGGTCCATTTGCACCCTCAACGATATAAGAACATTTTAACTTCTCCGCAACCTCTTTCGTGATCTGATTTTCAAGCGCTGCGGGAACCAGCACGTCACAATCACAGGTAAGAATATCTGTATTCGAAATATGGGTAACACCATCTTCCTGATAGTCTGCAAGCAGACCACCGGCTTCTACATAAGCTGTTACCTTATCTGCATCCAGTCCGGTCTCCTTATAGATTCCACCCGACACATCACTGATCGCTACAACAACTGCACCTCTGTGTCCAAATATCCTGGCTGTATTGCCGCCAACATTACCGCATCCCTGAATTGCAACCTTAGTACCCTCTAACACCTTGCCATCTTCTGCAAGAAGGAGCTTGGTACTGATCACAACTCCACGTCCGGTTGCCGACGGTCTTCCCTTGGAACCGCCAAGCTCCAGCGGTTTTCCTGTCACAACTCCGGGACAAGGTTTGCCCTTTAACTGGCTGTATGTATCTAACACCCATGTCATGATCTGTGCATTTGTATTCACATCAGGAGCAGGTATATCGGTATCTGCTCCGATGATCGGCTCGATCGCATAGGTATATCTTCTCGTCAACGCACACAATTCCCGTCTGGAAAGTGTAGCCGGATCTACTTTGATACCACCCTTCGCTCCTCCAAATGGTATATTTGCCACTGCACATTTTAATGACATCCATGTTGCAAGTGCTTTGACTTCATTCAGAGATACGTCCTTGTGATAACGTATACCTCCTTTGAACGGTCCTCTGATATTTGAATGCTGGACTCTGTATCCTTCAAATACCTTAACACTTCCGTCATCCATCTCCACAGGAAGGTAAACCTTAGTCTCACGCTGTGGATTCCTGATGATCTCAAACATCCTCTTGTCAATTCCGCCAATGTTCATGGCTTCTTCCATCACTGCTACCACATTCTCATATGGGTCGTACTGTCTGCTCATCTTCGTATCTCCTCGTTTAACAAATATTTTATTGTCACGAGTTATCCGGTGTTACCTGTAAGGGATAAACCTTTTGACAAGAGGCATTCTAGTCCTCCTGCATTTATACGTCAATATCCCAAGTCAAAGACCATTCAAAATGATATTTTCAAGCATTTTATCTTAATAATGTATATTCATAGCAAACCAAACTTGAAATAATCAAGTTTAGTTTGTAACATCGATCACATACAACTGGTGCAGTGCTCTTGTACAGGAAATGTAAAATGCATGTCGGCTGATCCGGTTTTCCATCACATCCTGTTCATTGATAACAAATACTGCATCGAATTCCATCCCCTTTGCAAGAAACTTCGGAAGAACGACCACACCTCCATTATAGACAGTCGACTGATTCGTAAGATATGTCACCTGCTCATATTCTTCCAGTTCTTTGTACATGGCAAATGCACGTTCTTCATCATCACAGAGAATTGCCACATTATCAAAATCATCCAGTTCTCCATAATCAAGCTTCTCTGCGATAAATCCGGCAGCATCTTCTATACTCTCCGCCTGCTCTGTTACCGGCTCCATGCCATGGCGGTTAAGTGGATGGGCCTCCACCTCGTCTGACGCCCGGTCTGCTTCCAGTATCCTGTTACAGAATTCTGTGATCTCACAGGTTGAACGATATGCAGTATCCAGAGTCTTGATCTGGCAACCACCTGTTCCTCCATGCGGCACAAATACCGTCTGCAATACATCCAGCACCGTTTCCTCCGGATTATAATAAAGCACCTGTAGACTGTCACCCAGTATCGTCTTCTTACATTTAAAAATACGATCCAACACCGCATACTGAAATATATTGTAGTCCTGCATCTCATCGATCACGAGATGCTTGATATTGTCATAAGACTTGCATCCATAGAAATAAATCTGCAGATAAAAGACTGCCAGAATATCTTCATAGCACACCTTTCCATACTCATTCCGGTATTGTTCGATACCCGGATGCTGTTCAGCCTGACTGTTAAGAAAGTTCTGATATAATTCAATCAGGTTGCGCTCCGCATATTGATAGATCATCTCTTTTGTGATCTGGTTTTCCATCTTCTGATGCTTCTCATCCGTAAATGCCTGATCCTGTTCATCCTCTACCCGGTCTGCTATAAAATATGCGATCTTCTCAAAACGTTCATAGACCGGATATCTGGCAAAACGATTATAAAACATCTTCTCGATCTGGTCCTTTGTAAATTCTGTTTTCTCAAAATGGAAATCTTTAAACTTAATATTTTCCGTATAATCTTCCAGATATTTGTTAAATGCCTGATAGAACGCAATCGATGATTTCCATGCAATATTCTTCATCTCCGGACTTTCCATATCGGGATGCGTCGTGATCCGGTCTGCCTGTTCCAGCTTTGTCTCATAATCACAGTCCACAAACAGGATTTCCTCCATCAGAGAATCAAATTCCTTCTCCGGTACATTATCCTCGCCGACCTCCGGCAGCACACCGGCAATATAATCGCCAAAGATTCCATTTGGCGACAGGATCATAACATTGTCTGCCGACATCGTCTTACGATTGTTGAATAACAGCCACGCCAGTCTGTGCATCGCAACTACTGTCTTACCACTTCCTGCCCGTCCGTCCACGATAAGATTATAAGCAGTCTTATTACGGATCAATGCATTCTGTTCTTTCTGTATCGTTGCAACTACGGATTTCATCTTCGTGCCGCTGTTCTTTCCCAGTGCATCAAGCAGGATCATATCATTGATCTTCTCATCGGTATCGACTGCATTATGCAGTCTTCCATTACTGATATCAAATTGCTTCTTCTCTACGATCTTTCCAGAATATTCTTTATCGGGTGCCTGATAGGATGCCTCGCCCTTCTCATAATCATAATACATCGATGCGATCGGAGCACGCCAGTCATAGACCTTCTGATCCTGTTCTTCCATCGACCAGTAGCCGTTTGTTCCGATATAGACCGGAAGAACCTGTCCATCCTCCTGATACTCAAATGCAATCTTTCCAAAATACGGGTTCTCGATCTGATGCGCCAGTACATCCACCTGCTTTGCCGCATGTTCGATAAAAAATGTATCGTTATTTACATTGTTCATGTTCTGCAGGAATTCCTCGTCGTCCATATCACCGTGGCTGTCACGCATATATTTCTTCTGTGCTTTGATCGCCTGATTCCGATAGTCGATGCTCTCCTGTGTGGTCTGAAGATCACACTGCAGCTCATTTTCTACTTCTTCAAAATATTCCTGTTCTTCTTCCGGCGTTGTCTCTCTATATATTTCCTGAACCTGTTTCTTGTCCATTTTCTTTCCTTTCAAAACAGACATCACCCGAAATCTGATCCACCTGACTTCAAATGATGTCTGTCTTCTTATTTCTTTTTTAATTTTATTTTCTTGCTATAACTGCCATAAGTCTTATTACACTTTGCTCTGACGCGGTACTCATAAGTCTTTCCGGACTTCGCAGTCTTATCCGTAAAGGATACCTTCTTACCGGAGGTCAATTCTCTGATCCGTTTCCACGAACCATTCTTCGTCCTTCTGTAGATCCGATAGCCCTTTGCACCCGCTACCTTTTTCCATGTCAGGCTTACACCTGATTTTTTGTTTGTTATCTTTGTTATCACTGTCTTTGCAAGATTTATACTGTATGGTACTTCTATCTTGCCACTGTAGTTACCCTTACCTGTGATCACGCAAATAGCAGTTCCCGGTTTATCTGCATTTTTATAAGTTACCTTATAATCAGATTTTGCAAGTCCACTTACAACAGCCTTCGGCTTGCAGTTTTTTCCTGCATATATATAACTCGTCTTCGACAGCTTTACCTTCTTCTTCGTCATATCCTTTTTAGATACAACCAGTTGGTAGCCGGCACTTGCGCTTTTATAATTTGCATCCGCAGCCACCCTGGCTGTGATCGTGCAGGAGCCTGCTTTTTTGATCGTGATATAACCGAACTGATCCGGCTCTGCAACAGCTGTATTTGACGACCGGTAAACTACTTTTCCTGTAGAATTCGTAGTTACCTCATACTTATAGTCAGCATTTCCGTACTTCTTTGTAAGCTTTTCCTTTGTAAATGATATCTCCGGCATGGCCTTCTCTGTTCCATCTGCATCATAATCCGTATATCTGGTATCAAGTCCCATATCATCAAAATAATCATGAAGTTTAATAACTCCCCAGCCGTACTTCTCGTCCCAGCCAAGAGTTCCTCTGTCCTCCGCATATTGCTTCAGACGATTCTTAACCCCTTTATAATTCAATTGGGGTTCTATCATCTTAATGTAAGCAATTGCCGCCACTACATGCGGCGTCGCCATCGACGTACCGGACATAGACTTCTTACCGCCACCAAGATACGTGGATACAACCGCCGTTCCCGGAGCAGCGAAATCGATCATGTCTCCATAGTTCGAATAATCCGATGCGAACATTCCGTTATTTCTGATCGCTGACACGGTTATGACATTTTCTTTATTTGCAGGATACGTCATAGCAACATCAGATGCCTTATTCCCTGCTGCACAGCACACAACCGTTCTTGCTGTCTCGGCTTTCTTTAACACATCCTTCAAATAAGATGAATATGCCCATAACATTCCGGTCCAGCCGAAGCTCATATTTACCACATCTGCTTTCTGGTCTACTGCATATTGCAGTGCACTTCGAATTGCAAGATTCGATGATTTCCCATCTCCGTCAAATGCCTTCAACACCATAAAATTCACATTATCAGGCGTATTATCTGCTATTATTCCTGCTACATGCGTACCATGTCCGTTTTCGTCTACATATGCGGTTGTCTTTTTAACAGAATCAGAGCCTTTAAAATAAAAGCTTCTCCTCTTATCGACTCTGTTATTAAAAATCTTGTTTGTCGTATCCAGGCCGGTATCAATCAGGGCAACCGTCACATCTCTGTCTACCTGATAATAGTCATATTCAGCCTTCAGATAGCCCATACCCATATAAGATCCGCCCCATGACATTGTCTTATAATCTGTTACGCCGGTAAATGTCGCCAGCACGTCATCCGTAACAACCTGATCTATATAGCAATTATCTTTTCCATAATCAGATACCAGCTCATAATATGCATACTTTGTATCGGCTTCCGTTTCAAACTGCAGCACATATTCATTATATTTACCGTAATGAAGAATCTCGGAAGCACCATAATCATCTGTCAGCTTCCTGCCATCCGTCAGAACCATAAGGCGCTTCAACTGATAGGTATCATCCGCCTTTTCCTTCTGAATGTTCTTATCTTCCGCATCTGCCAACTCTGCCGAATCCTGTTTCTCCGGTTCTTCCCACGTATCATTGATCAGAGCAACTACATCTGATGCATCATCCACTTCTTTTATCTTTGCATTCAGTGCATATTCACTCTGTATATTCTGTTCAGACTGTGTAGAAGCATCCTCTGTGTCTATCGAAGCCTCACTCCGGTTCATCAGATCATCTGATTCTTTATTATGCGCAGCATCCCCACTCAGCTCTGACACAGTATAAGAATCTCCGTGAATCCGAATCGTATTCTCCCGAGTATCCTCCGAAGGCAGATCCTCTATGTCGTATGTATGTATCGACGTTTTATTCGAATCTGTTCCTGTCTGATCCGAAAATCCTGTCTTCTTATCCGACAGTCCACCCCATGTAAAAACTGTGCATGTCAAAACGGCAGCCATTCCGATACAGATTCCTGCTTTTTTGTAATTTGTCTTTCGACTGTTATTCTTTGAATCTTTTCTCATATTTTTCTCTTTCCTTAAAAACTGTCTTATGGCAGCATTATTCTTTATTGTAGCACATATCAAAAGTTTTGTGAACCGACGCGGCACTTTCAGGCAAAGGAATTTCACGAACATTTTATAGTCATTCTATCCATTTCATGTTAGAATAAGACATTCAATGAAATCGGAGGAATTTTTTATGAGTAACGAAGGCAAGAAATGTACGGTTCACTATACAGGAACATTTAACGACGGAACCAAATTTGATTCATCTTATGACCGTGGGGAACCAATCGACTTTGTATGCGGTGCAGGCATGATGATCAAGGGCTTTGACGAAGCGGTTAAGGGCATGGCGATCGGTGATATCATCGATGTACACCTTATGCCGGAAGAAGCATACGGCATGCCGGATCCCGACAATATCTTAACTGTTGAGATCAGCCAGCTTCCCGGTGCTGAAGATCTGGAAATTGACCAGAAGGTATTCCTGTCAAATCCTGCCGGACAGTCTTTCCCTGTTAAGGTAACCGCCAAGGATGATACTACGATCACCTTTGACGCAAACCATGAGATGGCTGGCAAAGAACTGAACTTCAAGATTGAACTTCTGGATGTAGAATAAACAGGAAAAAATTATGTACACCTGATGTAAAATCTCCCAGACGTTCCGGATATGATATACTACGAATTCCTACTCGTCACACGCATCTATTCGCTCATGCTCCTGTGCCAACTCGCCTTTCAGGCTCAAACAGGCACCCGCATTCGCTGATAGCGTGTTTCTCGCAACAAAATTCTCGTATCTATCATATCCGGAACATCTGGGAGATTTTTTATACCAAGTATACCACATTATATCCTCTAACATCTTCTCAACCTACATAAGCCTGAATCCAGCTTGTAATACAAAACTGCCATATTAAGACCTCAAGCGAGGATTTCGTTATGAAATGCATATACCAGCAAATGTGGGTGCCTTCTGAGCCCAAAGGGCGAGTTGGCACAGGAACATTTGCGAATCAGGTATATGCAGTTCATCGAAACCACAGCGTGTCTTAATATGGCAGTTTTGTATTACAAGCCAATTCAGGCTTTATTCATTTTACTCGTCGAATTCGTAGTCTTTGCCCGGAAGGATTGCGTTTAAAGCAATTCCAAGGATAGCTGCGATAGCAAGTGATGTTAATGTGATAGATGTTCCTGCAACTGTGAAGGTAATACCATTACCGAATCCAAGTGCGCTGACAAGGATAACAGCAGCAACGATCAGGTTACGCGACTTTGTGAAATCCACCTTGTTCTCAACAACATTACGAACACCGATAGCTGAGATCATTCCATACAGCATGAAGCTGACACCACCGATGATCGATGCAGGAAGTGAACCGATACACTCAGCAACCTTTGGTGAAAAGCTGAGAAGGATCGCATATACAGCAGCCAGACGCACGACTCTTGGGTCGTATACACGGCTAAGCTCAAGAACACCGGTATTCTCACCGTATGTTGTATTTGCAGGACCGCCGAATGCAGCAGCAAATGCTGTAGCAAGGCCATCACCGATCAGAGTTCTGTGAAGTCCCGGATCTTTGATGAAATTATTACCTGTTGTAGCTGAGATTGCTGAGATATCTCCGATATGCTCCATCATAGTTGCAAGAGCGATAGGTGCCATTACAAGGATGGAAGTAATATTGAATTTACAAAGCTGGAACGGAGGAAGATCCACCCATCCGGCATCCTTTACTGCCTTAAATGTAAAGATCGCAGATCCGTCCGGATTGTGAACACCACATTTGAAAAGAATAAATGCAACTACATATGAGATCACAACACCCATAAGAATCGGAATGATCTTGAACATTCCTTTGCCCCAGATATTAAAGATAACGATAACTGCAAATGCGATAATTGCAAGAAGCCAGTTTGTTTTTGCATTATTTACGGCTGATGGCGCAAGGCTCAGACCGATACAGATAATAATTGGTCCGGTAACAACAGGTGGAAGAAAACGCATAACACGTTTTACGCCAACCAGTTTTACAACCAGTGCAAGAACCAGATACAACGCACCTGCTACTACGATACCGCCACATGCATAAGGTAATTTCTCACCCATAGACATATCTTTGAAGATTCCGGTATCAAGATTTGCGACTGTGTTAAAGCCTCCTAAGAAAGCAAATGAGGAACCCAAAAATGCAGGCACCTTTAATTTTGTACATAAATGGAAGAATAATGTTCCGATTCCGGCACAGATCAGTGTAACCTGAATGGATAAGCCCTCTCCATTAAAATAAGTATTTACCAGAATCGGTACTAAAATAGTTGCACCAAACATGGCAAACATGTGCTGCAAACCTAACAGCAACATTTTCGGAACACCTAGTTCCCTTGCATCATAAATCGCTTCTTTTTTCTGATTCATAATAATCTCCCTTCTTCTATTGTACCTGTTTTACTGTGATACTATCGATCGAAATGCACGCCTTCTTTCGACAAAACCTCCAGCACACCATCTTTACGATGATAACATAAGAAGGGAGATTTGTGAACTGCAAATCTCCCTGTTTTTTATAAATTTGTTATATTTGTAAAAACTTTCGATATTAAAAGTTTTTAGGTCGTTTTTTATTTCAGATCATTCAATTTTGAACATTACGATCAAATGACTTATTCAACATTTTTCAGCGCCTCATCCATCGGGATCCGTTTGATCCTTCTTACCTGGAAGACAGCAATGATGCCATAGGCTGCCATCGACAGGATAAAGATTGCAGGATAAATATACGGAGCAATATAGATCGTCATCCATCCACTGATTGCTTCCTTCATCATTACATAATAGATGCCGGAGATCGCCACCTGTGAGAGAATGATTCCGAGGATGACACACACTGCCATCACCCAGGTTGTTGCAGACAGGTACAGCTTGTTGATCTCTTTGTTCTCATATCCAAGGATCTTTACCATGGATATTGATACGGTATTTCTCTCAATGATCAGCTTTGTAAGCAGATAAACCATTAGCATGAACATCGCCAGTGCAAATACCTCAAACATATAAAACATCTGGCCCATGGAACGATCAAGCTGTCTTGATACCTTTGTCAGATCTTCCTCTGTGACAACTGTCGCGATCAGCTTCTCATCAATATCAGTCAGCTTCTCATTTGAGAAATATCCTGAGAAATATCCATCCTCGACATCGAACATTTCCCGATATGTCTTCTCATTCATAAATACTGCCAATGCCGCAGGATATGTGCACACACCGGAAACCTTTATCTTATAAGAATCAGATGAATATTCCTTATCCAGCGTGATCGTATCCCCGTTTTTCAGTTTATATTTGTCACAAAGTCCGTCAGAGATCAGCATTTCTCCATCCGCAGGCTGTACCTTGGAATACTTGCTGTCATCCGAGATACCATAGACCATGACTTCTTCATCTCTTATATCTGTTTTATAGATCAGGGAAGTTACCAAGTATTTCTCTGCATCCTTATTCTCTGTTTCCACAGGCATTTTCAAAACGTACTGATAATCCGCAAGCATGTTGTCCAGTGTTTCATCCTGATAGTGTTTTAAAAGTGGCGACATCATCATTCCGAACATCAGCAAAACGATCGCAAATGTTACTCCAATAAACAATACGATATAGCTTGGCAGATTCTGCAGGATCACACGTATACGGAATCTGGTAAAGAAACGGAAATGTGGCAGCTTGACCGCTTTCTTTCTCCTTGACTTTGAAAGATCCCGTCTGATAAACCGAAGCGGTGACATACGGAGCTTCGAATAGATCATCCATGCTGTTATGACAAGCATCAGCACGATCGGAATAACCGTCGTTTTTACAAATGCTTCCGCATTCCATTTTGTCACATATTTTGTCAGACTGTAACTTCCATAATACATTGCCACACAGACATTTTTAAATACTGTATATCCCAGAACATTTCCGATTACAGCTGCTACAAATGTAACCAGGATCGGAAGAGAAATGTAATGTGCCAGTAATTCTCCTCTTGTGTAACCGGAGGCCCGAAGAGTACCGATCGTGCCGGCTTCCTTTACGATCGTATTGTTGATCGTAATCGCAAAGATAAATGCCATGATCACGATTATAATATAAAGCAGTGTTTCCACCATTATCGAATCACTACCCATATCCTCTCCGGTAAAATTAATTGCCTGATTCGTATATCTTGGAATAAACTTCTCCACTTCTCCATACTGACTGATCACCCTTGCAAGATCATCGGATACATCCTTCTCCGCTTTCTCATCTTCAGGTTCATCGTCATAGATCCAGGCATAAGAATAATGCATCAGCCCTTTGTCAAAGCTTTCAAACCGTTCATCCGTTACGATCGCAACACCGAACAGCACGGAATCAAACATCGTATCATTGTTATTCTGGAATAATGTGCTGTAATCAGATAATGCTACAAAGCCCGATACCTTATATGTCTGCCCATCAACCGACAGATCATCTCCTACCTTGATCCCATTATTTTCCGCATACATACGGTCAATTGCAATCTCGTCCTCTGCCGTAGGGAACGCTCCCTTCATCAGACAAACCTTATCCACATCTGTACGATTCTTAAAAATACGGAGTGTACTTTCATCCCCATCTTTTTCTACGATTTTCTCATAGTAATAATTCTCATACAGCTTTACACCCTCATCTTCAATCGCTTTAATCGCCTCGGATGATGCTTCATCCTTGTACTCAAAATTACCATTCTCGATATTATACTTATCAAAGCTCTCATCATATGTAGCGACCATACTCTTACCGGCTACCAGAAAGCCGGACACAAAACCAATACTCAAGATCATAAACAGGAAAATAACCAGATACTTTCCAAGATCGGCAGCCAGTTCCTTCGGCAGCCGTTTCCATAATGGATTCTTCATATTATAAATTCTCCTTTTCTCTCTTCCACTTCTGTATTACCAGTCAAGCTCCATTGCAGGAATCTTTACATCATTTACTATATTCTTACGGATCATTCCATCACGCAGTTTGATCACACGGTCTGCCATATTCTTGATCGCATCATTATGTGTAACCATGATAACGGTATTTCCATATTTCTGATTTACATCCTCGATCAGCTTCAGGATCTCCTTCGAGGTCTTATAATCAAGTGCACCTGTCGGTTCATCACAGAGCAGGATATCCGGATTCTTAACGATAGCCCTTCCAATTGATGTTCTCTGCTGCTGTCCACCGGACAACTGATTCGGAAGCTTATGTCTGTGCTCATATAAACCAAGCGTCTTTAAGATATCATCGACATCAAGCGGTGAATCACTTAAATATGCACCAACCTCTACATTTTCCTTTACGTTCAGATTCGGGATCAGATTATACATCTGGAATACATAGCCAAGATGCTTTCTTCTGTACTGTGTCAGTGTCTTCTCATCCATATCAACTGTTTTTTCCCCATTGATCGCTATATAACCACTGTCCGCATTATCGATTCCGCCTATGATATTCAATAGCGTAGACTTACCGGAGCCGGATGGTCCAAGCAAGACACAGATTTCTCCCTTCGTCACTGTAAAATCCAGTCCTCTTAATACCTCTGTCCGGTTCTCCCCTGATCCGAAGCTCTTTTTCAGACCACTGATCTGTAAAAAATTCTGATTTTTCATTTAACTGTTCCTCCTTTTTAACTCGTCCAACAATATTCTTCTAAATGCTGTGTAATTATTTATTCTTTTCTTTGAACATTTGATTATTTGTTCATATGATTAATAACACATGCATAAGTCGTTGTCAACCCTTTATCTGTTTTTAGTTAGTTTCTTCTAACATTATACTGTCAAATTTCTGTTTTTGTATACAAAAAGCCGGTACTTATTGATAAAAAATATCAACAAGCACCGGCTTTTTACCGGATGGCTCATTTAAAAGTAATATTCCCGGATCTCGCAGTTCTTAATTCCGAAATGCGCGAATTCTTCATTTGTCATATCATAGAAATATGACTGTACGATTCTTGAAATTCCATTATGTGCAACCAGCAGATATGTCTTATGATCCGACTCCGCCTTTACATCATCTAACAGATTATAGACACGCTGGCACAGATGCATCATCGTCTCTCCACCATCATAATGATCGAGGAAATGGGATTTTGCTTCCATGAATTCTTCCCCATTTCTAGGTGTTGATTCAAACCGTCCAAAGTTCTGCTCCTTTAATCTCGGCTCCATCCGCATCGGAATTCCTGTCATCTCCGATATATGTCTGGCAGTCTCGGCTGCACGGACAAGTGGAGAATATAATATCTCATCGATTCCCGGCTGTTCCTCCGCCAGCTTTCTTCCAAGCTCCTCTGCCTGTTGATGTCCAAGCTCTGTAAGTTCAATATCAGTTGCACCGCATATCTTATTCTCCACGTTCCAGATTGTCTGACCATGTCTTGTAAAAAATACTTTTCCCATGTTGTCTCCTTATTCTCATACTATAGAATTGTATGGTGGCTCTGAGACGAGAAGGGTGTAACAGCGCACTCTCGTTCTATTCCTTACGCAACAGTACTAAGTTCGCCGCTTTCTTGCGGCTCACTAAGGACTGGCGTAAGGAAAGGTCTGTTACACCCTTCTCGTCTCAGAGCCACCGCACAATTCTATCCAGACGACACTTTCTATGATGGGAGATAATGCAAAGCAAGTGGCCATAGCAGCACACTGCCTGCTCATCTCCCATCATAGAAAGCGCCTGTTTATTGGATTATATATACTATAATTTCACACCGGCTGTCAACTTTATTCCATAGGATTTCACAGGCTCATTCATATAAGAACCTCTACAGACGTTCAGCAATCGCAATTCCGGTAGCGGTAGCTGCAAGGCCTCCTTTTCCTGTCGCCAGAAACGATCCGTATAACCCGATCTCCACCTTTCGGATGGGTTCATCCATCAGCTTATAACAGATATATCCGATCCTTACTGCACCTGCCGTATGCGAGCTGGACGGTCCGACCATGACCGGACCTACAATATCAAAAATACTCATTCTGCCACCTTCCTGTTAAAAGGAAAGGCCACCGATATCTTCTGCATTCCATACAACTCTGTCGCCCAGAAATTCCATGAACTGGCATTCGATACTCCGGTGGCCTTTCACCTTATACTATGAAATTGTCATATGATCATCTATCATGAGAACATATTCACAGCTTTTATTTTATCTTCTTATATGTTACCTTTGAAGGCATCTTCGCTTTCTTCAAAAGTTTCACATACTTAGTATACTTACTCTTCGGAAGTTTTACAACCGGTTTTTTATGAATACCGTTAAATACGTTCTTGCCAACTGTCTTAAGCTTCTTTGATGTGATTGTAATATTCTTAAGCTTTGCATCCTTATAAAATACCTTACTTCCAAGCTTTGTCACACCCTTACCGAGCTTAACGGTTGTAAGTGCCTTACATCCTTCAAATGCGCTGTTACCGATCGTCGTTATATTATCTCCTATCGTTACGGACTTCAGATATTTATAACCCTTAAATGCATTCTTATTAACCGCTGTAATCTTATAAGAGATACCACCGATCTTGACTGTCTTGCCAAGCTTCAAGGTCTTAAACTTCTTATTTGTCTTCTTATAAGAGCTGCCTGTTACCATAACGGTTCCCTTGCCATTTGTAGCTGCCTTGGTCACTTTATACTTCACACTCTTTACTACATAGGTCTTTCCCTTACTGATCGTAATATTAAATGTCTTGCTTAATGTGCCGGTATAACCGTTCTGGCCCTTGATGGTCATGGTTGCCTTTCCAGCATTCTTATTATTCTTGTAAGCCACTACATAATCTTTTCCTGCCGTAAGAACCTTACCGCCTAATGATACCGTAAGCTTGGACTGTACCTGTGCTTTTCCGGTATATGCTTTGTTCACGATACCGGATACAACTGCCTTACTGATATCCGTAACCTCCGGCGTTCCGGGATTCGGGTCAACCGGATTTGGATTGTCAGGTGTCGGTGTCGGTTTTGGATCCGGCTTACCAGGATCCGGAGTCTCCTCCTTCTTTGGCAGAATTTCCTGCTTCTGATAACCGCAGACTGTACATTCATAGGTCTTAATACCGGTTGCCGTTGTTGTTGGAGCCTTCGTGATCTCTCCGGCATTAAATGTATGTTCTTCTGCTTCTGTCTTATCTCCGCATGTACATTCTTTCCAGTGCTTCGTTGCATCTGACTTCCAGACAAATGTATGAGCATGTTCCTCACCAACCAGGATTCTTACTGACAGGATAATACCCTTATGAGCATTGCTCCATCCAGCAGTTTCTGTCCAATCATAATTTGTGATATCACTCGGCTTATAACATACCTTATAATCTCCCGCTTCATTTATAACAGTTGTTTTTGCTGTATACCAGTAGTAATAGCCGCCTTCAACATCCGGAAGCTCTACATCCCCTAATACAGTTCCCTGCTTCACCGTTATCGCATCAAGTTCAGGCTTGAATCCCGGTTTTGCAGGTTCAACCGTTACTGTAATTGTAATATCCTCTGCATTTTCATAAATATCTCCGTTTTTCGGAGTATAGACTGCCTTAAATGATCGACTTCCTACCTCCCCAAGGGAAATGCTGTCATCTACCCATGCAAATGTTCCATCTTCTGTCTCCGGAATTGTTACATCTGCAAGCGTCTGTCCATATGTTCCCTTCAAATCTGTCGGAACTGTATATGTCGGAATCTGTTTCTCTGATTTCACTGTAAGTTTCACTTTGATCCTTACAGATCCATTTGCCAATACTTCATAAGCATCTTCCGCAATATTTGCCTTGCTCCAATCATAATTAGCTGTATCTTCAGGAACAAAATATGCATCGTACACTTCTGTTCCTGCCTTTGTAATAATCGTCTCGGCATCTGCCCATTCATATGTACCTAACTTTGATGTCGGAAGTGTTACGCTTTCCAGCGTCTTACCTGCAATACCGTAACATATGCCAGGAGTTTCCATAACCGGTGTTCCCTTGGCAACCTTTGCAAATGTCAGCTTAAATGCTGCAACTGTCTGATTCTTACCGCATACCTTGATCGTTACAGTCTGTTCCGTCTCGGACGCTTTCTTCGGTGTTCCGTAAATCTTTCCATTCTTTAATTCCAGACCGGAAGGAAGTATCGATCCGTTATCCAGAGAATAAACAACCTTTGCAGTTTCACTGTCAATGTCATTTGTGATTTTTAAAGTGGTCAGATCATACAGCGGTTTATCAGCTGTTGTTGTAACACCTACAACTGCGGTATCTACCATATCCTCTGTCTTATCAAGTGTTATGACTGTAGCGGTATCATTCTTCATATTTATCGTAAACGCATCCGGCGCATAAGGCATATTAGCAGTCCATAAGGTCTCATTCTGCTTGGTCATTGTATTGCCGCCATTTTTGTATGTGATCGTATCTACTGTCAGCCCCTCCACAGGTGTTCCAGAAACAGTTACCGTTACGGCCACACCACCCTTGATGTAGACGGAATCATCGCCTTCAATACCGGAAGTCTTCATATAGGAGGCTGTTATCGGTGCGATTGAAACCGGCGCCTTATCCGCATCCTCAAAGCAGAATTCCGGATATATCAACTCTGCTTTATAATAAATTGTTGAATAATATGATAATGACGAAGCTCCCATTTCCGGTATCCTGGAAGTAAGAATCACACCATTTCCGATTGAAGTTGTACTTACACCCTGCTGTAAAACACCATCATTAATGATCTTTCCTGAATTCGTCAGTTTACCAAACCAGAAGGATGCATCCGTTTCATTGATAAATGCGGCCGAACTGTTAATCGTTAATGTCGTTGCGCTCCACAGAGTAACTTCACCTGCATTTGTAAATGTTCCCGCTAATGTCGTTTTTGAATTTTTATCACCCTTACAAGTAAATGTTCCATTATTGATCAATGTTCCATATAATTCGGCATCCCCTGTATAATCGACGGATACGCCATCAGCAATCGTAACTTCTGCTCCGTCCAGAGTTTTCAGATCCCTGGCAGAGATATCTTTATTAATGGTATAGATTCCGCCAATACATACATCCAGCTTCTTGTCAATATAAGCTTCAGCATAGAAGCTTTCATTTATCGTACATTTACCGCTCAGATATGTAACCTGTCCTCTGACGGAACCACTTACGGTACGTTTCACACGAACATTATTCAATGTACAGTCAGCAGCTAAGACATAACCATTTGCTCCTGTCTTATCTGTAACATTTAAATTATTCACTGATCCTTGTCTAACCAGTGAACCGGTCGTATAGAATCCGTCATTTCCATATATGCCATATGAATTCGTGTTAATCAATACATTCAGATCACCCTTGATCTCCGAATCATAGGACACAATATTTGTTCCACTTCCGCCAAGCTGCCAGTTTCCGATAACATCGTAATTTACATTTCCGTTTACAGTACTCTTGGAAAATCCATATGCAGATGATTTGCCACTGATCTGGTTACCATTATAATTTGCAAATGCATACCGGCTTCCCGATGCGCCAACCGTGATCTCTGCATTTTTATTTACTGTACTCTGCGATGCAATATACATCTTATATTCTTCTTTTAAAGATGTCTGTACCATCTGTGCCTGATCTGTAAACCGGAATACCAGTTCATCGGCCGTTGCAGTGTTCAAGCCATATACATATCGGTACATTTTACCGTCTGTAGCATAAAGTTCTGCTTTCTTTACATTCGCATAATATGCTACAGCTGTCTCATAGGATATCTGACCACCCTTAATAAATAATCCGACTGTACCATCGACCTGTGCAAAGTTGTTTTCACTCTTTGATGATCCCTTAGCTCCATATAATCTACCGATGCTTCCACCATACATATAGATAGTGACATCTCCTTTGTATGGAGTTGTATCTTTATAACCATAAATAGAACGGCTGCTCAGATCATACGAGCTTTCTCCACCTATCTTTAATACCTTTCCATTATCTGCAATACCATCATGATCATCATCCGGATAAATAGATACCTTCTTGCCCGTGCTGTCCGATTCATCCGGAAGGATTACAACAGAATGGCCCTTCAGGTCAATATCACTATATGCTTTTGCATCCAGTTCCTCATTCAGATCTGTTTCTTTATATCCGGCTTCTTCTACCGTAAATAAGATCTTACACTCTGCTACAGAACCATTTCTTCCTGTGATACGGAAGGTAGTCTCTGTCGTTTCTGCCGTATCTGCAAGTGTACCAACTACCTGATCACCATCTAAAGTTAACCCCTCAGGAAGCTTTGAGCCTTCCTTGATCTTATATTTCTTTGTCGATCCGTACTGTGCTGTTGTATCATTTTCAATCTTAATCTGCCTCAGATCATATAGCGGATTTTCTGTAGTATACTCTGTTCCCTTCACTACTGCCGGATCTGCATACAGCTTCTTGCAGCTGATCTGCTTTGGAATATAAGAAACGTATAATGTCATTTCTTCCTGTGGTATTGCCATCAAACATCTTCCGTTTGTTCCTTCCACAGCATCTCCATCATTTAAAGATAATACAGCTGTATATCCTGCTATATCTTTATATTTAACATGCTGTGTTATATTTCCGCATAGGAAATAATCTGATCCATTGCCGTCCTCTCTGGTAAGAAAGTACCAATAATCTGCATAATTAAATGGATCACTTCCAAGATTAGATGATGCAGTTATCTTGAAATACAGATTTGACCAGTCACTGATATCCGTTCCATCCGCAAATGCTCCTGCCACAATCCACTTTGCCTTATTAGAACAGCTCTTTGCCGAAACAACACCTTTATGATAAATTATTCCCGATGTATTATCTGTCTGAATCGTATCTGCGGTCAGGGTCGCTGTCTTTTCAATATGTACCCATGAGTAACCTGGTGCAAATGTTTCAAACTCCGCTTTGGAATAAAACCATTCTTCTGCATAAATGCTGCCTGTTTTAGCAAATTTATCTGCTTTTACACTACTGTTAAAGGTAACCTTTGTTCCACTGCCTACTGTCAGTGTTTCTGTCAGTTCAACAGCTTCATCAAATATTATGTTGGCATAATCTTTTACCTCTATGGACGCAGCCGTAATCTTATCATATGAATGATACTTTCCGCCTATGGATACCACGCCATTATTATCAAGCAATGATCCTGTCGGCTCTGTATAAGTTGAAGAATTTTTTATAGCAACATTTGCTGTTGCATTTTCCCCTTTTCTGATATATACATATCCACCAACAGTTCCTGATCCCATGCCGTACACATTATCTACCGTACCGCCTTGGATTTCTAATATAAGAGCATTTTTCTCAGGATATGTAATGGTGGCATTCGACTCTCCATAAATAGTTCCTACTGTGCCACTAAGTACTGTGATCTTTACCGGATAATTCCATGAATCTACGCCGGAAATTCCATAAATTGTATACGCTGACAGATCTCCACTATATATTGCCTGTTTGCCATCTGCCTTACCATCCAGATCATCGTCTGCAAAGATACCGGTAAGGATCGTTCCGTCATCCAGTGATCCGGTCTGCTGAATTACTGCCGACATGCCGTTCAGACAAATCTCTTTCTTTTGTTCATCTATTGTCAATCGTTCGGCTGTACTTTCCTGCATCTGCTGTTTTGTAGACACAATAGCGTTCAGTTTTAGTACAGCCTCTGTTCCGTTTTTTGCTGTAACATGGATATCTACACGTTTTCCATCCTCGTACAATGTAGAAGGTGTTCCGACGAGCTTTCCATTCTCTATCTTCAAACCTTCCGGAAGTGTATAAACAGCATCCTCTGTATATCTAACTGTACCTTCTTCTGCATCGTTAAAGATCATGAGTCTGGTCAGATCATATAATGGTTTGTCTGCCGTGTATGTCGTATTCAATACAGCACATGGATCTGCAGCTGTCTTTTTTATAGTAATTTGTTTGCCTTCAACTGTGACAATAACCGTCACCGGTTCATCCGGCATATCAAAACTGTAATTACCCCTGATTTCTGCCAGTTCTGATGCCTGTGTTTCTGATGCTTTCTTTAAAACAACCGACACCAGATTATAGCCTTTCATATATGATGGATATACACTAATGGTCTGTCCGTTTTTACCATAATAAACATCCGGCTCTAATGATATCGTTTCATTGGAACTGATCGATACCCGACTTGCTTTCTCATCATATTCAAGACTGATCGGATAATAGATCTCAACTTCCTTTTTCTCTGCCTGAATCGTTCCCCCATTCAGATATATCTTGGATTCCGAAGATGAAGTAAGATTCTTTATTGTTTTTGCTGTCAAAGTACCCTTATTCAATACCTTTGCAAAATATGGTATATAGATATTTTCATTTGCTGTTACCGTCACATTATCCGGGATTAAAACAGTAGCATATCCACTACTATAATTTGCATATGTACCAAAATAAACATTATCTGCTGTTACATCTTCCTTCAGTGTAACAACTCCACCATAATACACATCATTTCCGATTGTCACTACAGCAGAGCCTGTCTGATTTCTATTTGGTGTTACATAATAATTTACAGGAAGCTTACAGTTATCCTTAACTGTCATAGTCAGGATCTGCCCATCCGCTAGCTGATTACCAAAACTAAGAGAACTCAAGGCACTGAAATCTGTATTATCGATCAGAACCGTTGTTGTATTTTCAGTTGCCCGTGAAATATTATCTGCAAATGTAAGTGTATTTGGTGAGCTTCCTGTAATTTCGCTGTCTTTTATCGTATATTTTGAATCACCATACAGATAAGAAGATCCAACTATCGTTAATGAGTTAGTACGGACTCCTGTCATTTCTACTGTAAAATTGCCATTTACGGTTATACTATTGGTAATATCATAATATCCATTTGCCGCAAATGAACAGGAATCGATCAATGGATCACCATTTGCATCCAGAATTGAGCTGTCATTTTCATTGGCAGATATAAGCTCTACATTCTTCTCAACAGTAATGCCGCAAAATCCGGTATAACTATTAAAAATATTTTCTGACGTATGAAGTATACAATCTTTTTCAAAATAGCCCTGATTTATACCAAAAAGTGTTCCTGATACAATGCACTTTTTTATTGTAACTGTCAGTGTTTCTTCATCTTTCTTATTCTCTGAATTGTATCCATTGTATCCATAAATAAGACTTCCCTTACAGTTACTCATACTGATATCAGTCTGTCCCATTACATTAGTTGTCCCTGACTGGAATCCATAGATATTACACCCGGTAGCATCTATATTGGTTATATTCATTTTCAGAGAATAAACCTGCTGTGCAAATGCCTGACCATATACAATACCCTTTGCTGTACATCCATCAATCGATATAGTCACAGCATATGTTCCGTCAGCAGGATTCTTTCTGCTTAAAAAAGCGCCTGCATAATCACCGTAAATTGCGCCCTTACAATTACAATCCTTTATCCGGATATTAGCTGTTCCCTCTACGACAGTCTGCATAGTGCCATAGATGCTGCCAAAGGTTCCACTGCCTCCAAGGATCTGTACGTCAAGGTTTCCCTTAACATAACTGTTATTTTTAGCGCCATAGAATGTCCAGTCCGATCCTGTATAATTCTTTAATGTAACATTCAGATCTCCGCTACAGTTTGCGCCATCCAATACAGCAAAGGATGCACTGCTGCTACTTTCCGCATTTACTCCGTCTGCATCAAAATTTACATTTCCCAGCACCTTACAACCGGATGATGCAACGGAACTACCTACACCATTTTTCAAGGTAATACCCTGAAATGTAATGTCCAAATCTTTCTGAACCTCTGCTCCTTCATGTAGGATCTGGACAACTTCATATGAACCACCATTCAGATTTACTGCTGCATTACCGGATACAGAAGCTGTCCGGGCTGCTACCAGACTACCGAGTTCACATCCAGTGCCAACGGTGACTTCTACATCTCCGTTTATCTGTGATTTCTCCGCAGCCACTACGGCAGAAATTTGCACAGAATTCATAATCTGAAGCTTTAAAGCCGGCTGAGAATTGCTCTCCGAATCCAGTAAACTTTCATATATCCCCTTCACGCATCCGATATCCGCTCCATCCACCGTGATCGCCATCGGTTTATCATACTTCTGCTGATAGAGACCATAGATCGGCATTCCGCCGGAACAGATGATATCCGCACTTCCATCCAGCATAAATGCTGTCTCTCCTTCATCAACCTTTCCATTCCTGTTCTTATCATTATATATGTTAATACATTCCTTATCTGACGTAGAATTCTCAGACATACGAATGACGGCAGAATTACCATTCAGGTTAATTCCCAACGTATTCCCCGAATCATTCTTTATATAGGTAACTCCCCTCGACGGATCTGCTGTCTCATAGCTTTGATCCGTTCCGCTGTCGCTCTGTACTTCGGTTGCTGCATGTGCAGGTATTCCCTGCGTTATGCATAATCCTGCCGCAAGAGCAAATCCTGCTACATATCCTCTCATGTTTCGTTTTCTCATTCTGTCCTCCATTCATTGCTGTCCGGAACCGCATTCCGCCAATTCCTGTGTATACGTTGATATACTATAAATTGCCAGTTATCCAACCCCTTGGGATAACTGGCAATGTCATTATGTTTCCGGTTGTGATACCTTGGGCATATTTTTGTGTAATCTTCTAATTTATTGCACAATTTCGTATTAATTTTGTGAGAAACTATCCAAATTTATCACACCACGGATATTGTAACACATAATTTTTATAAATACTATTCACAATTTTGCAACATATTTTTAGGTATTTTTACTAATTTCAGCATTTTATTTGTATAATTTGTACTATACACTGCTGACATATACCGATTATTCCTATATTAACCTATACGCTTTCCTGTATCCATTCCTTTTTACAAAATAAAAACGTGACCGGAAAGATCATAGCAGTTATCTCTTAACACTGCTGTCTGTACCTTTCGATCACGTTTTTTATATTCCGGCATTCTTATAACAATCTCTACCGAAACATACGATATTTACTTTTTGATTATCTTCTTCTGTTTGTAAGCAACAGCAGACGTACGAGCTGAAGAATCGCTGTTACCATTGCTGCCACATAAGTAAGTGCCGCGGCAGTTAAAACTCTCTTAGCACCGCCAAGTTCTTCTTCCGTCATAAATCCGCCATTTCTTAAGATTGCAATGGCTCTGCCCGAAGCATTGAACTCAACCGGCAATGTTACGAACTGGAATACAACGACCAGCGAGAACAAAATGATTCCGAATGTAATACATACGTCCAGTCTCGGGATCAGTAAACCGATCAGGATCAATGGCCATGATAATGTAGAACCAATGCTTACAACAGGCACGATCGCCGAACGAAAGCTAAGCGGTACATATCCTTCCGCATGTTGAATTGCATGACCACACTCATGTGCTGCTACGCCTATTGCTGCAATCGACCTGGAACCATATACATTCTGTGACAGGTTCAGTGTATGATCCTTGGGATTATAGTTATCCGTTAATTCGCCTGCGATCGGTCGAATCGCCACATCTGTAATTCCCGCATTTCTGAGGATCATTGCTGCCACCTGCTCTGCAGTAAATCCTGATCTTGTCGATACTTTCTCATATTTCTTATACGCCGATTTCACCTGAGCAGATGCGATCAGAGACAGAACAACTCCGATCAGAACTAAAATATACGTTGGGTCAAAATAAAAATAAGGCATATCACTCATCTCTTTCTTATAGTTTATTTGTAATAGTCTTTCCCTTTAAATTCTCCCGTTTCCAACGGAATATACAAAATCCTATTTTCTTCTTCTCTTTGATTTTTTATCCATCGATTCGCCATACATTTCTCTGTACATTTCTTCTCGTGGATCAACCTCATCATTTTTTCTGTCTGCCAGAAGCACTCTGCCTACAAACCCAAGTCCTCCAAAGATCAGTACCAGAATTAACAGCCAATCAAATAATGTCATACTGGTAAGATGAATATTTGTTGACAAAATAACTGCTATTACGATCAAAAGTCCTGCCAATGCAGAAAAAACCTTTGATGCAAATGAATCTGTCATAAACATCCATACAATTCCAATGATCAACGGAATCACTACCATACCGGAACTGACTCTTGCTCCCCAGATTGACAATCCTCCAAATGAAGAAAAGAAACTGGATGATACAATTACTTTCTGAGACAATATAAATAACCCTGCTACCAGCATAACGATTCCGGCAACAAATGTCATTAGCTCATGTTTTGGTTTCTTCATATACTCCTCCATTTCTAACACTGTGTACAAATCAATCTGTTAAGCTGTAAACTTCACTGCTGTTCCGGAAACAAGAATTTCTGCGCCACCGGCAACAATTGTTGTTGAAGCAAATCTGACATTTACGATTGCATCTGCTCCCATGCTCATAGCCTGATTGATCATATACGAAATCGCCTTATCTTTTGCATCAGCCATCATCTGTGTATACGCCTGCATTTCTCCTCCTACCATATTACGAAAGGATGCACCGATATCTTTTCCGATATTCTTACACATAACACAACAACCTGTTACCAATGAGATCACCTGATACTCTCTTCCCGGTATATTTTCTGTATTTACTACTACCATTTTCTTTTCCTCCTGTGTTTTCCATAACCTTTTTATTTTCCTGCTCCCTGCAGGCTTCTTTATCATACCACGAATAAACGCAACCTGTAAATCATTTTATACCGCACGTTAATCCCGTTAAAACATGCATTTTTTATGTGTTCTTTTCACAATTCATTGACACCCTGAACATAGAATGAACACATTTATCCTTTAATATGAATACCATCAAAGGAAAACAAAACCAAGAGGGCATCACCGAAAATGTGGTCAGAGCAAGCGTTTTCGACTGTATGTCCTCAGATCTAAAAAAGTGCATACCTGAATATCAGATACACACTTTATAATTATTGCTTACTTTCATTTTTCATAGATTCCCTTCCTTCGCCCCGTGGCATTACCTGCCGCGGGGCTTTTGTTATCCTGGCAGAATATATATATTCGTTCTATTATTAAAGGAATGGATCTTTATTTCTTAATCTTTACGCTCTTTGCCGCTCCGGCACTTCTGATGATCTTCTTATATGCTGAAAACTTCTTCTTTGGAACTCTGATCGTAGCCTTTTTATTGATCTTTGCAAATGCTGATTTTCCAATCTTCTTTGTCTTGATCTTACTGCTCTTGATCGTAATTGTCTTTAATTTACTGTCACCGTAAAAAGCTTTGCTTCCGATCTTTGTAACCTTTGCAGGAATAGTGATCTTCTTCAGTGCGATACACTTTGTAAATGCTCCATTACCAATCGTAGTCAGCTTGGCATTCAGGGTAACACCTGTCAGCTTCTTGCATCCGTAAAATGCATTCTTACCGATTGATTTGACATTACTTCCAAGCTTCACTGTTTTTAACTTTTTACAGTTCTTAAATGCATTATTTCCAATGGATGTAACCTTGAATTTATAACCCTTATACATGATCGTTGCCGGAACCTTGGCTGTCTTTAATGACTTACCCTTCGTTCCATATAACGCTGCTGTTCCTTTCGTCTTGTGAGACTTTGTTATCTTATATTTCAGATTTCCGACTGTGAATTTCTCACCGACATCCGGAAGCTTTGCTTTTACAAATTTCTGGATGTACTGGTTCTTTGATGTATCTATGTCATTCTGATTTGCTCCGGCAAAGCTGTTCTTAGATACATGAGATACATTTGGAGGAATCACCATCTCATGAATATTTCTGCAATCCTTAAATGCATTATCACCAATCGTTTTTAAGCTGTCCGGAAGTTTTATAGTATTCAGATTCTGACATCCATCAAAGGTTCCGTCTGCAATCGCCGTAACACCTTCCGGAATATCAACTATATGAAGATTATTGCAGGTCTTAAATGCTCCTGTTCCGATCTCCTCTAAAGTCTTTCCAAGGAATTTCACCTCATTCAGATTGTTGCAGCCATAAAATGCATAAGCCCCAACCTTTCGTAATGTTACAGGTGTCTGCAACTCATGAAGGTTGTCGCTCTCATAAAATGCATAATCAGGAATAACTTCAAGTTTTGTCTTTGATATATCAATCACAATATTCTGGCAATAAGCAAAGCAATACTCCCCGATAGATGTCACACCGGTCGGAAGTGTAAAGCACGAAGCCCCGTCTGTTATATCTGATTTCTGTAAATTATTATTATATGCAAATGCATACGCTCCGATCGTGGATGTCTGGGAACCCTCAGCAAATTTTACTGTATTCAGATTCCCGCACTTATAGAATGCATAATCTCCTATAACCTGCACGGATGCAGGAATTACAAATCCTCCGTTTAATGACACCTGCTCGCAGGCATATGGCAGAAGAGTCACAACTGTCTCCGGTATATTATAAAGACCATTTCCCGTATAATGGAAGGCAGGTGCCAGACGATACATCATCGTTCCATCTTTACTTAACAAAACTTCACCTGTATTTTTAGGATTCGTCACTACCTCATCACCGGAATTATCATTTGGCTGCTGTGTCCATGCACGATCCCATGCATGTGTTGTAAAATATGCATTTGCATCTGCAACAGCAAACTTGCCAACAGAAGTACAGCCCGCGAATGCGCCTGTACCGATCTGACTCAGATTTGTCGGAAGTGTTATAACTCCTCCGGCATTCTGTTCGGAATTCAAGATAACAAACTTCCCGGTATCCACCCCTGTCACAGAATCAAGCACCGGCTGATACGGATAGATCGTATTCAGTTTACTACATCCGCTGAATGCAAAATCACCAAATGATATTACAGTATCAGGCACTGCTGTAAACTCCAGCTCTGTCATATCTTTAAATACTTCTGCCCCGATTCCTGTAACTGTCACACCACCGATCGTCTGCGGAACCACAATCTCTTTTACATTTCTGTCTCCTGCATAAGCAGTAACCACACCATCAGCACCACAAACAAACAACGCAGCATCCGTATATGTATATTCCTGTCCTTCACCCTCTGCTTTTGCAGTGGCTGCCGAACCAAATAACATCGATACACATATACAGGCCACTGCCGCAAGTGTTATCCATAAGCTTCTTTTCTTTTTCATTTTGTAATATAACCTCCCTTTATAAGTTCTTCTTTTACAGTTTTTTCTCTAAAAACTGCCATGCAAGATTCATTCTACCATGCCCCATCCGAAAAAGATAGTTTATTTCTATTTACCCCTGACAGTCCTCAAATGAATATTCTGCCCACGCCTTTGGAGCTTTCTGCTTTGCAGGATCTGCCCAGAAATCAGAATAATGAAAATCAATCAATACCTTAAGCCCTGCTTCGGATGCCCATTTACCCATTGTGATCGCAAATGCCAGATCATTATTTCCTCCGCCATAACCATTCCCGTCAGAATCATATGAATCATTCCAGACACGAAGTCTTATATAATTGACACCACAGTATTTAAGGAATGTAAAATATTCCACATTTCCAAGTTCATTTCCGCCGTAATCATAATATTTTACGCCATTGTTCCTTAATGAAAGATAAGATGATACATCAACGCCCTCCAAAAAATCCTGTAAAGAGAACTTATCTTTCAAAATTTTTCATTGGATGTTATTCTCTTCACAGGATTTCAATTTTACTTATATTTTATATCACAGAAGTTATAATCCTTCTGATTTCACTTCACTATTCGTTTCATCCATATGTTCATCTGCATTTTCACTAATTATTGAATCTGTCGTCCTCGTTTCATCTTTGACTGTTCTCTGGCAAGCACTCATGCTGCAAGCTATACATATAACTCCCGCTAACAGCAATCCCTTATATCGCCTCATAATGTACCTTTTCCTCTCCCAATCTAATCTGTCTAACCATAGCAGATAAACACCATATCTACGATTTCCTGTATCGACAATTAATATCCTACCATATTAAATTCATAATAAAATGGATATGTACAAAACGACCGACAGATGTACAAATTAACATCTGCCGGTCATTTTACAACAGGTCTGTCAGCTGCTATCTGTTGCTTCTCTACCCTGCAATTACAGGATCAGAACTCTTTAACTTTTTATTTATCTTTACCACACCCAATACAAACCCTTGATGTCGCATTATTCTTTGAACCACAATATCTGCAGTACCATCCTGTCTGCGTTTCTCTGGAATTACCCATCTGTGCCGCTGCCGAAGCCAGACTGGGTTTCCCACTATTTGGTCGCAGAGTGCCACAACCTGCACATCTTGTTGCATCTGAACTATTAGCTGTTCCACAGTGATTGCAATACCATGTTGTCTCATTCCAACCGGACTGTGTTGAAGTATTCATGTTGTAACCCATGCTGCCATATGATCCAACATTTGAGTTTCCCATAGAGCCTGTAGATGATATTGATTGCAATATTTTCTTAATATCCAAAATATTGTTAATCAGTTCAACAAATACGCCAAGTCCCCAAATTAGGACAAGTCCCCCCAGCCATATAAGCAGACCTATTCCGACTTCCTCAGCCATCCCCACAAATCCACCTATAACAACCGCTGCTACCAATACCCAAAGTACTCCTTTTGACATTCTTGTAAACATTTTTCTTCTCTCCTCGCATTAAACATTTTCTTATGTGTCTTCGAAAAAATATATTCGTTATTTTGAAGCAATATATTTTTTCTTATCAGCAAATTCACTTTATCACAAACATATTGTACGAAAAATACCTTTGTACAAAACGACCGGCAAATGTACAAATTAGCACATTTACCGATCGTTCATTCATATATAACCCCACCAATTTTGCCCCTATTTATTTTTTTACACAACAAAAAAGCCTGAAAACCTTGATTTTACTTAGGTTTCAGACTTTAACTTTAATGCCGGCGACCGGAATCGAACCGGTACGGGAGGTTAGTCCCGCAGGATTTTAAGTCCTGTGCGTCTGCCAGTTCCGCCACGCCGGCATGTCCTTTGGACAATGGGACCTACAGGGCTCGAACCTGTGACCCTCTGCTTGTAAGGCAGATGCTCTCCCAGCTGAGCTAAGATCCCATATATAATTTTGCTTAAAGCAAGCGACCCGGATGGGGTTCGAACCCACGACCTCCGCCGTGACAGGGCGGCGCTCTAACCAGCTGAGCCACCGGGCCATATGGTAATCGCTTCGATGATAACAAGCAAAACTTCGTTCACATCTTACGTTTGATGGATACATGTTCTATTATTCATGTACCTTCAGAATTTCATACAGAAAGTCTTGCGACTTCATCTTCTCCAATCTCTTTCTCGCTTATCTTTCGAACCTCTCAGGATAAGTCTTCGACCTATTAGTATCTGTCAGCTGAATGCGTTACCGCACTTACACCTCAGACCTATCAACCTCGTAGTCTTCAAGGGGTCTTATTTCTTTAAAGAATGGGATATCTAATCTTGAGGGGGGCTTCACGCTTAGATGCCTTCAGCGTTTATCCCTGCCGGACTTGGCTACTCTGCCATGCTGTTGGTCAACAACAGATACACCAGCGGTCCGTCCATCCCGGTCCTCTCGTACTAAGGACAGCTCCTCTCAAATATCCTACGCCCACGCCGGATAGGGACCGAACTGTCTCACGACGTTCTGAACCC
>OLVW01000267.1_pt1 | contig 56552 bp, 37 predicted proteins | sample 1673301 | NCBI WGS metagenome assembly OLVW01 (sample SAMEA3178941, study PRJEB25190) | human gut metagenome
AGAAAGTTTATTGTAATGTATGGACAAACAGAAGCTACAGCAAGAATGGCATATTTACCGGCAGAGTATTCATTGGAGAAATACGGAAGTATGGGAATAGCAATTCCTAATGGCCGGTTTGAATTATGGGATGTCAATCAACAGGTGATCACTGAGCCTGGCGTAGCGGGCGAACTGGTATATTATGGAAAAAATGTTACATTAGATATACAAAGTTTATCAAAGCTGATCTTATCCGGTAAGACATTTATTTCTAAGAAGGGCAATAAAAATGAGAGTCTTGACGGTGCAGGTCCATCTTATGCAGGAAGCAAGGATATACGTACAGGAGAGGCATTGACTGTAAAGAGTAGTCAGGTTGCCTATTATGTACCGAGCGACTATTGGAAAAAGGTTGGATCTTCCGGTCCGACATTCCCAAATGGTATTGTATTTACACCGATAGAGGGATCTACAGACGAATATGAATTTGATGTGGATGGATACAATGAGTTCGTCGGTGGCAATAAATTTGATGTGAGAGATTATATAGATACGGTTATGCCGCTTGTATACTACTATCGTCATGATACGGATGTGAAGGATGACGCCTTGACTTATTTTTACTTGAATGTGAAAGAAGAGAAACTGACGTCCTTCTATCAGACATATGCAAAGTGCAGTCCGGATTATGCGATCCTTAAGGATGTCAATGCAAAGTATATGTCATCGACAGGAATCAAGTTTAACGGTGGCGCCGGAGTATTCTGTGCGACCGGTAATATCTTGTATCGTGATGGTGCATCCGGTCAGGAGAAGATCGAGATCGGTGATGAGTCACCGGGCGCTGAGGGTGCAGTAGTTCGCAGCTATGCAGCAGAGAAAAGTAAAGAATATATGTCATTGCAGATGTCGCTGACATCCGATTATGATTTATCCTTAAAGTCTCCACAGTATCGTTTGTCAGATAATTACAGCGATGTATATACGAAGAAGGGTATCACAAATACTTCATCGGATAAGACAAATTTATTTGCAGTACTTCTCGACGAAGGTAAGATTGCTGATTATGAGAGCAAGAGTTCATCAAATCCAAAGCTTCCGTCGAATAGTATTATCGTTGTGAAGAAGGGCGATTATACTTGGAACGGCTCTGAGGAAGGTGGAATCATTGTTGCAACCGGTAATGTTAAGTTGGAGAAAAACTTCAAGGGACTGATCATTGCTGGTGGAGACATTGAATTTAGCGGTGCTACTAAGGTTATAGCGGATTCCGACCGTCTTGAAAAGATTTTTGATAACGACACAATTATTTACAATATGTTTAGTAAGTATTTCCGCAAGACGATCGCATCATCTATTGCCAAAGATGATAGCAGCGGAGATAACGGTATTTGCTATGAGAACTGGAAGAAGAATTAAAATAGGAGGTGATGGAGATGCAAAGAGGTAGCAGAGATGAGAGAGGTTTCACGATGGTGGAAATGATCATCACGATTGCAATTATGGCGATTCTGGCGGGGATTATCGGAGGTGCATATTCGATCATCAAGTCTGGAAATGCATCAAAATCGACATCCAGATTTTTGGGAAGGTTGGATACCACGCAGGTAGAAAACATGACCAAGAAGGGAACAACCTATTTGTATTTATTTAAGGACAGCGATGGGGTACAGACATTGATGTACAATGATGGTACAGACACAGGACTTAACTCTCAGAGTGATGTGATCGCTCATAAGGCGGATGGAGTTGTAACAGATATTGCCGGTTCCGGTGTGGATTTTACAGCGACATCAGGCAGCGATTCTGTGAATAGTAAAGATACATCGGATTTGGTAATTAAGATTTCTTTTGATAAGGCGAGCGGAGCATTCAAATGCTGTAAAAAGGCAGATGATGCTGCAGGCAGCACTTTTTATAAAGAAATTTCATTTAAGGGACGCGGTACTACTTCCTATGGAGTAAAGCTTGTAAAAGATACCGGCAAACATATGCAGGGATAGGAAGGGGGATGAATGATGCGACGCAAAGATGAAAATGGTTTTACATTAGTAGAACTTGTAATATCAATGGGAATGTTTTCTATTGTAATGCTTGCGATCATGTTTTTTCTGACAGCAGGAACAAAAAGTTACGGACATTCCAAAAGTGAGTTGAATCTGCAGATGGAATCGCAGATGTTACTCAATCAGATACGTGATATCACGTATTCATCCAATTATGCCAAATATGACAGCACACATAAGGCGTTGATCTTATATGATGTGGATAAGGTCCCGGCACCGACACCATCTGCAGGAGCAACTGCAGCACCGGTGGCAACAGCAGCACCGGCACCGACGAAGACGGCAAAGGTGACGATAGTATATTTGGTTGATGATAAGCTGTATTTACGCAAGGATCTAGATCCTACAGCGGTGGATGCTGCGTCACTTACAACAACCTGTGTTGCTATGGATGATTTCCTTTTTAGCAGATATATGCAGGACTTTAAGGCGACTATTAAGAAGAATGATGTGCAGCTTACGATGAAGATGAAAAATGGTAAGAGCAAGTACGAGTTGAATGAAGGAATTACAATTCGTAATGGATGGATCACTTATCCGTGATCATAATATGACAGCGTAGCAGAGACTTAGGATATTGTTTTTTCGCATGGAGAGACAATGGACAGATGGAGGATATGTAGTATAAAGGCAGATAGGTAGAATGGAGGGCTTACTATGAGCAAGAGGAGACCAAAGACAAGTCTGGTCAATTTGTTGCGTAATAAGAAAACAGCTATAGCAGCAGCAGTATGCGTGGTTGTTGCCATGGGTGCATATGTTGGTGTACATATGTACAATTCGCATGCAGAAGATACCCAAATTGGTCAGATGCGTGGTGTGATCAACGACATTAGTGAGATCAAAGGGAAGAAGAGCGGTGCAAAGCGTACCATGGGTATAGGAGCCGGGGAACTTGGTTCTGCAGAGAATCCTTTTGTTTATCTTGAGATCGTGCCTTGGCAGGGTGTTGGTAATATTAGTTATTGCGTAACCGGCTGTCAGGCTGTCGATATTGAGAAAGTATCTCAGCACAATAACATTGGTGGTAGCCTTTATGTGAATAAAGGATATGGAATCATTTGCGATTATGCATTCCCGGAGGAGAATTATCCGGGTAAAGACGGTGCGGCTGAATACAATGGCTCTAAGGTAAGAGTCCCTTGGAAGCTGACGTCAGATGAAAAAACAGTTTATGGTTACTATGAGAAAGTAAATCCGGGACAGCATCTGAAAGGTAATCTGAAGCCTACCTTTGTCATTGACGAGGCTAAGACGGCTGCCAATGGAGGGGAACATCCGGTATTCCGTCAGGCTCATGTGGATGAGAAAGCACAGTATATTTGGGTTTCTATGTCAGATTCACAGGATGCAGGATATAAAAATCATAAAGCGACCGAAAATGTGAAGTTTGCCAGTGGTACGACAGCAGCAGTGATGAATTCCAAATACAAAGTTGGTGATCGTGAGTATACGTCACGTACCGGTCAGGTTTATCAGTATCAGACACAGTGGGAAAATAATATTGATATTGGAACAACGAAGATGTATTTTTATGACGATTTTCTTCGTTACAGTTTGAGATTACGTTCCCGTTATGAGGTGGAGAATTATAATATCGTCTTTAAGACGATTGAACCATGGGAGTTAAATGAGCATCCGGAATGGCTGGATTATGCAGATATGATCTATATGCATAAGAGCGATGAGGATGGTGCTGCTATCAGACATTATCAAGCTGCGTTGCAGCAGGATCCGGACGGCAGTAAGGGTATATTACATTATGATACGTCGAAATCTAAAAATGCAGAGGGAGCTACATTTGGTAAGTACGGAAATGGCGAGTACAAAGATAAGCAGAATGATATTACCTTTGAAATTGCTTTGAAAATGTTCTATAAGGCGAACAAATTGGAACAGTACAAAGGAACGCAAAAGTGTTCTACAGATAGTAATCTGAAAATGAATTATGCACCGGTTATTATGCCGACAACATTTTATCAGGTGAGCTCTGCGGATGGATATGACGCAAAATCAGTTAACATGTCTCGTCTTGACTGGGAGACAATGAAGCCGAAGAAAAATTCAGGATATACGGCTACGGGATACAACAATAATATATATAAGTTCTGTGTTATGGATCTGTTAATGGACCAGAAGAACTTTTATAATATGTTCCTTCGTAATCGTGTTGCGACGGGTACCTCTGTAGTTGATAAGACAACCGGCGAGGTTACACCATTTACCGGAGATGCGAGAAGTTATTGGCATCCACATACATTCCTGCCAATACAGGATTTGTGGCCGGCTTACATTAAGAAGTATGGCTTGAATATGGGGCAGGGTGGCACCGCTCCAATGAACTTTGAGGGCAACCTTGGTGTTTTGAACAATACGATGTTCTACAACTCCAACATGATGCTTAACTCTCTTGCCAATACGATTAACAGTGATACGAACAATCCGTATATGGGACAGGTATTTGATTATTATAACAAGAAGAAGGAGCATAGAGATCAGCTTACTTCATTGGATATTATTCATTATCTGTTGAATTATGATAAGTCTGATTCGGGAAATAACGGTAAAGATGGTGCTATTGAGATTTTAGATATAGAGCCATGTAGTGATTTCTCGAAGATGACATTGGATTACTTGTACTTACTGTTCCCGGAGAGTGATCAATATTCGTTTGACGATGATTCGTTTAACATTACGCATATGACGACCGCTGAGTTAAACGGCAGTAAGGAAGACCTTTCGAAGTATGACTTGATCTACTTCGGCGATTCAACCGGTAAGCTGAATTCTACAGCATCATCGATCAAGTATACCGGTGATAAAAATCAGTGGGGCGGTTATAACGAGTATAATTATAGTTATGATGCACCTGCGTATAATGATAGCTCCAATAATGGGGAGATATTCCTGCATACAGGTGATCTGGTTAAGGGTGAGGATGGCGATAAATATCGCTTGTCCGGTAATGACTTGACTAGCATTTCATCCAAGGCACTACAGAAATATGTGAAGTCCGGTAAGGCAATGTTATTGCCGGATGTATTGCATATGGGAGATTTCTCTAATAACAGTGCTTATGCAAAAATTGTAAGCAAGAAATCTAACACACGCAAGTTTTTACAGGCAGTTGGAGACAGTAAGAACGTATTCTCCACTTCCGCGATCACATCAAGCAATTTGATCAGCTTTGCACCAAAGAGTGCAACGGTGAAGATTACGGACACACCGCCAATTTATAATAACCCTTCCGATACCACAGAGGTAAAGGATGAGAGCACCGGTGCAGAGAGTACTGTAAATAAAACACCGATCGAAAAGGACAGTGATGGCAAGTACAAACTGAAATTTACCTTTAAGATCGGTTATGCTTCCAAGAAACAGGAATATGCAGTGCGATTGCTGGTAGATAAGAATGGCGATGGTGTTATTTCGGATAATGAGACCGGCGCAGATGTTATGGACAGTTGGAACAGCACCGTATCTGCCGGACAGACATTCTCGTCCGGTACAATGGATGATGAAGGTAATGAAGAACCGGCTGAGTATAACGTAGCCTTTACCATTCCGGAAGAGCAGACAAATGGTCCGATCGCTTGGAGATTTACGGTATACAATACCGCAAATGAAAACATTTACTATCAGGTATCCGGAATTTCCTTATACAAAGGTGATGAGGAAGATGGGGAGGCAGTAATACCTGAGGTTAAGGTATTACAGATCGTTTCCGATGATAAGAAAGATACCGCTGTCGATCTGGAAAGCGGCAACGCAGAGCTTTTTAAGAAGTATGCAAAACTGGATGATTACAAGATCAACGTAACAACCATTACGTTATCCGAATATCTCAAGCATTTTGCAGAGGTTAATGCAAGCGACTATAAGGGGGATAAGACAACGAGAACATTATTCTCGCAGTCGGGAGATAATTTCTATTATCCGATGGATTATATGGATTATCATATCTTCTTGTTTAGTTGTGGCGCCGATCTGCAGAAAGCAAGCAACAAGGATGGAGCGGTGGCATTTGCAGCCTGGGTATCTAAGAATGACAAGAGTGTGATCTATACAGATAACTTGATCAATGCCGGAACATCGAACGGTGAGAACCGCAAGATGCTTAAGGATACCAGCGGACTTAGCCGATATACGTCCAAAGATGAGACGACTTCAAGCTATAATGATACTGCTACAGGTGCAGATGGCGAGAAGCTTACGTCGAAAGATTATACGGAGTTAGAATACACGTATGATCAGGCAACGTTGAAAGGTACGACAGCGAATAGCTATCTGGCATACAAGAATGGTAAGTGGACGGATGTGAAGGGTCAGAAATTGACATACGCCGACGATCATCAGCAGAAGACCACGAAGGGCTCTAGAGCAAACAATGGTACGGTATGTAATTATCCGTATACGATCGGTGAGAGCTTGTCCCTGACCGGTGCCAGAGCGCAGGATTATCAGTTGAATCTTGAGATACCGGATGCTGATGTATGGTATTGTCTTGGTGATAATCAGGGCAGAGGTGTAGCAGCAGGTAAGTTGAATACGTACTATGCAATGTCACCAAACGATGCAGCGAATAACTATTACTTGTATAATGTTGCGAATGTATTTTACGATGCAATTGATCTGGAGAATACGACCAAAGATCAGGAGATGCAGTTGTTTATCAATACCTTGATCGGGGCATATGAGTTCTCCTATGGTACACCGTATGTAACGGTGGATAAAGTTACTAAGATCAATGGAGATGCAGAGAAGTTAGTTGAAGACAAAGTAGAAGTTGCAGAGAGAAATTACTCCTTTGAAGTGACGGCAGGCGAGAAAGAAGTTAAGACGCTCATGTTCAAAGAGTATTTGAAACAGGAGAAGAACAATGTTGTTCATTCTGCAAAACCGGCAGTTTCCGCAGAACCTTCTGCAGAGCCGACAGAGGAGCCAAAGCCTACGACAACGCCGGCACCGGTAACTGTGTGGGAGAATACAACGGGTGGATCCGGTAATACTTTCTCCTCTAACGTGAATGATCAAAACAGTTGGCTGAAAGGTTTGGATAATAATGCTATTGTACAGTTTACTTATACGTGTACGATGGAATTAGATCCAACAACACCGGTATGGGATGTTTATGGTGGATATAGCAGGAATGAGTGGACGAAGTGTGATACTCATTGGACTGCATGTGTTGGTGATTCTGAGAACGCAACAGAGATTCAGATCTTACAGATGACAGTAAAGGATATGAAAGAGATGCTTGGTGTAAGGTCCCAGGATGATATTGATGTCTTTAAACTGTGTCCATACAACAATAATCGACCGGAAGTGAAATTGCTGTCTGTGAAGCTGTATGCGGCGGATTACGATGGCGATTATGATAGTGGCAACAATGATCCAAAGAAGCCGAAGGTAGATAAGGTAAGGAAAAAAGATGTGTTTGGTGACAGTGACACGCATATCATATTCTTTACACCGCATGAAGGTAATACCAAGGGCGTCACGATCAAGCAATTGCATGTGCAATTTACAGGTGTAGATAATGATAAGAATGAGGCGATAAGCCTTCCGGTAACAAAGATCTATCGAAGCCTTGGTGATGGTGAGTATGAGAGGATCACTGCACCACAGGGTAGTCCGGGTCAGTTTAATGATACACTCGTGGACGGCAGACAGTACTTCGTAACCTACGATAAGGAGAATGCGAATAAGGCGAACACAATGTTGTTCAATAAGCTGGAATTTAACATTCAGAATGATCGTAAAGTGGGTAAGACCATCTTAGAGATCATTGGTATCGAGAAAGAGAAGAAGAACGAAGAAAATGTATACATGTTCAACCTTGACTAAAGTTGATGCATATATATTCTTGCGGGGAAAGTCCTTATCAGGCGAAAGCTTGATAGGGGCTTTTCTCGTGGAATAGGAAATTACTGTTCACAGAAAGTTCATTTGATTTTTACAGATTACTTTGGTATATTAGTTCTTAATTATAGATTAGCTGTCAGGGAACATTCGTCCTATGATATGCTAATCTTTATTAGTAATGGAGGTTTCTATGGTAAAAACATTATTAGCGCAGGTGAAAGAATACAAGCGGGATTCGATTCTGACACCGGTGTTTATGATCTTAGAAGTTATCTTCGAGACATTGATTCCATTATTGATGGCATCGATCATTAATGATGGTGTGATGAAAGGTGATCTGAAACATATTTATATCGTTGGTGCGGCGATGTTCGTGCTTGCTGTAGGCGGACTTTGGTCCGGAGCGATGGGCGGCAAGTATGGAGCCAGAGCATCAACCGGATTTGCAAAAAATCTGCGTAAGGCGATGTATGAGAATATTCAGACGTTCAGTTTCTCAAATATTGATAAGTATAGTACATCAGGTCTGGTGACCCGCTTAACGACAGATGTGACGAATTTACAGAATGCGTATCAGATGATTCTTAGAATGTGCATGCGTTCTCCGATGTCTTTGATCTGTGCGATGGCAATGGCTTTTTATGTAAATGCCAAAGTTGCCTGCATTTATCTGATCGCAGTTATTGTCTTAGGCATTTTCTTGTTTGTGCTGGTACGTAAGACGATGGGATATTTCAACGCGGTTTTCCGGAAATATGATGATCTGAATGAGAGTGTACAGGAGAATGTGTCGGCGATTCGTGTTGTAAAGGCATATTCTCGTGAGGAATACGAGCAGAGTAAGTTCCGCAAGGCGAGTGAGAATGTATATAAAATGTTTGTCAAAGCAGAGAGCTTGATCGTACTCAACGCTCCGGTTATGATGCTTACGGTATATGGCTGCATTTTGCTGATCAGTTGGATCGGAGCTAAAATGATCGTCGGAGGCACTATGCAGGTGGGTGATCTGTCAGCACTGCTTGGTTACTGCATGAATATTTTGATGAGCCTCATGATGCTTTCTATGGTATTTGTTATGATAACGATGAGTATTGCCAGTGGAGAGCGTGTTGCGGAAGTGATCAATGACAGACCGGACATTATGGATCCGGAGAATCCGGTGCTTACCGTTTCGGATGGCAGCATTGAATTTGATCATGTTGACTTTAGTTATAAGAAACAATCCGGAGAGCCGGTCCTTAAGGATATTAATCTACAGATTGCTTCCGGAGAGACGATTGGTATTCTTGGTGGTACCGGTAGTGCTAAGTCCAGCTTAGTGAATCTGGTCAGCCGTTTGTACGATGTGACAGAGGGAAGCGTACGTGTAGGCGGTGTAGATGTTCGTAACTATGGCGTTGAGGCACTTCGTAATCAAGTGGCAGTAGTATTGCAGAATAATGTACTCTTTAGTGGAACGATTTTAGATAATTTGCGCTGGGGTGATCCGGAGGCGACGGAAGAAGAGTGTAAACATGCTTGCGAGCTTGCCTGTGCGGATGAGTTTATTCAGAATATGCCGAAAGGCTATCATACATATATCGAGCAGGGCGGCACGAATGTTTCCGGTGGTCAGAAACAGCGTTTATGTATTGCCAGAGCTTTGCTCAAAAAGCCAAAGGTATTGATCTTGGATGATTCTACCAGTGCAGTTGACACAGCGACGGATGCATCGATTCGCCGCGCTTTTGCCGAGGAAATTCCGGGAACGACGAAGCTTATTATTGCACAGCGTATATCCAGTATACAAAATTGTGACCGCATTATTGTGATGGAGGATGGACGTGTCAATGACTTTGGTACACATGAGGAATTGTTAGCGCGAAATCAGATCTATCAGGAGATTTATGAGTCACAGGCAGCGGGTAATGCAGATTTTGATGAACCGGGAAAGGAGTGATAGACGATGCCAAGACCAAATGCTATGGGAAGGCCGAAGCCAAAGATTGAAGATCCGATGGGAAAGCTTAAGCGGCTGTTTTGTTATATTTTTAAGAATTATGGACCGCATTGTGTTTTTGTTCTCGTGTGTATTATTATCAGTGTACTTGCCAATGTACAGGGAACTATGTTTACACAATCGTTGATCGATGATTATATTGTACCATTGACGAAGACAGCGCATCCGAATTTCGGACCGTTAGCTGCGAAGATCCTGCAGGTGGCCGGTTTTTATGGAATTGGTGTTATTACGACCTATGCGTATAACCGTATGATGGTTAATGTGACACAGGGAACGCTTCGAAATCTTCGCGTAGAGATGTTTGAGAAGATGGAAACACTGCCAATAAAATATTTTGATACGAATGCACATGGTGATATCATGTCAACGTATACGAATGATATTGATACACTGCGGCAGATGATCAGCCAAAGTATACCGCAGGCGATCAACTGTGGTATAACGATTGTGAGTGTATTTGTGTGTATGGTTGTCTTAAGTATTCCATTAACGATATTGACAATGATCATGATTGGCATTACCCTGGTAGTGACGAAGAAGATCGCCGGACTGAGCGGTAGTTATTTCCTTTCACAGCAGCGTGATCTGGCTAAAGTGAATGGGCAGATCGAAGAAATGATGAATGGACAGAAAGTAGTTAAAGTATTCTGTCATGAGCAGGCATCGTTAGAAGAGTTCAATAAAATGAATGAGGAGTTGTTTGAGAGCGCCAATAATGCAAATACGTTTGCCAATATCCTGATGCCGATCAATGCGCAGCTTGGTAATATCAGCTATGTATTCTGCGCGATGGCAGGCGGTGTCCTTGCATTGCAGGGCTTCGCAGGATTTACGCTTGGTAAATTGGTCAGTTTCCTAACGTTTAATAAATCTTTCAGTCAGCCGATCAATCAGATCAGTCAGCAGATCAATGCGATCGTTATGGCATTGGCGGGTGCAGATCGTATCTTTAAGCTGCTTGACCAAGAGCCGGAGGTGGATGAAGGTTATGTGCAGCTCGTGAATGTGACCGAGCAGGATGGTCAGATCAAGGAGAGCGAGAAACAGACCGGATTGTGGGCTTGGAAACATTATCATCAGGATGATGGAACAACAACTTATCGCAAGTTGGAAGGTGATGTTGTATTTGATGATGTTGATTTTGGATATAATGATGAGAAGATCATTTTGCATAATATCAAGATCTATGCAAAACCGGGACAGAAGATAGCTTTTGTTGGTGCAACAGGTGCAGGTAAAACGACGATCACCAACTTGATCAATCGTTTTTATGATATTCAGGATGGTAAGATCCGTTTTGATGGTATCAACATTAATAAGATCCACAAAAAGGATCTGCGCCGTTCGCTTGGCATTGTGTTACAGGATACGCATTTGTTCACCGGAACAGTAATGGATAATATTCGCTATGGTAAGCTGGATGCTACAGATGACGAAGTGATCGCAGCAGCTAAATTGGCAAATGCACACAGCTTTATTAAACGTCTGCCGGATGGTTACCGGACGATGATCACCGGTGATGGTGCGAATTTGAGCCAGGGGCAGAGACAGTTGTTAGCCATTGCGAGGGCAGCCGTTGCCAATCCACCGGCACTTATTTTGGACGAGGCAACGAGTTCGATCGATACACGTACTGAGAAATTGGTACAGGAAGGTATGGACCGCCTGATGAAAGGACGCACAACATTTGTGATCGCCCATCGTTTGTCGACGGTACGCAATAGTGACTGCATTATGGTGTTAGAGCAGGGTCGTATCATTGAACGCGGTACGCATGACGAGTTGCTGGAGCGTAAGGGAAAATATTATCAGTTGTATACCGGAAAAGCGGTTTAGAAAGAATGGAGGCAGTGTAAAACACTGAGTTCGCACTGCCTTTATTTTTTGTATGGAATGCTAAAATTCAGTGTATTTTTCTTTTTCCTTTTTTTTCTTGATTCCAATTCAGCCTAATGTCAAGAAATATTTGATTATGTCAAAAAATATACGAAAAAATCACAAAAAACTTGACATAACAATCAAAAAATGGATATATTATATGATATGGAGGAGGTGTTTCTGAATGTTAGTGCAGTTTATGGTAAAAAACGTTTTGTCATTTAGAGAAGAAAATATTTTGGATATGACGGCGATTAACGCCTATAAAGAGCATGAGAGTAATTTAATTGATAATGGATCGAAAGAAAAATTTTTAAGAGTTGCGGCTATTTACGGTGCAAATGCAAGCGGTAAGTCGAATTTGTATTTGGCAATGTATTTTTTTCAGAGAATTATTATGGAGTCTTTTAATAATGTTGAGGATGATTCTATGACTGCTCTGGAACGCTATTATCAACCATTTCAATTTGAGGAAGGTAAAGAAAATTCAGAATTTCAAATTATTGAAATTCTTGAAGATAATGAATATAAATATGGATTTGAATATAACAAAAAATGTATTGTTGCAGAATGGTTATACAAAAAAAATCTAAAGACCAATAGAACTGTAACTATTTTTGAAAGATCATCTGAAAAAGTTGACTTTGGTGCTTCTGTGAGAAAGGCATGTGATCTATATAAAGATCAGATTCCAACTGAGACGTTGTTATTGTCATTTTTTAATAAATTGAAAATGAAAACCAATATTTTTGCTGAAGTATATGCGGGAATTATGGATACATTAGTTGTTCGCACGGATTTTTGCGATGATCCAAGATTGTTGCCGGATGTTTTGCCAAAGATTATTGATTCTGAAAAAGATAATTTACTACAGTTTTTGTCAGCGATTGATACAGGTATTAAAGACATTGGATATGATGATAATGAAAAAGATATCCATTTTTTCACAGTGCATAAGGGCAAGGATGGTAAGGATTATCCATTGAATTTATTTTATGAATCTGAGGGAACAATGAAAAGTATTATGTTGTTTATTTATGCTAGGAGGGCTGTTTTAGATAACAAATCTATTTTTGTAGATGAATTAAATGTTAAACTTCATCCATTACTGTTGAAGTTTATTGTTGATCTTTTTTATGATGAGACTTCTAGTGCACAATTGATTTATACAACACATGATACAACATTAATGGATAAAAGATTTTTTAGAAGAGATCAAATTTGGTTTGTTCAAAAAGATGAATTTGGTTATTCAGAATTGGTAGCATTATCGGATTTTAAAGTTAGATCCGATGCTTCTTTTGAAAAGGATTATCTAGCTGGTGTGTATGGGGGGATTCCTAATTTAAAGGAATTTGAGTTGAAAGAAGGTGTATAATTATGGGATCAGATGATTTGTTTAAGAAAAGGAGAGCTGAAAGACAACAAAGAAAGCACGAGTTCAAAATTCCTAAAGCCAATTCTTTTTTGATTGTTACGGAGGGGGAACGAACGGAACCGTTGTATTTTAACGGTCTAAAGAAATTAATAGAAGAAAAAATTGGTGGAATGGTTGATATTGTTGAAGTCCCCACTATTGATGTTTTTGGAGAAGGCAGTTCAACAGAAAAGTTAATTGAGATCACAGAGAAACGGGTTAAGGATGCTAAAATTTTTTATCAAAATATTTGGTTGGTTTTTGATAAAGATGATTTTGAGGATTTTGATGAAGCGATTCGTGATGGAGAAAAACGAGGATATAAGATAGCTTGGAGTAATCAGTCCTTTGAATACTGGCTTTTTTTACACTTTGATTATAGTGATGCGGCACTTCACAGAGATGATTGGACTAAGAAATTGGATGAATTGTTTTCTGAATATAATCTTGGAGATGGATGTTATCGAAAAAATTATGAGGATATATATAGTATCGTAGACTCTTTTGATGGAGTAAATACGGCCATAAAATATGCAAAAAGGAGAATGGCTGAGTTTAATGTAGATGATGTGCGACCTTCAAATTATGATCCCGGTACAAAAGTGCATGAATTGGTTATTGAATTAAAAAAATATTTGGATTGATTTATATAATCAAATGCAAATGGAATATATTTCCTCCTCTTTTTTTTCTGTTGCTTTTTTATAATAGGATATTGCAATTTTTGTAACACGTGATATAATAAATATTATCAAGCAAAATCTTTTTGCACGTTAGCATTATGACAGAGCAGGAAACGGGTAGGAGACTATCGGTTGGAAGAGGAGGAGAAGATATGTTGTTAAATACGTATAAGAAAGTGATGGACTTGTTTGAAAGTGGCAATGGCTATCGGGATGCATCGGAGTTGAAGGACGCGAAGATCACGACGGTGCAGATCAAGGAATTGGTGAATATGGGGATTATTGAACGTGTGTCACATGGTCATTATTGGCTTGTAGACGAGGAGAATGGCAAGCCGGAGAATTATAAGATGATCGAGGCTTGCAGAGTTAATTCAAGAGCGGTGATCTGTGCAGATAGCGCATGTTATTATCATGGCTTGATCGATGTGGAGCCGGAGAGATTGTCGGTTGCCACATTGAAGACGGATCGCTCTCGTATGCAGCTTAATTTCCCGGTGTGCAGACATTATTATTCTGATTTGGCATTTCAGCAGGATATGCAGGTGGATGAGACACCGTATGGCAAGATTCGTGTGTATGACATTGAACGCAGTGTTTGTGATTGTATTCGATTTCGTGCAGATATTGGGGAGGACATGCTGCATTTGATCATTTCGAATTTCTTGCAGCGTAATTCCAATCAGATGGATCGTTTGTTAGCATATGCAGATGCAATGCGTGTTGGAAAGATTGTTCGTACACATTTGAAACAGAATGAGTAACAAAGAGTACAGAGAAAGATACGGGGAACGCACAGCAGCGTTCCCTTTGTTATAAGAACGGAGGCTGTTTATGAATGAGGTGTATGCAAAGTTAAACAAATGTTATGAGCAGTATCAGAAGATCTGCAAGACGCGGGAGATTGATTTTGTTCCGGAGATCGCATTGGTGCTTGGATCCGGCCTGGGGGATTATGCAGATGATATTCAAGTTGTTGCGGAGATCGATTACCATGAAATGGAAGGTTTTCCGGTATCGACGGTAGCAGGGCATCAGGGGAAGTATATCTTGGGATATGTGAATGAAGTGCCGGTCGTATGTATGAAGGGGCGCGTACATTACTATGAAGGTTATCCGATCAGTGATGTTGTGCTGCCAATACGTCTTATGAAACTGATGGGAGCGCAGGTATTGTTTTTGACAAATGCTTCCGGTGGTATCAATACTTGTTTTAAGGCAGGAGACTTTATGATGATCAAGGATCAGATTTCTTCGTTCGTGCCATCGCCGTTGATCGGACCGAATGCGGAAGAGTTGGGTGTTCGTTTTCCGGATATGAGTCAGATTTATGATGCGGATCTACAGCAGATATTGCGGAAAACGGCAGCGTTAAAGGATATTCCGTTGCAAGAAGGGGTATATATACAATTAACGGGACCAAATTACGAATCTCCGGCAGAAGTTCGTATGTGCAGGACACTTGGAGCAGATGCAGTGGGGATGAGTACGGCATGTGAGGCAGTTGCGGCCAATCATATGGGAATGAAAATTTGTGGCATTTCTTGTATTTCCAATATGGCGTGTGGCATTACAGCAAATCCATTGACACATCAGGAAGTGCAGGAAACGGCAGACAGAGTGGCACCGTTGTTTAAGAAGCTTGTGACAGAATGTATTACTGCCATTCATACTGTATAGCAGGAATGAGGACAAAATTATGAGAATCCGAATATATAATGCGAATATATTAACGATGCAGCCGGGGCAAAGAATGTTTTGTGGGGAAGTTCATATACAGGATGATAAGATCGTATATCTGGGAACGGAAGATGGCGCATCATCTTTACAGTGGGATCGTCAGATCAATGCAGGTGGAAATGTTGTAATGCCGGGATTTAAGGATGCACACACACATTCTGCAATGACATTTTTGCGCTCTTATGCAGATGATCTGCCATTACAGGAGTGGCTGTATGATCGTGTGTTCCCGATGGAGGATAAGCTGACGGAAGAAGATGTTTATTGGTTTACAATTTTAGCTTATATGGAGTACCTGACGAGTGGCATTACGGCATGTTTTGATATGTATCAGAAGAATGATGCTATTGTGAAAGCTTCCATGGATACCGGATTTCGAACGGTTTTGTGTGGCAGCATCAATAACTTTGTTGGTACGGTTGAGGAAATGGAGCAGCAGTTTCTCAAATACAATGCGTGCGATCCATTGGTATCTTATCGATTTGGATTTCATGCGGAATACACGACTAGCCGTGAAATTTTGGAAAGGATGGCGGCTTTAGGGCAGAAATATCATGCACCGGTCTATACACACAATTCGGAAACGGCAAAGGAAGTGGCAGAATGTGTGGAACGTTATGGCATGACGCCTACAAAGTTTCTTGATAAGCTGGGAATGTTTGAGTATGGTGGTGGCGGTTTTCATTGTGTGCATATGACGGATGAAGACTTGCAGATCTGCAAAGACAAGCAGGTGTGGGTTGTCACGAATCCGGCATCGAATCTAAAGCTTGCGAGTGGCATTGCACCGATCCAGAGGATGAAAGATATGGGGATTGGTCTTGCAATTGGTACGGATGGACCGGCAAGTAATAATTGTTTGGATATGTTTCGAGAGATGTTTTTGACGACAGCGTTGCAAAAAGTAGTATTAGGGGACGCATCAGCATTGGATGCATTGGATGTGTTAGAGATGGCAACGGTAGGAGGCGCAGGAGCCATGGGGCTGCAGGACTGTGACGTGCTTGCAGAAGGCAGGCAGGCGGATATGATCATCTTAGATATGACACAGCCGAATATGCAGCCTATGAATAATGTTGCGAAGAACATCGTATATAGTGGCAGTAAACAAAACGTAAAACTGACGATGATCGCAGGGCGTATTATGTATGAAGATGGACAGTTCTTTCTTGGTGTTTCGCCGCAGGAAGTCTACGATCAGGCACGCCGGCGGATGGAGCGCATGACTGCAGAATAGAGTGTATGACCGCAGGATAGACCGCATGACCGCAGGATAGACCGCATGACCGCAGAATAGAGCGTATGACCGCAGAATAGAGCGTATGACCGCAGAATGGAGCGCATGACCGCAGAATAGCACACAGTTATTCCGAAAGTTCTTCCCAATGTTCTAGGAGTTCTTCTAATTTTGCATCGTTTTCACCACGTTGGATGGAGAGCTCCTGCAGTTTTGCGGAATTGGTTGCATTAGCAGGATCAGCAATTGCCTCATCTAATGCGGTGTTTTCTGCTTCTAAGCGTTCGATCTCTGATTCAACGCGATTTAATTCTTTTTGTATTTTGCGCAGTCGTGCCTGTTCTTCCTTTTGTTCCTGCCAGGATAGTGCATTGGAAGACGTGGCTGCGTTAGGCGTATTATTTTCCGCTTGAGGAGCAGTACCGTCTGCTGTGGACATTTCAGTGGAAGGAGATGGCCCGGCAGCATCGGTGGAAGCTATCGCTGATGCGTTGTGGTTTGGCTGGGCTGCATAGTAAGCACGCTCCACATCTTCTTTTTTATCCAGATAATAGTCGTAGTTTCCGACATAGTTCAATACATGTCCGCCTGTAAGATTTAAGATTCGGGTTGCGGTTGTATTAATAAAGTAACGATCATGGGAAACATACAATACAGTTCCCTCAAAATGTCGGATCGCATTTTCTAATATTTCCTTAGAATCCATATCTAAATGGTTTGTCGGCTCATCGAGAATGAGAAGATTAGCATCGGACAACATGAGTTTTGCCAAGGATACGCGACCGCGTTCTCCACCGCTCAGACTCTTGATCTGCTTGAATACATCGTCTTCCGTAAATAGAAAGGCGGCCAGTGTGTTACGGATCTGCGTATTGTTCATATGAGGATACGCATCACTGATCTCTTCAAACAATGTTTTATCCGGGTGCAGAACTTGATGCTCCTGATCGTAGTAGCCAATCTCCACGTTTGTTCCAAGCGTGATCTTACCACTGTCGGCAGGGATCAATTCATTTATTATTTTGAGGATCGTTGTCTTACCTGCTCCGTTGTCTCCGATGATCGCTACATGTTCCCCACGTTTCAGTTCAAAGGAGAGGTCGGTAAATAAAGGCGTTCCATCAAAGGATTTGGAAAGCCCCTCTACGGTTAATACGTCGTTACCACTTTGAATCTTTGGTGTAAACAATAAGCGCATTTGCGTGTTTTCATCGACAGGTTTTTCAATGCGCTCTATTTTATCTAACATCTTTTCGCGGCTCTCGGCGCGCTTGATCGATTTTTCGCGGTTAAAGGATTTCAGCTTAGCAATAACTTCTTCCTGATGTTTGATCTCTGCCTGCTGGTTGAGATATTGTTTCATCAGACTATCCATGATCTGCTGACGTTTGGCGGCATATTCGCTGTAATTGCCCATATACATACGAGCGTGCGTCTGGCGCAGCTCGATAACTTTTGTGACAATTTTATCCAAAAAATAACGGTCATGGGCTACAATCAATACTGCACCGCGATAATTGGTCAGGTAGGATTCCAGCCATGCAATGGCATTGATATCCAGATGATTGGTAGGCTCGTCTAATATGATAAGATCCGGTGCCTGCAACAGCATCTTGGCGAGAGCAACACGTGTCTTTTCACCACCGGATAGGGAAATGACCGGTTTCTCAAAGTCTTCTTCCGTGAAGCCAAGACCTTTCAAGACACCCACCAACTCGCTTTGGTAGGCGTATCCGTCGAGACGCTCGTAGCGTTGTCTTGCATTGTCATACTGTTTGATGACTTGCTCTAGGGTTTCGCCGGTTTCAATATCCATGCGTGCAGACAGTTTTTCCATCTGCTGCTCTAACTGTATGATCTCCGGTTTGGCATCACGCATTTCATCGTAGATGCTGTGTTCGGAAGCGTATTCCTGGTTCTGTGCCAAGTAGCCGACAGTCGTGCTGCCGGACAGGATCACCTCACCGTTGTCTGCGGATAAATGTCCTGTAATGATCTTAAGCAGTGTTGATTTGCCGGAACCATTTGCACCGACGATGGCTGCTTTTTCATGTTCATTGATATGAAAAGAGATGTCAGAAAGAATGACATCTGTGCTAAATGCTTTGTCTATATGACTGCATTGTAAAATCATAATGATATCCTCCGTTTGCAGTGATTCTTATAGTATATCGGATTTTGCACAAAAAAGCAAAAAAAGCACGGGTTGTAAAGGAATACTTCTTTACGTATGTGATGCCATGTGGTACAATCGAAAGAGAAGATTTTGTCTATCGGCACACAGGGAGAGCTATGTGTTAGGTGGTATGAAGCCACGTGAGCCGGGAGCAGGAAATATACCAATATAGCAGAATGGAGATTGACAGCAACATGACAAAAGAGCAGTTTCGTGAACGTTTGGCACAGGGGAAAATGATATTGGACGGTGCGACCGGTTCCAATTTGCAGGAGAGAGGTCTTCCGGCGGGAGTATGCCCTGAGGAGTGGATATTAGAGAATCCTGACGTGCTGAAAGAATTACAGATAGAGTATTATGCGTCAGGGTCTGATGCAGTGTATGCACCCACTTTTTCCGGAAACCGAATTAAGTTAGAAGAGTATGGTCTGCAAGATAATTTGGTGGAGATGAACCATGGCTTGGTAGCAATTTCGAAGCAGGCGGTGGCAGAGGTGAAGGAACGCGGACTTGTAGATGCAGACAAGCCATTGTATGTATGTGGCGATCTGACTATGACGGGTAAGCAGGTACAACCGATGGGACCTTTGTCTTTTGAAGAGCTGGTAGATATTTATAAGGAGCAGACAGAGGCGTTAGTTGACGCAGGTGTGGATTTTTTGGCTGTTGAAACGATGATGAGCCTGCAGGAGTGTCGTGCAGCGGTGATTGCAGCGAAAGAATGCTGTGACTTACCGATCATGGTGACACTTACCTTTGCAGAGGATGGACGTACTTTGTTTGGAACGGATCCGGAGACGGCAGCTCTTGTGCTTACTACACTTGGAGTGGATGCGTTAGGTGTGAACTGTTCCACAGGACCGGATAAAATGTGTGATGTAGTACGCAAAATGCGTGCATATGCGGACATTCCATTGGTTGCGAAGCCGAATGCCGGACTGCCGCAGCTTGTAGATGGAAAGACCGTCTACGAAATGGAAGCACCAGAATTTGCGGAAGAAATGATGGCGTTGATCGATGCCGGAGCCGATATTTTAGGTGGCTGCTGTGGTACAACGCCAGAGCATATCCGTTTGCTCACTCAGAAAATACAGCAGAGTGGACGGATGGATGAGGTGTCCCATCTGAGCAGAAAGGGTAAGGTGGTACGTCGTGCCCTGTCTAATGAACGTGTGACTCGTCCGATCGACTTGGACGGACCGTTTATGGTGATCGGAGAACGTATTAACCCGACAGGTAAGAAAGCATTGCAGGAGCAGCTTCGTGCCGGACAGCTTGACCTTGTTACGGAGATGGCAGAAGCACAGGAAGAGGACGGAGCGGCAATCCTGGATGTCAATATGGGAATGAATGGCATTGATGAAAAAGAGATGATGCTTAAAGCGGTGAATGAGCTTACGATGGTGAGTAATCTGCCGTTATCCATTGATTCGAGTTATGTAGATGTGGTTGAGGCAGCGCTTCGTATCTATCCGGGCCGTGCATTGATCAATTCGATCTCGCTTGAGCCGGAGAAGTTTGAGAAGCTGATCCCAATCGCCAAGAAATATGGTGCGATGTTTATTTTGCTTCCACTTTCAGAAAAAGGTTTGCCGGAGAATCTTGATGAGAAAAAGGAGATTATCCATACGATATATGAAGAGGCAAAACGCCATGGGTTATGTGGCGAGGACATTGTAGTAGATGGTTTGGTGGCAACGATCGGCGCCAACCGCAATGCTGCGATCGAAACGTTGGAGACGATCCGATATTGCAAACATGAGCTTGGTCTGGCAACGGCGTGCGGACTTTCTAATATTTCCTTTGGATTGCCGGAGAGACTTTTTGTGAACAGTTCGTTTATGGCATTAGCGATCGGACAGGGACTGACGATGGCAATTGCGAATCCGTCTCAGGATTTGTTAATGCATGCGGTATTTGCGGCAGATCTGTTGATGAATAAACCTGATGCCGATCTGCGTTATATCAATCGCGTGTCCGAGCATAAGATCTCTGTTGTGTCCGGAGAGGTCGATGCTGTACAGACAACGACGAAAAAGAGTGGATCCGGATCAAAGGACTTGATTCCACCGGAACATGAGGGGGATAAGATTTTTGAGGCGGTTGTAAAGGGCCGCAAAAATAAGATCGAAACTTTGGTGCAGGATGCTTTGCAAGGTGGAATAGATGCACAGAAAGTGATTGACGAGAGTTTGATCCCGGCGATCAATCATGTCGGTGTGCTCTTTGATAAGCAGATATATTTTCTGCCACAGCTTATTTCGAGCGCAGAGACGATGGAGACAGGTATTGGCGCGGTAGAGCCGATCCTTGCAGCCAATCGGTCTAGTGAGCCGCTTGGAACGATCGTCATTGCAACAGTGGAGCATGACATTCATGATATTGGTAAAAATCTGGTTGCATTGATGTTACGTAACTACGGATATCGTGTAGTGGATCTGGGTAAAGATGTCCCGGCGGAGGATATCATACAGGCAGCTATTCGTGAAAAAGCAGATATTATCGGGCTTTCTGCACTCATGACAACGACGATGATGGAAATGAAGAAAGTAGTGAATATGGTTCGTGAGCAGAATCTTCCGGTGAAGGTTATGATCGGTGGAGCCGTTATCACACGCAGCTTTGCAGATGAGATTGGTGCAGAAGGTTACTCTAAAGATGCACAGGAAGCTGTTGTGGAAGTTGCCAGACTTTTAGGAAGATAAAAGAAGGCAGGAGTAATTTGATGGAAAGGTATGGTGAGTAGCGGATGGAGCAGACAAAGATCGATATTGTGATACCCGTATATAAACCGGGAAGTGAATTTAGTGATCTGATCAAGCGTTTAATGCATCAAACAGTTGTCCCGGAACATATTTTTATTATGCAGACGATCCGGGATGAATCAGAGATAATGGTACAGTCTATGGATGAGCGTATCCGGATCATACCCGTGATGCAGTCTGAGTTTGACCATGGCGGCACGCGTGCGTTAGGCATGGACAAATCTACTGCAGAGTTTGTCTTAATGATGACGCAGGATGCAGTTCCGGCAGATGAGCATCTGATAGAGAATCTGCTTGCCTGCATGGAGGATGCTTCGGTAGCTGTTGCTTATGCGAGACAGCTTGCCCGTCCAAATTCAGGGCGAGTGGAACGTATGACGAGAATCTATAATTATCCTGCACAGAGCCGTATTAAGAGTGAGGATGACAAGAAAGAACTCGGTGTAAAGACATATTTTTGCTCTGATGTATGTGCCCTGTATCGTAAGTCGTATTATGAGCAGGTTGGCGGATTTGTGCAGCCAACGATTTTTAATGAAGATATGATCATAGCATATATGATGATGCAGGAAGGATATCGTGTTGCATATTGCGCAGAGGCAAAAGTGGTGCATTCTCATGATTACACGTGCAGGCAGCAGTTCGCCAGAAACTTTGATCTTGGCGTATCTCATAAGCAGTATGCGGAGGTGTTTGCGAAGGTGTCTTCGGAAAAAGAGGGCGCAGGATATGCAGCGAAGACCGTGAAAACACTGTTAAAGGGTGGACATGTATGGGATGCTTTTTATTTCTGCGTACAGTGCGGATGCAGATTGATCGGATATCGTCTAGGTCTTGTATATGATAAATTACCGCGTCGTGTATTAATGAAGTGTACAGGAAGTGCGTGGTATTGGAGTTAGAGCAACATTTCAAAAAGCGGGGAGGATGGATCATGGATCACATTCAAATTAAGGAATTAGAAGTATTTGCCAATCATGGAGTACTGAAACAAGAGAATGAACTGGGGCAAAAGTTTGTTGTATCAGTAGATCTTACTGTTGATACAAGTAAGGCAGCCGAATCGGATGATATAGAAGATGCTGTTAATTACGTAGAGGTAGCGGAACTGATCCATTCAGAGACGAAACGAAATACGTTTCAGTTGATCGAGCACCTTGCCGGACACTTGGCAGAGCAGATCTTATTAACATTTCCGTTGGTGAAGTCATTGTCGCTTCGGATAGATAAGCCATGGGCACCGATACGACTGCCGCTTAAGACGGTTTCTGTAGAGATTCAAAGAGGATGGCATACGGTATGCTTAGGAATTGGTTCCAATATGGGGGATAAGCATGCTAATCTGGACCAGGCTTTGGAAATCTTGGCAGCAGATGAGCATAATCAATTGGTAAAAGTATCAGATTATATCGTGACGGAACCGGTAGGCGGTGTCGAGCAGGATGATTTTTTGAATGGCGCGGTTGTTATGCAGACATTATATACACCTCAACAGATTTTGGATCAGATTGGAGTCATTGAGAAGAAATTAGATCGTGTTCGAACCATTCATTGGGGACCGCGAACGATTGATGTGGACATATTATTGTATGATGATGAGGTCGTTGTAGAAGAGAATCTTATCATTCCACATCCGGAAATGTGTAATCGAAGATTTGTGTTGGAACCGCTTGATCAGATCGCACCATATCGGGTACATCCGATCTGCTCAAAGACAATTCACGAATTGTTGATGGCACTTGATCAGTGAGAGAAGATGATTTTATGCTGTTGATGGCACTTGATTAGTCATTTCCGGCATGGTATTCTTATAGAGGTGGGTAATCGTGGTTTTGAAAGGGAGAGTGAAGAATGGCAGCAAGTTCCAAACATCATGTACGGAATCGGATCTTAGGGGGTCTTGGGGCGGTGATTTTGGTTGTTGTGGGATTATTTATGTGGCAGAAGACGAAAGTACAGCTATATGATGATCCGAATACGACAGGAAATACGGCAGGAAATCTGCTTAACGGGGGTAAGTTTTGCGAGGCAGATGGCAGGATCTATTATGCTAATCCATATGATAACGATTCTCTCTATGTAACAGATGATAAATTACAGAAAAGCACGAAATTACATGGAGATACAGTTAGTTATTTGAATGTTGCAGGTGATTATATTTTCTATACAAGACGTAATGACCGCAAGAGTGTTACCGGCGGTAATGTGTTGGCATTAAGTAAAACGGGATTGTTCCGCTTAACGACCGATGGCAAAAATATGGGTAAGCTGTATGATGATCCGACACAGTCTGTGTGCTTATACGGAAACTATCTGTATTATCAGCATTACGATGAAAAAAAGGGATTGCAGTTAAATGCAGCTAAGATGGACGGCTCCAGCGATGAATTATTGTTGGATGAGGGAGTATCGCCGTATTCTATTTCGCAGGGCGTTATGTATTATACAGGTTATGACAAGGATCATAACATACATACCATGAATATTAACGGTTCAGGTGAGCAGACAATTTACAACGGTAATTGTACTTCATTGATTCGGGCAGGAGAGCATTTGTATTTTATAGATATGTCACAAAATTATGCATTAGTACGTGTGAATTTGGATGGCTCTGATCCGGTCACGATTGTTTCAGACCGCTTGGCGACATATAATGTGGATGAAAAAGAGAGTGCTGTATATTATCAGGTAGATAATGGAACGAGCAATGGATTGTATGTAAAGGATTTAGAGGGTGGAGAAGTGCGTAAGATCGCGGATGGCAATTACAATTATCTGCATCTGACAAGTAAGTATTTGTTTTATGAGACATATGATGGAAAATCTGTCTATGTGATGGATCTGGGAACGGAGCAGGAGAAACCGTTTCAGGCACCGGTAGGCAAGAAAACATCAAAGTAATAAAACGGTAGGCAAAAAAACATCAAACGAATAAATAAATGAAAAGAGGATAAAAGAATGATTCAATTACCAGCAGTCTTTAGCAGTCACATGGTTTTGCAGAGACAGAAAAATATCAGCGTATGGGGAGACAGTGATGCAGAGTCGCTTAAGATTACTTTGGCAGACAAATCTGTGAGTGTGGTTCCGGAACAGGGAAGGTTCCAGGCTATTTTACCGCCATTTGAGGCAGGTGGACCATATACACTGACGGTGCAGTCTCAGACAGAACAAGTGGTATATGAAGATGTTATGATCGGCGAAGTATGGCTTGCCGGCGGTCAGTCCAATATGGAGCTGGAGTTACAGGATAGCAAAAACGGCAAGGAGATCGTTCAAAATATACATAATGATGGAGTACGCTATTATTATACTCCAAAGGTTCCGTATGTAGGGGATAAGTTGGAAGAAGCAGAAAAGGAAAGTGCATGGGATCTGTGTACGCCGGATAAGGCAGGACGATGGTCAGCGGTTGCATATTATTTTGCAGATAAGATCGCGCGAGAGACAGGGGTAACCGTCGGCATTATTGGCTGTAACTGGGGCGGAACGTCTGCTTCCTGCTGGGTGAGCCGTGAAGCGTTGGAAGGAACGCAGGAGATCAAAGAGTATATTGATGATTATGATGCAATTATTGCTGAGCAGGATCCGGAGGAATATATCAAAGCGCGTGAGGCATATCTTGTATATCAGGCAGAGTTTGACAAAAATGTAGGGAAATATTACGAGACAGCAGAGAACCCGACTTGGGAGGAGGCATTGCGTCTGTACGGTGAGAATCAATATCCGGGACCAATGGGACCACGTTCAGAGACCAGACCGTGTGGTTTGTACGAGTCGATGCTGCAAAGAGTTTGTCCGTATACGTTACGTGGATTTTTGTATTATCAGGGAGAGGAGGACGATCATCGTCCATACCGCTATTACTCCTTGTTATCAGCGCTGATCCGTCAGTGGAGAGGCGATTGGAAAGATGATACGTTACCGTTTATGCTGGTACAGCTTCCGATGTTCCAAAATGGAGGGGAGGAGCCGGATTACCAGAACTGGCCATTTATTCGAGAGGCACAGATGCGTGTGTTCGACACGTTCAAGCATACCGGGATTGCGGTGATTTTGGATAAGGGTGAGTTTGGCAATATTCATCCGACAGAGAAAGACAGCGTTGGTGAGCGTCTCGCTTTGCAGGCAATGTATGAAGTGTATGGTTTATGCACGAAAGAAGAGGCGTTTGGCCCGATGTATCAGTCTTACCGCATTGAGAATAGTGCGATGATTGTATCATTTGCCCATGCGAAGGGACTACATTGTACAGAGGAAACTTTAACCGGTTTTGAACTTGCCGGTAAAGATAAAGTGTATCATGAGGCGAAGGCAGTTCTAAAGGGAGAAGAAATAGAACTGACTTGTGATGAGGTGAAAGAACCTGTATACGGAAGATATTGCTGGACTAATTATCGACCGGTAACGTTGTTTGGACAAAACGGCATTCCGGCAGCACCATTTCGCACTTCTCGTGAGGATGGTGCAGTTGCAACCGGCAGCCGTAATGGGTTTGATCCCGCAAAAGCATAGGAGGAACAAAGATGATAGGATGGATTATTGGAATAGTTGTTGTACTTTTGATCGTTTGTTGGGTGATTGGTACATACAATGGGCTGATCAAAGGAAGAATTGTTGTAGATGAGGCATTTGCAACGATGGATGTGTATCTGAAAAAACGTTATGATCTGATCCCAAATCTGGTGGAAACAGTCAAAGGATATGCTTCGCATGAGAAAGAAACATTGGAAAAGGTGATATCGCTGCGTACCGGCAGTTATGACGCAATGACACCAGAGGAAAAGATTCAGAATGGTGCACAGATCTCTAAAATGATACCACAGATCATGGCAGTGGCAGAGCAGTATCCGGATCTGAAAGCAAATCAGAATTTTATGGATCTGAGTCATAACCTGAATGAAACAGAGGATGATATTGCAAATGCAAGAAAATATTATAACGGTGCGGTGAAGCAGTACAATATGAAAGTACAGATGTTTCCGGGAAGTTTGATCGCCGGTCTGTTTCATTTTGAGACAAAGAAGATGTTTGAGGTTGAGAATGCTGTTGAGCGGCAGAATGTGCAGGTGAAATTTTAGTGGTGGAGAGCATTTGGAGAAAAGGAAAGCTTTTTGGCTTTATGTTGCTTGCCGGGATTTTGCTGATGGCAAAACCGGCTTTGGCAGACTCTTATTATCCCTACGAGATACAAGGATACGATGTCACAGTTAAAGTTGGTAAGGATAATGTGTATCATGTTACGGAGAGGCTGCAGGTGAACTTTAACCAGGCGAGACATGGTATTTACCGAGACATACCGGTTATCAATAACGTAAGTCGCGAGGATGGATCAACTTCCCGTATTCAGGCGCGCGTAACGAATATCAAAACCTATGGTGAAAAAAAGACCGTAGGCCGAGAGGGTTCTTATTGCCGTATTCAGCTGGGAGATAAGAATAAGACGCTTGTTGGCGAGCATATGTATCACATTTCTTACGATTACAATATGGGGAAAGATGTACGTAAAGGGGAAGATGAGTTCTATTATAATATCATTGGAACCAGTTGGGATACAACGATCCAAAATGTTACCTTTCATATCATGATGCCGGAAGATATTGACGAAAGTAAAGTCGGTATGGCATATGGTGAGAGTGGTTCGACTAATAATGAGGGACTGCAGTATACGATCAATGGCAAAGTGATGGAAGGATATGTAGATCCCTCCATTATCTTAAATCCGGGGGAGGCAGTTACAGTCAGAATGGTCTTACCGGATGGATATTATGATCAGGTCAAACAAAGGATCTGGCCGGCGCTGATCAGTATTTTGTTGTCCTTGGCAGCAGCGGGTGCAGCATTTCTGCTTTGGTGGAAAGTCGGACGGGATAATGTGGTAGTGGAAACGATACAGTTCCATCCGCCAAAGGAATTCAATAGTGTAGAGGCAGCCTTTGCCTATAAGGGCAAGGTGGATGCGAATGACGTTATATCGTTGTTAGTGTACCTGGCACAAAAGGGTTATATAGAAATTGTTGAAGGGCAGAAGGACCTGTTTGGAAATCAGGATTTTACGATCCGCAAATTGAAAGAATATGATGGAAATAATGCGATAGAACGGGCATTCATGAAAGGATTGTTTCGTGGCTTTGATATTACCAATAAAGATCAGCTGAAGGATAAATTCTACAAGACGGTGAATAAGATCTTGAAAATGGTAAATACAAAGCAAAATAGACAAGTGTTGTTTTATGCCAATTCCATTAATAAGCATTTGATCTGTTATGCGATGATGGCGGGGATTTTCTTTTTAGCAACGTATCTGCCGATATATGATTATACATACAATGCGACATTTTCACTAACAGTACCGATCATGTTTGGTTTTGTGCTGGCATTTATTATTCGGACGATCTTTAGTTCAGAGACGATCTTTAGTAAGATCCTCAGCGTTGTGATGTCGATCGCTATGATCAGCGGATATTGCCTGGGGCTGCGTAATGTTGTGTTCTATACACCGACAATTTATCGGATCGCCTTTGTGTTGGCGATCATTGCATGTGGTGTGATCATGTTCTTTGATTATTACATGCCAAAGCGTACAGAGTATGGCACAGAGGTTTTGGGACGTTTACGAGGATTTCGGACATTTTTGCAGACAGCAGAAAAAGATCGCCTGGAGACTATGGTAGAGCGTGAACCGCAGTATTTCTACAATATATTGCCGTATGCATATGTGCTTGACGTGTCGGATATATGGATGGAGAAATTTGAATCTATTGCGATCGAACCACCGCAATGGTATTCATCTCATGGGCATTACAACACGTTTGATACAGTGCGGTTCCATCATTTCATGAATACGACGATGCGGTCTGCCACAGCGGCAATGACGTCGACGCCAAGCTCTAAGGGAAGTGGAGGTTCTGGCGGCGGTCATTCCGGCGGTGGTTCCGGCGGAGGCGGCGGTGGATCTTGGTAAAGATCTTTTAAAATAAAAAAGCCTTTTCAAAATGATTTCTCATTTTGAAAAGGTTTTTTGTTTTCTTAATTCATTTTACACGGTTTAAACACCTATTTATAGAAATTTACTTGTCGAGGCTCTTCATTGTCGGGAACAACAACACATCTCTAATTGCCGGTGAGTTTGTCATCATCATAACCATGCGGTCAATACCAAATCCAATTCCACCGGTAGGAGGCATACCAATGCTCAAAGCATTCAAGAAGTCTTCATCGGTGTGATTTGCTTCATCATCACCGGCTTCGAATGCTTTCTCCTGTGCCTCGAAACGCTCTCTCTGATCGATCGGATCATTCAACTCAGAGTATGCATTTGCCATCTCCCAGCCGTTCATAAAGAACTCAAAACGCTCTACATAATCTGGATTGTCCGGTTTCTTCTTAGTCAGAGGAGAAATCTCGATCGGATGATCCATGATAAAGGTTGGCTGGATCAAATGCTCCTCTACGTATTCCTCGAAGAAGAGGTTGAGAATGTCACCTTTTTCATGACGATCCTCGTATTCAATATGATGCTCATCTGCCAATTTCTTAGCAGCGGCTGTATCTGCAACTTCGTTGAAGTCAACATTTGCGTACTTCTTAACCGCGTCTACCATTGTGATACGCTCAAACGGTTTGGACAGATCCATTGTATGCTCGCCGTAAGTAAGCACCTCCGAACCGGTTACTTCCTTTGCAATGTAACGATACAGGTTCTCTGTCAGATCCATCATGCCGTGATAGTCTGTATATGCCTGATATAACTCCATCAACGTGAACTCCGGATTGTGTCTTGTGTCCAATCCCTCGTTACGGAATACACGGCCGATCTCGTATACACGCTCCATGCCGCCCACGATCAATCTCTTTAAGTACAACTCCAAAGAAATGCGAAGCTTTAAGTCTTCATCCAAAGCATTAAAGTGTGTCTCAAATGGTCTTGCGGCTGCACCACCGGCATTGGAGACAAGCATTGGGGTCTCAACCTCCATAAAGCCCTGTCCATCCAAATAGCGGCGAATGCTGCTGATTACCTTGGAACGCTTGATAAAAGTATCTTTAACGTCTTCATTCATGATCAAATCGACATAACGCTGACGATAACGAGTATCTGTGTCAGTCAGTCCATGATATTTCTCCGGAAGGATCTGCAGACTCTTAGATAATAACGTAACTTCCTTCGCATGGATAGAGATCTCTCCGGTCTTTGTCTTAAAGACAAATCCTTTGATACCAAGAATATCTCCTACATCATATTTTTTGAAATCCTTATAGGAATCCTCACCAATGTCATCTCTAGCGACATATGACTGAATGTTACCCTGAAGATCCTGTATATTACAGAAAGATGCCTTACCCATGACACGCTTAAACATCATACGGCCTGCCACTGACACTTCTTTTCCTTCTAATGTTTCATAGTTATCTTTGATCTCCATAGAATGATGTGTAACATCATATTTTGTAATAACAAAAGGATCCTTGCCTTCTGCCTGTAAATTTGCTAATTTTTCTCTACGAACTTTGAGAAGCTGGTTGATATCCTGCTCCTTCTGTGGTTTCTTCTGCTGCTCAGCCACGATCTTAGCCCCTTTCTCTTATATCTATCGACGATTTCTGTATGCAGATTCTCTTGTTTCTGCAAGTTCATGCTATTATACAAAATCTATTATTTCTATATTTCAAGGATCTCGTATTGCATTTATTATTTTTGAATCTCAAGGATCTCATATTGCAATACAGTTCCCTTTGGTGTTTCAACATCAACAGTCTGACCTGCTTTCGCACCGATCAATGCAACACCAACCGGAGACTCATTGGAAATCTTACCACCAAGAATGTCTGCCTCCGTAGAACCTACGATCTTATACTGCATCTCTTCTCCGGAAGAAAGATCTTTGATGCGAACTGTAGAACCAATGTTGATCGCATTAGCATCAACATCTTTGCTGCTGACAACCTCTGCATTTTTCAAGATCTTCTCGATCTCTTCAATACGGATCTCAATATCTCTCTGCTCATCTTTCGCTGCATCATACTCGGCGTTCTCGGACAAGTCACCCTGTTCTCTTGCCTCTTTAATCTTTGCTGCAACTTCTTTACGTCTATTTACCTTTAAGTCCTGTAATTCATCTTCCAGTTTTGCAAGACCTTCTTCGGTCAAGATGTTTTTCTTTTCTGCCATGATATCCTCTTTTCTGCGTGCGTATTTTCTTCGTAATCAAATTGTTACCGGTGCCGTTCACATCTATCATCTGCGCTTCGCACGCTGTGCACAGATGGAATTTATATGCCAGCACACACTATCGTGTAATTATAACACAATCTTGCGCATTTTGACAATGCTGTTTTTAAGATACCGAAAACAGATTTTTGAATGAATGATGTATAGTGGCAAATTTGTCGGCTTAGAATTAGTTCACCATATCACATTTATTCTGTGTTATACTGTGTTATAGATTTGGAAACTATTGAAAGGGGATGAGTGTCATTGAGCAGGAAAAAAATCAAGCAGATGGGAGCCGTGGCTTTACTAGTTATTCTGATGTTTATTATGGGATGCTTTTTTATGAAAGACGATAAAGTAAAAACATTAGAGAAAAATGATTATGGGAAAACAATAGAGAAAAATGATTATGGGGTGTTTCTGAATGCGGATGCCTCATCTTTGGAACGCTTTAAAAAATATGATCTGATTGTAATTGATGCGCAATATTTTACAAAAAAGGATATCGAATCGCTCCATCAAAATGGAACAAAGGTATATACGTATCTAAATATTGGATCTGTTGAAAACTTCAGGGAATATTATAAAACTTACGAGAAGTTTACAATTGGCAAGTACGAGCATTGGGATGAAGAAAAATGGGTGGATGTGTCTGTCCCGGCATGGCAGAAGTTTATAGAACAGCTTTCTAAGAAACTATTTGAAAAAGGTGTTGACGGTTTTTTTATAGACAATTGTGATGTATATTATTATGCTCCGCGCAAAAGTATTTTTGAGGGTCTTACAGCGATTTTGCAAAACATTATGACATTAAAAAAAGCGGTCATCATCAATGGTGGGGATACATATGTGACAAAATATAGAGAACGCTATGGGGCTGTTGATCATATTATGACAGGTGTAAACCAGGAATCTGTGTGGAGCGGTATCGATTTTGATAAAGGGACATTTAATGAGCAAACAAGGGAAACACGGGAGTATTACAGCAAATATTTGGAAGCTTGCAAAGCAGACGGAATGGAAGTATATCTGTTGGAATATACAACCGACGAAAAACTGATCCAAAAAATAAAAAAATACTGTAAGGATAAGAACTTCCATTTTTATATTTCTAATTCTCTAGAACTTCAATAATGGTTATACAACAAGTAATCCAAAGATAATATTCTTATTTATCATATGGGTGGGTATATAATGAGAAAAATATTGTTGAGGGAGGAGAAAAGGATGGAGCAAGAAATTAGAAACGCAGACCTTTCAGATATGATGTGTGATCTGCTTTATCTGTTAGGGTGTGGTGTTAATGAGAAAATGCCTGCGAAGGCTTATATCAAGACATTTCAGGAAGCATACGACGAAGACAAAATGCAGATGATGTATCGATTTAGCAAGGCACATTTTGTGGAAGCACTTACCGGAACCGTGTTGAAAAAGGCTGGCGTGAAGCTTCCGGCAGAGTGGGAACAGAGTATTGCCAAAGCAATCCGTAAAGTGATCTTATTCGATCGGGAACGTGCAGAGATTTTTTCTTATATGGATGAGCAGAGAATCTGGCATATGCCATTAAAGGGCGTGATATTAAAAGAGTTTTATCCGTCCATCGGCATGCGGCAGATGTCGGACAATGACATTTTGTTTGATAAAGACTATGCGAAGCAGATCCGGGATTACATGATAAGCCGCGGTTATGAGGTCGAAGTTTTTGAGCAGGGAAATCATGATGTCTATGAAAAAGAACCGGTTTATAATTTTGAAATGCATACTTCACTTTACGGAGCGGGTCATCACAATGAGTGGATAAGCTATTATGACAGGATCAAAGACCGTCTGCGTCCGAAAGGAAATCGATCCGAGTATCGCTTTACGGATGAGGATTTCTATGTATATATTATGACGCATATGTTCAAGCACTTTGATGGAAGCGGTACAGGGATCCGTTCTCTATTGGATCAATATGTGTATTTGAATCGGCTGGAAGATTCCCTTGATTTTCCTTATATTGACAAGCAGTGTGAGATCCTTGGTATTGCAGATTTTGAAAAAGAAAATAGGGATCTTTGCAAGAAAGTGTTCCGAATGAATGATACCCTCGCAGAAGAAGGGACGGAAAGATTTCGTCACGCTCTTACACCGGAAGAGAGTAAGCTGCTTTATTATTATATGACTTCCGGAGCATATGGTACGACAGAGCGCAGAGTAGTAAACAGCATGTCTCAGCATCGGAAAAAAGATGGAAGTATTTCAAAAGCTGCTTATATAATAAAACGACTGTTTCCGGGGAAAGAGCAGTATGATTATTGCCCGGTACTGAAAAGACATCACTGGCTTCTGCCGTTTTACTGGGTGTACCGGGCTGTACGGATGATTTTCAGTAAGGAGAGGAGAAGCAGGACATTCCAAGAAATAACTATTGTGAAAAAAATCCGGCAGGATCAGTAGGAAAAGTGTTGAATAATAATGGACAAATGATGAGCGAATGATGATCATTTCCACCCATCCGATATTGACAAGACAATAATCTTTCAGTATGATTGAGACAGCGAGTATCACGGAAAGGGTTATTTTATGAATGCGACACAGACAAAAAGCAGTATGAAAGATAACAGACGAAAAGCAATTATCAATGCTGCGTTTCAAATTTTTGTAGAGAAGAAAATTGAGCCGGTCAGTATGGGAGAGATTGCAGAGGCGGCAGGAGTAGGACGTGCGACATTATTCCGCTATTATCCGAATAAGCTGGAGTTAGTGATCGCGGTGTGTGCTGCCAAATGGAAAGAGTATCTGGATGCACTGGATGCGAAACGTCCGCTTACATCGATAGGAGATATTCCGGCAATTGATAGGTTTACTTTCACGCTGGACAGTTATATCGAAATGTACCAGCATCACAAGGATTTATTGCAGTATAATGACAATTTCAACCATTATGTTACCCATGAGGGGGTGAAGGAGGAACAGCTTGAGGAGTTTCATGCATCCCTTTATTCAGTCGATACGAGACTGGAATGGATGTATGAGAAGGCAAAGGAGGATCACACATTTCGTACGGATATTCCGAAGGAGGAATTTTTCCGTGTGACAGTGCATACAATGATGACGGCCTGTACGTACTGTGCCAGCGGATTTATCTGGGGATCAGAGGACAACAAGGACTATACCTCGGAGTTACTCAGGATCAAGGAAATGATCTTAAATTATGCGAAAATCTCTGAATGACAAAGAGAAAGTAAATGTTTGTTGTGTGTGCCGATGAAGAAAATAAGTGTTGCATAGACAATGAAAGAAAGGGAGGAAGATATGAAACAAAGAAAACGAGGAATAAGGCGGAAACTTGCCGGAGCTATGGCGGCTCTTATGGTGCTGTCAGCGGTGAATGTGAGCGGCTGGGGCGTGATGAATGCGAAGGCGGAGGAGACTACGGGAATTACTTTGGCAGAAAATGCCCCTCAGTATCTGTATGTAGGCGATGGCACTACTATAGCAGTTATTTGGGATGGAAAACTTCAAGACGATGGAAAAGATAATAAGAATACAATATATCAGGGAAATGGTTGGTATTATGACGGTGAAGAGAATCAGTTGGTACTGCAAGGTGTGTCTATTACTAATTTGAGTTGCGATAGGGATCTTTCGATGCTGTTATCAGGAACCAATAACGTGGAGCAGTATATTCAAATTGAACCGGGAAATAGTGAGAATGAGCATACTTTGACAATAAAGAGTGATAATAACGGAAGTCTGATTTGTGAAAGTATCCTTGCAGGAAGCACAAGGAAGCCACGTAACCTAAGTATAATGGGAGCAACGGTGGAAACTTCCGAGATCAGATGTCATGGGAGTTTAGCGATTGAAAATAGTCATATTGCTGTGAACAATAATCAAATTAATGATGCAATTTTGGGTAATACAGTAAGTATAAAGGATAGTTATGTTAAAGCTAAGAGTACCGAGGATATGGCGGGGGCAATTTCATCAAAGAATGGAATTACCATATCAGACAGCCAGATTCTGGCGGAAATTGGTAAAACATATGAAGCATATCCAGAAGATTCTGTAATAAAAAATGTTGATAGTAGCAACTCTGTCATCACAAAGCAATGGAAAGACTATGAGAAGGAAGTTAATGTAACAAAAACATATGTATATGGTAAAGCCACTTTAAAAGAAGATTTAACGATTGCAGGTGGAGAAAGCATTGAATTTGAAAGTGGTGCGAGCATTACCAATCCGGAGAAACTCACTTTGGAAGAAGGTGCGAGCCTTTTGGTAAATGGAAAAGAGCATACACATAACAAAGACGGTGATATTACATACACTTGTAAAGATGACAATGAACATATAAAAAACGTGGCATGCAAGGACTGTCCGATCGGATATGTGACGAAAGAAACGGAAACTCACAGCATCGGCGAGAACGGTTTCTGTGCATGTAATGAGGTATACCAGCCGGCAGAGCTCACCACAGACAAGTATGATATGGATGGGAATGGTAGCAAGGATGAGGTTTACGAGATCCGTAATGCAGGTCAGCTTTACTGGTTTGCAGGACTTGTAAATGGTACACTTTCGGGCGTGACACAGAATACATCAGCAAATGCAGTCCTGACAGCGGATATTGTTGTGAATAAAAACGTTCTGAAGTCAGATGGAACAGTAAATGAGGGAACATTCAAGGAATGGACACCGATTGGAAATTCTTATAATGGTTCATACACTGGTATATTTGAAGGGCAAAACCACACAATCAGTGGATTGTATTTTAAGCAAGAGAATACAGAAGAGGTAGGCTTCTTTGGTTATAACAGAGGTAAGATTTCAAATGTAGGAATTTTGGATTCTTATTTCTGTGGTTTTAGCCAGGTTGGAGGCGTGTGTGGATATAATAGTTCAACAATTACCAATTGTTATAATAAAGGCGTGGTTGATGGAACAGCAGATCGTGCCAGTTCTTTTGGAGGTGTGTGTGGATGCAATTTAGGAATCCTTACAAACTGCTATAACACAGGGATTGTCAAAGGTCAATTATTTGTAGGAGGAGTGAGCGGAAATAATGGCAAAATGATTACAAACTGCTATAACACAGGGATTGTCAAAGGCCATGAATGGGTAGGAGGAGTGAGCGGAGAAAATAGCGGAACAATTATAAACTGTAATAACGAAGGCAAAGTCAGTGGAACAGAATATTATGTAGGAGGAGTGAGCGGAGAAAATAAAAAAACAATTACAAACTGCTATAACACAGGGATTGTCAGTGGTCAATCATATGTAGGAGGAGTGAACGGATATAATATAAACGGGACCATCATAAACTGTAATGCCACAGGCGAGGTCAATGGAACAGGCTCATATGTTGGTGGTGTGATTGGAATGAATTTAAATAAAGGAACCATCACAAACTGTTATTATGACAGCACCATTTATACAGGAGCTGCGATAGGCGATGATAAGGGAACAACTACAAAAGCCGAAGGTAAAACGACAGATGAGTTTAAGACCGGTGAGGTTGCGTATATCTTACAGGAATCACAAACAGATACAGAAATAATCTGGGGACAGACCATCGGAACAGATACCTATCCGACTTTAGGTGGAGCTAAAGTTTATAAGACTGCTATTTATAAAGGATGTGAGGGCAAACCGGGAGAGCCAGTGTCCTATGAATATTCCAACACAGAGAAGAATACCTATGGTGACCATCCGGATGCGGATAACGATGGAAGATGTGATAATTGTTCTGCAATCATTGACGGCATCGGCGCAAAACTTGCCGGTTATTCCTTAAGTCTTACCGGTAATATCGGCGTCAACTTCTACATGGAGTTGTCGAATAAGATTATCGCAGATAAGGATGCGTATATGCAGTTTACCCTTCCAAATGGAACTATTACGAAAGTACTGGTTTCCGAGGCACAGACGAATACCACGATCAATGCAGAGAAAACATATTACAGATTTCCATGCGAGGTAGCATCCTATGAGATGACACAGGATATCAAGGCACAGATGTTTGATGGAAATGGAAAGTGCGGCAAAGAATATACCTATACCGTCAGAGACTATGCACAATATTTAATTGATCATGTTGATTTGTATCAGGATGCATATCCCTTTGCTGTGGCTATGCTGAATTATGGTGCCTGCTCACAGAAGTATTTTAATAAGGCGGTGGATGAGCTGGCAAATAAGTATTTAAATGATGATGAGTTGGAAATACCGGATCGATTTGATGGTTATATTAATGGTTTTGTTGCAAATAAGGCTGAAAATAAAGTGCTTGGACAATTTGCCGGACTTAGTATGGTGTTAAAATCGGAAACTACATTGAATATCTTCTATGAACCAAAGGAAGGAATCGATGTGTCAAAGCTGAATTTTATCGTAGACGGAAAAGAGATCACACCGGTGAAACGAGGTCAGTATTATATTCTGTCTCTGGAAAACATCAAGGCAAATGAGTTAGGAAATTCAAAAAAGTTTACCGTAACTGATGGTACGAACACATTGAGTGGAGATTACTGTGCGATGATGTACTGTTATCAGGTATTACAAGCTCAGGAGGGGACTTATGAGGATGCTCTGGTGACACTGGTGAAAGCATTCAGCGATTATGCATATAGAGCAAAGTCTGTATGCGGGTCTAATTAGCAAGAGAATGATCAAGGTAACCGAATGGCAAGAGTACATAGATATGAACACAGAATTTATTTGAAAATGAAAGGAGTATCAGATTATGAAAGAGAGATACGAAACACCGGAGATGGAGATTGTAGAGTTTGAAACAGAGGATATTATTACAACAAGTGGTGATCCGGAGTTGCCATTTGTGCCGGTTTCAGGAAAATGATGAAAGGAATAAGGAAGTGGTCTGATCTGGTGGATATGTAATATTAGAAAGGGAGGAAGATATGAAACAAAGAAAACGAGGAGCAAGACGGATACTTGCCGGAGCCATGGCGGCTTTTATGGTGCTGTCGGCGGTGGATGTGAGCGGCTGGGGCGTGATGAATGCGAAGGCGGAGGAGACTACGGTGGGAACCACTCCTCAATATTTGACGATAGGCTCAACAAAAATTATTGATAATGGGAAATTTCAAAATAATGAAGTCTCTGGTAATGATACGATATATCAGGGAACCAATTGGTATTATGACCGCACGAAGAATCAACTTGTACTGGAAAATGCGTCTATTTCTGGACATATTACAAGTATGAATGGTGATCTTTCGATTATCTTATCCGGAACAAATACTATGAAATCAGAAATGTTGATTCAAAGTATTTTAACAGAAAGCGGAATTGTGCCTACATTAGAAATAAATGGTAACAATCATAATGGAAGTCTAAGTTGCGGAACAATCAGTGTAGGTGACGATGGCTTAAATAGTAATTTAAATATTATAGGAGCAACGCTGGAGACTTCCGAAATTGATTGCAGCGGTAGCGTAACGATTGAAAATAGTCATGTGGTAGCCAATGATGATTCTTCAACGGTAATCAGTGGTGACAAGATCAAAATAGTAGACAGTTATGTTGAAGCGAAAGCAACAACAGAACGATACGAAGGTGAGGTAATTAAATCAAATCAACCAATTAATGTATCAGGAAGCCAGGTTATGGTTAGTCGTGCTTTAGACTGTCAGAAACCTGTATTAACGGATGCTTCCTTCAGCAACTCTGTCATCACAAAGCAATGGAAAGATGCTGCTACCAAAGAGACTGTAACGAAAACATATGTATATGGTAAAGCCACTTTAAAAGAAGATTTAACGATTGCAAGTGGGGAAAGCATTGAATTTGAGAGTGGCGCGAGTATTACTAATCCGGAGAAACTCACTTTGGCAGATGGTGCGCGTCTTTTGGTAAATGGAGTTGAGCATACACATAACACAGACGGTGATGTTACATACACTTGGAAAGATGACAAGGAACATATAAAAAATGTGGCATGCAAAGACTGTCCGATCGGATATGTGACGAATGAAACGGAATCTCACAGCATCGGCGAGAACGGTTTCTGTGCATGTGATAATGTATACCAGCCGGCAAATCTCACCAAAGACAAGTATGATATGAATGGGGACGATAGCAAGGATGCGGTTTACGAGATCAGTAATGCAGGTCAGCTTTACTGGTTTGCCGGACTTGTAAATGGAACACTTTCGGGCGTGACGCAGAATAAATCAGCCAATGCAGTCCTGACAAAAGATATTGTTGTGAATAAAAATGTTCTGAAGTCGGATGGAACAGTGAATGACGGGACATTTAAGGAATGGGCACCGATTGGGACGGGTGAAACAAGCCCTAACGTATACACTGGTACATTTGACGGACGAAACTACACCATCAGTGGATTGTATTTCAATCAAGAGAATAGTTATGATATAGGATTGTTCGGTCGTAACAATGGTAAGATTGCCAATGCAGGTATTTTGGATTCTTATTTCTATGGTACCAGCAAGGTAGGAGGCGTGTGTGGAAATAATTATACTGGAACTATCACAAACTGTTATAATACCGGAAACGTCAGTGGTAGTAGCGGTTTTGTAGGAGGAGTGAGCGGATATAATTATACCGGAAGCATCACAAACTGTTATAATGCCGGTAGCGTCAGTGGTAATGGCAATGTAGGAGGAGTGACCGGAATTAATTATACCGGAAGCATCACAGACTGTTATAATATCGGTAGCGTCAGTGGTAGCGAAGATAATGTGGGAGGAGTGAACGGATATAATGACGGAGGAACTATCACAAATAGTTATAATGCCGGTAGTGTCAGTGGTACAGAACGTTATGTAGGAGGAGTGAACGGATGTAATGAAGGAACTACCACAAACTGTTATAATGCCGGTAGTGTCAGTGGTACAGGCTATGTGGGGGGTGTGAGTGGAGAAAATTATGGAGGAACCATCACAAACTGTTATTATGATAGTACCATTTATACAGGAAATGCGATAGGCAAGAATAGCAGCGGAACAGCTACAAAAGTCGAAGGCAAAACGACAGATGAGTTTAAGACCGGTGAAATTGCTTATCTCCTGTTACAGGGCTGCACAATCGATGAAGTGACTTATGATGGCACAATCTGGGGACAAACCATCGGAAAAGACACTTATCCGACTTTTGGTGGATCTAAAGTTTACAAGAATGCTACCTATAAAGGATGTGAGGGCAAACCTGGAGATGCCGTATCTTATGCGTATTCGAATACAAAGAAGAATACCTATGGTGACCATCCGGATGCGGATAATGATGGGAAATGTGATGACTGTGGTGCGATTATAGATGGCATCGGTGCGAAGCTTGCTGGGTATTCCTTAAGTCTTACCGGTAATATCGGCGTCAATTTCTACATGGAGTTGTCGAATGACATTGTAAATGATGAATCCGCATATATGAATTTTACCTTGCCCAATGGCACGACATCAAAGGTATATGTAAGTGGAACGCATGAAGACGGTTCGACCGCCACAACCGATACAACGGTAAAGAATGGTGTGACGTATTACGTCTTTACCTGTGAAGTGGCTGCCAAAGAAATGACTTCAGATATCAAGGCACAGATGATTGGTAACAATGGTGAAAAGACGGGAAAAGTGTATACATACACGGTAAAAGAATATGCAGATTATATCCTGTCACATACGTCTGCAGAGGGAAGTAACTATGGCAGTGCAACTGTTCAGCTTGTAAAAGGCATGTTGAATTATGGTGGTGCGGCACAGAAATATTTTGGATATAAGACAGATCAGCTTGCGTCAGATGGCTTGGCTCTGACAGAACCAGTGTTTGATGATACAAGCATTATAAATTTTATAAAAAATGAGGCAAATAAAGCTGTTATTACAAACCATAGTGATCCAGATAAAGTTACGTTTAAATCTGCGTATTTATCCTTGAATTCTACGACAGATCTATGTGTTTCTGTGCAGTTTGCGGAAGATGTGACAGTGCAGGAAGATATGTTTGCAATTTGGCTTGGTAGCACTGAAATATCAAAGGATCAGTACGAGATAACAAAAGTCAATGAAGGGAACTGTTATAAGATCACATTGCATGGAATAAAAGCAAGTCAGTTGCAGAAGCAGTATGAATTTGAAGTGCATTTGTCTGATGCAGAATCTGCAGTACTAACATATGGCGCAACCAGTTATGCGTACACGGTCATGAGCAGTGCATGTGATAATATCAATAATATTGAATCGCTCAGAGAAGTTGTCAAGGCACTTTATGCATATGGCAGCTGTGCACAAGGATATGAATACTACAAAAACAAGAATTAAAGGGAGGTAAACAAGCATGAAAGAAAGATACGAAACACCGGAGATGGAGATTGTAGAATTTGAAACAGAGGATATTATTACGACCAGTGGTGATGACAATGCGCTCCCACCAATGGGCATTGATACTCCATAAAAGGATTATGTTGTAGAATAATGCACTTAAAATGTCAGGCAGACTTGACTGTCTGGCATTTTTTGCATAAGAAACGGAATGTTACGGAAACGGGAGATGCCTTGAACAGCCTTGTTTTTCTTGTGGTTACAGGCGTTGTATGGTAAGCTTACTATAATAGTGTTTATGGCTAAAATGAGCAGAGGTGTAAAGATGAAAAATAAGAGAAAAATCCTATTGGTATCCGGAATTGGAATTGTCATTATGGCAATCGCTATTGGAGTGACGATTGCGGTAAGCCGTCCGGGTACTATGAAGAATAGCCGTCAGGCTACATCAGGGCAGACTACATCAACCACGCAGAGTGATAGTGGTACGCATGGAAAAAAGGCATCACGGGAGCAGGCAGAGTCCAAAGGGAAAAAGAATGGTTCGAAATCGCCGGACCCAAAGAATACAACAGGTGCAGACAGCAAAGCGAAAGCAGATAATAAGCCCTCACATTCGGAAAATCAGGAGCCATCGGATTCTAAAACGGATACAACAAAACAGGGGGATCAGCCGGGGAATCCGGATCGCGATCAAAGCAATGATGGCAATGGTAAAGATTCCGCTACAAAGTCAGATCAGACAACAGACAACCACGAAAAAACGGGAAAGCAGAAAGATGATGGATCAGACAAATCAGATTCCGGCAAAAAAAGTTCGGATACGATAGAGCTTCCATTTGTTCCGGCTGAATAGGAGGTCGCTTTCGAAAATGAAGTGAAGAAGGATCGGAGGGTATCGGTGAAAGAAAAAAGTACACTTACATGGCTTAGAAAAGTGACAAAGAAATACCGTTCCTTTGTTGTACTGTTGACCATATTTGAAATTATCGTGAGTGGACTTGGGGTCTGTTATGCCCTTGTAATGAAACAGATGGTTGACCGTGCTGTAGCAAAGGACAGCCATGGTTTTGTGATGGGAATGATAGGGTTTGGACTTCTTGTTTTAAGCCAACTTGCGATCCGCATCATAACGAGACAGATTTCGGAATATACCAGAAGCAGCATGGAAAACACCTTGAAGCAGGAGATGTTTTATTCCCTGCTGACAAAGGATTATGGAAGCGTTAGTTTGAAGCATTCTGAGGAGTGGATGAACCGCCTTACATCAGACACCGTTGTTTGTGCGGACGGCATGACGGACATTTTGCCGGGATTTTTGGGGATGCTGATACGGCTGGTAGGCTCTATGGTGCTTATTCTATATTTACAGCCGGGACTGGCAGTGATCATGATCCCCGGTGGAATACTCTTTCTGGTGATTACGGTCGTGCTTCGAAGACCGCTCAAGAGATTTCACAAGGATGTTCAGGAAAAAGACGGGAAAGTCCGAATGTATCTACAGGAGCGGATCAGCAGCATGCTTGTGGTACGAGTCTTTGGAGCAGAAAATATAGCGGTGGAACAGGCGGCAGATACGATGGAGCTTCATAAAAGCTCCCGTATGAGAAAAGCGTGGATCTCTAACATTTGTAATAGCGGATTCAGCCTTGTGATCAATGGAATGTATCTTTTGGGAATTGGATTTTGCGGCTATGGCATTATCCATGGAAATGTGACTTTTGGTACGCTGACCGCTATGATCCAGTTGATCGGGCAGCTCCAGTCACCTCTTGCCGGCCTGGGGGGATATGTGCCAAGGTATTATACCATGATCGCCAGTGCTGAGCGGCTGATGGAAGTGGAGCAATATGAAGATATAGAGGAGTCAGGGCGTCGCAGTATCGAAGAGATCCGGAAGCTATATGCGGAACAGATCCGGGAGATTACTTTTCACCAGGTTTCTTTCCGTTATCCGGGGAAAGCGGATACAGGCAGTTCAACGGTGCGGGAAGGTGATGTTGTAGCGGCAAATGGAGCAGATACTGATATTGCCGAACATAAAAGAGATGTGTTACAGAATGTTTCTTTCTCGATAAAGAAGAGTGATTTTGTGGCGGTTACCGGAACTTCCGGTTGTGGCAAATCTACCATGTTAAAGCTCTTGATGGGAATTTACCGTCCACAGACAGGAACGATATCGGTGATCTTGAACAATGGTACAAGTATTGCCATAGAGAATATGAACAGACTATTTGCTTATGTACCGCAGGGAAATTTTTTGATGGGAGGCAGCATCCGGGATGTGATCACCTTTGGAAAGTCAAAGGTGGATGGGACTGCAGACTGCCCGAAAACGGATAGTGTCGACAGGAATCACGCTGACAGAAATGATATGGATCCTGACGAGAAACTAAAGAGGGCGGTTCATCTTGCCTGTGCAGATTTTGTCTATGACCTGCCGATGCAGCTTGACACGATCCTTGGAGAAAAGGGAGCGGGACTCTCAGAAGGGCAGATGCAGCGGATCGCCATTGCAAGAGCACTATATGCGGATCGTCCGGTATTGATATTGGATGAATCCACCAGTGCGCTGGATCAGCAGACGGAACGAAAGCTGCTTGATAATCTGAAGCAGCTTACGGATAAGACGGTGTTGTTTGTATCCCATAGGTTACCTGCGTTGGAGATCTGCAGCAAACGGCTTCATTTTGAAGAGGGAATTACGCTAGGTCATTCCTTTCGTCCGTAGATTTCACGGTATTGACGCAGAGTGTATCCGGTATGCTTTTTGAATTGGGTTCCCAAGTGGCTTTGCGATGAAAATCCCAGATAAGTTGCGATCTCAATATAGGAATAATCGGAATAGATCAGTAGATTTTTGGCACGGTTGATCTTCTCCTGAAGAATGTAACCGGATATACTGATCCCTTCGCATTCCTTGAATAGCTGGGAGAGGTAGTTGGGGTTACAGTCTGCTTCAGCAGCCAAATCTTCCAGTGTGATCCGGTCATGTAAATGAGAAAAGATAAAATCCTTGCATTTATTAATGCGGGGATTTTTCTGTTTTTTCAAAATGCCTTTCTGCTTCTCTTTGATCTCATGAATCATTTCAGCATATTGGAATTCTGCTTTGTGGGCAAGGGGAACGACAAGGGCAAGATCCTTGCACTCTTCAATCTGTTGGATGTAGGAATCGCTCAGAGAAAAGGAAATTTCCGGAGAGAGGCCTCCGCGGATCGCAGCACGGCTTGCGAGAGTGACCAGAACAATACCGAGATTTTTGAGATTGCGTAAGGGGTCCTTTGCAAGAGTGCCGATCGTTCCGTCATAATCCTCTTGCAGGCTTTTTTCTAATTGGATCAGATCGCCGTTTTCGATGCTGCCAAATTCCCGCATCTCCTGATCGTAGGGATTGTGATGGACATTATTTTCATGGTTTTCAAATAGTATATCGTTAAAGTGTTTTTGTACTTTTCCCGTATGGTCATGATTGAGGCAGTTAGTCTCTATGATCTGCTCGGTTGTTGATTCTACTCCGGTGATCATATGGTTCAGAAACAATATATCTTCCAGGTAGTCATCCGGATTGACCTGTGGAACATATTTTTCAATTTCTTCTTCTAACATTAGTTCGTTGTAGTCGCAGTTCAGATAAACAGGAGAGGCAAAACTGACAGGACCGACAATATAAATAGCATTGTGGCCTGTAACGATGCCGTAAATATCTTTTTGCCGGATGGATCTTAGACAAGGAATTCCCTGTGGCAGTGATTCCAGTAAAAAGTCCAGAAAATCCTTGTCTTTGATATAGGTATCCTGAAAAGCAAGGACTTTGCAGCAGGAAAAAGTAATTTCCCCGTCGATGGTTAATTTATATGCATGAGTGTGCATTTTTTTGGAAAGATATTGAAGTAAAATGGTATCTTGCATCAGGGGTTCCTCCTATTTTGTCATGTTATAGATGAAGTATATCATATTATCTGATAATTATGTTAAAAATCTAACATTTTTAATATAAATAAGCCCGTTTCCATCATAAAATGTAGTCACAAGTTAAGAAACAACCGAAACGGAATATCTAAAAAGAAAGGTAGGGTGAACATTTATGAAAGTGAAGGGTGTTAATTTAGGAAACTGGCTTGTTCTGGAAAAGTGGATGAATCCGGCATTGTTTGAAGGAACCACGGCAGAGGATGAGTATTGGCTTCCAAGACAGTTGTCAAAAGAGGTGTATGAGGCAAGGATCAAGATCCATCGCAGTGAGTACATTACGGAGCGTGATTTTGTAACGATCAAATCATGGGGATTGGATGCGGTTCGTATTCCGGTACCATATTTTATTTTTGGAGACAGAGAGCCGTTTATTGGATGCATTGAGGATCTGGACAAGGCATTCAACTGGGCTGAAAAATATGGATTGAAGATACTGATCGATTTGCATACTGCACCGGAGGGACAGAACGGATCTGATAATGGCGGAATCTGCGGCGTGTGTAAATGGGCACAGAATCCGGAAGAGGTGGAATTTGTTCATACCGTATTGGAACGACTGGCACAAAGATACGGACACAGAGAAGGACTCTGGGGAATTGAGCTGATCAATGAACCGGCACTGCAGGGAGCATGGGAGCTTCTCAATATCCAGAAAAGATATCCACCGGTAGACGAGGAGATGGCGAAAGGAAGCGCTCCGATTACCGTGGAATTCATCCGAAAGTTTTATCTGGATGCGTATGACCGCATTGAAAAATATCTGTCAGAGGATAAATACATCGTTATTCACGACGGATTCGAACTTACTATCTGGAAAGATTTTATGCGGGAAGAAAAGTATAAAAATGTCGTTCTGGATACCCATCAATATTTGATGATGGCAGAAATGATGGGATGTGAGCAGACAGTAGAAGGATACGAAAAATATGTGAAAGAGCACTTCATGAAGGAAATCGAGGAAATGCAGCAGTATTTCCCGGTTATCTGCGGTGAGTGGTGTCTGTTTAATTCTCTTGCCTGTGGTTGGGATACTAAGGGAGGACAGACTGTTCTTAACGGACTGGAAGGTGCTTCTGTAGAGACATATACTCCGGAGCAGAAAAAGGAAATCTATCAGGCGGTTGCAAAAATGCAGAAAGAGGCCTGGGATAAGGGATCCGGATATTTTTACTGGAGTTATAAGTTGCTTACAGATACAGTCAACACAGATGGCTGGGTCGGCTGGGACAGCTGGGATCTGGGACGTTGTGTTGATTTTGGATGGTTTCCGTTAGACAAATAAATTACAAAATAGGAGGTAACAAGTATGAATGATAATAAGATGAATCCAAATGCAAGACTTTCCTTTTTAGAGCGTTTTGCTTATGGTATAGGAGATTATGCAGGAAATTTAGTATATTCTGCAATTAGTGCATTTTTGTTGGTATATTACACGAATGTGGTGGGAGCCAGTGCAGCAGCAGCCGCTTCGATCATTGCAATTTCAAAAATATTTGATGGTATTTCAGATCTGGTAATGGGATATATTATTGATCATACCCATAGTAAATGGGGAAAAGCCCGTCCATGGATCGCCAGATTATGTATTCCGCTGGCTGTGTGTACGGTTCTGATGTTTACCGTTCCGGCATCATTTGTTGGCAAGACACAGTTAGCTTATATGTTCCTGACATATAACTTAGTATCCACGATCTTTTATACAGGAATCAATGTTCCGTATGCTACACTTAACGGATTGATGACAACCAACCAGTATGAGAGAGGTCTTCTTGGCAACTTCCGTAACCTTTTGGCAACGGCAGGTACGATGACGATCAACACGGTCGTATTAAAGATGACAGCAGCTTTTGGTGGTGGAGATGTTTATTCCCAGAAGGGTTGGACGCTGACATTTATCGTTTTAATGATCGTATTTGTAATCCTGAATATGTTCACATTCTTTATGTGTAAAGAACGTGTCGTAGAGAGTGGTTCCGATCAGAAAGAAACAAAGGAGAATCGGATTTCTTTCTTCAAGGGGATCAAGGGATTATTTGTAAATAAGTACTGGGTACTGCTTGTAATCGCAATCTTTGCAATGTACTTTATGATGTCCTGTTTCTTCGGATCAGCTGTATATTTTGCACAATATAATGTTGGAAATGCCGGGAAATATGCAATTATTTCAAATTGTCTGTCTATGGCACAGATTGCGTTTCTGTTTGTGACACCGTTTATCATGAAAAAGGTTTCCAAGAAAAATCTGTTTATGTGTGGAATGGCTGTTTCCGGAATCGGATTCCTTCTTTCCAGTTTTACAACAAATGTAACACTTACTTGTGTGTTATCTGTTGTAAAGGGTATGGGATTTGCCTGTGGAGGAGCATCCATGTTTGGTCTTTTGCAGGATGCGATCACTTATGGAGAGTGGTACAACGGTTATGGTACTGCCGGCATGGGCAACGCAGCTTCCTCTTTCTGTATGAAAGTTGGATCCGGTATTGGTACTGCGGCACTGGGCTGGGTTTTAGGCTTCGGTGGATTTGATGCAAAGAATGCAGTACAGTCCGCAAAAGCATTGGCTGCGATCAACTGGTCCTTTGCTTGGATCCCATTTATAATGGTTGTGATCGTCGTAATCTGCATGGTATTCTTTGATCTGGATAAGAAATACGATCAGGTTATCGCAGATCTGGAGCAGGGAAAGCATCGTAACGATCAGTAGTAATTTGTAATCTGACAGAAAGCGTGCATTTGTCAGCAGTTTTCTATTAATAAAAAAGACCTTCCGAGATCATTATGGTTTTGGAAGGTCTGTCTTATATGAATCTATGCGTGATGGAGGAATGTTATGAAAGACTTAGAAAGAAATAATATAATATTTGGCGCAGCATATTATCCGGAGTATATGCCCTTCGAACGTTTACAGGAGGATATTGCCATGATGCAGGAGGCAGGTATGAATACTGTCCGTATTGCCGAGTCGACATGGAGCACTTTGGAACCGGTCGAGGGGAAATTCGATTTTTCTTATGTTGACAAAGTTCTTGCAGCGGTAGAAAAAGCCGGGATGTATACAGTGATCGGGACACCTACTTATGCCATTCCTTCCTGGCTGGAAAAGAAATGCCCGGAGGTGATGGTATTTAATGGTTACACAAGAGCAAAATATGGACGGCGCCAGATCATGGATATTGTTCATCCGGTGTTTCGGCAGTGTGCTGAAAATGTGATTTGTAGATTGCTCGAACATACAGCGAAGAATCCGTGTGTTATCGGCTTTCAGATTGATAACGAGACAAAACATTACGGCACTGCTTCTCCTGAGGTACAGGCAATGTTCGTGGAGTATCTTAAAGAGCAGTTTCATACGACAGAGCGGTTAAATGATGTGTTTGGACTGCGTTATTGGAGTAATTCGATCCATGACTGGTCAGATTTTCCGGATATGGCCGGATGTATTCACGGCGGGCTTGCCAGTGAATTTGCCAAATTTCAGAGGAGTCTGGCGGCAGAATATCTGATGTGGCAGTCCGAGATCGTAAAGAAATATAAGAGGCAGGATCAGTTCATTACGCATAATTTTGATTTCGAATGGAAGAAATTTGGAGCCGATATTGCACAGGATGGATATTCTTATGGAGTGCAGCCGGACATAAATCATTATGAAGCGTCTAAGGCAGTAACGATTGCGGGAACGGATATTTACCATCCGACACAAGATGATCTGACCGGAGCAGAAATTGCATTTGGCGGCGATTCTATCCGCACTCTGAAGGATAGCTCCTATTTGGTACTGGAATGCCAGGCACAGGCATTTAAATACTGGACGCCGTATCCGGGGCAGCTGCGACTGCAGGGATACAGTCATCTGGCAAGTGGTGCCGAAGGGATCATGTACTGGAATTGGCACTCCATTCATGATGGATATGAGACATACTGGAAAGGTGTTTTAAGCCATGATCTTGCTGTGAATCCTGCTTATGAAGAAGCCGGAACGTTTGGAAGAGAGATAGCAGGAATCGGAAAGGATGTCCTGTGCATTTCAAGAAAAAGCCCGGTGGCACTGGTAGTAGATAATCAGTCTTTAACCGGTTTCCGGTGGTTTCCAATTGACAAAGATTTAAGCTATAACGATGTGGTACGCCGGATGTATGACTGCCTGTATGAAATGAATATTCCATGTGATGTGATAGATATTCATCAGATGGAAGAACGATTTGATCAGGAGGATAAGCCATATCAGATGATCGTCACTCCGGTGTTATACAGTGTTTCAGATACCTTTGTACAGAAACTAAAGAAGTATGTACAGTCAGGGGGTGTGCTTGTCAGCTCCTTTAAGTCCTTTGTGGCAGATCGTCATTTAAGCGTGTATCCGGATGCGCAGCCTCATGGTATGACCGAGTGCTTTGGTATGAGCTATAACCAGTTTACTGAGCCGGGTCGGATCAAGGTTGCCGGAGAGCAGGTTTTATATTTTGCAGAATTGCTAAAACCGGACAGTGCTCAGGTAATGGAACAATATGAGCATAAATACTGGGGAAAATATGCGGCGATCACAAAGAATTCTTTTGGTCAGGGATATGGATATTATGTCGGTTGCTATGTGACAAAGGACAAACTGAAAGAAATATTGAAGGACGCCATAGTATGTGCCCACATTGACAATTATTTCGAGGATAATATTATGTGGCCGGTGATCGTTCGCAGTGGAATCAATGATAAACATGAGAAAATCCACTATATTCTTCACTACAGCGAAGATGAGAAAGAGATTCCATGTCCTTTTGAAATGGTGGAAGATATTCTTACCGGACAGTGTTATAAAAAGGAGCAGAGTCTGCCGTTGAAAGACTGGGGCGTTATGGTTTTGCGGGAGAAGGAAGGAGGAAAAGAATGAAGCTGACCTATGTAGAAAGTGTTGGAATAAAAAAGCTTGAACAATATGAAAAGACAGTGGAATTTGTTGATGATGACGGTGTGGAGGATCAGGTGATAAACGTTTATCCGCGGGTGAAATACCAGAGCTTTGAAGGATTTGGCGGAGCTATTACGGATGCGGCAGGTTATGTGTTTCAGCAGCTGGATCCGGAGCAGCAAGAAAGACTTCTTACGATGTATTTTCATCCGGACCATATGAATTACCGGAAGGTGAGGATCCATATGGACAGCTGTGATTTTTCAACACATTTGTATTCTGCCATAAGTGATCCGCAGGATCAGAATCTGGAGTCATTTGATTTTTCAGACACAGAGAAATATATTCTTCCACTTCTTGCTGCCGCGCAGAAGATGGCACAAAAGCCATTAAAGATCATGTTGTCTCCGTGGTCACCTCCTGAGTTTATGAAGACAAATGATTCCCGAAAAAATGGTGGAAGCTTAAAAAAGGAATATTATCCGTTATGGGCAAAATGTATCTGCCGTTATATCACCGAGTTTGAAAAACGCGGCTATGAGGTGGAGCGTATATCAATACAAAATGAACCGAAGGCTGTCCAGCTCTGGGACTCCTGCGTGTATTCTGCAGAGCAGGAAAAAGAATTTCTTACCGATCATTTATACCCGGCGATGAAGCAGGCCGGTCTGGAGCATGTAGAGATCTTTATATGGGATCACAACAAGGAACGTGTTTTTGAAAGAGCCTGCGATCTGATCGATGCGTCGACAGATGGCATGATTGCCGGAACGGCATTTCATTGGTACAGTGGAGATCATTTTGAGGCGCTTAATCTGGTACGACAGCAGTTTCCGGATAAAAAGCTTATTTTGTCCGAAAGCTGCCTGGAATACAACAAGTTTGATTCTGATGCAGAAGCGATCAATGCCGGTCGACTCGCTCATGATATGATTGGAAATTTGAATCATGGTCTGAATGCATTTTATGACTGGAATATCCTCTTAAATAAAGAGGGGGGACCAAATCATGTGGGAAACTATTGTGATGCACCGTTTTTGTTTGATGAGGAATGCAAGGAATTGCTGCAGAGGATGAGTGCGGATTACTACTGGCATTTTGCGCATTTTATCCAACCGGGTGCAGTGCGTCTTGGCTTTAGCAGATATACCGATGAGATAGATGTCACTGCATGGGAAAATCCGGATGGCCGGATCGTATTGATCCTGTTAAACCGTGGAGATAAAGCAATACCGGCTCATATACGGATTTCCGGAAAAGAAACAGAAATTGTTCTGTCTGCCCACAGTATAGTCAGTGGTGTGATCAGTGGGGAGTAAATGCATTGATCATTATTATGCAGCCGAAATGACTCGTTTTGAGAAGATACCGAGAGTACATTTTTTATGAAATGGAGGAAACAAATATGCTTAGAAATCCAATATTAAAAGGTTTTAATCCGGATCCTTGTATCTGTCGGAAAGGGGAAGATTATTATATTGCCGTATCTACCTTTGAATGGTTTCCGGGGATCCCGATCTATCATTCTCGCGATATGAAAAACTGGGAGCTTTATACTCATGTTTTGACAGATGACAGCAATCCGGATCTAAAAAAACTTCCATCTGCGAAAGGGATTTGGGCACCATGTCTGACTTACTGCGAGGCAGAGGATATGTTTTATGTGATCTATGGTGTGATGAATTCCATGAATGCCCGTTATTTTGACGTGGATAATTTTCTGATCACCGCGAAGGATATTAAGGGACCATGGAGTGAGCCTGTATATTTGCATTCCTCCGGTTTCGACGCATCCATTCTTCACGACGATGATGGGCGAAAATATATTGTATCTTTGGATTGGGAGACAAGAGAAGGCTATGAGAAGCCGGGAGTGATCGCTGTTTCTGAGTATGATCCGGAGAAAAAGGAGATCATTGGGTATCCAAAACGGATCTGGAAGGGTGGAACGGACAGGGGCTGTATTGAAGCACCACATCTGACCAAACGAAACGGATATTATTATATTATGTGTGCCGAGGGAGGAACCGGATATAATCATTGCGTAACCATGGGACGTTCCCAAAATGTATGGGGACCTTATGAAGGAGATCCACAGAATCCGATCGTTACGTCTAATCCGATAGAGTCCAATGAAAGACATGATCCGGATCATTTAAAGCCAAAGTATTTCAACCCGGATGTGGTATTGCAGAAGGCTGGTCATGGAAGCTATGTGGAGACACAGCTTGGAGAGGTATATTTGGTACATCTTTGCTCCAGACCATTCCGCCCGGAGCTTCGCTGTACGCTTGGCAGGGAGACTGCCATCCAGAAAATGAAATGGACCGAGGATGGCTGGCTTCGCATGGCAGACGGAAGCAATATAGCTAAGGAATATTGCGAAGAAAGTGAATTGCCGGAATATAAGGTGTCCGAAATACCGGACTTTGATGATTTTGACGGAACGGAGCTTGGCAACTTTTATTATGCACCTCGTCTCATGCCTCAGAGCTTTGCAGATATTCATGCCAGAAAAGGATATGTCCGATTAAGGGGACAGGAGTCAAGAACTTCTCTAAATAAGGTGAGTATTCTGGCAAGGAAACTCACAAGTGTTTATGCAACGATAACGACAAAGATGGAGTTTGTACCGGAGGTACATCAACATTCGGCAGGTCTTATCATTTATTATGATAATATGAATTATATCAATCTGCGGAAATATTACAGCGAAACGCTGGGACAGAGTGCAATTTCCATTATCGCTCTGGAAAATGGAGAGAAGACAGAATTTGTCAATACAAGAAAAGCAGTGGATGATGTACCGATCTATTTTCGATTGGAAATCCGAGGAAAACATTCGCAGTTTTACTGGGGATATGACGGTGAACATTATGAAAAGATCGGCATTCCATTTGATACCACAAAGTTTTCTGACGAGTATTGTAAATATGGAGAGTTTACCGGAACAATGGTGGGCATCACCTGTGCGGATCGTGTGAAACATAAGCATTACGCCGATTTTGATTTCTTGGAATATGTGGCAAAGGAAGACAGCCCGGTGGAGTAGAAATACTTTATATATTTAATGATGGCAGTGATTCAGCGCTTTAATTATGTGCCTTGCCATACGATTAGTCATGGATGATGATCGATTATGGTGTCATCATCCACGACAGCATTTTTTGATGTGATGTCGGATCTGATTAATCGTATGACGGCAAAGCATTGGTAAAAATGATTATGAGATAATCTTATTCTATAGTTATCTTACTTTTTTCAAAGGCCTTGATCAGTATAGTGCCAAGGATCAGACCAACGATTCCTTGAATGGCATTGGCCGGGATGTTGACTGCAGAAGCAATAAAGCCATACATAAACCCCTCAAATACATAATAACCAAGTACCATTATGATCTCAGCTAAGATACCGCTGACAATGCGTGCAGGAAGATTATGACCTAAAGATTTGCGTATCAACTTAAAGGTATAGCAGGCGATCAGAGCCATAAGACCTTTAATAATAAAGGTGGCCGGGGCATAGACAAGATAACCGGATAATAGATCGGCTAATCCGGAACCAAGACCGGCTGCAACAAAACCGTATACCGGAGATAACATCCAGCCACAAAGCAATACGATGCAGTCACCAATATTTAAGTAGCCCTTTAAGGGTGATGGGAATTTGATGATCATTGTTGCAACGCAGGCGAGTGCTGCGAAGAGTGCTGCGGTTACTAATTTCTTTGTTTTCGTTTCCATAATTTTTACTCCTTTGTTTTTATTCATGTGACAGTATACAATAAAATTGACCGAATAACAATATAAAGCAGAGAACTCTGAAATCGAAAGTCAATTGACAAGTACGCATTTCAGGATATAATGTAATAGGATTGTTTGTGTTGGAATGGAGGATATATATATGGACAAGTTGTACATGGTCATATTATTGTTAACAATAATTCCTATATTGATTTGTATAAAATATGCCAGAAAGGTAAAAAGTGATGTGGCAGATTCTATTACTAGATGTTTGTTCTTTGTGACGATCACGATAATTGGCAATATCGTATTTGCTTTTTCGCAGTATCAGCTGGTGGCATATTTTATGGAAAGTGTTTATTTGTTTTTCTTTGATCTGGTGTTGATATACATATTACAGTATTCCCAACAATATACAAGGGTATTTAATGAAGTGTCCGCATTTCGAATCGGATGCTTTATTGTTGCGTATTTGGATGGGATTTCTTTGCTCTTAAATACATTCTTTCACCATGTCTTTACGTTAAAAAAGGTAAGCTATATAGGGATTCAAATGCATTGTATTAGCAGCAAAACTATTTTTTATGATTTGCATTATGTTTTTGTGTATTGTTTGATGTTTTGCGTGATTGCATCTTTTCTTACAAAGATCATGCGTATTTCGAGCTTTTATCGTACGAAATATATTCCGATCTTTGTAGTCCTTTGCGTGATCATGGCATTGAACATAGCGTGCAATGTTTCCGGTTTTCCGTTGGATCTGTCACTTCCATTTTATGTTTTTGCGGCAATTTTGATATGTTATCTGACCCTGTATCGGGCGCCGAGGGAATTGATCGAAAAGACGTTGTCTTTCGTTGTAACTAAAATGAATAATGCGGTAGTTTGTTTTGATATCAATCAAGAGTGTGCCTATGCAAATGACCATTTTCGCAGTATGCTCTCATCTACAAATGATGATTTTTCAAAAATTACACAGCTGATATGCCGTTGGATCAACGAGAATGATTTTCAAGATCAGAATAGTGTGGAGACGAGTAGTCAATGGGTTATTGACGGTGTGACGCATTATTTTGATATTGAATACCGAAAAATATTTGCAAAAAAAGGGGAGTATATCGGATTCTTCTTGAATTTTATAGACACTACGGAAAAACGACTTGCCTTTGAAAAAGAAAAATTTTTGGCAACGCATGATGCTTTGACCGGATTATATAATCAAAGTTATTTTGCAACAAAGGTGTCAGAGGCTTTGCAGCAAACACCGGATGTGGATTGGTTGCTGCTTTGTTCTAATATTAAGGACTTTAAGTTGATCAATGATCTCTTTGGTCTGGAAAAAGGAAATGAAGTGTTAAAGATGGAGGCTGATCTTCTGAAAAAATACTGCGGTAAAAACGCTGTCTATGGAAGGATCGGTGGTGATAAATTTGCAGTATGTATTCCAAAGAATCAATTTCTAGAGCAGAAGATTATGCAAGTGATACAAGATATGGGCCAGACTTTTAATAATAATATGTATCATATGCATATATATATCGGTGTCTATGAAATAACAGATAGAGACGAAGATGTTTCGATCATGTGTGATAAAGCAAATATTGCTATTAAAACCTTGCGCGATAATTATGACAGATCAATTGCATATTATAGCGATACAATATTGGACAAGACGATTAAGGAAAAGCAGCTTGTGGGAGATTTTGATGAGGCGATTGAACAAAAACAGTTTTGTATGTATTTACAGCCTCAGATGACATCGGATGGTAAAATGATCGGTGCAGAAGCTCTGGTGAGATGGCAGCATCCAAAACGCGGACTGATCTTCCCGGGTGACTTTATTGAAATTTTTGAGCGAACAGGACTTATTTACCGTCTTGATCGATTTATATGGGAGCTTGCTGTACAACAATTGGCAAAGTGGCAGAAAGAGGGACGTGATGAGCTATACATATCTGTAAATATTTCGACCAAAGATTTTCAGTATATGGACGTTTATCAGACGATCACATCTCTTGTGGAACGGTATGGCATTATTCCATCTACTTTGAAGTTGGAGATTACAGAGACGGCGATCATGATGGGAAATGCCGGGGAACTTGAAACTATTGGCCGTTTTAGAAACTATGGTTTTGAAGTGGAGATTGATGACTTTGGCAGTGGATATTCGTCCCTTAATACATTAAAGGATATAGACGTTGATGTGTTAAAGATCGATATGGGCTTTTTGAGGACAACCAGATCGGAGCGATTAGAAAGAAGTATGTCAATCTTAAATATGATCATTTCGCTAAGTAAAGTCCTTGGTTTGTCCGTGGTGACAGAAGGTGTGGAGACAAAAGAACAGGTCAGCCGTCTCTCGCAAATGGGATGTGGAGTGTATCAAGGGTATTATTTTTCTAAGCCGATCCCAGTCCATGAATTTGAGGAGCGGTATATGTAAATTAACTGAAACTTCCCATATCGGAAGTTCTTGTCCGAACCGCATATTGCTTATTATGTCAATGACTATATTGCATTTTGCAATCACCAAAGAGTGATTTCTGCCATCCGAGAACTATAGTAATTGCCTTGCCGCATTTTCGTTCTTGGTGATTTCTAAATTTTGTTGTCTCTGATGATTGATTTA
>OLVW01000273.1_pt1 | contig 55735 bp, 51 predicted proteins | sample 1673301 | NCBI WGS metagenome assembly OLVW01 (sample SAMEA3178941, study PRJEB25190) | human gut metagenome
GACCAACTGGTGGAGCTGGTGTAGCCTTGCCGGCAGGAATCTGTAATTTAATATAACCTGTTACTTTCTTTGCCATTGTGGCACCTCCTAATTATAAATGTGGTTTATGGCGGCTATTAAGCCTCCCACAGGCAGTCAAAACAACTGATGACAGGCCTTTATATGCAGCCTGTACAGCTTTTGATCACCTTGATTACAGTACCTTCACGTCTGTGAAGTCAACTTCGACCGGTGTTTCACGACCGAACATTTCAACATTAATAGTGACACACTGCTTGCCCTCATTAATGCTTGTGATCTGACCAACTGTATTCTCCCAGGCACCTGAAAGAATCTGAATCTGATCACCCACTTTACCAGCGAACTCAACCACTGGCTTAGATTCTTCAACTGAACCATTCTCATCATCTATTCCGAATGATTTAACTTCAGCTGGAGATAATGGCACTGGCTTAGATCCAGGACCAACAAACCCCGTTACACCTCTGGTATTTCTGACAACATACCAGCTGTCATCATTCATAACCATCTTAACAAATACATAGCCAGGGAATATCTTTCTCTCAACTGTCTTTGGCTTGCCGTTGTTTACTTCAACTACTGTTTCAACCGGCACAAGCACATCAAAGATCTGATCCTGAAGATTTCTGTTCTCAACTGTCTTTAAGATATTAACTCTTACATTATTCTCATAGCCAGAATACGTATGAGCCACATACCATTTTGCTTCGTCCATCTGATCACCTTTTCCTTACTTTACAATGAATTCAATTCCAAAGCGAACAATCAAGTCCACAACTGAAATAATTACACCTAATAATACGGATACAACCAATACAGCGATGGTTTCCTTTGTAAGTGACTTCTGGTCTGGCCAAATGATCTTAGAGAACTCTGCCTTAAGTCCCTTGAACCAGCTCTTTTTCTGTTTCTTTGTCTTAACAGCTTCACTCATCTTAATACCTCACTGATACTAATTACTTTGTTTCCTTGTGTAATGTGTGTGACTTACAGAACTTGCAATACTTCTTAGTTTCCATTCTGTCTGGATGGGCTTTCTTTTCCTTAGTCATGTTGTAATTGCGCTGTTTACACTCTGTACATGCCAATGTTATCTTTACTCGCACAACTTCCACCTCCAATTATTTATTTTGCAGGTGTTATTAACACCAATTGGTTTTTTCTTATATCCTGTACCGTTGGGTCAGTTCAGGGCATAAAAAAAAGACCGCTTCCATAGCCAGCCTAATATATCACATTATTTATCAATCCGTCAACCCATTTGTTATTAATTTTATAACTTTTATTTCTTTTATTATATTTATCTACATTGTATTTGTTTGCATTATATTAAAATTATGTTTTCATTGTTATATTCATTCATACTTATATTGTAACAATCATAGTGATGTCAATGCCTTATAAATCAAAAATTTCATATACAAAATTTTCTTATCAAAATATTACTATAAAATGATTGCAAAATCTACATTATGCTTATAAAATAAGAATATGGCAACATTGTGCATTATTATAAACAATGTTATAATGTGTGTTAAAAGCAAGTTTACCACCCAACAATGTATCAATGTATCTGGTCGATATTTTATGGAAATGGATTTCCTGATAATTATATATTTGTTATACGTACCGATACATATTAATATAGCACTGTTTCTATAATCTTTTTTAACAGTGCTGCCCACTACAGATATAATACAGATTGATTATACAGACAAGGAGGTGACTGTTATGATCAGTAGTGTATATAGCTACTACCTGTCCCAGTACGGACACAGGATGAATTCCAAGTATGATACCCATACAAGATCCCAGCTTAAAAACACATACAGCAAGGTTGTAAAGATTAACAGCCAGACCCCTGTATACAAGCTTGACTTATCGAGCGCTGCCCAGAAATATGCAATAGACCTTAAGGAAAACGCACGTGCTCTTGAGAATATAACCCAGGACTTATCAGACAGTTCAAACGGTGAGATGACGTTTAAAAAATCTGCTGTGTCAAGCAATTCTGATGCTGTATCAGCACAGTACATCGGAGATTCGAGCCTTGCCTCAGATGATGAATCATTTGACATAAATGTAAAGCAGCTTGCAGCATCCCAGATTAATACCGGCAACTATCTGCATCCTCGCTCCAGACTTGTAAAAGCAGGTGATTATTCCTTTGATCTGTCTATTAATAATGTAACTTATGAATTCCAGTTTAGTGTGGAGAGCAGTGAAACCTTAAACAACATACAGAATAAGCTTGCAAGGCTTATAAACAGATCAAACATCGGACTTACTGCAACTATCAAGGAAGACAGTCTTGGCAACACAGCCATAAACATAGAGTCCGAAGCAACCGGAATCAGCGGTTCCTCACCTGTTATATTCAAGATTGAACCAAGCCAGAACAGCGATAAGACTGATGTATCTGCCAACGCTGCATTGATAAGCACTCTTGGACTTGACCGTGTTGCACAATATCCTTCAAACGCAATATTTAACATAAACGATGAAGAACGTTCTTCCATGAATAACCTTGTAACAATCAACAAGTCATATGCACTTGAACTTTCAGAGGTTACAGATAATCCAGTAACTATCAGCCTCAAAGCTGATGCTGATTCAATAGCAGAAAGTATTAATGAACTGGTATCAGGATATAACAATCTTATATCTGCTGCCAACGACAAAGCCAACAATCAGTTCCAGGGTACAGAACGCCTTCACAAAGAAATAACTGCTATAGCACGTTCACACAAAAAACAGCTTGAAAGCAACGGACTTACTCTTAACAAGGATGGTACAATAAGCACTAACAAAGAAGTTCTAAGCAAGGCTGCTGATGACAACCAGTTAAGCAAAGTTTTTGAAAGTCTTAACTCATTCAAAGACTCTATTAAAACAAAGGCTGAAAATATAGCACTTAATCCTATGGACTATGTCAACAATAAGATTATTGCTTATAAAAACCCTACCCGTACATACAATGATCCGTATAATCTTTCAGCTTATACTGGCATGATGTTTAACGGATACATATAAATATAGTGTTTAGCACAGTTGATTCATATTATTTATTTTGACGTATTTTATTGATGTATTTATATTGATGTATTTATATTGACGAACGGACGCTATAAGGCTTGTGAAGTATTTTAAGAATAATTCTACAGTCACCAGAAAGCTGATTGGATATTTCTAAGATATTCCATGTAGGTATTGTTTACGGACACAACCGCTCATACGAAACATCCATGTTTCGTTTTCGCTCGATTATACATCCATGTATAATCGTTGCTGGATATTGAGGGAATATCTAAGAACTATCACAATCAGCTTTCAAGTGTTCCTTGCGCATTATTCTTAAAATACCTCACAAGCCTTATGGCTGTCTTTGACATAATATAGTATTAAAATTCAACTACGTTGATACAGTGAAAAGCCAGAAAAAGGTGGGATTGAGTACCTTGTGCTCAATCCCACCTATGTATTTTATATTGAAGTGGTGAAAATTTGACTCTATTTGCAAAATTGACAATCCAGGTCATATTTCACTGCTTTGGTCATATTCGTTGCAAGAAAAGGAAGAAAAATGTATCTATGCTTCTGTAATATTCTTTGCTGCCTCCCCATAAGCCCTTATGAAGTCCTTTATATCTTCAAGTGCTGCTGCCTTATCTTTATCAACACTGCCCTTAAGTGCAGCTCCAAGCTTCCCAACCGCTTTATTTACCTCTGTTTCATCTATATCTGAGTGTTCCTTTACAAGCGTGCGTGTTGCGTTATACATCTCTAATGTGTTGTTAACCGCATCTACTGTCATTCTAAGATACTCATCTGTATCATCCTTCTTAGCATCTTTAAGCTCAGGAATAACAGTATCTATACTGTGAAGCACCTTCATGCAATAATCCTTAGCTTCTACTAACACCTCTAACTGCTTACTTCTTATATCCTCCATGATATACTACCTCTCATCCTAATAATAATATTATTATACCATCATGTTTACTATCGGTTCATAATACACAATAAATATATCGGCACACGCCAGTCATTCTTAACCCCGGCATACCAGATATCACCCTTTCACCCTTTATCCATGAACTTTCTATCCAACATCTGTCAGATCAACCATTAAATCATCAACAGCATCCTGATCTATATCTCCATTATCAAGTCTTGGCAACGGCTCCTTTATAAGCTTAACCTTCTGTATCTCCCAGCGGAAGCCCTTTCTTTCATTATATCTGTTGATAAGCCTTACAAAACGGTCTATCCTTGCTTCCTTATCTATAGGTACTATCAATGCTGTGAGTTTATCATTATACAAGGTTACATAACTTTCTGAAACACCATCAAGTGCTGTGATTTCCCTTATTGTAACAGTACGGCTTATCTTCTCACCTGTTGGAAGAAGAATAATCTCAGGGTTACGCTTAAGAAGCACAAGACGTCCCTTCTCGTTAATCCTTCCAAGATCGCCTGTATGATACACACCATCCTTTAGTACACGTGCTGTATAAGCTTCATCCTTATCATAACCCTTCATGACACAATCTCCGCTGACAAGAATCTCACCATCAGCTGCGATTGTAACCTGCGTTTCACCAAACAGCTTATAAGTACCGTCCATTGTATCATTTATTCCTATACAGCCAGATGTTTCTGTCATGCCATATACATTATATATCTTTAAGTCCCTGTCACTTAAAGCCTCAAAAAGCCTGAACGGACAGCTGGCACCACCGATAATAACCGTCCTTAAATCGTTGTTAAATGCTTTGATTCTCTTTAAATAATCTATCATAGATGGTGAACCAGGAAGAATTGTAGGATTATAATAATATGTGTCCGCATCTATATGCCTTAAGCCTCTTCCTATGCACACACACGCACCATTATGCAACGGCCATATAAGACTATATATATAACCAAATATATGATGAAGTGCTATCTGTGCCAGAACCTTATCATTCTCTTCGCATAAGCAGAATTCATTAATCTCATTGATAGTATTAAAAATATTAGATACAGTAAGGACTACTGCTTTATCACATTCCTGTGGAACAGCCGTAAGCATAAGTATATTGCCCTCCACAGCCGAATCCTCATCATACACAAAGCCTTCCACATCATCCTTTTCGGCATCCGGTATCATAATTGCGTTACTATCTGCAAGAATATACTGATTCGTAGATGTAAGTACATAATCAACCCCGACCTTTTTAAGTATATCGTTGCGGGTATTCTGTGGCAGAAAGAAATCAACAAGCATAACATCCTTACCAGCAAGTATTATACCAAACATATTAACAATCCACCTGTATGATGAAGGACCATATAGTGCAATACGGTTTCCTGTAAATCTCTTAAGGTGAAGTGCTTTCTTACATACATCCTCAAAAAGCTTGCTATATGAAATAGTCATAGTATCATATATTATAGCTTCCTTATTAGGATATTTCTCTGCATTATTTTTAAGCATTTTATAAAATGAATTAAGCTTTTCCATAATCTGTACAACCTGCCTCTTATAATCTTTCTCAATATGCATTACTAAATTCTCATAATCTGGCTTTATGATATTACTTATATGCCTTTATTGTAAGTTAATCAATGATTTTATACAAGCATAATTATAACATTCCTGACAAAATTTTATTCATTCTTTTTTCAAATGTACATTCACTCTTTACCTTTTCATATCCAACGCACAAAATCTTTACTCTATTACTATGAATTAACCCACTCATAAACAACCACTATTGCTTTCTTACGAAAATACATTTATATTAAAGATATAAGGCTTGTATGAATATTAAAGAGGAAACTTATCACTTATAGATGCCAGAATAAAGAGTTACTTTGACAGCACAGTTATATTTAATTTAAGCCTTTAGAAATGAGGTTTTTCATGAAAATATATATATACAGATACGGCAGCATATGCGAGCCTGACATAATAGATTCTTTTAAAAGACTTGGACTTGACGTTCATGAAGAATGTATGGAAATATTTAATAAAAATCTTACTCCATCTGAATGTATAAAGCGGACAGCTTCTGATATAGTTGACGGCGGCTACAGCTTTGTGTTCACCATTAACTTTTTCCCATGGCTTTCCGAGGTATGCAATATAGCAAATATTGTATACATAAGTCTTATTGTTGACAGTCCCGTGCTTGAGCTGTACTCAGAATCACTATCCAACCCTTGCAACCGTATATTTCTTTTTGACAGCATGCTTTATAAGGAATTCGCACCTTATAATCCAGATCATGTATTTCATATACCACTTGCGACCAATGTAGCAAGAACTGACAAGGTCATACAAAATGCCAGCATAAGTGAGCGTAAGCACTTTTCAAGTGACATATCCTTTATAGGTTCTACATATCAGGAAAAATGCGACTACAACAAGATAAAACTTAACGAATACGATACCGGATATGTTGATGGGTTAATAGAGGCACAGCTAAAAATATATGGATATAACTTTATTGAAGATGTCATATCTGAGGAATTCGCAGAAAGATTCATAAAAAGCAACTTAGGAACGTATGTATTTCCTGAGAACTCCCGCTGTAACTACAAAGCACTTGTAGCACAGCACTACATAAGTGTCAAGGTTGCAGAGCAGGAAAGACTCCGTGCCCTGCGTATGTTATCAGATTCCTTCAATGTAGACATGTATACAGGCAGTGACACATCATCCATGCCGCATATCAACAACAGAGGCTTCGCCAAGTCACTTGAGGAAATGCCGCTTATATTTAACAACAGCAAAATCAACCTTAACATAACCGCCAAATCCATACGCTCCGGACTTTCGCTGCGTGTATTCGACGTGCTTGGCTGCGGTGGCTTCCTTATAACCAACTACCAGGCTGAATTGCCCGAATTCTTTGAAATTGGCAAAGACCTCGTTGCATACGAAAGCATGGAAGATCTTAAAGCAAAATGTGACTACTACCTTAAGCATGAGGATGAACGTATGGAAATCGCCAATCACGGATATGAAACAGTTAAGAAGCTGCATACATATGATACAAGACTTATACAGATGATAGATATGGCATTCCCAGCAAAATGATGAATATAAAAACTGGCTTTGCAGAATCAACTCATGATTGAGAATATTTTAAAATCCGATATATACATGCACGTAAACATGAATTATTAAATATATCAAGACATTAAAACTAATATTAAACAAATAATATCAAACAGATAAATGGAATTGAATTAAAAAATCAAAAAATTTTCAGAAGAATTTTTAAAAATAAAAATTCAAAATAAAAAGAAAGGAATGTCAGCTTGTATACACTTTACCCCTTACAGCAGCCATCTATAATAGTGAAAACAACTGATATACAACAAACAAAAAATTATGCGTATTCTTGAGTTTGAACATAAACACTTCGGTGTTGAAGATATGAAAGAAATACTTCCTGCCATGGGACATGAACTCACAGTTATATCCACTCCGCTTATACTGGAACGAACAAGCGAAGAGTTTGATAAGCTGTTTGATAGTCTCATTATAGGAAATAATGATAGTCACAGTAGTAATAGCTATTGTAATACTAACAAGTACTGCAAATATGATGCTGTATTTACATTTAACTACAGCGTTGTCGTATCCAACTGCTGTAACCGCCACAACATCCCTTATATAGCATGGGTATATGACAGCCCTCTGCTTACAATATACTCATACACTATAACCAACCCCTGCAACCACATATTCCTTTTCGACAGCGCACAGTATATTGAGCTTAAGAATGGTGGAATCGATACAGTGTACTATATGCCACTTGCTGCCAACACAGACAGACTGGATAAGCTCACACTGAATGAACATATTCATGAGGTGTTTGACAGTGACATATCTTTTGTAGGCTCTATGTACAACGAAAAAGGAAACTTCTACGACAGAATATATGACAAGCTGAATCCTTGGGCGAGAGGCTATCTTGATGCCGTCATATCCGCCCAGCAGAATGTATATGGAATGAACTTCCTCGAAGATATGCTGTCTGGAACACCAGAAACTAACAAAATACTTGCAGAGCTTATGCGTGTAGAGCCCTATACGCCTAACCACGATGGCATAGAAACTCCTGCATATGCATATGCCAACTACTTTCTTGCAAGAAAAGTCGCACAGAACGAACGTAAAGCCCTCCTTACTGCTGTATCAGAGCATTTTAAAACAAAGCTGTATACACATAACCAGACACCTGATATGCCGCATGTTATCAATCAGGGACCTATAGACTTCTACGACAACATGCCTTTTGTGTTCAAATGCAGCAAAATCAACTTAAATATAACACTCCGAAGCATAAAAAACGGAATTCCGCTCAGATGTATGGATATCATGGGTGCCGGTGGCTTTCTTATGACGAACTTCCAGGCCGACCTGCTTAACCACTTCGTGCCTGATGTTGATTTCGTATACTTTGAATCAAAGGATGACCTCATAAGAAAATGTGATTACTATCTAAAACACGAGGATGAACGTATAAAAATCGCCGCTAACGGGCATAAAAAAGTCCTGCAGCTGCATAACTACAGGACAAGACTTAATGAGATATTTAGTGTATGCGGGCTTTTGTAATGCCCGCATATACTAAATAAATCCATATTATCTTTACATGTTATCTTTACCAGTTACCTCTGCCCTTATGGCTCTTTAATATATTTCTTTATAAGACAGGTATGCTCTTTGGTATGTGTATCATAATTAATTCCAACTAACAATAAGCTGCCTGTATATGATCTTACAGAATCTGGATAACATCTTTCTTCTATCTGCTGCAAAGCCGTATCACCACTCTTATTCCACTTTAACTCAACCACAAGTGCCGGATAATAAGCTATATACTCTGGTTTTTGGGATAAATACGAAATCCGCAAATCCACGCCCTGCAGGAAGCTCCCGTACCGGTTTAAAATAATACTGGTATCTCTTCTATCCCTTTAGCAACCGCTTTCCCATCCATATTCAATGTATCTTCAAGCAATTAACGATGTCAAAAGATTCTTTTATATAATTCACTACTGTAAATTCATTCTATCATTTAATCATCTAAGTCTCAATCACCTGTTATTACGACTTTCACTTTTTCATTTGTTTTTTTTACTTCAAATGTTATAATTTCATTATTAAATAAATTATCTTACAGGTGAATCAATGAACGAATTAGAACAAATAATATCAATAATGGAACAATTCCAAAAAGAACAACAGCAAATGAAAAATGACATAAATAATCTATATAATACTGTTAAAAATAGTCTTATTATGCAAAAAAACAGTACAACGGATATGAATGAGAGAGTCCTTCCAGCCCTAAAACTTATGATAGATGGATTAGGAAACAATCTTAAATACGAGATTGCAGATTACATAACTCATAATAACCATTTATTTTTTCCAAAAATTGAATCTCATAAAACAACCATTAATAATATTATTAATGAAGGTAAATCACTTGCAAGATTCGGAGATGGCGAATTTAGTATAATATACGGCACAAATAGATGGAGTTTCCAGCAATATGATGGGCAATTATCAGAACGTCTACTACAAGTCTTACAGTCTGATAATGATAAATTAATGATTGCTATAGCTGATAATTATGGTGATCTGAGCAAATATACATCAGAATCAAAATCCGAAATACGTGCTTATATGACTGATGAAACAAGAAAAAAACATGAAATACTACTAAATAAAAACAAAACATATCACGATGCATATATCACACGATGGTATATGATGATGAATGATAAAAAAACCGAAGCACCTGCCAATAGATTATCAAATCTTAAAAAAATATGGAATAATAGGAATGTAATCGCAGTGGAAGGTGAATTCACACGTTTAGGAGTTGGCAATAACCTTTTTGATAATGCAGCATCATTCAAACGTATTATAGCCCCAGGAACAAACTCATTTCGTAAATATGATGATATATTAGATGCGTGCCTTAAGTATGGTTCAAAAAATGATTTATTTTTATTAGCAATAGGTCCTTCATCCGGCGTGCTAGCTTACGATTTAGTACAAAATGACTATCAAGCTATTGACGTTGGACATATTGACCTTGAATATATGTGGTATCTTGCTGGTGCCGAAAACAGAACCAGCATACCTAGCCGATACAATAACGAAGTTAACCCTGATGTCATTCCTGAACCAGTTCAGGATAATGCATACTATGAACAGATTATATGGAAGTATACGGATTAGATTAGATAATCCGTATATTCATTCCACATCAAATATTAACGCATAAAATCATAGATTCATACTAATCCCACACTTCATTATACCCTTCTGCCTCTTCCTGCACTATCTCAACCATCTGACGTGCAGTCAGCTTATCCTGATATCTCGGATTATTGAACAGATTCTCATGATCCTCTCTTACTGTGTGCGACTTTTCAAAGGATATAGCATAAAAATCCCTGCCCATCCATTCATAATCACGCTCAGTCATCTGCTCAGGATGGAAATAATAACCACCATATCTGAAAGAATGCCAGCTACGATAATCATACACTTCTGGATGTTTGCTCATCATATAAGAGCCATATGTTTCAAACTCACTGAAACTGTTTTCCTGTATATGTTCAATTCTTATTGCATTAAGAATCTTTTCCCAAAATACTGCTCCTTTAATATTCTTGTTATATTCTATAGCTGCTATCAGTTCTTTCATATATCTGCTGTTAAACAGCATATGCTCTGATATGAAAGATTTTTCAGTAACCTTTTTTATTCCTGGCAGGATATTCTCTAATGTAATGAAATATTCTTCATGATATTCATGCTTCATATCAAAATATGGCTTTCCACTCGCATTAAACATTGAAAAACACTTACATGGAACTGTATCCCCATCCCAGGTCATATAATATTCATCCTCACATATAACTGAATATTTCATTTTAAGGAATTGCTGATAATACCATCCTACAAGTCCTCTTGGAAGCTCACGTCCACATAATATATCTGACATAACCTCTTTCATGCAATCATATACATTCTGAAATGGTATAATGTCATTCTCATTAACAAAACCAGCCCTGTCACCTAAATCAGATTCCTTAACCAGTTTTTCAAGCTCAGAGCTTCCTACAAATATAACTTTCCTTACGGGTAAATAATCAACTATTCTTTTATTGTTGCATTCAACACGCTTGAAATCAGCTGGTGTTACTATTACTATAGCATCATATACTTTTATATCTGTCATTTTAGCCTCCGTATTGTATATAGCCTTTCATATTTTATGATTATTAACATTTCACATGATTTTTCAGTTCAATATATTAACATTTATTGTTCCATTAAATATTTCCTTGCATCTTTAAAGAAACTACAAACTATCAAAATCATAACTATTCCTAGCGGAAATGCTGCTATTATACTTACTGATTGTAAGTTATTCATAGAGCTGTCGGAAAACACAAGTGCAACAGGTAAGATTATAAGCAGTATACACCATAATAACTGTATAAGCTTATGTGGATTTTCTTTTTCTTCTAACTTTTTATAACTGTAGCAGGATGCAGTATATGCTATTGAATCAAATGAAGTCGCATAAAAAGCTATCATCGTTAATAATACCCATATAAGAACTATTTGAGCTAGCGGTAACGTCTGAATTATGTTTATAATTACCTGGTATGCATCACAATTTGATCCATATTGTGAAATAAAATCATACTCCCCAGAAGTCTGAAGTCCCATACCATAATTTCCAAGGACTATAAAGCTAGTCAGCGTAGAACCTGCGCCAAAAATATATCCACCAAGAACTGTCTGCTTTATAGTTCTTCCCCTTGATATGTTACCTATAAAAAAAGGGGCTGCTACACACCATACCATCCAGTATGCCCAGTAATATATAGTCCAATCCTGTGCAAAACCAGTACTTCTTAACGGATCTGTATATGTCGATAATATAATAAAATTCTGAACCATTCTTCCAAGTGATTCTATACCTGTTTCAATAATATATCTTCCATGTCCACCTACTAATAATACAAATAAAATCAATCCAAAAAACATATATATACATACCTTAGCAAGAACACTTATTCCTTTAAAACCATGTAATAACGAATATGTATACACAACACATGTTATAAATATAATAAATATTGTGATTATAGTTCTATCTATCGTAACATGAAAAACATTCTCTATAATAGCTGCCATTAACGGAGTAGCTACGGAGAAAGTAGTCGCTGTTCCCGCAAGTAACGCAAACACAGCTAGCAAATCTATTAATCTTCCAATAACTCCATCTGTGTGTTTTCCCAGTATAGGCCGACAGGCTTCAGAAAACCGCTGACGTTTTCTTTTTCTTACATGCAGCATGAATCCAAACGCAACTGCCAACACAAGATAAAACGCCCATGGTATAAAACTCCAATGAAACAAAGGAAATACTCCTACCCATTCCTGCATAGACCCCAGCTCTTTAATATGTTGATTATCAGCATACATTACCCATTCTGAAAAAGAATAAAATAAAATATCCGCCGCAAGTCCACACGTAAACATCATCGAACCCCATGTTAAAAAAGAATATTTCGGTTTTTCATCAGACTCACCTAATACTATGCTGCCATATTTTGATGTACATAAATAAATAGATACAATAAATATTCCTAAACCTATTACAATATAATATGTACCAAATGTATCCCCAAAGAAAAAACGTATTTGTCCCAATATATCATTTGACTGTTCGGGAAAAATAAAAAACAAAAAACTGATTCCCACTATAATAAACATAGGAATTAAGGTAATAAACCAGTCTACTTTCTTTCTATTTAACATTTCCTATCTCCTCAAGCTCGTGTGTATTATAAAAATATTTATATCTTTTTCTGTCTACGTTAAATATAAAACCTGCTGCAGTATTATCTATATCCTTAAATGCTTTTATATGTGTAATCTTATCTTCACCCAATCCTAATTCATTAGAAATATATTTTATAATATCAGAACGTGTGTTATATATATATGTATTATCAAATAATCTTAATTCATCCAATGTATCAAATTCAAAAATAAAACCCGGTTTATATTTTCTTATTCTCATTGGTAGTTCCTTAATATGCTCTATATATATTGACTCCCATAGCTTATCCTTTGTTTTTTCTTCATCATACTCTTCATCTAAAATGCTTATAAATTTTTCACTAAACATTTTTGTCCAAAAAACATGTCCAAGCATTACCCATGAGTCAGCACCACCTACTGTAACTTTTTTTATCCAGCCATTTTCATCTGTGATACACCATTCATTAGTTTTTCCTTGTGCATACACAGCCGCATAATAACTTTCAGACACCTCTTTCTCAAAAGGATTATCTACAAAATAATTATCTGATGAACATATATAACTATTTTTCAAATAGCTTTTTGCAACATATATTGAAGAATTGTTATTTCTTGTTAGATAATATGGATTATAAATGAGCTTAACGCCATATTTATTTTTAAGATATTCAAACTTTTCTGCCTTATATCCAAGAACAACTACTATTTCTTTTATCCCTGCATCAAGCAGTTGTCTTATCTGCCTCTCTATAAGGACTTCCCCTCGTATCTCTATAAGAGCTTTAGGCAGTTCATATGATAATGGAGCGAATCTGCTTGCTGTGCCAGCTGACATTATAATCGCATTATCAACTTTCATCTGATAGTTCCTCCATGACTATTTTATAATATTCCTTTGCATAACTATATTGGCGCAATGAATATTCACCAAACTCTACACCTAACTTTTTCTTGTACTCGCACCAGTTACTCCATAACAAGCCGCAAACCGCAATATAGCAGTATATTTTAATCCTTGTACTTTCATCACACTTTCCATCAAAATATATATCTATCAGATTGTCTACATGCCTCTGGTCATATAAAGAATAAATACAGAACATCGCAATATCTACATGAGGATCCTGCATACCTGCATACTCCCAATCGGTCAACTGCACACCTTCATTACAAAACAAGAAATTATCAGGCACAGCATCTATATGTGTCAGGCACCATTTATTTCTATGCTCCTCTATATATGATTTTAAATGCATCACATTTTCCTTAGTTTCTTCATAATCACTGTAAATAGAAGGAGTTCCTTCCCATAACTCCTCATAATATTGAAGCTGCCCAAAAATATCAAATACATGATTAGCTTTTAAATTCATATTATGAAACTCTTTGAGTTTTTTCATACATACTATCAGGTCATCCTGATTCATACTATCACATACTCTTACATTCTCAATATACCTTGTAATCTTAAAACCATCCTTGGGATTAATATATACTGGATCATCACATATATCTTTCCCCTTAATCGTATGATATACCCTTGCTTCATTTTCTCTATTTATGAGCTGGTTAGCGCCTTCACCTGGAATACGTATTATATATTTTTCACTCTTGCATATGAATGAAAATGACCTATTAGTCATACCCTTTTTTAATATCTGAATATCTGATATTTCATTTTCACTTACATTGAGTACTTTTGCTATTGTAGATATCTCATTTCTATTAAGACATGCATCCCTACATTCATTATCAACTATCTTATGCTGTTCATGAGTATTAATCAACGCTAAATCTTTTTTATTGTTATTGTTATCATTATAAATAGTATTTAGAATAACTTCCCCCTACCTGTCCACAAATATTCTCCGGATTATGTGTCACGAATTATGTGTACATATAAAATACCAATTAATCATTAAACATAAAATTTACAATTATTATAACATATTTCCCAACCGATTAAATACATTCTTTGTGGCTTTTTCAGACATTTAGAAATTGCATAGATTTATCAAAAGCTTCAAAAATCATTTTATCGATAATTAAAATTGGATTTTTTTCTTTTCAATGGTATAATTCAATTAACATGAAATTGTTACATTAATTTTAATCCGAGGTCAATACATTGAATTTTAATAACGATTTTTTTAAAAAAGAGAGTCGCGAAGGCTTTGAAATATCGCCCATGATGAAACGTGCATGGGCTGCACAAATGGAAGTGTTTCAGATTGTTGCTGATATCTGTGATAGAAACGGCATCAGATATTTTGCTGATTGGGGGACACTGTTAGGTGCTGTAAGACATAAAGGAATGATACCATGGGATGATGATATTGATATAAGTCTTATGCGTGATGAATACAACCAGCTTATAAAAATACTCCCAGAACAGCTTCCTCATGGCTTTGTTATAGCAGGTATGTATGCAGACTCCAAACGCCTGCAGGATGCAGCATTTGTACCACAGTTAAGAGTTATTGCTGATGAAACATTATGGAATTTTAATGACTACATGAAATTTTTTCATGGATTTCCATATCAGAGAGTTGGTATTGATATATTCCCGCTTGATTATTTATCAAGAGATGCTGATTTTTTACAGGTACAAAAAAATATAATTATGCTAGGAATGAATATACTAGAACACTGGAATGAATTAGAAAAAAATGCTACTTTAAAGCATTATCTGGCAGAATTCGCAAGCTTGTGTAACATCAATGTTGAATTGAATCAATCTACAAAAAACAATATTTGGAGAATAATAGATAATGTTGCTTCTTTATGTTATAACGACGAAGCTGATTATGTCACCAACATAACATACTTGGTTGAGGTTGATGATGAAAAATATAAAATACATAAGGAATGCTTTGATAAAGTGATAAAAATGCCTTTTGAGCATATTACTATAAATGCTCCAATTGGCTATGATGAAGTTCTAAGATCTGAATATGGTGACTATATGGCTCCTGTTAAAGGCACCTCTTGCCATGACTACCCTTTTTATGGTCATATGGAACAGGAACTTATTCACCAGATTAGAAATACTGGCTTTAATGGCAACATAGATGAATTTTGCGAAGCAGTAGAGAGTGGGAGATTACGTGTGTAATCTCCCATAATTTTTAATCATTAAAAGCTACAACATCATCTTTAGATGCTTCATTAATTAATTGATCTACTTCTCCACTCTGCAATAATGGGATTGCATCATATATTTTCTCATAATCCCAATCCCACCATTTTATTTCTAATAATTTTTCAATGGTTTTTTTATCAAATCTATGTTTAATATAATGTGCAGGAACTCCATATGTAAATTCTCCAACACTCGCATTATTCTTTTCATACAAACTTTTACTTTCCATGTATGTTCTTTTTTTCAAAAATTCCATACGCTGTTTTTTTGTTAAAAACACTTCTATTTCTTCTAATCGCTTTACTTTCTCAACAGAGAAATACTCCATAAGTAACTTTTCAAATTCAACCCTATAACTTAAACAATTAAAAACAAAATCTATCTCTGAATTTTTTAATTCATTTAAATTGCATATATTTGACACACTTATACCTCTATAGCTAAGTATTTCATCTTTTTCATCATAGATACCACATATATTAAAAGAATAATTCGATATCTCCATACCATAAAACAATAAATCTAATAGTGAACCACTTCCTAAAATAATAATGTTATATGCTTCTCTATTCATTTTCATCTTCCTATCTAAAAATATAACATATAATTGTCCGCCACCTGCAGTACAATATCGCATATGTTTTTCCATAATTGTTTATATTTGACATACTAATCTCTTATAATTTTCTTATAATTTCAAATTCCATATACAACTATTTTTCTATATCTGCCCTTATAATATACTGATATGTTTCAAATTGTTTCTCATCTGCCACACCTGTAATACAACTTAATGCTTTATAAAATTCCTTTTTCTGACTATCTGGAATATTGATTCCAAGCATTTCATTTAATATACATACATAGCTTTCTGATTTAAACCCGCTCTTATTTATCATCTCAACTGCCGATTTTATTGTAAAGAACTTAACATGTGTTTTGTCTAGAATACCATAATCCATATACCTGAATTCACCTCTTAATAATGGTAATAAAACAGTAATGTTCATAATATTGGGAATGCTAACTATTAAATGTCCATCATTCTTCATATAAGCTCTAATCTTTTTTAAAGTTTCTTCAGGATTAAATAAATGCTCTATCACATCGCCAAATATAACATAATCGAAATATTCTTTTTGATAATTCAGCTGCATTGTTTCTATATTTCCCTGGATAATATCATAATTATTCGCACCAATTCTAGCAACATTATCTAATAACTCTATTCCTGCAACCTCTGCGTTTGGCCATAAATATTTTATTTTTGAAAGTGTAGCCCCACATCCACATCCTACTTCCAGAACCTTTATATTTTCACTTCTATCAGCTTCGATGAAATTCAGCATATCATTTCTTGAATTACTATAATAATTCAAATCAAATCCCCATTTATCTATAAATTTTTCCCTATTAATATCCAATAAAGTATTCTGCTTATCTATATCTTTTTTAAACGACTGTGAACCCCAATGAAATATGAAACTGTTATGGCACAATATACACTGATATCCTGCATACTGTAATCTTATACATATATCATTATCTTCATAATATCCCATGCCATATCTTAGATCTAAAAGTCCGACATTATCTAATGCCATCCTTTTAAACATAATTGCAAAACCTGATAACCACGCCTTCTTCTCATATGGATTTATATCTGGTATATTATTCTGTACTCCATATTCAAGATACTCTTCTAAACTATCATATTCCTTATCTATCATTTGTCCTGCTGCAAAATTAGATTCACAGCTTACAGCTCCGACCCTATCATTCTCATACAATCCCATTCTTAACCAGAATATTGAATTAGGTACAACTATTGTATCATTATTTAACAAAAATATATCATTATCTGGTGCTGCTGCTTTAATCCCCTGATTAGAGGCTGCCCCAAAGCCCTTATTATCCTTGTTTTTTATGAGTATAATATCATTCTGCTTTTCTAACCACTCACATATACCATCACTTGAATTATTATCAACAACAATTAACTCATTTGCGTTTACATCATTATTATCTCTGATACTCTTTATACATGATTGCATTATATCTATACAATTATACGAAACTATAACTATAGAGTATGGCTTAACATTTACACCCTTCTCTTTTATATCCAGCAGAACACCCTCTATATATTCCCTATCTGTTTCATTATCACAATAGAATAACGCATTTTCATAACACAGATACGCCTGATTAATATTTTTACTTAAATAATACTCTCCCAATGCAAAATAAAGCTCATAATCCCTATAGTTTTGCTTTAATCCTTTTATGATTTCACTGTAACATTCATCCCAGCTTTGGTTACTTACAAGTTCTGCAATATATTCATGATTGGATGCCATAATTATTCTTTCCCTTCTCTTATAATACTTTTATCGCTTTTATTACTTTTGACACACAAGCAATATTATTATACTATAAATATATAGATATATAAACATGGAGATTATATGATTACTAATTATACCGAACAATATGTGCAATCTGATATTAATAATATAAATGAATGGTATTCCCTTCATTCAGATGAACTCACATTGCTGCGAAGTTCAATTAACCAGTTCTTATCTGTCAATACAGATAATTCCATATACACACTTTGCACATTTCTTAACAATCAGACTATAATGAAAACTTTTTACAGTGTTTCTGATATTGCTTACTGTATTTACGCTGCCGACATAACAGCATCCGAATTCAACTCTCATGTATCTACAGTAAAGTTTATGAATAATGCTCCTGATATTGATGCACTCATAAACAAAGTACAATATTACAAATTTCTAATACTTAATATAGAATATGATGTTGAAAGAACAGCAGCTATACAGACAATTATTGAAAAAATCAGCAACAACGAAATATCGTTAATCGCATTATCTAAACTCATATATACAATAGCTGTTGACAAAGCAGCCATTATGGAAATATTGGCCCACAACCTTAGATTATCCGGAATGTCAGAAAACGCCGATATTCTGAATGAACTTTTTAAAAACATGGAGAATGAACAATGAATCCTTATAAATTCTGCTTTATAATGTGCTCCAATAATCCACAGTATGAGCACGAGTGTAAAAAATATATCAACAACCTGACAATTCCTGACGGGTACGAAATAGAAATAAAAGTAATACGAGATGCAGCCTCTATAACCTCGGGGTATAACCGTGGTATGCTCTCATCTGATGCAAAATATAAAATATATCTGCATCAGGATACTTTCATAATAAACAAAGATTTTCTTAACTGTTTATTAAAAGGATTTAATGATGAAACTACTGGAATGATAGGTATTATCGGCACACCACAACTTGATCCATCCTGTGTCATGTGGCTTGGAAACCGTGTTGGCAAGCTTGTTTCTAACTGCATATATCATACAGTTAAGGCTGCTATCGGTGAAATAACCTCACCTACAGAGGTTGAAGCTATAGATGGCTTACTTATGGCAACGCAATATGATATCCCATGGAGAGATGATATATTTAAAGGGTGGGATTATTACGATATCTCCCAAAGCTTTGAATTCAGAAAAGTCGGATATAAGGTCATGGTACTTCCAGCTGACGAGCCATGGTGCTTCCATGATGACGGAATACTTGAGCTGTCTGAATACTATAAAACACGTGATATCTTTATGCAGGAATATTCAGACATGCTCTCTTGCTAATTTCTATATATACATTGCTATGACAGATGCTAGTTATGATACTATCAGCAATCCACCGATAGTATCATAACTGGCTTCTTATTGACACTAAATTCAAGTGCAATATGACTCTCACAACCATAATATGCATCGCATTTTTCTACAATTTCATCAATGCTTATATCACTTCTATAAATCATTGCTCCTATGCCATGCTTATGATATTCATTCTTTAGTCTGACATATTCATCAAATAACATAAAATAGCTTTCTCTTCCAGCCTCAAGATATCTCTCCTGAACATCATCTAACACCCATAAAACTTCAATATCATCTTTATATGTACTAAATATATCAATAACTCTCTTTAATTTATCGATTGCTTCATCACCATATTGTATAAGCACTCCTGCCTGCACATAAAATGCAATTTTCTTTTTATGTATTTTAATTTTACATTGCCTGTCCTTATTATATGACTTTTTGTTATCGTACTCCTTTGCATAGGTGTATACACTTTCATCTGCTTTTATCTTACCAGACCATATACCCCTTGTACTCTCCCCGGCAAATTCACATAACTTATCTATATACAGCTGTCTCATATTATCAGACTGCACATACACTATATCCGAACATACAACGCCTGGCATCGTACAATAATACTTCATATTATAAAATTCCCGTTCACATTCCCTTGTAAACTCTTCAAGAAAAAATGGCGGTATATATATAAGCTTTTCCGTACAATCTCTTAGACTTCTACTATAAAACTCTGGTGGTAATGTTAATGTTGCATTCCATTCATCATATGGATTCTGGATATATATAGCATCTGGATGATGCTTTGACAGATTATATTCACTATAATCTATAAAATTAACACTATTATGCAATCTTATAAAAGCATCCATTTCATATTTCTTTTCAATATAAGTTCCATCATATCTTTTATAATAATATGGCACAACGATGACATAACAATCAATGTTCACGCTGCCATCATTGTCATTGTTGCAATTATAATCATTATATATTTTCTCTATATATTTCCATTGGCTTTCCTTGTATACAATAAAGACAATTTCTGTGCGATTCAAAATTTCAATCTTAACCCACTTATCTATCTTATCCAGCAATTTTTTTATTGATGCATTATAATGTAAATTGTATATATCCATTGCCTGCTGATACAATAATTCACAATAATCTTCCAGCTTACTGACTACTGATACATTTTCACCTTTCATACTTTCAATAGCCGTTCCTAGCTCAATTGCCGCCTGCTGTGACTCCTGTAATACTGACTGAATATTCCCGGTATCTGTGCTGCATACTGTATCAATACTTTGGTAAAACGCACTTAACTTTATATAACTGTATTGTAGTTTTTCTAATGCAGCTGCTATGTCTTTCTTATATCCATAAAATACTTGTCCATCACTATGTACTATAGATGCCACTCTATTAGCATTATCTATTATATCATTGTTATTATTTCTGTTATTATCTCTTAGCTGACTATAATCAAACCTGTATTCCGGCATATCAAAATCCAACACTGCCTGGAGCTGTTTTCTCTGGCTTTCAAAGAATGGATAATTATGTCCTCCGGCATTTCTGACAAGCTTCATATAATCGCCATACTTTTTACTAAGCATCTCGCAATATCTTAAAGAAACTGGGATTGTAGTATTCTCGTAGCCCAGTTCTATCGCTTCTTCATAATATTCCTTCGGTACCCATAACCTATTATCCTTCACACCAAAAGGAAACAACTGGGTTATCTTATCAGCTTCATCTTTACCAAACTTAGCAAAAAGCTTCTCAACTTCCCCATATAACTTTCTTTTTAATTCTTTCCTGTCCTCTGCATATGTAACTGTTATATTATACTTTTCTTTAATTATCGAAATCCACTGTTTTACCGATGTATCATCACACCTGCCATCTCCGATATAATCAGCAAGCGCAAGTAAATACATCGCATTTTTATCTCTTGTACGCTCCTCTTTTTCATCCCTTGATACATAATCAAGTACAAATATATCTACACCAGCAATATATGGAAACTCATGAAATCTTCTAAGATGATCATCTTCAAAACATATTCTTCGTTTTCCAACAACACGGGCTAAAAACAGCCAGAAATCATCATGATTACTATAATTATAAACTGAATACCCTTCTGGAAGTTCCTTAGGTGCAACTTCAAGGAAACGTTTATAATCTTCTCTCTTCATGACAATATCAAGATCATCATCCCATGGTATAAAACCTTCATGTCTGACCGTTGCAAGTAATGTTCCCCAGTCTGCATAATATTGTATATTGTACTTTTTACATATTCTGTCAACCTCTGACAATACTTCCAGCTCTGCTGCCCATGCGTGCTTCATTTCAGCTGGAACAAAAAAGCCGTCCCTTACCTCATCTTCAAAAAAAACAAGTTCAAAATTCATATAACATAACCTTTACATAATCCTCTGTCTTATCTCTCATAATCTCCATGCCTTTATGTATATCTTCTAATGAATATCTGTGAGTTATAAGCTTTTCTGGATGAATACTGCCCGCCTTTAATCTTCCCAGTACATAATGCCAGTCATCTGAATCACTCTTAGTATATGATGAATTCCATGTACCACCAAGCTTAAGCTGGTATCTTAGCAGCTTCCAATACATATCCTTAGGAAAACTCATATCTGAATATGGATTCCCTACAACTACAATATGTGCTGCAGGAGCTGCCAGTTCTATCGCCCTGCATACAGTTTCCTGCCTGCCTACACATTCAAATATATAGTCATATTCTTTTAAACCCTTTGATATAGCACTCTTATCAGCTATATTCTTTTCTTTTTCTGCCTCAACAACTATATTATCCTCTGGTATGCCTAATTCAAGCGCCTGTTCTTTCTGTGCCATCTTGTTGCATATAACATATATATTCTTTATGCCTGCATCTATAAGAAACATAGTAAGCAATAGCCCTATGGTTCCCAATCCAATAATACATACGGATTTATCTTTAATGTAATTACCAGTATTATCCGCTTTCTGTCCATTCCTGATAAGTCCATCAAACTGTCTTATAGCATGCACAGCAACAGACATAGGCTCCATCATGGCAGACTGCTCATAAGTTACATTATCGGGTAATTCTATAAGATTCCACTCCGGAACTGCTACATATTCTGCGAATCCACCATCACATCTTGAACCAAGATAGTTGTAATCCTTACACATCTCGTATTGCTTTTTATGACATGGAGCACATTTCCCACACGGAATAAGCGGGAATATGCCAACCCTTTTTCCCTGCCATTCAGCTGAGCTTTCATCATATATATCAACCACCTGACCAGAGAATTCGTGTCCTGGGATAAGTGGATGCACATGTGCACCTGTCTTATATATCCTTGGAATATCTGAACCACATACTCCGGCAGCCTTAACCTTAACAAGTACCCAGCCTTTCTTTAGCTGTGGTTTGCTCACCTCTTCATATCTAAGATCTGCTACATCATGTAATACCTGTGCCTTCATTCTGTCACTTCTCCCATCTGCTATCACCTGAACATTCTTCAATAAATCTTTCAAAATCTGCTTTAGTTGTTATCTTATAATTGTTCTCATCGCCATGCACTAAAGCAATATTCATTCCTGCCATAACTGCCGGTTCACTAGAACCGTTGATGCTTAATATCCTATCAGGCAATAAAAGCTTATTAGCCTGTATATACTTATCAAGGACAAAAACCTCCGGAGCCTGTCCTGCATACACAGTTGATCTGTCTATAAGGCTGTCAATCTTTTTTCCATCACTGCTCATATATACAGTATCCTTCATAGGAAGTACCGGCATGGCTCCATCATATCCAGCATTACGTACTGCGTTCATACATTCCTGTATCATTTCCTCTGTCAGGTTCGGTCTTGCTGCATCATGTATTAATACAATGTCTGAGACACTATTAATCACTTTTCCATCTGACACAGCTCTATCGCACACACCACTGTGTGACCCAATTCTATCTGACATATCACTATTTTTGTGTAAGTTACACTCATATGCATATATATCATTTATTCCATTATATATAGACAACTGTCTGTTATCACCTGGCAGCGAAAACCCTCTGAACTTTTCTGGAAGCTTTATCTTATCCTGCCATAAAGAATCTGCTACTATCCATATGGCATCTATATATTCTGATTCGTCTAATGTCTTAAGACAATAATCTATAATCATCTTTTCATTGACTTTTATATACTGCTTGGGAATATCTGAACCAAGTCTTGTTCCTGTTCCACCAGCTAATACAAGTGCTGTATTCATATGTTTCTATTCTCCTGTTACTTAACATGACATATCACTTTTCATTTAATAATCGATACTTACCATGCTACGTATATCCATAAGTATATCCTTATAAGACCTATCCTTACCAAAAAGTACAGTGGTACCTAACACAAAACCTTTAACTCCCATAGGCGAAAACGTCTTGATTTTATCCATACCACATGCACCATCCCAGTACACTTCAAAGTTCATATCTTCGCGAAGCTTTAGAAGTCTTTCTATCTTCTTTCCTACATAAGGAAGATACATCTGTCCGGCATTTCCAGGATTCACTGACATAACAAGCACCTTATCAACTATCTGTAACATCTCCATAACAGTTTCTATACTAGTTCCAGGATTAATCGCTATCCCTGGCACAAGATCTGCATCTATAATCTTCTGAAGTGTAGTTGATGGATGATATTCAGCCTCTGGATGGATATACACAGTATCTCCTTTCTTAAGTGACTTAAGAAACAGACTGATATGGGTACTTGGATGCTCTATCATAAGATGTACATCCAGTGGCTTATCTGTCGCTGACCTTATATACCTTAAATCATTTAAAGACATGGCAAAATTAGGCACATATCGTCCATCCATAATATCGATATGGAATGAATCAATGCCCGCCTTTTCTAAATCTTTAACTTCTTTCTCGAGATTGCCAAAATTGGCACACATCATAGATGCTGTTAGTTCTGTGTACATATGTAATCGTCTCCTTACGTATTTGCGGCATATCCTATATGCTATGCAAGCTATAATAATGATGTTTCATCAGAAACATATTCACTATGAAAAATTTCACTTATTCTTCTAATCCCCTCTTTATTCTCATATTTCTTTCCTGTATTTCTGACCATTCTTCTTCCATATTCAATGCACTCACCTTTAATATCAAATACAGCGCTTATCTGAGTTTCCCTTGCACCATACCTGATGTCCTCTAACTGGATAGCATATGACTGTTTCAACTCTTTCCTGTTAACAATCTGGTTAATAATATTGGCATATAACAAATTAATAGACCTCAATACAGTAGATTTATCTGTACCATTAATTCCAAAAATAATCGTACTCTTGCCATCAAAATTAATATCCGCTGACTCAATTGCCTTAAAATTATCCAGTTTAAGTTCCCGCAAACGTAAACGCCCCATCCCATGTACCTTGACTTTTGAAAGACCGCAGTTTAGCGGTCTTTTTGTTTTCTGATGTATTCTGGCAACTTTGGTGACCATGGGAGAAGATCTTCCAGAAATGAGCGGTCTGTATCATCCATATGTGCTGGTATCTCTGTCAGAAGATATTCAAAGTACTCATATGGCTTTAAGTTATTAGCTTTAGCTGTTTCTGCAATGCTGTATATTATTGCTGATGATGTTGCTCCATTTATTGTGTCTATCATTTCCCAGTTCTTCTTGCCTATACAGAATCCCCTGATTGCTCGTTCCGAAGCGTTGTTATCCATTGGTACTTCGCCATCTTCAAGAAATACCCTGAGATATTTTTCCTGATTGAGCGCATAAGTTACAGCCTGTTTAAGTTTAGCCGTTCCAGCTTTTTTTTCATTTGATTTAAGATACGCAAATAAAGCATCTACCAATGGCTTTATTACCACCTGACGCTGCTTAAGTCTGTCTTCTGATCCAAGTTCTTTAAGCTTATCCTCTTCCCGGTAGATTGCCTGTATCTGCTTTATTACCAGATATGAAAGGCTTTCTTTCTGGGCAGCTTTGGGAACTGCTTTTAATGCTTCATCAAATTTCCTTCTGCAGTGAACCCAGCATCCGGCTATCTTAAGTTCTTCCATTTCCTTTTCAACTGTATGATATACCTGATATCCATCAGTTACACATACACCTGAATAATCTTTAAGAAACTGCCTTGGATGTGAAGCATTTCTGGTCCGCTGATATTCATACAGGACTATATGTCCATCTGAATACATATACCCTGAACGATATACCCACATATAGCTCTTGGAACCAGCAGGTCTGCCATCTTTATTTACGAGCACCGGGGTCTCGTCTGCCTGTATTACATGAAATCCGTAAAGTTTTGTATGAAGATAATCATACATGACACCAAGGTATTCATCTGCAATACGAATCATCCAGTTAGCCATGTTCTGGCGTGTTATGGCAAGACCATACCTTTCAAACTCTTTTTCAAGCCTGTATAAAGGTACAGCATTTACATATTTACCATTTATGACTGCAGCTGCTAGTGATGGTGTTACAGGACTTGATGGCAGTAATCCCTTAGGATGTGGTGCACGTTTCATATGTCCGTCTGCCTTGTCTGCATATACACCTATATGATGCTCGTCAACCGTTATCTTGGCTGGTGTAAAATGGTATCTTTTAACTACTGTATCAGGAAGCTGTTTCCATCCTTTTTCACCAAATTCAGCTGTCAGTTCCTCATCTGTCATATAATGGTCTATTCTTTCAACAGTAAGCCCTTCCATATCCATGGCACGTTTGCCAGATACCTTTTTCCCACGTCTGGCATTTAATTCCAGTTCTTCTGGTTCCGCTGCATCCAGATTAGAAACTGCCTCTGCCTCGTTAAAAAATACTATCTTGCCATCTACTTCCATAAAACATATCTGGTTGGTATCAGACATTTTTTCTGTCTTTCTTCCAAATCTGTTATTATTGGCAAGCACCAGTTGTTCCATCATTTTCTGCATCTTATCATTAAGTGCTCTTGTTTCACCTGTAAGAGTTTCCATCTGATTCTGAAGATTAAGAAACATCTTGATAAGAAGTGCTTTATCGATACTATTAAGTTCTTCCTCTGTATACTTAATCTCCATAATCTTTAACTCCTTTTCTGGGATTAAGTATATCAGAAAATGTGTTATTATGCCAATCCTGGCTTATAAAGCATTCGTCATTATGACGGTGGATAACACTTTTAAAAAGTCAGTTATTCTGGCCTTTTAAAACTATTATCCACATATGACAGAATGTTTAAAGCTGTAATAGCCCTCACTTTCTGTCATTGGTGGATAACTTCTGTTATATTCGGATGTTTTATTCTTCTGAATATTTACTATAGTATAAAAAATCTACTTTCTGCACAATTACTACATTTGATTTCCTGGATCATCCTGCTGTGTAATAGGACGTTTTGCTATGACTTCAAAACCCTTCATTAACTGCATATACTGCTGTGGTGATATTTCCATTGCCTCTGTTACATTTCTTGGCCACTTGAAACTTCCTTCCTCAACCCTTTTGTATAATAATAGAAAGCCATCACCTTCCCAGAGCAGTGCCTTTATTCTGTCATTTCTTCTTCCACAGAATAAAAAAATAGTATCTTTATCATGAGGATCCAGTTCAAACTGGAACTGGATTATTCCTGCAAGACCATCAATACCCCTGCGTAAATCTGTAAAACCTGCTGCTAAGAAAATGCGTTTAAATCCACTTGCATCATTAAGCATACTTCAATGCCTCTATAAGATTTTTCATAAATACTGATGATGCATTATTATCAAGTTCTAAAGTAATTCCATTTACCTTAATAATGGCAGCTACGGTATTATCAGATGAAGTCACATTATTTTTTGTATCACATGCACTATGTGATATCGTTATTTCAGCTGTAGAAGACTGTTCATTAACAACAGGAAGTTCTACGAAAGTAGTCTGCTGTTTTTCAAGCGTATCAATACATGTTTCCTTCAGTTTTCTCTGCCAGTAGTAATACTGGTCTTTGGATACGTTGTTAAGCTCAAGCCATTCAAGTATCCTCATACCACTTGAACGGCATTCTTTTATAATTGCTGCCCACTTTGTCAGATTGTGCTGTGTTTCCAATTCTTTGGGTTTCAATAGTGATAACCTCCTGCAAATTTGTATTAGTTGTACAATTCGTTAAACTTGTACAAACTGATTATCACTGTTATATCAAATTTTGAAATCTATTAGTAGGTACATGCGTTGGAGCGTTTACCCGCAAACGCATACATACCTCTTTCTATACATGAAGAATTCATATTACAATGTTTAAAAGCCTTTAGGAATATTATACCCTAAAGGCTTTACTTGCTCAACTTATTATATAATTAATATTCATTTTTATTCTGTACATTTACTTCTCCACTATAATTGCCACTGCAATATCTGACCTACCTAATGGTTCCACTGTCTCTTAAACTCTTTTACCTGTTCATTTAATTTTATAATATCCTTATTTAATTCATTACTGATATTAATTTCACTTAACTCATTAAGTAAAAAATCAATTATGCTATTAGAAATATTAATAAAGTTATCTACGCGATATGGTCTTATTGGATCAAACTCCATTTTGTTTATATTTGCTATATAAACATCATTATGTAAAAGAATTATATTAAAAATAAATGTCGCTTTTTCAAAATAATGTATTATTTCGTTGTAATAAAATTGTTTTAATGTAACATCTTTTTCTTTTTTATAAGATTCAATATAATTTTTACATATGAGCAGGCAATTACAAGCAGTATTATCAAATTCATCTATATTTGCCTTAATGTGATTGATATCTGTGATTTCTGCCATGCCACTAATTTTTTTATTCTTTGAAATCCGTGAAACAATATAACAATACAATCTACTTACAATCCAAAATAAAAATGCTAGACCTATTATCAATGAAAGATAAAATATAATGCATATAATATTATTATCTAAATAACTTTCAAAAGCATTTTGCAAACTATTTCCAACAACATAGTCTACTATACACGCTACAAAATACGATTCAATTGTTCCATCATCACCTTTTGATTGATTCGATATCTTACGAAGTTCTAAAACTATGCGGTATCTTAACTGCTCAATGTTTTTAAAATTATTTTCTTTCATAACAGATTCCTCATGTTAAATACTTTCTATCCACACAAAATGTATAAACTCTCTTCCATTATCATATTCACTATCCCAACTCTTTAAGAGCATTATAAAGATTACTTATCCTAGAATCCATTTTTGAAACCGCTTTAACTAAATAATATTGCTTATTTATTAATATAAGAACATACAAAGATTTATTCTGCTTATCTAAAAAATTCTTTACTATGGGGTCATTTATTTTGTTTCTCAACAATTCAGATATCTCTTTAACTATTTCACTTGTATTATAAGGAATTTTATATATAAGTGTATCCTTTTTCCATTTAAAATTTTTCCTTAAGGACTTTATTTCAGCCTTAGAAACGCCTACTCTTTCTGCTACATATGCAACCCTTTTATGATAATTTCCATTTTTACTATTATCATATGCACAATATAACAAACCTATAATTTCTAATGCCTGCGCATACGCAACATTATAATATTGCGAATTGCAAATACCAGTTTTGAAATAGCGGTGTCCATGCATCTTTAAATCATCCCGATCAAATGAAAACGCCCCAAGTAAATCATTATCATATAAATAATCATTCTCTATTGCAAAGCTCCTTTCATTAGTTCACCTTTTCAAATATTTAAATGAATTATAACATAACACATATAAGAACAACATAATAAATATGAAAATTTATCTACTTTAATACCCAATAATTAATAGCATTACTGTTATGTCTTGAAACATAATATTTTATTTAACTATAACTATAGTTCCTCCTTCATCTGCCAACGGAACCTTTTTTAATTTTGTTCCAATTTCATTTTCATATCTATGAATAGCTATTTTCACACCTTCCAAATATCTATTATTATAATCATGAATAAATATAACTCCACCATTATTCAATCTAGGATAGAAAAACTTAAGTCCTTCAAATATTGACTGTTCAAAATCAACATCTATTGATACAAATGCAAATTTTTCCTCTTCAACTCCTTTGATTGTTTTTGGAAAAAAGCCTTTGCATATCTTGCATTTATCTGGATAAGGCATAATTGATAACACATAATTTTCGTCAGTCTGTTTAAAGGTTTCATAAAATGTGTCTGGAACTCTTTTCAAGTTAACCTCTTTTTCAAATTCTTCTCTATCAAATGATTCAAATGTATCAAACATATATAACATTTTATTCGGAAACTTTAGATTTATCATCTTAGAAAATGCTCCTCTAAACACACCTAACTCAGCAACATTTCCCTTTATATTATTGTCTAAAATTTCATTTGCTACTAATTCAAATGTTCTAAATCGAAAATAATCTTTTTGGTAATCTAAATTTAAAAATTCATCCTTTGATATTAAAATATTGTCATCTAGCAAATCATAACCATTCCTTGATACAACTATAAATTGATTTGCAAAAATATCATTTTCCTTAATATATTTATTATATAATAACGGAAACTCATTCTGTACATTTTCTTGAACATCATTTATTTTTTTGCAACATCTCATTGGTGGTGTTAAAGATGATATACTTTCCCCATTATTCCACATCCAATTTTTTAATAATATAATTTTATTTTTATCCAATCCTATATGATTACACAAATCAAATATTTCATTTGCATAATCATATACACACACAATAATATAATCATATTCTTTATCAACCACATCATCAGGAGTAAGAACAGGTTTATTACAGAATATATTCTTACTTTTTTGAGTTTCAATAAATCCACATAAATTTTCATTTGGTATTTCATTACATGCCATATACTGTGTAGCAATTTTTCCCGTTCCCCATATATATATTTTCATATTTTTTTTCATTTTGTATTCTTCCCTTCTTAACATTTTGTCAATGATCAATGATACACATTCTATTTAATATTTCTTTATAAGCCTTTTCTGTATTTTGTCTGTTTTTCAAAGATTCTTCTTTCATCCATCCACCATCAAAATGATGTATTGAAAAAGTATTACTTGTCAATACCGTTTGTCCACTCATGTAATCATATGGATGAAAAAAATCAGAAGAAAAAATTGTCATATTATTTATTCTTTGAACAGTATTATTTATTTTCATACCTAATTCTAAAAATGGGATTGTTTCATAAAATCCATTTGTTTCAATCCTGAAGTCATCTTTATTAAACTTTATATTTTCTCTATATTCCAACATTTTACCTATCATCTTATGATGTTTTATAGCTCCGCAACAACCACCTGTATTGATATTCCCCCATTTCTCAACTCCACAAAATGCTCCCTGTTTTCTTAAAGAATCTAGACTCTTTAACAATTCTACATCTGTATCAAGATAAAATCCTCCATAATTATACAATATATCTAATCTTGCATAATCAGATACAAATGACCATTTTCCTAATTCATAAGCATGCCTTACATAATCATTTTTAGTAATATCATAATTATTCTCGTCCCATCTTACTATATCATAACCAAAACATTTACTTTTCCAGTTTGATATACATTTTTTTAGATTATCTGGAATATCTTTTTTAGAAAACCAAAAATAATGAATAACCTTGGGAATCATATCATTACTATAATCTTTTATAATATTCTTCTTTATATTTTTTTTATTATTAATTTCTATAGTTTGTAACACTGGAAATATTACTGTTTTTAACCCATTAAATTTTTCATCCGAATCTAACATATTAACAATTGAGTTAAAATCACTATTTGAAATAATTAATAGACTTCTTTTTACATCTGGTTTTATGTTTTCTAATCTACATATTTCAACACAATTCTGATTTATATTCACAATACTGCCATTTTTTTTAATATCTTGATCTATATACTTTTTAATATTATTCTCAATCCCAAATTGAATGCAAAAATTGGGAATAACAATTTTGCCAATCATTCCGGCTCCATATATATACACTTCATAATTATTCTTTTTGATATAATCAGCAAGCTCAAATTGTGTTCCCTTTAATAATTGCAGCATAAACTCTCCCTAAATTAGTATGTTAAAATCTCATAGTCACAGTTATCAAATTTCTGTAATCTTTCAATTACCTCTTTCTGGTATTCCTCTCCCACGCAGATATATACAAATGTTTTATTATATGGCAGATATTCTGTTATATCAACAACTGGAGCATCATGTATTTCCGTTGGATTTCCAAATTTACTTGTAACTAATACCGCATCAATATTTATATTATTGTCTGACAGATATTCTATGTACTCAATTCCATGCTTTCCCGCTCCAAACACGCATATTTTATACCCTTCTTTTACCAATTGTTTTATCCTACGCTTTATTGTTTTTGAGTATATATTCTCTAATATTTCGCCCGGAAAAAAAGCAATTGTCAGAAAGTCATTATACCTTTCTGGAATAATCATTTTAATCCACTTTTTATATTTTAAAAACATTTTTAGATTGTACAAATGTTGTTTTTTTAACTCAATAAGTTTTTCTCTTGACAAAAAATATTTATCAATTGTCTGCAAAATAGTTTTACTATCGTAGACTTTATCTGGTAAGGAAGATATAACACTTCCCCAGCTCTCTAAACATATTCTAATTGTTTCATCATTCCAGCTCGCCTTTTGAAACCTGAATAAATCATAAAAAGTTTCTCTCGGAAATTCTAATGTTAATATTAATGGATTACCAATATTGCTTATTTGTTCAAGATATAAACCTATTTGAGAAAAATTTATTTTTTTTTCATCAAGATATTTTTCTGACATTTCTTCCCATTTTACCTTTTTTAAAAATGTTTCATTCCGCATTATAGCAGCTCCAAATCTTCCTAACTGCCATGCCGCCTTTAAAGCAAACTGATTCATGTCACATTCTATAATGCAATTAAAATCTTGACATTGTTTTCTAATGTAAATAAAATCCGGTTTTTTTTCTAAACTCTTCATAATATAATTCAATGCCTGTTCATTGAAAATTGTATGATCATGACTAATCCATACATATTGATATGTTTCATCTATTTCAGATGCAACTTTGAAAAATTTTTCATTTGATGAGACTTTACTGTCTACTTTGTTATAATACAGATTGTTATATTTTTCTTTTTGAAAATGCTCTATAATTTTTTTTGTCGCTTCTGTTTCACTCGAGTCATAAAATATTAAGTCAACTTTTAATTTGTATAGTATATCTATTTCTTTCATTAAGAACTCATTTATTATTTCAGGTCTATTATAAGTCAACAAACATAATACCATCTTTTCACTCATTAAATAACTGCTCCCAATAATCATTAAAATCACAAAATACACGTTTCTGTAATTCATTTTCTTTAAAATAAGCTTCGATAACCTGACACGAATTTTTTTTATTCATTCCTAAAACAATTCCAACATCAGAATCATTTAATAATGACGAACTAAACTGCTCAACTTTTTTTCCCATAAAGAAGTCATTTTCTTTTATTGTAACACAAAATCCTTCATAATTAATTCCCCATTCTTTAAATTTGTTTGCAACTATTTTTGCATTACATCCGCATCCATATATATATAATTTGTTATACTTTTTTTGAAATGTTTCTATATCAATTATCAAATTCTTACAATTTGATTTTAAACAATACGACGCTAATTTAATAGGCATAATAGCCATTAAAAACATTTTAAAAAAAGAGATATCTGTGACATAATTAATTCTTTCTAGATATTTTATAAATACCTTTAAAGAATATTTCCCCTTCTGTCTTAATATCAACATTCCTTTAACTGTAAAGTACCCAGACATTATTCCTAATTTTCTAATTACATATTCTTTATTAATGTACCCATCAAGTTTATTAATTGCATTATACCAACATTCCCACCAGATAAAAAATATATTATTATACCATCCCGATTCTTCTTTTAATGAACTAACTGTAAATTCAGAGGAATCAATACTATAATGTAAAACTTTTATGTTTTTAACTTCCATCATTCGTTCAAAATATAAACAAATATGTGAAAAGTTAATACATTCAGAGAGCAAAAATGCATTCTCATACTTGTTCCATTGTACACCTCTTAATATTCTATCCGTATTAACAATAGTTGAGCCATACAATGTCATTTCCCAGGCTAAATCCTCGAAAATCTGTTGAGGATTATTATATATTTTATCACCTATATTCTCTTTATCTCTATGATTTAATATTACTAAATCATAATCTTCTGTACGCTTCACCTTATATAAAATATCTTCTGACCACCTTATCGAATCAGACCATACCCATATATAATTATAGTTTTCCAGCAAATTATGATCCTGATATATTTTATAGACTTTTTCATTAGAGTGTATCTTCCTATCCGCATGAATATATTTAAACTTATAATTTAATCTGAGATTTTTACACACAGACCATGTTTCGTCATTATCGCTTGAATCGTATATATATAAATCATAATCCAAGTTCTCAAAATATCTACAGCATTTTAATATCAGTTCCCGTATAACCAGCGGTCTGTTAAATGTAGGAACACAAATTGCTATTTTTTCCATAAATGATACGCTCCTAATTCTTTCTCTGTACTCATATTATATAACTTATTGGAACTATCACTCCAAGATCCATCAAAATGATGTATGGCATGTGTATAAGGCTTTGTATTTATCACAAATGTATATATACTTTTGGCACACAGCATTTTTTCTGGATATATTGCATTTCCTTTTATAATCTGATACTCTCCATTTAATTTTAAACCATTTCTTTCTAAAACAGCCGTCTGGTAATATGGACTTGGAAGCATATTTAATGTTCCATTCTCCAATATAAAATTGTATTTGTTATATTCTTCCATCATTTCACATAATATGTCATTATCTTTCTTTGAGCCAAATCCATGCCCTAAATTAACCAAATCATCTTGCTGAAATCCCATAAAACAATTCTGATACAACAAATCATCCATGTTTTTTATTAGTTCCACATCAGTATCTAGATAAATCCCCCCATATGTATTAATTATATCAATCCTTGCATAATCTGGAACAAATCCCCATTTTTGTGATTCATAAGCCTGCCTCATATATTTATTCTTTTTTATATCATAATTACTTTCATTCCACTCAATTATTTCATAATCTGGACAATATTTTTTCCATGATTCCATCCAATTTTTATACTTATCAGGTATGCTGTTTTTACCAAACCAACAATAATGAATAATCTTAGGGATTTGCTGCTTATCATTTAGATATACATAATCTATATTCTTATTTAGACTATTAATATCGTGTTCTATTGCAATTGTATGCGTCAAACAGACAACTTTACATTTATCCATAATATGCTGTATCTCTAACTGACAACAGATATCGCGATATACTCTATCCGGAGTGACGATTATTATAGATTCTTCTGTGATATTGTGCATAATCTCTTCTAAACTACACACTATATATCTATTATTAAATATTTTAATAATATTCCCCTTTAATTTTTCCGAATTATCTATCACACCTCTAATTTTATTCTTTATATTACAGTCTAAAAACATTTCTTGAAATAACCCCAGTCTGTTACCTACACCAAAAATAAATATTCTGTCCGCTTTCTGTAATTTTTCTTTTAATTCCGATACACTATACAATTCCAACATAATTTCACCTATTTATCAGACAATATATTTGATATATAATTCTAATGATTTATTGTCTCTTTCCTGATAATATCCTGACGCAAATTTGTTATGTCTTAGTTTGAATTTCTTATCCTGCTTCATGAGTACGCAATCATCATCTAAAACAATTGTTTTTTTTATACATTTATTAGCCACATCTATTTTCAATAACTTATTTTCAGAATTAATAAACGCATATATCTCTCCGTTATATTGAGAAGACCAAAAAGTCTCACCACCACTTTTAATCGTATGCATTTCATTGTTAGTGATATCATATAATTTTATATTTTCTGCCTCAAACGGAAATATTACAATAACATTATTTCTTTGATCAAACTGAATTTCTGAAAATCCTATTTTATCTGATATGTGTGTAGATTTATATAATAATTCTGAACGATTTAAAACCAAATCTGTTATATATAAATGTCCACTCACAGTTAAAATATAAATTTTATTTCTTTGATTTGAAATCTCTACTGAGCTTAAATTATCCTCAATCTTAACATCTAATAATTCACCATAACCTGTATCTAAATTAAATTTTATCAGACTATTAATTGAAGGACATGCAAAATAAGCAAATTTATCAATTTGAACTATTCCGTGACGTATGAAGTTTCCACTTGTTTTCTTCCTTACTTTATTTACAATATCGTTAAAGTATTGTATCTCATATGTTTGAAGATCAATTCTAACAATTGAAGAATATGTCCCTGGAAACATATATAGGCTATTATTATAGACCAACGACTCAAAAAACAAATCTTTAGGTGATTCACTTGTCTTTATTTTTATTCTTCTAACATAATCTGAATTATTTTGTAGAATTACTACATCTTCCGAATATAATGGGCATAATATTATTTGATTATTCCAAACAACAATTGAGCCATATTTAGGGCCATTGCTAAATTCTATCAGATTATAATTTTCATAATTTTCTATTTTATCTGTTATTATGTCATATAAAAATATTGCATCATAATCCCATACAGGAAATATTAACTTTCCATTTAACCACCCCGCTGTTTCAAATGAAATTTTCATAACTCTCCTCGCATTTTTTATTATATTTATTTTAAATATATTCATCTTTGAAATATAATTAAATATATTTAATCAGATTTTTACCCCGAACAATATTATTTTTCGATATACCATTCTCAAGTAATTGCTTTATAATAGATTCATCATCAGATGGTGTTACAACTATATAATATTGTTTATTATATAAGCTTTCAGCGCCATATACATTTTTACCATTAAACTTAATATCTTGTTTTTTCAAATCATTATCCACATAAAACTTCGGATTTAACGAAAGCTGATTAATCAGCTTCTTTGCGTTACTTCCCGTTCCAAAAATCACAAGATTTTCCTTTGTCTGATTTTCATATATTGATTCAATACATTTGATAATATTATTGCCTTGAAATTTCATTTTATTTTCATAGTCAAAACTTAATGGTTTTGTAAAAACCACGTAATCGCTCCCTATATTCTTGTTCTTAAACAATAGTAATTGCTTCCAGTCATATTCTATAAAAATATAAAATTTGTCATCTTCAACTTGCTCTATATTCTCAATAACAGAGTCTATATACACTCCATTCCACATAAAAAGTCTGATAAATTCATCGCTTTCTATATTTGAACCCACTATAACTATTCTTTTACCTTCTGCAATATGTTTTTTTACTAATTCAATAAAAACGTCTGTATAATCTCTAATCCAATCTGAATCATAATAATTATTTAGACCGAACAAATCACATTGAGAACAACTCTGAATATCAGTTCTTCCAACATTTAACATGCGTTTTCTTAATCTATTGTAATTCTCCGAATTCCAGACCTCTCTTATACTATTAACCGAAACATCCCCTAATGTTTCTTCTCCATAAGCATCCTGACAACATCTGCTGACTTTTCCATCTGGTCTGATTACCATTTGAAAAAAAGGTAAAATACACGCTGACTTAAATAAATATTGATTCTTTTTGTTCGGGGAATTTCCACCTCTGCTTAACAATACCTGATTTTTTTTTCTGAGACTTAATGTAACATTACATCTGCTATAAGTATCTTCTATATTCATTATTTTTTTAATAGATTCATTTATTTCAAAATCATCATTATAATTATCAATCACTAAATAATCCAATAACTCTATAAGTTCCTTATATCCCTCTTCAGTGATCAATAAGCCATTCGTACACAATGCATGCTTTGCATATGGTATTTTTTCTCTGGCATACTTCAGAAATTTAACAATTCTTTTATCTAATAATGGCTCATTGTTAGAAAAAAGACTTATATATCCAGTATATTTCATATCCGATAAATCATCAATGATTTTATAATACAATTCTTCATCCATCATTTTCAGGCTTCTAATATCGTTATTTACTGACACTGGACAAAAAGAACAATCATTATTACATCTGTTAATTGTTTCAATTTCCACACTATTCAATTCGGTATTCATATATTTATTTGCAATAATTTTTTTTACATAAATGTCACTGTTTTGATCGAGAACATTTAATTTCCATTCATCACTTATCCAGTTATCTTTAGCTCCATATACAATCTTCATAGCAAAACCTCGTAACTTAATTTCATAATACCACACATGCAACCAACACTTCATAATCCATTATCATAATAGGCTTTCCATCATTACTATACGCCTATATAATGGCAGATGTGTCACCATAATATGCATCACATGAATTAATTATTTCTTTATCATTATTGCATGGATATCTGATTTTTTCAATTTAGAAAATTTCATAATTCATAGCCCTTTATTTTACTCCTACTTCAAAAATTCAATATCAGCATTTATATTGTCTAGAATATCCTGTTTAACCTCCTCTTTATATGGATTATTAGGAAGAATTACCGTTGTGTATCTTTGTTTTTTTATTTGCAGCGAATATATTTCTATTTGAATTCTACTTACCTTCTTTCCTTGTTTGTACGAGTCATTGTCTAATATTGCCTCTATTTGATCAATATTCAAACCATAACTCACAAAAAATTGTGCAGCAATGTGTGCTCTAAACAAGTAACATTTCCTATTTGTTGAGCAAATTACATCATTCCATCTCGCAATCATTTTTTTATACTAATCTACATTGTCTAGAAAGTCTGCCTTGTTTCTCTTGACTAATTCCTTAGTTATCGAAATTTCTTTTCTATTCGCATTATATTTTGCAACATATATTAGCTAATGCCCATTTTCATACTTGATTTTTCTTCAACCTCAAATCCATACTTTTCCAAAATAATATCCACATACCATTCCCCTAACCAAAAAATATGTTTAAAATTAAGAATGCTTGTAACTCTCTGTTCTAACAAGACATCCTTATCTGGGAGTGCAAATACCAAAATCCCTTCTTTTCTTATTGCGTTGTATGCCCTTCCATAAATGTCAGTATATCTTCCACATGTTCCATAACGTGTGTATAAATAATCAAATCATACTTCCTACTTAACAAACAAAAACCATCCGAATTTAATTACTTCGGATGGTTAAGTATAATTTTTTATAATATTTCTGCCTCCATGCAATACTAAGACTCATCCTAAATCTTTCATAATTATATATAATGTATCGGCTATATTTCATAAAAATTTAGTATATCTTTAATTAAACTCTTTTAGTAATAAATTTTCATACCTAAAATTTGATTTATAGCTTAAAAATTTATTTAGCTCACAAAAGTTTTAGTTACTCATTTATAATACCATATTTGACCGCAACCAATCCATCCAATGGAGCGGTTCTTTCCAGACTTAGTTGATTTGAATTTCATTCAGTAGCAATTTAGCTTTTAATAATTCAAAACTATTGCGACCATACATTATTCGTTTGGTTAACTTTATTTTGTTTACGCTACCTTCTGCTAAACCATTATTATACTTATATTTTATTGCATTTTTTACTGCATTAATATCTGACAATAGTCCATTTACATATGTTTCCACTTCATCAATCTGTAATGATAAGGCCTGTGTTATCCATGTATCAAGTTCTTCACTTTTTTGAGAAAAAATTATTCTGTGATATTCACGAATTAGAGAATATAACTGACCTAAAACAGGGTATTTTCTTATGGATGCATTATATTGTTCTTTTGTCAAACCCTTTATATTTTCTAATTCGCGATATATAAGTTGGCAAAATAATTTCCTTGGGATATATTCAACTCGCTCAGTGATATTTTTAGAAATGCTTCTTTGATGCGTTCTTTCTTTTTGCATAAACATTCGTAATGATGCAATAGTTCCTGTATATCCTTCTTTTACTATTTGTTCATGAATTTTTTTGTATGTAATTCCTTTTGAACGCATAGTTATAACTTTCTGTTCGTAAGGAGCCAGCTTTCCTGGAATTCTATTGTCATAGTGCCCATTATCCATAATATATTCATCTTTTAAATAATTTCTTATAGTAACCGTAGTACGACCAGTCAACCGCATAATTTCATCAATGGAATGTCCTTCAGTATATAATTTCCTAACTTCCTCTATGGCTAATTTCTTATTTTTTAACTGTTGAAGATGTTGACGTTCTCGTGCATTTTCTTTTACCTCTGGTATTTCATTTTGGGGTATAGAAAGATATTTTCTAATAGTTGTTACAGAAGAATGCAACAGCAGTGCTATATCATTTGCGGTACAACCCTCATCACGTTTCTTTTGTGCAAAGATAATTCGTTCTGCACGATTTCTTGTATCATAAAGTGCTTCCATTTCTGGGTCAATAGTATCTGTTGGAATTACAAGCCGTGATGGAAATAAACGATGTAAATATCTTTCTACCGCATCGGATAAATTTTTTATCAAATGAAAACGATCACTAATCTGAATTGCATCAGGGTGTGCATTACTTACTGCCGATGAATATGTATGTGCACCATCTCTTGAAACCACTTTTAAATTAGGGTAACTTCTAAGCCAATCTTCAACAATTTTAGTTTCGCGGGAATCAATTATATCAATGATTTTGTTGGTATCTAAATCTACCATAACTGTTCCATATGTATACCTTTTGCGAAAAGCAAAATCATCCACACATATTTTGGTTACGTTGGATTTATCCACAATAGTTGGCATTTTTTTTAAGCAGATCACAAATGCTACTTTTACATACTTTTATAGATGAATTTTTCAATAATGCAGAGGCTGTTACTGAACTCAGTTTCGTTGATGTATTCATTATTTTATCTAGTAAACGGTTTGTTTTCTTTCCGTTTGGAGCTACAAAATCAAATCGTTCAGAAAATGTTCTATGTGTACAATTTTCATTAAGGCAAAACATTTTTCTTGTATTCAATAAAAGAATTGCTTGCTTATCCTGGATTGGAATATCCTGAATTTCTCGCTGATATATGGAATGAATTTTTGATGAAGTCTCTCCACAAAAAGGACACTTAACATCTTTTTCAATAGATTCTGCAATTAATATAAACTTCTCTTTTTTAATTTTATATCCAACACATTTTAAGTTCTTGTCTAAATTTTGTATAAATGCTTGCTTCATAATATCACCATCCTCCAATAATTATAAAGCAAAATCACTTTATTATCAACTAAGTCTGGAAAGAACCGTTGGAGCGTTTACAAACATTACGCTTTTCACGAAAAATCTATAAAAGCCGCAAACGCAGTAACTGTCTGCATTTGCGGCGATTTTTAACCTAAAAAATGTCAAAGATGGGATTATTCCAACTATGATTATAAAAAACACTTATATATCATTCTCCATTTATTCACAAACGATTTAAAATATTAAATGTTTTTCACTCTACATCTAGCCATTTATTTCCTATCCAACATTCCTTTAAAATCAATTTTATTGGACTAATGATTATTTTCCGTTCTCTTTTTTATTGTTGCCACATATCCAACTCCTGGCAACATCCATTCTTTAAATCTAAGACTACATATTCCAAAATTTTTCATTTCATTTGCTTTATACGAATCAGAATATGCTTTACTAAAAGATGAATATGTAGACGATAATATTGTATACATTTTATCCAAACCATCATCAAGACTAATATTTACATTAAATTCTTTACATGGAAAAGGTAATCCATATGCTTGAAAAAAATCTTGTGGTGGACATACATAGCTACTTTGAATATCTATTACAACTGGCATATTATCTTTTATCGGTATTGATTTTTCTGTTTCAACATAGTAATTCAATTGTCCTCTATTAATATCTTCACTTATTTTTAATTCAACTTGCTTAGTATATTCCACTCCATTTATTATTAATTTCTCTATCTTATAAGTTTCTGCCTGCTGCTTTGTTGCTTGAAATCTTTTTCCAAAAGCTTTATGCTCACTATCAAGATAACAATAATCATAACTATCAATTATATTTACTTTGACTAAGTTTCTTCCATATTTATTGATTTTCACAAATCTGCTCATTGAATTTAAAATACCTCTTGCAGTTAATGTCTGTACTAGATTACTTGAAACACTTGATGCCAAATCTCTTATATCCATATAATAATATTTTTTTATATAACTTGATAGCAATTCAACATTTTGCTCTTCCAATTGCTTAATGGTCATTTTATTCCAATCCCTAGCTACTGAATCCGCTCTAATCCAACCTGTTAAATTATATTTGGGATATTTTTCACTAATTATCTTATCCAATTGAGAGTAAACAGCTCCCTTTATTTGACTTCTATCATCAACCATTATTCGAATGTTTTTTTGTGTTGTTAATTTAACAAAGTCATCATATTTATCTTTATTTTTAGTTTCAAACACAACATCTTTTCCCAATTCAATTGCATTTCTTAATAACATAGATTCACTTAACTGTATAATTGCAATAGGTTTATTAATACTAGAGGCATACTCATATTCCCACTGTGTATAACCAATACCTTTTTCTTCATAAATAGACCCATATTTGCCACCCAATAATAATAAATAGATATCAGAATCATCTATCCATCTCTTAATTATATTTATTACCTCTCCAGCACCTCCAAATAATTCCATTCCTGCTGGAATATGTCCAGCATCCAAAATACCTTTTGTAACCTCTTCTCGTTCCTTTTTTAAATCTTCAAAAGTTGATGATACAAATATCTGATATTTTTTATCTCTCATAATAAATATTTCCTCTCTCTATTATCCCTCAAAACCGCAACAAGCCACCCGAATCCTAACGATTCGAATGGCTTGTAATTCTTTCTTGTGTATATATATTGTGTATCACCTCCATGCAATCATTAAGGATTCATCGTAAATCTTAAATATAGTATATACTGAATATATAACTTATGCAATAACAAAAAAGCTTAAGGATAAGATGTGTTCAAAGATTTTTTTCAAAACATTATGTAGATAAACTTTTTTGCTAAATGCAACGTGATGAAAAAAAAGGTGTTTCGCCTGTTTCTTTACTTCGTTATAAACTCAAAAACATTTTTGTAGAAAGAAGCATGTATATGTAGCAGCTAACAAGCTCTTTTATGGAAGATTTTTCCAAGGACACGTATTATTGCTTCCTTTTTTGAAGCAAGACTTCCATAATATCTGCGAAATGCGCTTCATCCATATGTGGTAGCGGCATAAATCACTATTTTATTATTTAAAATATTAAATTTTCAAGGTACAAATCCCATTTAGGGTATGTGAAGTTTTAGTAAATTCCATATTAAATTTTCCAGAAATCTGCAATTATTGCTTCATATTCCTCCTTTGCTTTGCGTAACTTTTTTTCTTGTTTCTCTGTGACCAAATTCCATATTACATTTGTTAAGTCAGCCTCTGATAACATCTCAATTATTGAATCATCGTTAAGATCAAATTGACTTATATCTATATTTTGCAATTTAGTATTTTGCATTATGCAGTCATCCCATGTACATTTTTTAATTATTACATTGTTCAAACTTGCATCTGTTAAATCGGCTCCTGAAAAGTTGCATCCTATCAACTTTGAATTATTAAAAATAGCATTTTGCAAATCTGCTCCTATAAAATTCACATTCTTAAGTCTTGTTCTTGCAAAATTTCCGCTTTTAATAATTGTTCCTGCAAAATTAACAATCTCTTTGGTTATTATATTGAAAAAATTTGCTGCAACAAGACTTGCATTAGTAAAATCTGTTCCATCTAATGTTGCATTACTAAAGTCTGTTCTATCAGCCGTTGCCATCATTAATACGGCATCTTGCATATCACTATATTTAAATGAGGCACCACTCAATATTGCATTTTCCATATGACTTCCGCTCATATTACAATAATCCAACACCCATAATGCAATATTAACATCATCCCATTCCATATTTTCAAGTTGCAACTTACATATGTTATCATTTCTACTTATATTTATAAAATTAGTTGTTACTTTTATAAGCTCTGATATACTTTTTTCATACGTAAGCACAATATTCTTTAAATTTTGATAATTCCTGACATATATATATTGTGATAGATCACCTGTTCCTATCATCACTGGATAATTCACATTATATGCGCTACTTACTATTTCACTTAATATGCTATCATATTTTGCTAATGTTATTACCTCATCTCCAAACATCAGGTTCTCATTCAGAATTATTTCCTTTATAAAATCAGCTATTACACCATCTACTCTATTATTACTAAACATATAAAACACTTGTTTCAATTTTTTATCATAATCATTCGATTTAGTATATTCATACATTAAGCGTATTATCTCAATAGCTGCCAGATATTCATAGAATGTCTTATGCATAAACTCTATCTCTGTCTTCTGGTCATCTATTGTACTTTTACTATCATTACCATTTTTAAAATTCTCTCTTAAGAAAAAAAGCAGTACAAGCTTTGATGGATTATCATCTTGATGTAATTTAATCCAGTTTTCACATAATTTTTTATCATCCATAACTGTACAATATTCATATATCGTATTTGCTGATACACTTCTACTGTTATTCCTATATGCACAGCCACCAAGATGAGCAAGCATTTTTTGATACTCTGAATATTCAGCTTTGTACTTTAAGCCACCTGCTTTTTTTCTACTATATTCTCTTGTATATATACATTCAAATATTTTGTCATACAATTCTGCTGTATTCTTCAATTCCATTAAATCAATATTTGAATACTTAGCCGTCCACATAATAAGAAATAATAACAATGGCTGTCTGCTAAGCTCATCAAATCTCCTGTTCTGTAAAGGCATATTCTGAATAATATTAAATTCCTTCTGAAGTTTATCCCAATAATCTAACCGCAGGTCTATTTCTAATAAATTATTTTCATCAATAACTTGATTTATATATTTTTTCTTTCATCCTCATCTATATAAAGTGGTAATATTTCTACATCTATATAATTATATATATTTTCTTTTGCTTCTCTGACTGCCTGCGTTCTTCCACTCACTATCACCTTACAGTCAAACTTCCATTTTTCGCCTTCAAGTTCTCTTAACAACTCCTGCGACTTTTCATAAACCTTATATTTTATTTCATCCAATCCATCTAATATAAGAATCCTGTCTAATCTGTTATCGGCTTCATAAAACCAAGGATACCCATTCTTAATATATTGTTTTACAACATCTAATGCTGTCTTTGCATCAACAAATGTTACTTCAAATAAATTAAGTGAAAGAACTATTGTTTTTTTTCCTTGACACCATTCTCCTATTGGTTGTGCACTAAGCGTGGATAATGCTTTTTTGATTGAATCATCTTTAAGACTGTTATTCTGCATCCCTTCAAAATATAACTTTTCACAACATACTGCTATATCATCTTTATTATGTGTATGGGTACAACCATCATGATTCATCGTAAATCTAATCCATAAATATGTGCTTCTAATATTGCTCATGCAATATCAAAAGCATAATGTTTGTGTATATTTCCACAATATAACATTGTACCACTCAGTCTATTAACATATATCTTAAAAATTGCTTAAAATACATTATACCCAAAATATTATACAAGGAGATTTTATAATGATTAATTCACATCAACTTATGGAAAACTATATTGAACACTGTGAGGCAAACAAACGCCTTGACAAGAAAACTCTGAAAGCTTATAGAACTGATTTAAAACAGTTTTCTGAATATTTGCCTGTTACAGTTATTTCTGATATAACCCCAGATTTTATTGAGCATTATATTGCCATGCTCAATAAAAAATACCAACCCAAAACTGTAAAACGAAAAATTGCTTCTATCAAGGCTTTTTTCCATTTTTTAGAATATAAAGACATATTAAATGTAAATCCATTTAATAAATTACAAATCCACTTTCGCGAACCTGTAAAATTACCACGCACTATTCCCCTACATACTATAGAAATATTTCTCTCTACTATCTATTCGTATCAAAAAAATGCAAAAACACTCTACCAGCGCCGTAATGCATTACGCGATGCAGCTGTTATAGAATTACTTTTCAGTTCCGGAATACGTATATCTGAGTTATGTGCATTACAACCTCAGCACATTAATTTATATGATGGTACTATTCTTATTCACGGAAAAGGAAACAAAGAACGTCGTATACAAATTGCCAATTACTCTGTGTTGCGCATACTGAATGAATACTTCGATGAATTCTATAACGAAATACAAAGCTGTAGTTATTTTTTCGTAAATCAGAAAGGAACCCCATTATCCGATCAGACTGTCCGGAGAACAATCAACAAATATGCTGACCTGGCTGCTATTAATCTACACATTACTCCGCATATGTTTCGCCATACATTTGCAACATCTTTACTTGAAGCTGATGTTGATATCCGTTATATCCAGGAAATGCTAGGTCATAGTTCTATCAACATAACTGAAATTTATACACATGTCGCCGTTGCTAAACAACGGGATATTCTATTAAATAAACATCCAAGGAAGGATTTTAATATATAAATTGAATACTATATTGGTTTTAGCAACTCATTTTATACGCATGAAATGGGTTGCTTTTTTATTGATAATTTAATGTTATCCATAAAATGTTCAATGATTTATTAAGGGGGATTTAATGTTTTTTTCAATCATCATTCCTATATTTCAGACACCTGCTATTTTAAAAAGATTTTTAGACTCATTATCTAATACACTTAAATTTCAGACACAGATTATTTTTATAAATGATGGCTCTGGTAATCATATCAGTGAATTATTACACCAATTTTCTCTGGCGCATCATAATAATTGTGATATTACAATTATTGAACACAAGCACAGTTTGGGATGTTCAAAATCTATCAATGAAGCTTTAACAAAGGTATTACCAATTTGTGAAGCTGTGGTATTTATGGATTCTGATTTAATTTTATCTTCTCAATGGCAGGATAAATTAATGAATGATTTCATATTCAATCCTAAAGCAGGTATAATCGGATGTATGTTGCTTTATCCTCAGACGGGTGGGATTCAATGTTGTGGAATCTCATTCCAAGACAATGTGGGACGTCATTTATACTTAAACTCCAAACCTCAAAACTTACCTGTCGATACATTTCAAGAAGTACAATGTACAATTTTTGCTTTTTGTGCAATACGCTATAATATTATTAAAAAAATTGGCTTTTTAAATGAAGATTTTTATAATGGTTATGAAGATTGGGATTACCAAATGCGTGTTAAACAGTTGGGATATGCTGCATTTATAGATACTGAAATTATTCAGTATCATTGGGAAAAAAGTAATGGTTCTCATAGAAATTTTAATAGAAAAGGGAATATTGCAAGATTTTGGAGTTTACATAATACAGATATTAAAGATGATTTATTTATATATATACAAAAAGGATTAAAAAAACATAATGTAAAAAATGGGCAACCATATATCTTAATCGATTTATGTGAGGCACGAACAGAAGCAAAACATTTATCTGAATGGTTTATAAATAGTAATTTATTAAATATTACAGAATATATTGATTTATCAATTTTATGTAAGGATAACATTTCAATCTGGCTTCCAGAAATAGTTGATAGCAGTTTCCATATGCAAAAAAGCTCATTTATTTTTTTATGTGACCAATTTGTTAGATTACTCAACAACGATTATTGGTGGAAATTACGTCAAAATTATAATAGCGATGATATAATTATAGATTTAAATAGTAACATACTAGATTTTAAAGAATTATCCGTCACATTTTGGCCTGGTACAAAAATACGTTAATATGAGGAGAATTTTATTATGGCAAGAGATGTTTCAAAAAGTATTTCATTTTATGAAACTAGCAAAAAGATTATTCCAGCAAGTTCCAGCACTTTAGCTAAAAGTCCTGAGCGACTTGAAAAAGGCTACAGTCCCTTTTTTGCAACTGAAGCACATGGCAGTCATTTTATTGATATTGATGGCAATGAATGGCTTGACTGCGAAATGGCAATGGGTACAGCTGTTTGGGGATATAACAATCCACGTATTAACAATGCTATGTTAAAACAAATTGAAAAAGGAGTTAATTTTTCTATTCCATCAACATTAGAATATGAATTAGCTAATTTATTATTAAATCGTTTTCCTACATATAAAGCAATCAAATTTTTTAAAAATGGTGCTGACTCAGTATATGCAGCCGTTAGAAGTTCTCGCTATTTTTCTAAAAAGAGAAGGTTTTATCTTGTGAATATCATGGCTGGCTTGATTGGTGCAGCCCTTCATACTATGAGTGTACTCCCTCACAATTAGGTATTCCCGATGTAACTGAAAGTTTACACATATGCTGTAAAAAAGATGCTGATACAATAAAAGAAAATATTCTAATGAATTCTGATACTTTGGCTTGTGTTGTATTATGTCCTGCTAATTACACACCTAACGATTTAAAAGAAATTATTAAAATATGCAAAAGTCATAATATTTATACAATTTTTGATGAAGTAACTTCTGGTATCCGATATGCATATGGTGGAGTAACTACATTTTATAAATTAACCCCAGATTTTCTATGTATATCAAAGGGATTAACAAATGGATTACCTCTAGCAGCAGTACTTGGTTCTCAGAAAGAGATTTTGAATATGTCCAAACTTAAAATTTCAAATGCACATTCAGGTGAAAATCTCGCCCTTGCAGCAGCAATCGAATGTGAATATATGTTACAGGAAAATCGTGATAATTGGCCTATATGGAAAAATGATACTCAGGCAATTATAAATCAAATACATAAATATATCGTTGATAATAACATTGACCTTAATATAGAAGGAAGCGTTGCCTGTTTTAGTGTGACTACACCAAATATGAATTTTCAAGAAGATCATTTTCGCAAATTCTTATTAAAATATATGGCAAATTTATATATATTCTCAAAAGGATATTTTATATTTAGTACTGCACATACTTCTGAAGAAATAAAATTTGTTGGTAACTCTATCGTTAATTGTATAAAAGAATATTTTTCATAATATTTTAGAATAAGAGTGTCACATTAAGAATTATTTATACTATATACATTAGTAAATAACACCGGCTATCCTATATATAGTGTCATTTTTCTTATTGTGACAACTCCGCTTTTAGTTCATTATTACAAACAAATATTTATCATATGCAACCGCTAACATTTTTGATTCATAACAAGGAATGTCAACATCGTCATATAAAAAGCAATTTAATCTATCTGTAACAGACTGTAGCATATTTTCTAAAGATGATTTGCAAATAGGATTTTGTTCAAATGCCTTTTTTAATATATCATTAGCTCTTTGTGCATAAATATCAGCTGTTGATTCATTTCCACATAATAAATTAAGCTGCATTATGTTAAATAACGCTTTCCATTCTAAATTTGTCATATGTGATTCCGTTGCACTTTTTAAACTATTTAAAAAACTATTCATTGCTGATGGATAATCATTGAACTTTATAAAGCATATTCCCTGCATTGTATAACATAAAAATTCTTCATAAACATATGGTGTAATTCTGTAACTATCCAATAAAATGTCGATATGTTTTTTTACATCTTTGATTGATTTTAAATCTCCATCACCCACTGACTTTAAAAGTTTTCCAATTAATAATTGAACTTCTATTAATGATTTTTCATCATTAAGCTGTAAACAATCCTTTCCGATATCCTTAGCATTTAAAATATTTTCAATACCACTATCAATATCCCTATGAAATTGTAAAGTCCCAATTTCATATAAAACACGGGCTTCCATATAAGTGTTTTTAATCTCTTGTGCATCTGAATATGCCTTTTTTTGTAATTTGTCGGCGTTATCAATATCTCCCGAAAACCAACAACACACAGCCAAACGTGCATAAAGCTTTTGATATTCATTTTTTAAATTATATACCTGCTCAGCAGAAAAATTTCCTGCATCTATATAATTTTCTGCAATGTTAATTCCTTCAGTTGCTACCTGAATGGCTCTGTCCAATAAAAGCATATCTGCTAAAATATTAGCTGCTTCCTGTTTGGCTTTTAACTTATAAAGAATGGTATTATATTCGCATCCATCTAAAATCTCACATAATTCATCCAGATATTCCAACCCAGTCTGCCAGCTTCCATCTTGAACATTTAATTCAGCCAATTCAAATAATACACTGGCTCTTGAAAAATTTCCATCTTCATTTAAAGTTTCAGGTATATCCAGCAGCATATTATATAAATTAATTTTAATATGAATATTCTGTGTTTTTTTAATTAATTCTATTATTTCATTATGCAATTCATATAAATTATAATTCGAAAGATTTCTTTTTAATATAATAATTGATAACTGAGAGGCATCATCCCATAATTGAGAATAAAAATTTATTGCCTCCGATAAAATTAGTTCATTAGAAATGGTTTGCTTACTAAATGTTATTAAATAATTTTCATGTGCAAAATTATATTTATTATTTCTATAAGTGCCAAATGCACTACTAATTTCTAACTCTTCTAAATCATTATATTGACAACAAAATTTTTGAATTAATCTTTTGTATAACACGGGCTGAATACCATTTAGTTTTGCAATAATGCATAAAATATCAATATAGTTTCCATACTCTTGTTGATAATACATAATTCTTCTTGTTATTATTTCATAAATGTTTTTAACATAAATATCAGATAAGTCGTTATTTAAAATCAAAATTTTGATACCTACAATTCTTTAACACCTAACTGGTATTATAAAGTGTTACGATAAAATCCGCAATGCCTTGATTTTACTACAGTTTTGGCAAGTGAGCTTTCCCTTAGACTTTCCCTTATGTTATATCCTTTTCCCTTGTGTTACGACACCTCATAAGGGCAAAAACAAGGGAAGCAAAATCCGGTAACAGCTAATAACATTATATAAATCACATAATCGGCTGGAACTGGTCAAGATGCTTCTACAACTGAAACAGATAAGAGAAAGGACTTTGCAATATGAATATCGTTCATGCAGAATATAATAAATATCACAACATCATAGACATCAATTATTACAATGGCTACATACTTCGGATTGACTGTGGCAAGGCAGAAGATGGATTGATTACTACTCCTAACTCTCAACGAATGTTGGATGCACTGGCGATTGACAATCCACTAGAATATGCCCGTTTGTATCTTGATTCAGAAATGCAAGATTGGGTGAATGCGATGAATATGGAATGGTATAGCACTTGATAAAAGAACATAAAAATGAGAAGAAATCTGTCAAAAGTATTTCTATAAAATACGATATTTCTTTAGCCCTTCCATAAATAATGAAATAGAGCCGATAACTCACAATCGAAATAACGAGTGATTCATCGGCTCTATATTTTATGGTTATGGATATCATGAGTATCGCTTTATATGCAATTGCTATTTTGTTAATTCCCAATATTTATGACCCATAAAGAAGATTGTTAATTCGTTTTGATCTACTTCTATCTCAAAATTCACGCTATTATCTCTCTGTTCCACAAAAATCATATTTGAGGAAGATATGCTATATAATGCATTGCCACAGGTAATACCCAATTCGGGCATATCTTTGTTTACAACAAGTCCTCCATTTTCTTGAAAGGTAAACACTTCCTCTGCATTTGCATTCTTCCATGTACCAATAATATTTTTTTTATTCTGAATGTGCTTTATTTTTCCAACACATACAACGATAAGTATAGCTACACTTACAATTAAAGCAATGCCTACAACACTCTTTGCCAATTTCTTTTTATTCAATTTCTATTATCTCCATTTTTAGTTTCTTTAAGATTGAATGATTCCATATTGCTTAATTCAGTATCTCCATGAATTTCTAACATTGATACGCTTCTCACAGGAAATAGAATAGGAGAGATTCATTCATAAATAATTAAATCATTCATACTTACCTGAATTTGTAATGTTTTTCCATATTTTCTCATAATTATCTACTATAGTTTTTTCTGAGGTCAAAAATGCAAACATAGATATACTTGAATAGAGAGTTTCCGCCGAATCAAAAACCACACAACTTTCATCATGAGTTAGATTTCTCTTTGAATATATTTCCGATACAGGCATAAATGAATTTTCTTCCTCTTTGGTGTATTTATACCCATCAATACATCCTAGATTTTTTAAAAATATTAAATAAGTATCTTCGGTCTTCAGATATTGCCATCCGTTAGTGTAAAATTCTTCACCTCTAACAAATGATACAGGTTCTATAATGTAAATACAGTCACCTACTGAAAGATTAGCAGAATTATCCTTATAGATTTCCTCTATTTTTACCATTGTTTTTGTTGATCGTAAACTCATTTCACGAGAATTTGTTACAGTTATACGAGCTATTAAAGAAGAATCTTTTTCCATATCATCCAATGAGTAATTACTTTCATTGTTAAAGTAAGAAGTTTTCTGCCCTCCTGTATAGAAAATTTCCATAGCTGTATTTTCTGATAAAGCAATATCAGGATCATGAACCCCTGTAGTTGTTTTTATCCCAGTCTTTCCATAGAATAAGGCTGTCACCATACAAATGATTACAACACAGATAGTTAATACAAATTTCTTCATTACATCAACTCCTTAATTTTACCAAATTCCATGCATATCTTCTCATCCGCTAATATTTCAATATCTTCTTTATTATGGCTTGTCAGTATAGTAATGGTATCATTCTTTTTTTCTTCCAATATACGTTCACGAAATAAATCAATGCTATGCTGATCCAATGCGTTAGTTGGCTCATCCAAAAGCAAAATTTTTGGATGTTCCATCAGTGCTTGACAAAGAGCTAGTTTTTGACGCATTCCTAATGAATATTTATTTACTTTTTTCTTTGATTTGGGATCAAGACCAAAGTATATCATTATTTCATATATTTCTTCATCTGATACAATTCCTTTTATATTGGAAAGCATTTTCAAATTTTCAAATCCTGAATACATACTCCAAAAAGAAATATTTTCAATAACAGCTCCTAAATCTGGTAAAACATCCATATCTTTATGTAATGCCTTGTGATTATATTTTATGTATCCTTTGTCTGTATTTATAAAACCTGCAATGGCTCTGAGTAGCATTGTTTTACCTGAACCATTTTTACCATATATTCCATATATTTTACCAGATTCAAATGTATAACTGATATCATCAAGCACTTTTTCACCTTTAATTGACTTTGAAATAGATTTTACATATAAATTCATGGATATCATTCACCTCACAATATTTGTTTTTTTTCGCAAAGAAATTTACCTATCCACACCAAAACAGCGGATGATATAACTGAAATGAGACAGCTTGACTTAAAATTCAATAAATCTATATTGCTTGTAGTCCATTCGTAATTTTCTTCGACATAATATATAATAAGCTTGTTATGCCAATTAAATAAAGGAATATGTAGCAAGGAATAATGCCAAATTTTCCATATAACATTTCCCATTGAAAAATAAAATCCACACACCATTACTGGAATAAAAAATACAATAAATGCAACGATGTATCCTATAATTGAATCTTTCCAAAATGAAAACAAATAACTAATCATTTGCAAATGAAAAATCTCTATCAATAGCATAAAAATAACTTTGAAATCTTCTAAGCCATTAGAGGTATGCTCTACAAAAAGAAAAAACAAATAATCGGAAACAACTACAATACAGTCACGTAATATCATTTTTATTAATATATCCTTATAAATTATGTGTTTTTTCCCATAACGAGGAAGTAGAATTACCATGTTATCATTTGCATCATTAAATAAGTCCATTGTAAGATAACAAATCTCAAGGATAAACAAAATCGCAAAAAATGATAAAGATATAAGGTCAAACGAATGATCTATTAGTATTCCCCCAAAATATATTTGTGAACGTACTCCTTCTGTTATTGTAACCAGACTATTATGAAACCCCAAGTACACATTAGCATAAAAATATCTAATTACAAATGTTATAAGTGATACTAGTAAGCATTTTCCAACATTAACATTCAAAATTTTTTTCTTATATAACTTCATAATTTTTTATTTTTCTCTGTATAATGCCAATACTTAATCCAAAAATAAGCAATATCAGAACAATTTCTCCTATTATATTTCCATGAACATTAGGCATAATATAACCTTGTATAGAGAATTCATTTAGCCCAAAGACAGAAACAATCAAATTAAAAACAATATAGAATATAAACAAAGCACCAGGTATCTTTGCGAAATATAGAACTTTCATTTTGTTATAATATGAAAGAGCATAAGCTAAGATAGCTAATCCCGAGCCAAAAATTCCGTAATTAAAAATGTATATTAGATTATATAAAGTTGGATGTTGCAATCTCACCATATCAAGAAAATTGTCAGCGTTATATGATACCAAACCTATAGCGTAATCAGGTTCTCCCCAAGCACTGTCATATCCATGTATTGGATATGTCAAGTGGCATAATAATAAATTTATGAGCATTGGTATTGTTATTGTCAAAAAGGTTACAATCAGAATGCCAAATAATTTTCCTGCTAAATATTTCTTTTTCCCGATTCTTTGAATAAGTAGGATTGAACTATTGCTTTTTTCTTCTCTTATTAAGGAAAGTGATGCAATAATTGTTGCATAAACAGGCAATAACAGATACATTATATATGGAATATATGCCGCTTCAGTGCCCTGTAATACGAAATTTTCATTTGCTGAACGAATAAATTGATAACTTTTTCCTATATCATTTTTTACACATAAAATATACGAAGCAATATTTAAAATCATTAGAGCAATAAAAACAACTTTATATTCTGCACGATCAATACAATGTTTGATTTCTATAAGAACCATTTTTTTCATAATCTTTACCAAAAGGGCATAAACCCACGAAGAGGTTTATGCCCATCCCTTCTGTTATCTAAAATCTACATTTCCACTTACAAATGCAGTTGATAATTGAGATTGATAATTTTCCATTCCCATACCGACCTGTGTGTTAGTAGAATTATAACCGCTCTTGGTAAAGATTAAATTACAAGATCCTGTTCCAACACCCTGCTTATACTTATTAGATATTTTACTCTTGCTGTTATTGACAGCCCAGAAATTTGCGTAAGAGGTATTGGTAATTGCTGTTACCTCATTTGTGATGTAATCATCGGATGTTGTTTTTGCATGCATAGAGGTAAAGTTATTAGTCTTATTCAGTTTAAGTGCATAAGCGGTGTAAGATGCCGCCTGAGAATATGCTGCTGAAGAAAGAAATACACATCCTGCACAAAACAAACCAATACCTACTTTTGCAATCTTCTGTTTTAAACTTTTTAACATCATAGTCAATTCCTCCCAATCTTATTTTTTTAACTGCGTTGGTACTTTTGGTTCATACAACAAACCACGGCACAATGAATTTGCATTACTTCGAGCAATAGCAGTCACTGCCTGAAGTACGAGACGGGCACTTTTCTGGGGTGCCTTGTTTACTTGCTTATTGTCCATCGTTTTCACCCCCCCCTCCTTAATTGTCTGACAATTACAGACAACTTTATTTGTTTACCATGGTATGTGCTTAATATAACAGAGTATTTAATTTTTTCAATCCCTCTATGCACGAATGGTAGCCCAACATGCACGAACTGTTCTACATATAGGTATAAAACCGAAAAGATGGGGCTGTAAAAAAACTCCCCTGACAGAAAAATCGCCCAGACCGTGAGGTCTGAGCGATTTTTTGGTATAATTAATTATGCTA
>OLVW01000278.1_pt1 | contig 54845 bp, 61 predicted proteins | sample 1673301 | NCBI WGS metagenome assembly OLVW01 (sample SAMEA3178941, study PRJEB25190) | human gut metagenome
GTAACACTACCCTTTTTACACTTGAAATTGGGGCGTAGATCAGTCCTTTTTCTTCTGTTCCAGATTCTGATAAGGCAAAGGCTTGGAGAAATAGTACCCCTGTGTATACTGGATATTAGTAGATTCTACCGTCTGCTGTTCGCCGCTGTTTTCCACGTGCTCTGCGATCAGTTCTGCATCAATGCCCTTGGCAATGTCAGAGATCGCCTGCAAACAAAGCTGCTTCATCGGATCCTTATCGCAGTTGATGATGAGGTCGCCGTCGATCTTGATAAAGTCCGGATTGACGCGGAGAATCGCCGTGAAGTTGGAGAAGCCTGCTCCGAAATCGTCAATGGCAATTTTCACGCCGAACTTGCGGATCTCGTTCAGGAAGTTCACCATTTCGTTGAAGTCGCGGATTTTCTCCGATTCCAGAATTTCAAAGGTAATGCGTCCGCATGCCTCCTGCGGCAGATTGCTCAACAGTTCATACAGCATGGAACGGCTGGCTTCGGAACTGATGTCATAGGCGGACAGGTTCAGGAACACACTTTCTGTGCGGTCGCGGAACAGTTCCAGTACCTTTCTGATCATCAGCTGGGAAAGCTGTAGGTACAGGTGATAGTCCTTGGCGATTTCCAGAAACTGCCCCGGAGCATAGATGTTATGATCCTTGTCGGACAGCCGCATCAGGGCTTCATACTTGGTGATCTCCTGTGTGCGGTTGTCACGAATGGGCTGGAAGTAGGGGACAATGCGGTCATACAAAATGGCATCGCTGATGATGTTGGTCATACGCAGCTTTTCGTCCATTTGCTTCATGGTTTCGGCATTATCCTTGTTGTACAGATAAAAGCGGGCATTGTGGTCTGCCGTGGCAGACATGCAAAGCTGTATCTTTTCCAGCAGATCGGTTTCGCCGATGACGACATAAAAGGCGTTGACTGCTGTGATGTTCAATTCCTTGCAGAAGTAATAGCCGCATTCATGGAACGCCATTTCTGCCTGTTCCAGAAATTTATCGTCCGGATATTCCGGCTCGGCGGTGAAGAAAAACGACCATTTATCGTTGCAGTAAAAGAAAAGCTCCGTGTCGTGCAGCGTACGGATCACCTGCTGAATATTTTCCCGCATCAGCTGGTTCCATACCTTGGAACCACGGCGACCGGAGATCAGGATCCCCTTTTCAATGGAGATCATGCAGATCTTGTTGTATCGATGTTTTTTGTCGTCGAACTTGAATTTCACGAGATTTTCCAGCTCCGTTTCCTTATCTAAAAATGTATTGCTGCGAAGCAGGATCTCCTGCTGCATGATCTGTCGGGAAGCAGAGGAAATCGTTGTTTGCTGCTGTGCATGTTCCAGATATTGATCGATGTTGTGCCAGTCGGCATCCAGTCCCTGTAAATCGTCCAGCAGTGTCTGGTCAATGGGCAGATAGTCGTGTTCCGATTCTGTCAGACCGAACAGCGTATCAGCTCCCACATAGACTTGATTGTGTTCTTCTGCCGCGGCGATCTCTCCGTGCAGAAATGCTCCGCAAATGCGGCTGCTGCGAAGTGCCCGCAGTTCCCATGCAGTGCAGTTTGTCATGGCAGAGTAGTGCAGCGTTCCCGGATAGGCAAGGATCGTCTGACAGGGCGTGGTGTTCAGTTCTGCACAGCACTCCCGCAGCTCTGCCACAGCAGTCAGAGGGCTGAGATATGCCATACGGAAGCGTGTGCCTGCCGGCAGCCAGTTGGAATAGGTCTGTATGCGGTTTTGCGGTTCACTATAGCTCAAAAACTGGCTTTGTGTACCCACCTGCTGTAATGCCAGCGGAAACCGCATCAGCAGTTCCGAACGAATCGGACAGGGCTTAGTGTGGCAGATCTCCTCCAGCTTCTGCTGAAACCATTGAGATGCCGGCTGGTGGTCTACTTCCAGAATACTGTCCTGCTCGGTTTTGGTAATGGTATATGTTTCGCCGAATGCTTCCTGCCCCTGAACTACACCGCTCCATGTGCGTAGCGTGGTGCCGCACAGAACGGCAAACACGGCGTTGTGAGGATAAACCCCGCTTTCATCAAAGGAAAACGCACCGAATGTGTTGGCACTGATCATGCCGCCGGCAGCGGGAATGTGCTGCCGCAGCTGTTCCAGATGTTGCAGGAACGGCTGCATGTGCATGTACTGATCTGTGAAAAATGCAAACAGGGCACGGCTGTCTGCGGGGAGGTTCTCTGCGGCTTCTTCCGCCAGCTCCTCCGGTGTTTTGCCGTCCAGGGAAAGCCGGAAAATTTCCGGACGTGTCCGGCGGAATCGGGTGATGTGCAGCAGGCACTGGTCCGTATAGATGCTGCCGTGATGAATGACGGCGGCTGCACTGGTGCCGAGAACTGCGGCATCGGGAAGAACTTCTTTCACGTGCTGTGCGATCGCGACGGCACTGGCGGGACTGTGACAACAGGTATGTATCAGAACCAGCCATGAACAATCCGGCGGAGCTGTGCGGCGTTGTTCCTTCAGAAAATTTTTGAGGTCTGTCTGATCGCGGTAGAGCAGGGCAGAAGAAACGATTTCTTTTTCATGCATAAAATGTCACCACCTTTTTGTCGGATCAGCAGCGGGCTTTTCGTCGCTGCACTTTGTCCTCATACATGCGGTCGTCGGCAATTTTGATCATCTGATCCAGATCAATCTCGTCTTCCAGTTTCTGAAAGCAGAAGCCGATACTGGATTCCACCAGATAGTGTTTGCGGGAGATCTGATTATACTGCCGCAGATACTCACGGAATCTCTCACGGAAGCTTTCGAAATAGTTGTCGTCCATGTCTGCAATGACACCGGCAACGGTGAATTCGTCCCCGCCAAAACGAGAGCAGACTTCTCCCTGAATGGCACTGGTCATCAATGCTTTGCCCACTGTGCTGATGGCGTTGTCGCCCTCGGTGTGTCCGTAGGTATCGTTGATGTGCTTCAGTCCGTCCAGATCGGCAGAAATGATGATCACGCTCATGTCCTTTCCCTTGCTCTCCGTCAGCTGCTGCCGGAACTGGCGGTAGAAACCGCGGCGGTTCAGAAGTCCGGTCATATGGTCGTGCACATATAGCTTTTCCAGTTCGCTGTTGACGCTTTTCAGCTGCATATTGATGGATTTGGTGTGCATCTGGGAATGGAAGATCCCCAGTGCAGAACCCATGGCATTCATGAAGCTGTTGATCTTTTCGTAGGAATCATAGGAGATGTCCGTCTGGAATGCACAGTAGCCCATAGTGAGATCCAGAAAATGCAGGGCACTGAAGATCACAGGATCTTCCCGTTCCAGCAGCCTGTTCAGATCTGGGATCAGTGTGTTTCGGGAGGTCACACAGGGCTCCTCGGGATTCCAGAAGTACCGCTGGCAGAGGATGTTGACATTTTCACTGAATGCCTGTTTTTTCTGTTTTCCCTCGCCGAATTCCGGAGCACGGAACAGGTCGTCATTCAGGGCAAAGACTATGGTGTGGAAGATGAATTTATCCAGAATGATCTCCGGCAGTTCCGACAGTGAGGCCATGCTGGTGACAGCGGACTGTACCTGACATGTCAGCTCCTGCCGTTCGTTGGAAAGCTTCAGCTGATCCAGCACGTTCTGCAAAATGGTATTGACATTGACCGAGCCGACTGCCTCACAGCCGCAGGACTGGGAGAACCGCACGTAAAAATCCACAACGGTGGAAGGTTCTACAGGCTGTCCCAGCCACAGCTTTTCTACTGCTTCGATGACTAGCCGTCCCATGGTGTCATAGTCCTGTGTGCAGGTGGTGAGGTGCGGCACGTGATAGCTTGCATGTGAGATACCGTCAAATCCGGTGATGATGCAGTCCTCTGGTATCCGATAGCCGAGGTTTTGCAGAAACTGACTGGCTGTAATCGCCATGGTGTCATTGGCACAGATAATTGCATCAGGGATCGGCAGCTTATCTTCTACAAACCACTTTTCCATGGCTTCTATTGCAGGCTTTTCCCAGAAATCCCCGTATGCAATACGGCAGTTCTCCTGCGACAGCCCGTATTCTTGCAGGACTTTCTGAAATGCGGCGATCCGTTCATTGGAAAAATTATTTTCTGCAAATCCGGCAAGCATGAACAGCGTTCTGGCGTGGTGGACTTCCACCACATGGCGGCAGAGTTTTTCAAACGAGTTGGCATAGTCGAACCGGAAATTGATGCAGCCCTCCAGAGCCTTATCGATCGTCAGTACTGGGATCTGCCGGCTGCGGCAGTTCTCCAGAATGTCATTCAGAATGGAATCTCTGTAAATGGTATCCGGAAAGAGGATCATTGCGTCCAGCAGATCATAGGGGATCAGCTGGTATACAGTCATCTCGCCGAAGTCTGTCGGGGTCGGCGGCAGAAAAAAGTCGGATTTTGTATTGAATATAAAAAGGCGGTATCCTTTTGCAGAAGCATGTTGATTGAATGCTTTGATACATTGCAGTCTGTATTCTTCCTGTACGCGGGAAAGACATATACCAATGATGCGTGCCGCTTTTTGCATGGGCAGAGCCTTCTTTCTGTAAATAGTAAAATTGTTAAAATGAAGCATGAAATCGCTTTCGGAATCTGTTGGAAATGCACAAGAAATGCATAATATCATTATAACATACTTTTTGCATTTTGTGAAGTGCCTTTTTTGCACAAATTTCCGAAGTGAAAAATGTGGATTCTGTTTGAAGGGCTGAAATATGCCTTCGTCCTTCTATGGCAGCCCTGCATAAAGTACGTCCTTTACAAAAACAAAACATAGCATTTTCCTATGTAAATATCATCATGGAAATCGATTTTCAAAAAATATGTTGATTTAAATTGTGCCAAATTATGAAGTTTGACAAGTGAGGCTCCCCTGAAAGGGGAGCTGGCAGTGCGTAGCACTGACTGAGGGGTTTCCACTTATGCCGAAAACGTCATAAAAAGATTTTACGAAAAAACCTCTCCACCGCCTAACGGCGGTCCCCCTCCCCTTTCAGGGGAGGCTATCATGAAAATTGATTTTCGTGAAATATCCTGTGAAAATCTTGACAAACTCCATTTGTTATGTTATACTAGAATAAGTTTATCTATTTTTGCAAATGCAAGTATAAATCACATATTTTTTAGCGAAGATGAGAAATTGTGGCGTGAAGTACACTGTCCCGAAAGGAATTGAGATTATGAAAATACGTGAGATTCAAGAGGAGATCCTGCGGCTGAAAAAAGAACGCGACTTTTGTATTCTGGCACACAGCTATCAGACCAGTGATATTCTGGAAATTGCTGACTTTACCGGAGATTCCTATGCTCTGAGCGTGAAGGCAAAGAATACACCGCAGAAGAACGTGCTCATGTGCGGCGTGCGGTTCATGGCGGAAACTGTGAAGATCCTTTCTCCTGAAAAAAACGTATACCTGTCCAACCCCACGGCAGGCTGTCCTATGGCAGAACAGATGGATAAAGAGATGATCCGTGCGGTGAAGATGCAGTATCCGGACTATACCGTTGTGGCATACATCAACACCACCGCGGAACTGAAAACCATTTGCGATGTCTGCGTGACTTCTTCTTCTGCAGTCAAGATCGTTTCACAGCTGAGCAATGACAAGATTCTCTTTATTCCGGACTGCAATCTGGGTTCCTTTGTCCAGCAGCAGCTGCCGGAAAAGAAGATCAAGCTGTTGCAGGGCGGCTGCCCGATCCATGCGGCACTGACGGCAAAGGACGTGCGTCTGGCAAAGGAAGCACACCCCCATGCGTTGATGCTGGTGCATCCGGAGTGCCGTCCGGTAGTCTGTGAGCAGGCGGACTATATCGGTTCGACTTCCGGCATCGTGAATTATGCCATGCAGTCGGACGCAAAGGAATTCATTATCGGCACAGAGATCAGCATTGCAGAAACGCTGCAAAATGCTTGTCCGGAAAAGCGGTTCTATCCGCTGGCAAAGAAGCTGATCTGTGAGAATATGAAGTCCACCACGCTGATGGACATTTACCACATTCTGAAAGACGGCGAGGGCACGGAGATCCAGCTGAACAGCAAGACCATTGCCAAGGCACGCTGCTGCATTGACCGCATGATCGCACTGGGAGGCTGAGCATGAAAGCGTTACCGAAAGACCTCCGGTATCTGCTATTTGATCTGGACGGCACACTGACCGACTCCGCAGAGGGGATTCTCCGCTGTGTGCAGTACGCACTGGAACAATGCGGTACACCGGAGCCGGATGCGGAAAAGCTGCGGCCGTTTATCGGACCGCCGCTGCTGGATTCCTTTCAGGAGTTCTGCGGCATGCCGCCGGCACGTGCTGCCTTTGCGGTGGAACAGTACCGGAAACGGTTCTCCACTGTAGGGCTGCTGGAAAATGCGGTGTATGACGGGATTCCGGAGCTGCTGGAAAAGCTGCGGGAACACGGCTATGTGCTGGCAGTGGCGACTTCCAAGCCGGAGGTCTATACGCTCCGGATCCTGGAGCATTTTGACCTGTTTAAGTACTTTACGGCTGTGGCCGGCTGTGACATTCATCGGGCGGGCGAAACCAAGGCGGACATGATTCGTCTGGCACTGCGTCGGCTGGGACTGCCGGAGCAGGAGCCGCCGCAGACGGTGATGATCGGCGACCGGAAGCACGATGTCCTCGGAGCAAAGGAATGCCGCGTGCCCTGCATCGGGGTGCGGTACGGCTACGCGGAAGCCGGCGAACTGGAACAATATGGTGCAGACTGGGTGACCGACAGCGTGGAAACACTGGGAAAACTGCTGTTGTGAGAACAGCACTGCACGGAATGAAAGCACTGCAAAATGCGGTGCTTTTTTGCGTGTTTGTAAAAAAATAAACAGACACACCAGACATTCCGGAAATACAGATTGACAGCAGAATTGGAATATGCTACAATAAAAAAGAAATATTTTGAGCAACACCGCACAAGGCTTTTCTGTCGCTTTTTTGCGGGGTTGTTTTTGCAATGGGGAAAAATGACAACAGGAACAGTTCACAGGTTCTGTAGGCTGAGCTGTCCGAGGAATTTTCGGCGGAGGAAAAGGATATGATCAATGGATACAAGGTGGCTGCACTTTGTGTGTCAGAAATACAAAACGAAAATACACAGAGCATGATAGCCCCGCTGTATCAGTCACTTTTGGAAAAGAACTGGCGGTGCCTGCTGTTCAATACGACAACAGATCTGTTTCGGGATACGGCGTTCGACCGCGGGGAAGCCAGCATTTTTCAGCTGATGGATTTTTCGGTGATCGATGTGGTTTTGATCTATACCCAATGTCTGAAATGCCGTGCGATCGTGGAGGACATTCTGACGGCGGCACAGAAACACCGGAAACCGGTATTTTTGATAGAACCGACAGAACGCTATTCCGGCGGGATCCGGATCTCGTTTGATGAAGCTGATGCGTTCCGGTATCTGGTGAAGCACCTGATCGAACAGCACCACGTCACCAAGTTCGCCTGCATTGCCGGCTTTAAGGGCAATCCCGCTTCGGAAATACGGGAAATGATTTTTCGGGACGTGCTGAAAGAGCACGGCGTTCCGTTTGACGAAAAGTGGTTTGGCTATGGGAATTTCTACAGTATTCCCACACAGGAAGTCATGGAACGCTTTCTTGCCGATCCGGAGGGTCTGCCGCAGGCGATTGTCTGCATCAACGACTCTATGGCGATCACCGTGTGTGAAATTCTGGAGGAACGGGGCATTCGTGTGCCGGAAGATGTGATCGTGACCGGATTCGACGGTATTGTGCAGGAACAGTATAATTTCCCGCGGCTGACGACCTGCCGCAGAAACCTGGAGCGGTTCGGCAGTTTTCTCGCCAAGCTGATAGAACGTGCCAATGCAGGAGAAGAAATGAAGCGGGAATATGTTTTTCCGTACACGCTGGACGTTTCCGAATCCTGCGGCTGCCGAAAATTCTCCATGAAGGCAGTCGGTCTTGCCGTGAATTCGATCTATTCCCGCATGAACAACAGTGCCCAGTACGACCGTTCCATGACCAATATGCTGACAAAGCTGACATTTGAACAGGATATGGAAAAAGTCAATGAGATTCTCCGGTACTATATTCGTTCGGATACTTATCTCTGCATGAATGCAGATTTTTTCCACGGGGATCAGAACGGGCATACTTATGAAACCGAACCGTTTACAGAAGAAGTGACATCACTCCGGTTTTTTTACGGGGAGGAAAACACCGAAGTCAAGAAGATCCCGCAGCGGCAGCTGGTGCCGGACTGGAACTACATTACCGAAAGAACAGACCCTGTGGTCATTTATGCCGTGCACAATCAGCAGATGGTGTATGGCTATCTGGTGGTGTTTGCCAATTCATTTGATTACGTGGTGCAGAGAATGCATCAGTTCGTGCTGACACTGGACAGCTGTGTGGGGATGTTTGTGCAGCAGGAATCTCTGCGGAACTCTAACCGGCGGCTCCAGGAAATCCAGAACAAGATCATCGTCAGCTTTGCCGATATGGTGGAATCCCGAGATGATTTCACTGGTCAGCATGTCAAGCGAACCAGCGAATATCTGCGTATTTTGGTGAAATATCTGGCGGAAATGCCGGAGTATGCAAAAATACTGACACCGGAGATGCAGGACCGCATGTGCAAGGCGGCACCGCTGCACGACATCGGAAAGATCAAGATTTCGGACGTGGTACTGAATAAACCGGGCAGACTGACAGAAGATGAATTTGAAGTCATTAAGACCCATACTCTTTCCGGCGGGGAGATCATTGAGAAAACGCTGACCGATATTGAAAGTGAATCGTACCTGAAAGTGGCACAGGAAATGGCATTGTACCACCACGAGAAATGGGACGGCAGCGGCTATCCGTATCATCTTTCCGGTGAGGAGATCCCTCTCTGTGCCAGAATCATGGCGGTGGTCGATGTGTTTGATGCCCTGACCAGCAAGCGTGTTTATAAGGAAGCGTTTCCGGCGGAAAAGGCGTTCCGGATTCTGGAGGAATCCAGCGGGACACACTTTGATCCGAAAATTGTGGGAACGTTTTTGGCACATAAAGAAGAAGTTCGCCAAGTTTTGACCAAGTATCAGGATAGACATATATGAATGCATTTTCCAGAACAGAATTACTTTTCGGCACAGCCGCTATGGAACGGCTGGCACAGGCACGGGTAGCCGTATTCGGCATTGGCGGCGTTGGCGGCTATACCGTGGAGGCTCTGGCACGAAGCGGTGTCGGGGCGTTGGACTTGATCGACAACGATACTGTTTGCACATCGAATCTGAACCGGCAGATCATTGCCACCCGTGCCACCATTGGCATGGCAAAGGTGGACGCTGCTGAAGAACGGATCCGGCTGCTGTATCCGGAATGCCGCGTGACCAAGCATCAGAAATTTTACCTGCCGGAAACCGCAGGGGACTTTGACTTCACCCAGTATGACTATGTGGTGGACGCGATCGATACGGTTTCCGGAAAGCTGGGACTGGTGGAGCAGGCATATGCCGCCGGAACGCCCATCATCAGTGCCATGGGTGCCGGCAATAAGCTGGATCCCACGGCGTTTGAAGTGGCAGATATTATGCAGACTTCTGTCTGTCCGCTGGCGAGAGTGATGCGGCGGGAACTGAAAAAGCGGGGGATCCCCAAGCTGAAAGTGGTCTATTCCAAGGAACTGCCGGCAGCGTTGCAGCGGACGGAATGGACAGAGAAAGGCAAACCGGTTCCGGGAAGCTGTGCCTTTGTGCCGTCGGTGGCGGGGCTGATCCTTGCCGGAGAAGTCATCAAAGACCTGACGGGCTTGCAGGCACACTTTTAAGGAAGCACTGCATAAAGCTTGTGTGTAAGATGCGTAGTCAGATTTTTCGGCAGATTGCATAGAAATTCCGCAGGCAGACTGTATGTCTGGCAAGGGATTTCTGGGCAATATGACGGAAAATCTGCAAGCAGATTGCGTGCAAAGCCGTCAGGCGGGCTTTATGCAGTGTTTCCTTAAGGCAACAGAGAAAGGAGCATCATGCTGACATCACAGGAACAGGAACGTTATGCCCGCCAGATCATGATGCCGGAACTGGGCGAAGCTGGTCAGGAAACTCTGAAACGCAGCCGTGTGCTGGTGATCGGAGCAGGCGGACTGGGCAGTCCGGCGGCGTATTATCTTGCCGCAGCCGGTGTGGGAACCATTGGCATTGCGGACGGCGATACCGTGGAGCTGTCCAATCTCCAGCGGCAAATCCTACACAAGGAATCCCGTCTGGGGCAGAACAAAGCCGTTTCCGCCGCGAAATCTCTCCACGGACTGAACGCACAGGTGCATGTGCAGACGTACTCTCAGTTTATGGACGGGGCACACCTGCGACAGGTGCTGCCGGATTATGACATTGTCATTGATGCGACCGACCAGCTGGAGAACAAATTTCTGATCAACGATGTCTGTGTTTCCGCAGAAAAGCCCTTTGTGCACGGCGGCATCACAGGTTTTTCCGGACAGGTGATGACATATGTGCCGGAAAAGGGGCCGTGTTACCGCTGCATCTTCGGAGAGGTTCCGGAGGACAATGCACCGGCACCCATTCCGGTAATTGGTGTCACTGCCGGCATCATCGGCACCATACAGGCTGCGGAGGCAATCCGGTATCTGCTGGGAATTCCGTCGCTTCTGACGGGAAAGCTGCTGGTGCTGGACGGACTGCGAATGCAGTTCCGCACGGTGTCGTTTCCCCACGTATCGGAGCACTGTCCGCTGCATACCAGAAAAGGAGTAACTGACTTATGATGAATCCCAAAATGATTTTGCAACTGAAAACCATGCTGACGAAATTTCGGCAGAACCACCCGAAAGTGCCTCTGTTTTTCTCCGCTGCTTCTAAGGCAATCAACGAGGGCAGCGTGATCGAGATCAGCCTGACTACCGCCGAGGGCAGAGAACTCTGCACCAACATGCGTGTGACACAGGACGATCTGGAAATGATTCGGACGTTGGGCGAAATGGCGTCGAAGTAAAGGCAATACCGCACAAAGAGCGTCTGGCGACTTTGCACGCCATCTGCTTGCAAATTTCCCGTCATATTTCACAAAAATGCTCGTGAATACATCAAGTATTCACTCCGCTTTTTGTTTCATCTGACGAAAAATTTGACGACGCATCTGTCGCACAATCTTTGTGCGGTATTGCCTAAAATAAAAGAAACACTGAATACAAAAAGCTGGTATTCCCTTGTACAGGATACCAGCTTTTTTCTTTTTCGATGGAAGTTCAGGCAGTGTTTCCTTTGCAATTTCCCAGCACCCAAGCGACTGCAAACTTTTTCTCGACACCGCCGGCAAACTGAATGGTGGCAATGGTATCAGAAAGGGCAGTCACTTTGCCGTTCCCGAAGGTCTTGTGCTGAATGGTCATGCCGACAGAGAGTGCTGTGAGTTTTTCTGTTGGTGCTTCTGTTTTTCTCGGTCTTTTGGGCTTTTGGGGATATTTTGCCCAGTATTCTATGATTTTTCGGTTGGTGCTGTCCCACGTGTCCACGATTTTGTATTCCCCGTCAAACACCAGAATGGCAACTGCATGGCTTCTTCCCGAATACGCGTATATTCTTGTTCCCGCCGGAAACATGTCGTGAATCAGGCTGCAAAACTCCTTGCCGGTCAGGATCTTTCCGTTTCGCTTCATGGCATCGAATCTCTCAAACCCCTCTTTTTTCAAAAGGGCATCGATGTTTTTTTCCCCATTGAGAATGGTCGCCGCGTAGTTTTGAGCTTCGGCAAGCCTTTTTATGGCTTCTGCCCACGGGATCTCCAGAACTGCTGCAAAGGCTCTGACGGCACAATCTCCAATGTAGTTGTCGTTGGGATTTTCGTTCAGGACTACCAACGATTCATTTTCTTCGGTGTGGAGTTTCAGCTCTTTTCTCTGTGTACGGCTCTGCTGCTGCGGCAGGGGGCTGTGATCCTGTCCGTCTTTCCAAGCAACCCACACTTCACGGGCGATCCGATCTCTGTTGTCCTGTAGGAAGTGCAGGGCATACTTTGTCTGTCCGCCCAGATCATGGGGCACGAGGGGACAATATTCCCCATCATCCGTGTTCGTGTGTCCGACGGACAAATTCAGTATGACCACTTCGCCGTCATGAAAGCTGTGGTTGCAATCGGCAATGATCTCCCGTATACACTTGTTGACATTGGTTTTTGCCTGCAAAAAGAACCCTTCTTCATGCAGCAGTTCCCGAATGGTTTTGGGATATTGGGGCATCTGCCCGATTTTTCCCGCGACGGCGATCAGCTTGCAGTACGCCTCTTTCCAAGTGTATCCTTTGGTGACACACAGGGCATTCAGAACCGACCCGACAGCGTCCAGTACCGGCGGCTGTGACGGGTGATGATTTTCTTTTTGATAAGATAAAAACTGTTCTTTTGGCATCTGGATTCCTCCGAGTGGATTCGAATGGTATACAAATCTATCATCATTATACAGCAAAACGCCTGAAATGTCCAGCTGTTTCTGCACATTTCAGGCGTTTTTTGTATTTTTCTGTCAAATTTTTAGGACAATACCGCACAAAGTCGCCAGACGCTCTTTGTGCGGCATTGCCTTAGCTTTTCAAGCAGCAAAAAACGCTTACCGCCGGAACAATCCCCGCTTTTTCGGCTTCGGTTCTTCGGCACGGGCAGCAATAATGTCTGCCATTTCGCCTACATTTTTCATGCCGGAAACTTCCTGCATCCTGAATTTCATGCCGAATGCCTTTTCCACGGCACTGACGAGGTTGATGTGTTCCAGACTGTCCCAGTCCTCAATGTCGTTGGCAGTGGTGTTCTCTGTGATGACCAGTGTGTCATCGTCAAAAATGTCCTGAAAGATTTCGTTCAGTTTCTCCATAATCGCTTCGTGTGTCATGCTTGCTGATGCTCCTTTTCGTTGACTTGAATCACATGATTCTGGTTTTCATAGCCGGCGATTTCCATACGCCACGTGCTGTCGCCGTTCTCGAACTGTTCGGTTTTCGTAAAGCCGAATGTCCCGAACAGGTCTTTGACCATGGCGTTTTTGGCGGTCTTGTAGTAATAGCCGCAGATGGCGGTGATGCCCTGCTTCCGGCACTCTGCCACAAGGGTGTCCAGCATTGCCAGTTCCATATCCCGTTTCAGCACACGGCAGCTCATCAGCCACAGTTCGATGTGCAGGGTGTCGCCGGAGATCTCTCCGATAACGACGGAAACAATGCCGTTGTCGCCGAACTTGTCCCGCAGCCGTCCGTACAGGCGAATGTGCTTGTGATCGGCAGCCACCTGTTCCATTTCGCTCTGGGTATACCGCCGTGTGGTCAGATTGAACTGGTTGCTCTTGTTGGTCAGCTGGACAATGCGGGGGAGTGCTACCGCATCAAAATCCCGAATGTCTGCGTGCATATCCAGCCCCAGCAGATAGTCTGTGTAGTTGGCATAGGTCTGCTGCATCTGGGCACGCTGGGCATTGGCACGGTACATTTCGCTGCGGCTGGCATCTGCTGCGGAAAACGTGGTGGTTTCAAAGTAGCCCGCGTGATCCAGCACCCGAATGCAGTCCGCAGGATCCTGAAATTCCGGCACGGCAATGCCGGCGATCTGGGCGGAAACGATTTCCCGTTCTGCGGGGTTGTCGTCCACAAAGACGAAGCTTTCCGGCAGCAGGGAGAGTTCCGCCGCAGTCTGTACCAGATTCCGGTCTTTCGGCTCCCAGTTGGCTTTGATTGCCACGAAGTCGTCCTCGTGCAGGACAGAATCGGGGTGCGAAAGTCCCAGTCTGGCGTTTTCCGGTTCGTTTTTGGAGCAGATCGTGAGGAGTACGCCCAGCTGTTTCTGTGCCTTGCAGTATTCCTGTACCTCGGTGTATGCCTCCGCTTCGGCGGTTTCCTGCCCGATAGAGATGCCCTCTTGTCCGTCGTCGCCGATGACACCGCCCCAGAGGGTGTTGTCCAGGTCCAGAGCCAGCACCTTTTTGTTCTTGCCGTAAATGGAGCGAATGATTCGTGTCAGGCTGTAGGCAAATTCCGGAATCGCGTCCAGCGTCATGGCGTATTTGTAGAGGTACCAGTAGGAATTGTCGTGCCATGCGTCCAGCCCGTAGCTTGCCGCCAGATAGTGTATATCGTGAATGTAGAAGTCGTTGTGTGCGGCGGCATACTGCCCGAATTTCCGGTTCAGTTCCGAGATGAACCACACCATTCCGTGGCAGTCCCACCCGTCGCGGTTGCCCATGAGCCGCGTTGCCGGCAGTTCAAAGTTGTTCTGTAAAATGGGGCAGTGGTATGTTGCCGCGAGGTGTTCCCACATCTGGGTGAAGTGGGTGTACTGCCGTTCCAGTGCGTCCTGTACTTCCTGTTCTGAAGCGGACAGGGGCAGCGGGGCTTCGGTGATGTTGCGGCTTGTGGTGTGGATAAAAATCAGATCCGGCTGAAATGCTGCCAGTTCCGGAGCATCGAACATGGCATCCTGCCAGTACTGTGCGTATTCCGACTGGTAGAACACCGGCTGAATGCCGCAGTTCAGCAGGAACAGTTCCAGCATGGAAACAATGTCGTTGGTGGTGGAACCGCCCAGCACGGCAATGCGTTTTTCCATGCGGGCAGAGCCGTCTGCCAGAAGGGCTTTTTTCAGTTTGCGTCGTTTTTGCAGCAGAAAGCTGCTGTCAAAGGGATATTCCAGTTCTTTCATTTGTGAAACCTCTTATTGTGTCCGAATTGTTTCCAGACATTCGCTGTTGCCGCCGGTGGCACTGAACGTGTTCATGGCGAACAGCACATCTGTTGCACCGACCTGCTGCATAAAGGAAACGGCGTTCAGGTCGAAGTAACGCATATCGATCACGTAGATGTCCGAGAAGGACTGCGTGAGATAAGGGACAAGGGCGTTGCCGTAGCTGTCCTTGACGATCACCAGTGTCCGCTTGTTGGTGACATCGGTTTTCACGTGGGTGATCTTTTCGTCGCCGCCCATGAACACCAGATACCAGCTGACCGGCTCCACGTTGTCCAGCGAGATCAGCAGCTTGCCGTCCCGTTCGTTGGTGAAGTTGGTGTCATAATACTGGGTGGTGTACTGGTTGTGGGGCGTATAATAGGTGAAGTCCTCCGGATTCTCCTGTAGGACGGCACTCTTGGTGAACGTGTACATGCTGCCCAGATAGCCGGACAGGGTGGTCTTGGTGTAGCCGGACAGGGGAGCGAAGCTGACGTTTGCCGTCTTGGCAAAGGCTTCTGCGGCGTAGTATGCCCCCAGCGGCAGCCAGTGGTGGTCGGTGCGGGCATAGATGTCCTCGTCCGTGTGTGCCGCCAGTGCTGCATAGGCATCGACTGCCTTGACATCTTTCAGGTTTTCGTCAATGTGGTCGATGTTGTCGGGTTCGCTGCCGGTATAGCCCGCGTAGGAATCCGGCAGGTAGAACGATACTGCCGTAGGAGCCACCAGCGAATAGACATTGACCTTGCTGCCCAGCTGTTTCTTGTATTCGTTCAGCGTTGCCGCATACTTTTCCCCGCGGGAGAAGCTGCCGCCGTAAATGCTGATTGCCCGCTTGTCCACCAGCACAATGCCATCGCCGATCTCCACAGGATCCGGCTCCGGCTCGGTGACAACGGTAGTTGCCGTGGTGGTTTCTGTGGAACGGTTTCCGCTGGCAACCGGTGCAGTCGTCGTTGTCCTGCTGTCCGCATCGGCGGTTTCCTCTTTTTTGACGGGGGCAATGTTGCCGTAGAACTGTACCTTGTCCTCGCCCTGTAAGCCCTGATAGCTTTCCAGTTTGCTGATCATGTGCTTGAAGCTGCTGCGTCCGGGGACGGTGTCCTCGTAATAGTGCATCAGGTCTTTCACATAGTCGCCGCTGCCCAGTGCTTCGAGGGAGAAGCCGGGCGGCGTGGCAAGCTTCCGGTTTTCCTCGGCGGATTCCGTGGGGCGTGTGCCCACCAGCAGGAAGATCGAGCCGCCGAAGATGATCGTTCCTATGGCGAAGATCCGCACAACGGCACCGATGCGGTTGGTGATCAGGAGCTGCCGTTTCAGCTTGTAGCGGGCTTTTCGCTCTTTGGCTGCGGCTTTGTTCTCCTCGGTGGTAGCAGCCGGTTTTTCGGGTGTTTCCCCGATGTCGAACTGTGGCAATTCCTCTGCCGGTTCTTCCGGTGATTCCGGTTCCGGAGCAGGGGATCCGGTTTCCGGTTCCGGCTGTTCCTGCGGCACCTCAGTCGGTTCCGGAACAGGCGAAGAAGCCGGTGTATCGGTATTGTCATTCATGGCACGCAGACGGTTTGCGTCCTGCTGTACCTGCTGAAATTTTTCTGCCAGTGCCGCATCCAGATCGAAGTCACTTTGCGGCTTGTTGTTTTCGTCCATGGTGTTCTCCCTCCTTGGATCAGAACTTGGTGTACAGGAACGGGGTGTTGGTGGCATCTACCATGAGAATACTGCTGATGACCAGCAGGCCGGCGGCAAGCACTGTGCCGGTGACGGACAGGGCAACATTGGCAGCCGGATTTTTTGCCATGATCTTTTTCGGCAGTTCCAGCAGTGGGAAGCAGCACAGCAGGGCAGCGATCAGCAGGAACAAGTTGTTCTGCACAGAAGTGACCAGCATGGTGTCCAGCCAGCCGGTGCCGTTCTGTCCTGCCATTGCCAGCAGCATATCCCCCAGCTGGTCGATACCGCCGGTGCAGTAGAAGATGCCGAACCCGACAATGATGACGATCTTGTTGCACAGATGCCGGAGCACTGCCGGAATCTTTTTCATGCCCTTTTTGCCGATGCCCATTTCCAGCATGAGGAACAGTCCGTAGTAAATGCCCCAGATGATATAGTTCCAGCTGGCACCGTGCCACAGACCGGTGCAGAACCAGACCAGCAGCAGCCCGCCGATTTTCCGGCGTTTGCCGAACAGCGGTACGTACAGCAGGTAGTCGCGGAAGAATGTTCCCAGCGAAATGTGCCAACGCTGCCAGAACTCAGTGATGTCCTTGCAGAGGAATGGGTGGCGGAAGTTTTCGTCCAGATGAAAGCCGAAGATGCGGGCGATGCCAATTGCCATATCGGAATAGCCGGAGAAATCGAAGTACATTTGCAGGGCGTAAAGAATTACACCGTACCAGACACCCAGTGTGGTCTGGGTGGTGAAGTCGTTTCCCAGGAACTGGTCTACGATGCCGGAGAGCCGGTCTGCCAGTATGACCTTTTTGCCCAGACCAACGGCAATGCGTCCGAAGCCAATGCTAAGGTCGTCGGCAGACACCCGCCGCTGGTGCAGGTCTGCCTGCATGGTTTCGTACCGTGCGATCGGTCCGGAAATGGTGATCGGGAAAAAGGAAACGTACAGCAGGAACGTGAAGAAATTTCGTTCCGCCTTGACTTTGCCCCACGCACAGTCGATGAGATAGGAAACCGTGCGGAACGTGAAAAAGCTGATGCCCAGCGGCAGCGGCAGGTCGGGGACGGGAATGGAAAGGGAGAACCAGTTGTTCAGGTTCTCAATGAAAAAGCCGGTGTACTTAAATCCCACCAATGTACCCAGATTCAGCACCAGTCCCAGAGCCAAGAATGCCTTTGCGGGAGCCTTGTCGCGGAATTTGTCGATGCCACGCCCCAGCACGAAGTTGACTAGTGCACTGGCGACGACCAGCCACAAAAAGGAAATGTCCCCGCAGGCGTAGAACAACAGGGAAAAGACGATCAGCACTGCGTTGCGGTAAGAGGTTTTCTTTGTCGCAAAATAGCAGAGAAAACAAATGGGAAAGAATAGGTAAATGAAAAACAATCGGGAAAAAACCATATGTGTATAACCTCTGTTTCTGTCAGAATATCGGATATGATCCGGCATCGAATCACGGTGTTGCCTTTACTTTGGAGAAACGCCGCATGGCGGGCATGCTTTTGTTCCGCGTTTCTCTCGTAACTCCTATTATACAACAATTTGCGACAGGATTGCAAGGGGAACAGCCCCAAGAATTCGCATTCGCGGAAAATCGTTTTTTTCCACAAAAAAAGACGGCACGAAGCCGTCCTTTTTAGTTACAATATTTTCATGGAAAATCAAGGCAATCTGCACAGACTTTGTGCGGTATTGCCTTTGTACCGTACTGCCTCAGAAAGCTTACTGGTTTTCCGCCGGAGCCTCTGCTGCCGGAGCCGTTTTTCCAGCCGGAGCCGGTGCAGGAGCCGTTGCGGTTACAGGGCTGTCAGAGAGGACACCTTTCAGACCGGCAGCCAGACCAGCCAGCCCCTGAATCTCGCTGGGGATAATGATCTTGGTTGCCTTGCCGTCTGCTGCCTTTTCGAATGCTTCCAGCGATTTCAGCTTCAGAACAGCTTCGCTGGGATTTGCTGCGTTCAGCTTGACCAAGCTGTCTGCCAGTGCCTTCTGCACCAGTTCAATTGCCTGTGCTTCACCGACAGCGATACGCATTTTCTGTTCCTTGATCGCTTCGCCTCGCAGGATCACGGCTTCCTTGTCCGCTTCTGCCTTCAGGATCGCAGTCTGCTTTTCTGCTTCTGCACGGAGGATCTTTGCGTCCTTTTCACCCTGTGCGACAGTGACCTGATATTCCCGTTCACCCTGTGCACGGAGAATCTTTTCACGCTTTTCACGCTCTGCCTTCATCTGCTTTTCCATGGCGTCACGGATTTCAGCAGGGGGCAGGATATTTTTCAGTTCCACGCGAATGACCTTGATGCCCCAGCGGTCTGTGGCAAGGTCCAGTGTTTCGGTGATGCGGGTGTTGATGAGGTCGCGGGAAGTCAGCGTTGCGTCCAGTTCCAGTTCGCCGATGATGTTACGCAGGGTCGTTGCAGTCAGATTTTCGATTGCTGCGATAGGGTGTTCCACACCGTAGGCAAACTGTACCGAGTTGGTGATCTGGAAGAATACGACCGTGTCAATCTGCATGGTAACGTTGTCCTTGGTGATCACGGCCTGCGGCTTGAAGTCTACGACCTGTTCCTTAATGGAAACCCGCTTTGCCACGCGGTCGATGAACGGTACCAGAAAGTGGATACCGGTGCCCCACGCCTTATAGAATGCACCCAGACGTTCTACTACGTAGACATTTGCCTGCGGTACAATGCGAATTCGTGTGACAAAAATCACAATGATGAAAATAACCAGAAGTAAAATAATCAGTCCCATGTGTGTTCTCCTTTAATTGTTTACAGTTTGTTCTTCTGTCTGCGGCAGCCGGCTGACCAGCAGCTTGGTGCCGCTGATCGCTTCGATGCGGACGCTGGTGTTTTCCGGAATGACTGTGCCGTCCTGAGAAACTGCGATCCAGTCTACCCCGTCCAGTCGGACGCGTCCGGTGTTGTGTATGGGGTCTACCGTCTGAATGACGACGGCGATCCTGCCGATCTCCTGATTGTTGGTGTCTTTGATGCCGAACGAGAAAATCCGGCGGACGATAGGACGGGTGAAGATCAGAAGTACCACAGAGATCACCACGAACAAGACGATCTGCACCACCGGCGAAGCCCCGAAACAGGCTGCGAGAAAGCCCGCCAGTGCACCGGCAGCAAACCAGATGCTCACCAGCTGCTGGGTGGCGAATTCCGTCAGAACCGTCAGCACAAACAAGCCGCCCCACAGCAGAAATGGCATAGATGCTTCCATTCCAAAACTCCTTTCTGTCAGTGACGACAAATGCAAAAAGTGCTTTCAGGAAACGTAAAACCGCATGCCGGATTGCGGTCTGACATGTAGTGTTTCCTTCACGTTCCATATCATCAGAACGTTAAGGACAGTATAGCATATTTTTGTGGTTTTGTAAAGCTTTTTTTGCAAAGTGCCGGTAAAGGCAATACCGCACAAAGATTGTGCGACAGATGCGTGCGGGAAGATACGAAACAGGCTCTGAAGGGAAATTTGCAAGCAGATGGCGTGCAAAGTCGCCAGACGCTCTTTGTGCGGTATTGCCAAAAATTTTGCAGCGAAAGAAACGCAGAGGGACGATGCCGGCACCGTCCCTCTGTTATAAGGGAAACACTGCAAGCAGATTGCGTGCGGTATTGCCCTAAGAATTTCATTTTTGGTTTATGGGCAGTCGCACTCTCACAGCGATTCCATATGGATCCCCAGTGTTTCGCAGAGCACCCGCACCACACCGTTTTTGGTGTTTGCCGGAGCAATGTGCTTTGCCTGCTGGCGGACACGCTCCGAGGCGTTTTCCATAGCGTAGCTGAATTCCGCATGCTGTAGCATGGAAATGTCGTTGTCATAGTCACCGAATGCCATGGTTTCCGCCGGTGTGATGCCCATACGCTCCTGCAATCCCTGCAAGGCGGCACCCTTGGTCACACCCTTGCACATAATATCCATCCAGCAGTCGCCGGAGATCAGCAGTTCATAGGCATCGCCCAGTGCTTCGTGCATCACAGGGTAGGCTTCCTTTGTCGGTCCGTTGGTGTCGCACAGGGCAACTTTCAGGATCGGTTCGTCAACAGCGTACAGGTCGTCATAGGGAACCACCTGCGGATTGCGGTAATACCGCTGAATTTCATGCTGCATGGCAGCGTTGTCGTTTTCCGGATAGTAAATGTGGTGGAATCCGCACAGCACCGGCACACCGGCAGACAGGCTGCAGCACGCGTCCAGAATCCGATGAATGACATCTTTTGGCAGACTGTGCAGCAGCGGTGCTTCATGGGGATACATGACGCATGCCCCGTTGTCACAGATGAAAATGATTTCTTCGGCAAGTTCTCCGAACAGGTTGGTCAGCATCATGTGCGACCTGCCGCTTGCCACGGCAAATGTAATATCGCGGCGATATAATTCCTCCAGCAGTGCAGGCAGCTGTGCCGGAAGCTGCTTCTCCTCGTCCAGCAGCGTTCCGTCCATATCTGTTGCAATGAGTTGTATCATACCCACTTCTCCCTTCTTCTATGGACAGGTGAAAATCACACTGTCCGTGGGCAACACCGCACAAAGCCCGCCTGACGGCTTTGCACGCAATCTGCTTGCAGATTTTCCGCCATATTGCCCAGAAATCCCTTGCCATACGGCAGTATGCCTGCGGAATTTCTATGCAATCTGTCGAAAAATCTGACTACGCATCTTACGTACAAGCTTTGTGCGGCGTTGCCCGTATGCTAGTATACCATAAATATGGGAAAAGTCAAGGAGTGGTATGTGAACTTTTCAGGGAAACAGAAAAAATGCTGCTCCGGAAACAGAGCAGCATCTGAAAGTTATGGCAATGCCGCACAATCTTTGTGCGGCATTGCCTTATGAGAAGTGTGTTACCGCATTTTTCTCCGGCAGGCGGTTTTGCCGCAGCTGCTGTCGAAAGACGGGTTGCAGCAGTAGAAATTCTTGGAATTCAGGTCGTCCTGCACCTGCCGCAGGGCTTCGCCGAAACGCTGGAAGTGCACGATTTCCCGCTGCCGCAGGAACTTGATCGGGTCGCGGACATCGGGGTCATCGCACAGCCGGAGAATATTGTCGTAGGTGCTCCGTGCCTTTTGCTCTGCCGCCATATCCTCGGTCAGGTCGGTGATCGGATCCCCCTTGGACTGGAAATAGGCAGCCGTGAATGGTACGCCGGCGGCACTTTGGGGGTACAGTCCGAGGGTGTGGTCTACGAAGTACGCGTCGAATCCGGCTTCCTTGATCTGTTCCGGTGTCAGCCCGTCAGTCAGCTGGTACAGGATCGCGGAAATCATCTCGACATGGGCTAGTTCTTCTGTGGCAATATCTGTCAAAACCCCTTTTACTTTGTCTGGTTTTGCCGTGTATCGCTGGTGCATATACCGTAGCGAAGCAGCCAACTCTCCGTCTGGGCCGCCAAATCGTAAAAGCTGACAATCAAAACGCATAAGAAATCACCCGTGATACTCCACTTCCACCCGCGTGTTTTTGCGGTCAAATACGATCCTGCTGACAAACGTGTGGAGCATGTCGTTTTTCAGCCCTGCCGGTGCATCGGATTCCAGAAGTGTAACGTTTGACAGGATACGCTGCCGCAGCTTTTCTGCCGCAGATTCCTGGGTTTCTTTCGGCGGAGCGGGCTTCGCTTCCAGTTCTTCAATTTCCTTTTGGATTCTGGCTTTGTTCTGCCTGTACTCCTCTATCGTGTCAATGCCGTTTTCATACGCCTCTTTGACACGGGCAAGTTTCTTTCTGGCACGCTCCAACGCTCTCTTGTTGTCCTGCATCTCCTGACTTTCCGCAGCGTTTTCCGGAATCAGTATGGTGCGGAAATTCTGTGCTTCCACATCGCTTTTGATCTTGTCAACGATCATCTTGTCAATATATTCCAGCTTGATATAGTGAGATACATTGCACTTCCCGTGAGCGTAGTTGTGGCACTGGATCCCGTTGCCACGGCCAAGCATACACAGTGCCCCGCCGCAGTCGCTGCATCGCAGCAGCCCTTTCCCCAGAAACGGGATACCCACTTCCGGCTGCTCGTGCTTCTTGTACTTACGTTTGTTCTCCGCGATCTTCTCTTGTACCGCGGCGAATTGCTCTTCGGATACAATCGCGGTATGGGCGTTGTTTTTGACAATGGTATTCCCTTTGATTTTTTCGGCGTGTTTCATGTCTTTTGTCCCTCCGGGAGTCCAGTGCTGGTGCCCTGCATAGGTGATATTCCGCAGCACATATTCCACTGTACGGTTCTCCCAAGGCTTTCCGTATGCGGTGCGTATGCCGCTGCTGTTCAGCTGGGTGGCGATAGTCCGCATTCCTGTGCCGTTTAAAAAAGCATTGAAGATCCACTGTACTGTCTTTGCATCGTCATTGGGCAGCAGTTCACCGTTTTTCGCCGTATACCCAAACGGAGCACGTCCAAGCGTACCGCCACGCCGTGCCTTTTCCGACATGCCGCGGACGACTTCTTCCGACAGATTGATACTGTAGTACTCGTCCATAGCTTCCAGCAGGGCTTCGATCAGGATAGACGTTTTATCTTCTCCGATCTGCTCGGAGATAGACACCACTTCCACGCCGCACTGCTTCCGGAGCATGGACTTGTAGACCACGCTGTCCTCTCGGTTTCGTGCGAAACGGGAGAACTTCCACACCAGTATCGCATCGAACGGGTGGCTTTTCTGCTTTGCCGTGCCGATCATCTGCTGGAACGCCGGCCGTTTGGTGCTTCTGCCGCTGATACCCTCGTCCACGAAGATGTACTCCTGCGGCACGATGTAGTCGTTGCGTTTGGCGTAGTCCAGAATGGCTTTCCGCTGGCTGTCGGGGGAGTATTCGATCTGGTCGTCGGTGGACACACGAATGTACGCAGCTGCGATTTTCATGGGTGCTCCTTTCTATAGTGATGCCCTGCCGTGGTGGGCGGCAGGGCGGGGCAAGCGATCTTATTTCAGTCCTACCTGAGTAGACAAGTCAATCAAGTTATGCCGCCGGTTGATATTCCACAATGGCGACTTCGGTCATGGCTGCCTTGCACTTCTCCAGAATCTGTTCGATTTTTTGCAGCGTTGTACCGGTGTAGACCACCTCGCCGCACTGGGAGCATTTCAGGCAGGGGACGTGTTTGATAATGACGATGCAGTTTTCCAGTTCTGCCACGTGGGTGGTGAAGTCAGGAACCATGTCACCTTTGCAGTAAAAACAATTCATGCCTTTTTCCTCCTTGTTTTGTAATCGCTTTCCCATTTGTCTGTTGACGGATAGTATGCGGTGATGATCCACAGATATTCGCCGTCTGTTCCGCAGACCACGTGCAGATATTTCCCGGAAACGGAAAAGCCCAGTATCAGACAGCTGGGGTGCGGATAATCGTCCGGATATTGTTCGATGATCTCGCCGCCGGAAATTGCTGCGATCACATCTTCATAGCGTATCTGGCGTTCTAAGAGCCGGACAGCACTGTGCTGTGTAAGAATGACATGGTCATTGTCCTCGGCAATTTTTCGGAGCGTTTCGATTTGTAGCAATGGGCGTTTCCTCCTGTTCTATTGTTTTAGTCCTGCCGGTCTTGGCAGGGCGTTGTTTCTATATCACATCAGCTCCGTCTTCCCGATGACACGCCCCCAGCATTGCAGGCTGTCGCTTTCGTGGATCGGTATGGGATCATACTCCGGATTGCGGGAGAGCAGTTCGCCTTCGCCCAGTTCCTTGACGTAGCCGTCACCGTTCAGCGTAAACACGCCCACTTCGCCCACTTCAATCGTCGGGGTAGACTGCACCAGCAGAATGTCACCGCTGAGATAGTCCGGCTCCATGCTGTCCCCGTCTACTTCCACGGCAAAGTCCGCCTGATGCACGGCGGCGGTTTCCACAACCTCTGCCTCCTGCCAGTTGTCGTCGTCGTCCAGGTTGTAACCCAGACCGGCAGAAACTTTGTGGCGGCTCAGGCGGCGGAGCAGATAGGCAGCACGCTTTGATGCGGCAGTCTGCCGTTTCTGGTCGGCAACAACGATCTTCCGCAGCACGTCCAAGAATGACTTTCGGGAAGCTTCGTCCAGACTTAGCCACTCTCGGAGCAGGTCCTTTTCCATTTCGTCTACCGTCATCAGATTGTCGATCGGATCGACCGGCTCTTTGGCATCTGGTCTGCCTAAAAGATAGTCGGTGGACACGCCATAGAAGTCGGCGAGTTTTTGAACAACACTGATTTTAGGCTCACGCTCTCCGAATTCATATGTAAGGTAGGCACGTTCGGAGATGCCTGTTTTTTCGCACAGTTCTCGCTTTGTCAAGCCACGTTCTTCTCTTAGTTTCTTTAAGTTATCTTGTAACAAGTAAATCACCTCCTTCCAAATATTATTATACGCATTTTTGCGTACATTGTCAATAGTGAATTGACGTGAAATCTTCTGAAAGTCCGCATTTGTGCAAATCAAACAGAAACAGCAACGCATCTTTGTGTATTTTTCAGTGCAAAAAACGCTTGACAGTATACGCAAATGAGCGTATAATATAATTACAGCAAACGCAAAGATGCGTAAACGCTGAAAATCTTGTATCTCCCCTTAGGGGAAAACGATACTGAGGGGGTGAATGACATGGGTGAAACAGCAGAGGTCATCTGCCAATTGATAAGTTGGTCGATGGTTCCTGTTACGGTTGTTATTTTTCAGTCCATATTGGACAGCGATAGTGTACGCATCAAAATAATTCTATGGGTTGCTCTAATTTTAGCTTTCGGCATAATGATTGGTAATCCGTTTGTAGTGACTTTGCTAGTTCCCTGAATGCAGAATCGTATTTGGCTTTTGAAAATGTTTTGGATTTCTGGTTTTCATCTTCATCTGAAATGAAGTAATCCAGAAAAGACAGATAAAAAGCTTTGTACAGGCGTTGTGATTCAGTGCTCATGTACATAACGTTTTCAGAAAACAAATCCAGAAATCGTGTTGCAGTATCGAAATTGAAATGAAGCGTGTCGTTTTCTGGGACTGCACCTCTCATGCACATTATATAAAATGGCGTGTAGAGTTTTTCTACTCGTTGCATACGAATCTGGTCTTTTTTCATCTTTCTGTTTGTTCTTCCGGTAATGCCTAGCACTACGAGGGTGGTTATAGAAGAAATCACTGGTGGTATCAGCATTTCTACAAGCCTTTGGAAATCAAAATCCATTGTATTCGCCCCTTTCTGATGCCTATTATACCACACCAGAAATCGGAATACAACCACAGTGAAAAAGAACTTGCTTTACAAGTTACAAAAAGTCACTCGTTATATACTGTAGACAAGGCAGCAAAAAAGCCCACCGCAAAGCGGCAGGCTTTTGGGGAAGCAGAGAGAAATCTGCTTAATACTTGATTTCGTACTGCATGGTCTGATAGGTCGCTACATTGTCGGCGGACACTGTATCTCCGGTGTACTGGACAACCTCAACCTTGTGAACGCCTTCTGTAAGGCTTTCACCGGACAAGTCCAGAGTAGCCTGAGAATCAGACAGCTGCTGCTTGTCTACGAAGCTGCCGTCGATGTAGATGTAAGCCGTCATGGTACCGTCGTAACCGTGGGCATTGATACCGATCTGTTTGATCTGTGTATCGCTGGACGCACTGACAACCGGAACGTTTCCATCTTCCGTAGTGCCGCCGGCGGTAGACAAGTACACGGTTCCATCTCCGGATACTGTAAAATCTCCTGCCGGAATCGTTTCCGCAACAGAAGCTTCTTCGGTGCTGGATTCCTCTGCCTGTGCAGAAGAATCAGAACTTTCATTTGCAGATGAGCCGCAGCCAGCAAAGCAGAGCACAGATGCGGCGGCGAGTGCAAGTGCTAAGAGTTTGAATTTCATGTAAACCCCTCCTAAAAAAATGATATTTTTATTATACCATATGCATTTATGAAATGCAAGCACTCGACAGGATTCGACAAAAATGTAATCAAATTGTAATGAAGCCACGCTTCCACGTCCTGAGCATGACGGAAAACCGCTTACCAACATCTTCAATCTTCAATCGCCATTGTGGCGAATACCTCCTTTCATTTCCATGCGGCGGACTGGTACACCCGCCGCAGACGGAGCGACGAGTACGATTCGGGTGCAACTCCTGAACGCTCCACAGGTTCATTGGGGGCTCTTGAAACTACCCTAAAATCTATTTATACGAGGTGATACCTATGACAGCAACCAAAGTAGCACAGCAGCTGATCCACGCGGCACTGGACGTAGTCGCACCGCTGGAACGGTTCAGCTATCTGTCCGGCGTTCTCGACGGCTATAAGCTTGCCAGAGAGGAAGTCGAGGGGCAGCAGTTTCGGGTGCAGAACAAGGACGATGTGCAGGAGCACAGCAGAGCGTGAACAGAAAGGAAGATGAAACATGAAAGACCTGATTCAGATCCACTACGACAACGCAGACCGCCCGACGGTATCGGGACGGGAACTGTATGAGGCACTGGAAGTCAAGACTGCTTACAAGGACTGGTTTCCGAGAATGTGCGAGTACGGCTTTTCAGAGGGAAAGGACTATTGCTCATTTTTGAGCGATAGGTCTGACGGCAAGGCAGGCAAGCCCAGAACCGACCACCAGCTGACAATCCCCATGGCAAAGGAACTCTGTATGCTCCAGCGGACGGACAAGGGCAAGCAGATGCGGCAGTACTTCATTGCCGTGGAAGAACAGTGGAACAGCCCTGATGCAATCATGGCAAGAGCCTTACAGCTGTCGAACGCCAAACTGAAAGAGATGCAGATCACAGTTTCCACACTGACGGTGGAAAACCAGATCATGAAGCCGAAAGCGGAATACTTCGACGAACTGGTTGACCGGAATCTGCTGACCGGCATTCGGGAAACCGCCGGAGAACTGGGCGTAAAACAGAATCAGTTCGTGGCGTTCCTGCTGGAAAAGAAGTACATGTACCGCGACAAAAAGGGCAGGCTGACCGCCTACGCAAAGCCCCTCTCGGACGGCTTGTTCGAGCGGAAAGAGTGCATGAACGAGAAAACCCAGTGGAAAGGCACACAGGACCTTGTCACGCCCAAGGGCAGGGAAACGTTCCGGCTGTTGCTGGTCGGGGCGTGACAACAGACAAGCCGGCACTCGCATAAACTGTACAGAAAGGAGCGTGCAGCATGAGTACAAGCAAACTGATTCGAGAAGAAACCGGCGAGATCGTTCCGTGGGACAGCCTGACCAAACAGGAAAAGCAGGACCTTTGGGACAATGTGTGGTCTAAGCGTATCGCAAGGGTCATTGCAGAGTACATTTACAATCACCCGGAGGAGCGGAAACGTGTCATTGATGCCATGGACTGGGCACGGGAGCACCCGTGGAAATCCGGCGAAGATGATGCAGAAACCGAAACCGAATAGTTACCCGCCGCGAAAGCGGCAGAAAGGACAAGCCCATGCAACAGAAAGAGCCGGCGTGCTGCCGGAATTGCCGGTACTTCTGCCGGTGCTTGGAACGCAGCCGGAATATGGTTTGCACCAGCTGGCAGAAGTATACATATCAAAAACCTGAAAGGAAGTATCATCATGGAAACCCAGAAGAAACACATTGAGATCCACATCGACATCGACAAGGCCGCAGATCAACTGAGTGTGAAGATCGTCGCAGAAAAGCCGACTGTTGGCGAAATGCTCGCGTGCCTTCTCGTTACTGTAAAATGTGTTGCAACGACTGTCGCTGAAAATAGAAACGAGGACACGCAGAAGACACTACACAGCTTTGCCACAATGGTTTTGAAGCTGGCAGACGAAATGCAGGACGAGGAGAAAAGCTGATGACACTTACGATGAACGCTGAGGAGTACAACGGCGTGATAAAGTATCTGCTGTCCTTGCCGATGAGTAAGGCAGACAAGCCGATGCTGGCATATCTGTACGCTGGCGGCGGTATCCCAGAAGTCCTCGGCGAAACCAGCAAGGAGCTGCGTGCCAGAGTGGCGATGAATGCTGTCAAGGCACACTGTGATGAAAATACGCAGAAAGGAGGTGAGAAACGTGAAAGTACTGGTAGCGTGTGAGGAATCGCAGAGAGTGTGCACAGCGTTTAGAGAAATTGGACACGAGGCATACAGCTGCGACGTGCAGGAGTGTTCCGGCGGACACCCGGAGTGGCATATACAAGGCGATGTACTGCCGTACATTGACGGCAACTGTATCGTCACAACAATGGACGGTTCAGCACATCGGATTGACGGCACATGGGATCTACTGATTGCACATCCGCCATGCACATATCTCAGCAACGCCGGAGCACGTCACCTTTGGAAAGGTCACGTGCTTAACCAAGAGCGATACGCAAAGGGACTTGATGCAAAAAATTTTTTTCTGAAATTTTTGAATGCCAACTGCCCCAAAATTTGCGTTGAAAACCCAGTCCCAAGCCGCGTGTATGAGTTGCCTAAGTACACACAGATAATACAGCCCTATGAGTACGGGCACCCATATAGCAAGCGGACGTGTTTGTGGCTTAAAAATCTGCCGCCGTTACAGCCGACGGACATCATGGAGCCTGTGGGAACATGGTGCCCGTCTGGTAGCTACAGCCATAAGCACAGCATTCAGCATAAAGGGCTTTTTACAAAAGACAGAGCCAAAAACAGGAGCAAGACGTTTTTAGGCATCGCCCAAGCCATGGCACAGCAATGGGGCAGCACAAAGAAAACCCCCGCACCGGCGGCAACCGGTAACGGGGGCATGGAAAATAATTAACCATACTTATCATACCACGAACGGAGGAATTTGTCAAATGGAAACGGAACTGAAAGACAGCGAGATCGTTGCTGAACTGATCGAGAGCGTCCGGCACGACATGGAGATGCCGGAAGAAATCTGGAACCGGGGAATGGGACTGCTGCAGAAGTACCAGCAGTTTGAACGGAACGAGGAAGCTGCACAAGTCTACATCGAGGAGGCGTGCCGCCGTGGATAACCAGAACGAGAAAGACCGCTGCGTCAACTGCGGCATCAGGAGCGTGCCCTTGCACTTAGGACTGGACGGCAGACTGCACTGTGCGGATCACATCGGCCTGCTGCTGCCGCCGGACAAGCCGGAACAGCCGGCAGAGGAGGAACATCATGGATAAACTGAGAATGCAGAAGAAAGAGCCTGCCGGCAGGAAGAACGGCGAACGGCGGCTGTTCACCAGCGTGAATCTGCGTCTGGAACACGCCGCACTGGTGGAAGAAGTCGCACTGGAAACCGGACGCACCAAGACACAGGTGCTGGGAGATATGGTCCAGTTCGCCTATGACCACATCGAACTGTACGAGGAGGGAGAAGCATGAGCGTGAAGATCAACAGTCTGGAAATCGAAAATGTCAAGCGGATCAAGGCGGTAAAGCTGGAACCGTCCGCCAGCGGTCTGACCATCATCGGCGGAAACAACAATCAGGGGAAAACCTCTGTGCTGGATGCCATTGCATGGGCACTGGGCGGCGACAAGTACAAGCCCACCGCTGCGGCAAGGGACGGGGCATACACCGATCCCATTCTCCATGTGGAGCTGTCCAACGGTCTGATCGTGGAGCGAAAGGGCAAAAACAGCAGCCTGAAAGTCATCGATCCCAACGGCAACAAGGCAGGGCAGCAGCTGCTGAACTCATTCTTGTCCGCACTGGCACTGGATCTGCCTAAGTTCATGAACGCATCGGACAAGGAAAAAGCGGCGATCCTGCTGCAGATCATCGGCGTGGGGGAGCAGCTGGCACAGATCGAATCCGAGGAAAGCCGGCTGTACAACCAGCGTACTGCCATCGGCAGAATCGCCGACCAGAAGCAGAAGTACGCCTCAGAGCTGCAGTGCTGGGAGAACGTGCCGAACACGCCGGTTTCCGCATCGGAGCTGATCGCACGGCAGCAGGAGATTCTGGCACGCAACGGCGAGAACCAGCGGAAACGGGAAAACGCTGCCCGGTACGCACAGGAACTCACCGCCGCACAGGCTGCCTATGACGCTGCCAAACAACGTCTGGAACTGGCAGAGCAGAACGCTGTGACTGCCCAGATGTCCGCACGGGATCTGCAGGACGAATCCACCGCCGAACTGGAAAAGAGCATTGCGGAGATCGATGCTATCAACATGAAGATTCGGGACAATCTGAACAAGGAACACGCCGAGGAAGAAGCAAAGACCTACCGGCAGGACTACGAGGCATTGACGGAGCAGATCAACGCACTGCGGCAGGAGAAACAGGACTTGCTGCACGCCGCCGACCTGCCGCTGGAAGGGCTGACGGTGGAAAACGGTGCATTGCAATACCACGGTAAGCAGTGGGACAGCATGAGCGGCTCGGAGCAGCTGCGAGTGGCGGCTGCCATTGTGCGAAAGCTGAATCCGGACTGCGGCTTTGTGCTGCTGGACAAGCTGGAACAGATGGACAGCGTCACCCTGCAGGAGTTCGGGCAGTGGCTGGAACAGGAGGGCTTGCAGGCAATTGCCACCCGTGTGTCTACCGGAGACGAGTGCAGTGTTATCATTGAGGACGGCTATTCTGTGGACACCCGTCCGGCACAGCTGGTGCAGCCAAAGCCGCTGACACCGCCGATCATTCAAAAAGCATGGACGAAAGGAGCGTTCTAAATGGAATTTCAGGAGACAAACGGCATTCAGACCGGTGCCGGCGTGAAAATGGTCATCTACGGACAGGAGGGCGTGGGAAAGACCTCTCTGGCGGCACAGCTGCCGGGAGCGGTGTTTCTGGACTGCGAGGGCAGCACCTCGAAGATGAACGTCCGGCGGCTGCCCAAGCCCACCAGCTGGGAGATGCTCCAGCAGGAAGTGGACTTCGTGCTGGAATCCCACGCACAGCGGCAGTATCAGACCTTGTGCATCGACACCTTCGACTGGGCAGAACGCCTCGCCATTGCCCAGCTGTGCAGCAAGCATCAGGTCAACGGCATCGAGGGCTTCGGCTACGGCAAGGGCTGGGAGTACGAGGCGGAGGAGATCGGACGGTTTCTGGACAGCACAGAACGCCTTGTGCAGGCTGGGGTCAATGTGGCACTGCTCTGCCACGCCGTCACCCGGAAAGCGTCCCTGCCGGAGATCGACGCAGAGTTCGACCACTGGGAACTGAAACTGGGGAACAAGACCACCAACAAGATCGCACCGCTGCTGAAAGAGTGGTCGGACATCACCCTGTTTCTGGCGTTCCAGACACACGTCATCGCCACCGACGACAAGGGCAAAAAGCACAAGGCGACTGCCTGCAACCGTGTGATGTACACCACGAAAACGGCGTGGTGGGATGCGAAAAACCGGTTCGGGCTGCCGGAAATGCTGCCGCTGGAATATGCGTCCATTGCGTCCATTTTCACGGCTCCTGCACCGACAACTGCACCCAAGCCGAAGACACAGCAGGTCATAGAAAAGGCACAGGCTGCCGGACTGCCCACGGAAAAGGATCTGGCGGAATCGGAGCTGCTCATTACCGCAAACGGACAGCTGCCGGAGCCGCAGCAGACCGCCGAAGATGTCCAGACACAGCACATTCTGGACGGCATCGCACCTCAGCTGGCACAGCTTATGGCAGTCGCACAGGTGCAGCCGTCGGAATTACAAGCAGTAGTCGGTAGCAAGGGCTATTTTCCGGCAGATATGCCCGTACAGAACTATCCGCAGGACTTCGTGGAAGGCTGGTGCATTCCGTGGTGGCAGAACATCATGGGCATGATCCAGCAGAACCGGAGATAACCACAAAAAACGAAACCCCAGAAAGGAAGGTCAAACATGAACGAATACAACACAGCCGCAAATCCCCAGGGACACGAACTGGGCTGGGGCGATGAGATCCAGCAGGAGAGCAGCTTTATTCTGCTGCCGGAGGGCGACTACCGCTTTACCGTGGAGAAGTTCGACCGTGCCAGACACCCCGGCTCGAAAAACATTCCGCCCTGCAACAAGGCGATCGTCCACTTCCGGGTGTTCAGCCCAGACGGCAGCAGCATCCTCCTGCAGGAGAACCTGTTTCTGCACACAAAAATGGAATGGAAGCTGTCCGAGTTTTTCGCCAGCATCGGCATGAAGCAGAAAGGGCAGGCGGCACAGATGAACTGGTCACAGGTGTGCGGCAAGTCCGGCGTGTGCCATGTGAAAATCCGCACCTATGAAAAGCGGGACGGCGGCGGAACCGGACAGGCAAACCAGATCGACAAGCTGTACCCGTCCTACGATCAGCCCCAGACCACTCAGAATGCCTCACAGCAGCCCTACGCTGCACCTCAGTCCTCGTATCCGCAGAACAATGCACAGTCGTGGCAGCAGCCCCAGAACGCCCCACAGGGCGGCTGGAACAGGGGACAGTTTTAAGGAGTGATGCAAAATGCAAATGCGACCCTATCAGCAGGCGGCGAGAGAAGCCGTCCACCGGGAGTGGGACGAGGGCAGAAACCGGACGCTGCTGGTGCTGCCCACCGGGTGCGGCAAGACCATTGTCTTTGCCAAGATCACCGAGGATGAAGTCCGCAGCGGCAGCCGGGTGCTGATCCTGGCACACCGGGGCGAACTGCTCCAGCAGGCGGCGGACAAGCTGGAACGCACCAGCGGTCTGAAATGTGCCGTGGAAAAGGCGGAGCAGACCTGTCTGGGGGAGTGGTACCGTGTTACTGTGGGCAGCGTCCAGACACTCATGCGGCAGAAACGCCTTGCCCAGTTTCCGCCGGACTATTTCCAGACCATTATCATCGACGAGGCACACCACGCCATTTCCGGCAGCTATCAGGTGATACTGGATCACTTTTCCGATGCCCATGTGCTGGGCGTGACGGCAACGCCCGACCGGGGCGACAAGCAGAATCTGGGCAAGGTGTTCGACAGTCTGGCGTATGAATACACCCTGCCCCAGGCCATTCACGAGGGATACCTAACGCCGATCCGGGCATTGACTGTGCCGGTGCAGATCGATTTCACCCATGTGGGGACGGCTGCCGGAGATTACAAGCCCGGAGATATTGCCACGGCGTTAGACCCCTATCTCGACCAGATCGCTGCCGAAATGGCAAAGCACTGTGCCGACCGGAAGACGGTGGTGTTTCTACCGCTGGTCAAAACCTCCCAGAAGTTCCGGGACATTCTCTGTCAGCACGGATTCCGGGCGGCAGAGGTCAACGGCGAATCCGACGACCGGGAACGGGTTTTACAGGACTTTTCCGACGGCAAATACAACGTGCTGTGCAACAGTATGCTGCTCACCGAGGGCTGGGACTGTCCGGAGGTAGACTGCGTGGTGGTGCTGCGTTCGACGAAAGTCCGTGCCCTGTACTGCCAGATGGTGGGACGCGGTACACGTCTGGCAGAGGGGAAAGACCACCTTCTGCTGCTGGATTTCCTGTGGAACACGGAAAAGCACGAACTGTGCCGTCCGGCGTGCCTCATCTGCGAGGACGAAGAAGTGCAGCAGAAAATGACACAGCAGCTGGAGCAACAGCCCGGCGTGCCGGTGGACATCGAGGAAGCCGAAAACAAAGCATCTGAGGACGTGGTGGCAGACCGGGAATCCAAGCTGGCGGAGCAGCTGGAATCCATGAAAAAGCGGAAGTCCAAGCTGGTAGACCCTCTGCAGTACGAGATGTCGATCCAGTCCCAGGATCTGACCGGCTATGTGCCGGCGTTCGGGTGGGAATCCAGTCCGCCGACGGACAAGCAGAAGAAAGACCTGGAGAAACGGGGCATCAACCCTGATGCGGTGGAGAGTGCCGGCAAGGCGGAACAGATCCTCCGCACGGTGGCACAGCGGCAGATCAGCGGACTGGCTACCCCGAAGCAGATACGCTGTCTGGAAAAGTACGGCTTTCTGCACGTTGGCGGCTGGTCGTTTGATGCGGCAAAGAATCTCATCAACCGCATTGCCGCAAACGGCTGGCGTGTGCCGCGGTCGATCACAGCGGCGGAGTATGTGCCGGAGGTGCATGGATAAATGGATTACAAAGACGACAACTTAGACGAACTGCTGGACTACATCGACCCGGCAGCCCTGACCTATCAGGAGTGGTGCGGCGTGGGCATGGCGCTGAAAGATTCCGGCTATGACTGCTCCCTCTGGGACAGCTGGTCACAGCGTGACACTGCCCGGTATCACAGCGGCGAGTGCGAAAAGAAGTGGCGGTCTTTCGCCGGCTCAGAGCACCCGGTCACTGCCGGAACAATTGTACACATAGCACTGGAAAACGGCTATCGTCCCCAGAGTGCCCCGAAAGAATCCAGAGCCCTCAGCTGGGACGATTACATCGGGGAGGACTATGTGGTCACCAGCCGGAAAGAGGCACAGGATATTCCCATTCCGGAGCCGCAGGCGTGGAATCCGGCACAGGAACTCTCCCGCTACATCGAAACCTTGTTTGAAGCAGAAGATTTCGTGGGCTATGTGATGGAAACGTGGCAGAACAAGGACGGCAAGTATCTGCCCACATCGGGCTGCTGCGACCGCACCGCCGGACAGCTGCTGGAAGCACTGGGCAAGTGTGGCGGCGACATCGGGGCGGTAGTCGGGGACTATGCCGAAGAAGCCGGAGCGTGGATCCGGTTCAATCCCCTGGACGGCAAGGGCGGCAAAAACGAGAACGTCACGGAATACCGCTATGCACTGGTGGAATCGGACGTGCTGGACGTGGAACGGCAGAACGGCATTCTCCACGAAATGCAGCTGCCCATTGCGTGTCTGGTGTACTCCGGCGGCAAGAGCCTCCACGCCATTGTGCGTGTGGACGCTCCCAACTACGAAGAATACCGGAAACGGGTGGATTTCCTCTATGAAGTCTGCGACAAGAACGGCTTGAAGGTAGACCGCCAGAACCGGAACCCGTCCCGGCTCTCCCGTATGCCGGGTATCCTGCGGAACGGCAAAAAGCAGTTTCTGGTGGCGACCAACATCGGGCTGAGTTCGTGGGCGGAATGGAAAGACTACATCGACAGCGTCACCGATGATCTGCCGGAGTTTGAGAGCATGGCAGAAGCATGGGAGCATATGCCGGAGCTGTCGCCGCCGCTGATCGAGAATGTGCTGCGGCAGGGACACAAGATGCTCATTGCCGGACCGTCCAAAGCCGGAAAGTCCTATGCCCTCATTGAGATGTCCATTGCCATTGCCGAAGGACGGCAGTGGTTGGGCTGGCAGTGTGCCAAAGGGCGTGTGCTGTACGTCAATCTGGAACTGGACAGGGCGAGCTGCCTGCACCGGTTCCGGGACGTGTATCAGGCAATGGAGCTGCCGGCGGCGAATCTCCGGAGCATTGACATCTGGAATCTCCGCGGCGTGACAGAACCCATGGACAGGCTTGCCCCGAAGCTTATCCGGCGAGCCAAGAAAAAGCAGTACATCGCCGTCATCATCGACCCCATTTACAAGGTCATCACCGGCGACGAGAACAGTGCCGACCAGATGGCACATTTCTGCAACCAGTTCGACAAGGTGTGCACCCAGCTGGGCTGTGCGGTGATCTACTGCCACCACCACAGCAAGGGGGCACAGGGCGGCAAGCGGAGCATGGATCGTGCTTCCGGCAGCGGCGTGTTTGCCCGTGATCCGGACGCACTCATTGACATGACGGAGCTGGAGCTGACGGACGAGATCCTCAAACAGGAGACCAACACTGCTATCTGTGAAGCCTGCATCGAGAAGCTGCGGCAGCACGCTCCCGCAGTGCTGGCAGATGCCTCGCCGGACGAGCTGCTCAGCCATGTGGAATCCCTGAAGCTGTGCCGGGACAATCTGCCGCCGGCGGTGTACGATGGCTTTCTCGGTGAGATTGAGACGGTCAAGCGGACAGTGCGGCAGCGGACGGCATGGCGGCTGGACGGCACGCTCCGGGAGTTTCCGAAGTTCGAGCCGAAGAACCTGTGGTTTCGGTATCCGGTGCACGTGGAGGACACTGTGGGCGTGCTGAAAGACCTGCAGGCAGAGAGCGAGATGCCGCCGCATCAGCGTGGAGCAAAGCGTGGCGGCGAGGGCAAAAGACGTACAGAGAAAGCAAAGAATGCAGACAAGCGAGCTGAACTTCTGAATACGTTCGATGCCTGCAACATAGATGGACAAGTTACGGTCAAGGACATGGCAGAATATCTGGGCGTAGAGGAAAAAACAATCCGAAACCGCATCAAACGCTGTGATGATTTCACCGTAGAAAATTCCATTATCACCAAGAAAAAAGCAGAGTAAAACGCTTTAGCGATTTAGTGGGAAAAAGCGAGGGAAAAATCCCTTATATAATATATATTTTTCCTTTCCCTCAAAATCGGAGTCAATGGGGTGTACGTGAAAGAAGGGCTTGAGAGCCTGCCCTTCTTACACTACACACCACATTCCATTGACAAAAGGCAGTTACACAGAACCAGAAATGGAGGTACGAACATGACAAGATTTTTCATGCCGATGCTGCCGCCGACCAGTACGCACCAGCAGGTGGGGCATACCATCGACAAGCAGGGACGGCACCGGTTCTACCAGCGTGGAAACGGCGAGGCAGAGGCGAAGCTGACTGCCCATCTCATGAAGCACATTCCGGAGCAGCCGTACAGCGGTGCGATTCGTGTGGTGGTGAAGTGGTGCTATCCCAGAAAGGCAAAGCACCAAAGCGGCGAACCCTATATCAACAAGCCGGACGTGGACAACCTGTGCAAGGCACTGTTTGACATCATGACCCGGCTGCACTACTGGAACGATGACAAGCAGATCTACAGTGCAGTGGTGGAGAAGTTCTGGGCAGATGTGCCGGGGGTATTTGTGGAGATCGAGGAGGCAGAGGAGCATGAGTGAGATTAAATTGAAAAACTGTCCGTTTTGTGGTGGCGAGGCGGAAATGGGATTCCGTGACGCTAGTGCTTTTGTGATGTGTACAAAATGCCTTGCAAGAAGCAGAACGGTTGTGGCGTGTGTTGACTATACTGCGAGAGAAGTTGCTGCTGATGAATGGAATCAGAGGACAGACCAACCGCCGAAAGCCCGCTGGACACGAGAAGATGTCACGAGTTATGACGGTGAAACGATCAAGAATGGGGCTGCGATCTGTGGTAGATGCAAAAAAGCGTTTTTTATGCCGACAGATACGTTTGATTACTGCCCGAACTGCGGAGCAAGAATGGACTTGATTGAAACAGATGATGACCTTTTACGGTTGATTCAGAAAAAAACGGAGGGAGAGAAATGAGTGAGGTTAAAAGCTGCCCGTTTCGCAAAAGCGGAACGTATATCAGCATCGATGATTACCGCAAGAAAAACGGTTGCTTAGGCTTTGATCTGGAATCAACTGAGTGCTGTGCGGACTGCATTGTGCCGGAGATCTGGGAGGCAGATGTAGCACCTGTGATACACGCAACAAATTTAAGTGCTGTGGCGTGGTGCGACAAGCTGATCTGTTCTCATTGCGGTATTGTTTTGCAAGACTGGGTAGAAGTTAGATACGATGAGGATATGGATGATACGACGCATTACGAGTATGTGTTCAATTATTGCCCGAATTGTGGGGCAAAGATCGAGGAGGCACAGCCATGAACACCAAGCACTGCGAAACCTGCGGCAAGCTGCTGATCGGCGTGAAAGGTGACCGGAGATTCTGCAACGCCTGTGCCATACGCCGGCGAAAAGCATATCAGAAACAGTATCGGGAGAACCGGAAGAAACGCTAACGCACGCCGAGCGTAAGCCTAACGCACGCGAGCGTAAAACGAGCATAAACCGAGCGAAAAGACAAAAGGAGTGGATTCACATGGAAAACAAGCAAATCAAGAAAGCCACGCTCTGCTGGAAGTGCAAAAACGCTGTCCCCATCAAAGATGCGGGGTGTAGCTGGTCGAGAGCATTCCAGCCGGTGGAGGGCTGGACGGCGGAGAGAAAGCACACGGCAAAGGGTAACGGTCCGGCAGACGACGTGTACGAAACGTACTGCGTGACGGCTTGCCCGGAGTATCGCAAAGACGACGGCGGCGACGTTCTGTGCCGGAGCAATGAGGGCTGTCTGCGGATCGCAGAACACGTCCTGCGGTTGCAGATGAACAAATATCGCAGTGTGTTGCAGCGGTACGCCAGATCACGAAGCGACAACGATCTGGCACAGCTGAAGGCGGTGGAACGGGAACTGTTTACGCCGTACTATGCGGCACTGACGCTGCACAGCATTGACCTGCGGCAGGTGTGCAATGAACTGCGGCAGAAGGCAGGACTGCCGGAATTGGAGGAGATGCAATGACCAAAGACGATCTACGCCGATACGGCAGCATCCGGCGGGAGCTCGCCGACATCACAAGGCGGCTGCACGAACTGGAAGAAAGCAAGGGTTGCCACGGCGTGACATACGGCGACAGTCCGCACCAGCGGGGAGAACCGCTGTCAGAGGCACAGCGGTATGTGGAGAAGAAGGAAACGCTGGAACGGCTCTACCGGAGAAAGCAGTGCATCCTGCTGGAGGAACAGGCAGCCGTGGAGAACGCCATCGACACCCTGCCGCCGGAGCTGCGTCGGCTGATGCGGCTGCGGTATCTGGACGGCATGACCTGCGAACAGGTCTGCGTGGAACTGCCCTGCTCCTGGGACACGTTCCACCGGTGGCACAGAAAGGCACTGGCGATGCTGGAATAATCGTATAGAATCATACATACGACCTGTGCTATAATAATATTATCCAATACTGACAAGAACCGCTGCAAGGGTGACCTTCGGCGGTTTTTTGTATGCCGGAAAGGAGCGTGACCGCATTGACCGAACGTCAGCGAAAATTTGCAGAATACTACGTGCAGTGCGGTAACGCTGAACAGGCTGCCGTTTCTGCGGGGTATTCGGAGCAGTACGCACGGGGGAATGCCTACAAACTAGTGGCAAACAGTGGCGTTGCCGCCTACATCAAGCAGCTGTCTGAGGCTGCTCAGACTGCACGCATCATGACGGCACGGGCCCGGCAGGAGCTGCTGTCCGACATCGCCAGGGACGAGGACAACGCCGCCGCAGACCGTATCCGAGCCGTGGACACGCTGAACAAGATGACGGGGGAGTACACCACAAAGGTGGAGGCATCGGTGCAGAAAAATCCGTTTGCAGAACTTACCACAGAAGAACTGCGGAAAGTGATCGGCAGTGGATAAGCGGCTGATCGTGCTCGGGGCAAAAGCGGAACTGGCAAGGCGTGACTTTTTTGCCTATTGCAGCCTGATGGCACCTGACTTTTATCAGCCTGACCGGCAGTATCTTGTGCGGCTGTGCAGGGAGTTTCAGGCGTTCGTGGAATCTGATGACGAGGTGATGATCGTGAATCTCCCACCCCGTCACGGCAAGTCCAGAACAGCCGGTCTGCTGGTGGAGTGGGTGCTCGGCCGTGATCCCTCTCAGAAAATCATGACAGGCTCTTACAACGAAACGCTTTCCACCATGTTTTCCAAGAATGTGCGAAACGCGATCTCCGAGCAAAAGGCGGACTTGTACATACCGGTATACGCCGATGTGTTCCCCGACACCCGCATCAAGCACGGCGACGGGGCAATGAACCTGTGGAGCCTGGAGGGCGGCTACAACAACTACCTTGCCACATCGCCCACCGGTACGGCGACCGGCTTCGGGGCATCGCTGATGATTATCGATGACCTCATCAAAAACGCCGAAGAAGCCAACAACGAACTGGTGAAAGAAAAGCACTGGGCTTGGTTTACGGATACGATGCAGTCCCGCCTGGAGGAAAACGGAAAGCTGCTCATCATCATGACACGCTGGGCGACAGACGACCTCGCGGGGCGGGCGTTGGAGCACTACCGAAAGTCCGGTGCAAAGATGCGGCACGTCTGTATGAAAGCGTTGCAGGACGACGGCACAATGCTCTGTGATGCCGTGCTGACCAAAAGGTCTTATCTGGCAAAGACGAGTGCCATGGGAAAAGAGATCGCCGCCGCCAACTATCAGCAGGAGCCCATGGACATCAGGGGCAGACTGTACACCAGGATTCTGACGTACACCGCACTGCCGGTGGACGAAAACGGGGAATCCCTGCTCCAGTATCTGCTGTGCTACACCGATACCGCAGACGAGGGCAGCGACTACCTGTGCAGCATCTGCTACGGCGTGTACAACGGCACGTACTACGTGCTGGACGTGCTCTATACCAGTGCACCCATGGAAACCACCGAGCCGCAGACTGCACAGATGCTGACAAAGCACAACATCGGCTGTGCGATCATCGAATCCAACAACGGCGGCAGAGGGTTCGCCAGAAACGTGGAACGGGAATGCCGGAAGCTGGGGAACCGGCACACGAAAATCACGTGGTTTCACCAGCATAAGAACAAGACTGCACGGATCCTGTCCAACAGCACCGGCGTGATGCAGAACGTGCTGTTTCCGGTGAACTGGGCAGACCGCTGGCGGGATTTTGCCGGTGCGGTGCTGTCCTATCAGCGTACCGGAAAGAATGCCCACGACGACGCACCGGACGCGTTGACCGGAGTGTATGAAAATCCCAAGCCGCTCGGCATGTGGCTTGTGTAGGAGGTGAAAGAATGCTTCACATCGGAGAAATACAAACGCTGCTGAACACAGCATACGGGGATCCGCAAAAGGCACAGGCACGCATCGGGCGGCAGTACTACCACGCCCGCCATGCAATACAGAACTACCGCCTGTTTTACTATGACGCTCACGGAGAGCTGCAAGAGGACAAAACCAGAAGCAACATCAAAATCTCACACCCGTTTTTCACGGAACTGGCAGATCAGGAAGTGCAGTATCTGCTCAGCAACCGTGACAGGATCGTGGTCACCGAAGATGACCGGCTGCAAAAGGAACTGGACAGCTACTTCAACGAGAACGACCGCTTTCGGGCGGAGCTGGCAGATGCCTGTACAGATGCGGTGGTCTGCGGCTGGGGCTGGCTGTACGCCTATATGAACGCAGACGGCAGGCTGGCGTTCCAGTGTGCCGATGCGTTGTCTGTGGTGGAAGCAGACGGCAGATACACTTCTGACGGCAGGGACTATGTGCTGTACCGGTATCCGCAGCGGACAGACATGTACGGGCACACAGTGTACAAGGTGCTTGTCATGGACGACACGCAGACGTGGACGTATACGCAGCCGGACAGCGGCACGATCACGCTGGACGAACCGGAAAACGGGCTTCCCAATCCACGGCCGCATGTGCTCTACAAAAAGGGCAATTCCGACGATACCTACTTCGAGGGGCTGGGCTTTCTGCCGTGGTTCCGCATCGACAACAACCGTGAACGCGTTTCGGGGCTTCAGCCGGTGAAGTCGCTGATCGACGACTATGACCTGATGTCCTGCGGGCTGTCCAACAACCTGCAGGACGCGGCGGAGTATCTGGTGGTCGTGTCCGGATACGGCGGCACGGACATGACAGAACTGATGCAAAACATCAAGACCAAGAAGGTGATCGGCACCGGCGAAAGCGGCGGGGTGGATATGAAAACGGTAGAAGTGCCCTATGAAGCCCGCAAGGTCAAGCTGGAACTGGACAAAGAGAACATCTATCAGTTCGGCATGGGCTTCAACGCCGCACAGGTCGGCGACGGCAATATCACCAACGTGGTCATCAAGTCCCGGTACGCCTTGCTGGACATCAAGTGCGGCAAGCTGGAAACACACCTGCGGCAGATGATGGGCGGCATCATCGACGTGGTACTGCAGCAGATCAACAAGGACAGGGGGACGGCGTTCACCCGTGCTGACGTGAAAATGGACTTCACAAGAACCTGTATCACGAACGAATCCGACAACGCGGCGATCGGCAGTGCGGAAGCTGCCGCCGTGCAGATCAAGGTCAGCACTCTGCTTGCCGCGGCGGCACAGCTGGGCGTGGAAGCCGTGCTGCAGCCGCTGTGCAAGGTGCTGGAACTGGACGAGGCAGAGGTGCGGAAGTCGCTGGAACAGACGGACGGTGCACAGCTGGACAGCCTGATGCAGCAGCTGGAAGAAGGTGCGGCAGATGACACCGGCACAGAAGCAGACCACGCAGTATGAGCTGCTTTCCGAGAAAAAAGTCATGGAGCAGCTGGAACGGTCGTATCAGAAAGCACTGGAAGATGTCAAGGACAGGCTCCGGCAGCTGGACGAACGGACTGACGTGGAAAACCGGCAGGCTGTTGCCTACCAGAAAGCGTTTCAGCAGGGCTTGCAGAAGCAGCTGGAACGCATTCTCGGAAAGCTGCACAGCAAGACGTACCGCACCGTGCAGGAGTACTTGCAGGACTGCTATCTCACAGGGCACACGGCGGTGCTGTACGAACTGCAAAGCGACGGGCTGCGGCTCTCGCTGCCGGTTCCGCAGGATAAGGTCTGTCAGGCTGCCGTCAACGACACGAAGCTTGTAAAGCCGCTGTATGACAGCATCGGCGAGGACTTTGCCGGACTGAAAAAGCATATTACCGACATCGTTTACGCCGGCTTTGCATCTGGTGCAAGCTACGGGGACATGGCGAACCAGATCACCGGCAAAATGATCGGCAACTATGCCACTCTGCGTGGCGGTGCACTGGGACGGGCGAAGCTGATCGTCCGCACCGAGGGAAACCGCATCGCCAACGCTGCCAGACTGGAAGCCGCCAGAACGGCGAAGCAGCAGGGGGCAGATCTGGTGAAGCAGTGGGACAGCACCATGGACAGAAAAACCAGACCCCATCATGTACAGCTGGACGGACAAGTTCGGGAGCTGGACGAGCCCTTTGAGGTGGACGGCAGAAAGGCACAGGCACCCGGTAAGTTTGGCATTGCGTCCGAGGACATCAACTGCCGCTGTCACGCCTACAGCCGCCCCAGGTGGGCAGTCAGAGCTGACAGCGATTACAAGTATGACAACCAGCACAGAGCCCTTGTGAAGGTTTCCAGTGAATCCTACGCGGAATACCGTGCCGGATATATCCGGGAGGAAACAGAAAAGCGTGATGTCACAATACCGCATCACGACGGTCACACCGCAGAAGTCACACCGCCCACGCCAAAGGACAACGGCGGTACGGGAAAGACGTATTCGCCGGAGAAAATCACTCCGGATTATATGTCACGTTTTACGCCAAAGTACTCTGACCAAACAACACTGACTTCCGGAAATGTGCATATGAGTGTCAAAAAAGTTGCAAATAGTCGGTATCAGATGTATGCAGATACCGATGCAGACCGTAAGAACAAAGCGGTGCGGCTTACAGAAAAAACGCTGTCGACTATTCAGACAGAGCTGCCGGAAGATTTCCGGATTCCCAAAGTCGCAGTAGTTGATTTTCAGAAGCACCGTTTGAATCCAAACGCAATTGCCGGATATGACAAAATCACCGACATCATGTACATGAATAGCATCTATGATTCTTCTGAGAAGATTTCGGAGTATGTGAATCGTCTGCCAGGTTGGTTTGCCGATACTACAGAGCACGCACCGATTCTGCACGAACTCGGACATAAATTTTACGAAGATTGCATCAAAAGGCTTGCAATTTCCGAAAATATCGGTTATAATGAAAGTAAGAAAAAGATTGATCGCCGGATTTTCAACTATATTGAAGATCAACATGACTCAGATTTTATCAAAAAGTCTCTAAGTATGTATGCTGATAAAGGGTGGGCATCTGGTGATTTTACTGAGATTATAGCGGAATGCTTTTCAGCAAGAGGCAAAAATGCCGTTGCTGATGCAATTTTAGCACTATTGGAGTGATGTTTTATGATGTTGCAGCCAACGAATGAAGAGTACGAATTGTATAAAAAGCTTGACAAAGTGACAGACGAAAAAGAAAAAGAAACGATTCGAAAAAGATTGAAAGAAATCGCAATTCAGCAAAAAGAGGCATTAAAGGATTGCCCGTTTGCGCATTAACTAAAAAGCTATCTCAAAATACCGCACATTTTGAGAAGTAAAACCAAATACCACAAAAAGCATCTCAAACGAGGTGCTTTTTTCATGCCTGAAAGGAGAAAATAATGGAAACATACAGACAGGCAGAACTGAGAGATACCGTAAGCTTGATGAACAGTACCGATTACAAAGAGCGATTCAAAGCGGAGTATATGCAAGTGTGCGTCCGGTACCAGAAGCTGAAAGCAATGCTGGACAAATGGGACGAAGGCAAACTGAACTTCCAGCCGACCTGTCCGAGAGGTATCTATAATTTCCAGATCAGAGCGATGGCGGATTATATCTCCAGTCTGGAAGCACGTGCAGCGATCGAAGACATCGAACTGTAATCACCGCCCCGACCATGGGCGAAAACTGGCGGAGGGACGGAAAACAAGAACGATTCAGCCAGCGGGTACGGCGTTCTTTTATCGAAAAATCAGCATCTGAGCGATCAGGTGCTATTTTTATACCCAATTTTCAGAAAGGAATGATACACATGGCAGACGAACCGAAGAAGAATCCGGCACAGCCGCCTGAACCCGACGCGTCGCCGCCGGAAAAGACTTACACAGCGGCAGAGTACAACGCGTTGCAGGTGCAGCTGCAACAGGCACAGGACGCATTGCGGCAAGCCCAGAAGCAGACCAAGGCAGACAACGCCGCCAAGCAGACACAGGAGAACGCCCGCGTCACCGAACTGGAAGCAGAGCTTGCCAAGGCGAAGCTGGACGCTGCGGTGCAGGTGGCACTGCTGAAAGCCGGAGCACTGGACACAGACTATCTGGCGTACAAGCTGCAAGGCATGGACGGCGTGGCTCTGGACGACAAGGGCAGACTGACAGGCTGGGACACCACGCTGGAAACGCTGAAATCCCAGTATCCGACGCAGTTCGCAGCGGCAGAGAAAAAGCAGATACTGGAACAGAAGCTGCCGGACAACAGCGGCGGCTCTGCGGTCACTGCTGATGCGTTTGCAAAGATGTCCTACGCCCAGCGGCTGGACTTGTACAAGACCGACAAAGACACATACGACACCCTGACCGGTAGAAAAGGAGAATAACTATGCCAGAAACAACAACCATTCAGGACCTTGTAAACCCGCAGGTCATGGCGGATATGATCTCCGCCAAAATCACCAGTAAGATCGTCGTCACTCCGTTCGCAAAGGTGGACACCACCCTGCAGGGCGTGCCAGGCGACACCATTACCGTGCCCCAGTACAGCTACATCGGCGATGCGGTAGACGTTGCCGAGGGCGTAAAGGCAGACACCGTAAAGCTCCAGACCAGCACCACCACCGTGAAGATCAAAAAGGCAATGAAGGCAGTGGAGCTGACCGATGAGTCTGTGCTGTCCGGCTACGGCAATCCGGTGGCAGAAACTAATAACCAGATCGGAAAGTCTATCGCGGCGAAGGTCGATGCCGATGCCATGGCTGCGTTGCAGGGGGCACAGCTGACCTATGACGGCAGTGCGGCGGCGATCAAGTACGCCGGCATTGTGGATGCCATTGACGTGCTGGACGAGGAAGTGAACACGGACAAGGTCATCTTTGTGCACCCGAAGCAGGTGACACAGCTGCGGAAGGACAGCGATTTCCTCAGTGCAGACAAGTACAAGGACGGCGTGATGCTGACCGGTGAAATTGGCATGGTGGCAAACTGCCGCGTAGTGCCGTCCAAGAAAGTGCCGCTGCACAGTGAGTGGTATTACTTTGACGAAAGCGGTACGGCGGCGACTGAGGGGAACATCGCGGAGATCCGGAAAACCCTGCCCGCTGCAAAGGTCGGCGACAAGGTCACAAAGTCCACTACGGCGTGCTACTTCTGCCCCATCGTCAAGCTGAATCAGGACGACGAAACCGAGGACGACACTGCCGCACTGACCATTTACCTGAAGCGTGACACCAACGTGGAAACAGAGCGTGACACGCTTGCAAGAAAGACAGATATTAGCGCAGATCGTTTCTACGCTGTGGCTCTGTCTGACACATCTAAGGTAGTACTTGCCAAATTTAAGAAGTAAGGAAGGGAGCAATGATGCACAATGTTAATGACAGTAGAGCATCTCCGAAAATTTGTGGACACCGAAACACCGGACGAACTGCTTGCGGAACACCTTGCCGCACTGGAATCTGCGATCCGGCAGGAAACGCACAACACCTTTACAGAACGCGGCTTCCGGCACGTGACGGCGATTCAGGGCGGTGTCATGCTGACACCGAGCCTGCGGATCCTGACAGGGGACACCGTGCAGATCGGCGAGCAGCTGTACACGGTGCTGCCGGACAGCATGCTGTCACCTGCTCCGGCGGACACCGATTCTGCGGTGCTGCACCGTGTAGCGTATCCGCCGGACGTGGTAATGGGGTGCGTGGACATTCTGCGGTACAAGCTTAGCAGGGCGGGGCAGAACGCCGCCGACAGGGCGGGAATTGCATCGGAAACCATCAGCCGGCATAGCGTGACCTTTTCCGGAGAGGACGCTTACAGCGGCGTTCTGGGCGTTCCGGAACGGCTTGTCAGATTTCTGGACAGATACCGGAAAGCGAGGTTTTGATCATGTACGGACTGATCGGCGGAAATACCGATGCACAGCTTGTGTGTTTGAAATCCGTTGTCAATGCGATCGGAGAATCCGAGCCGCAGGAAGCATCTGCGGTCACGCTGCACGGCTGGCTGGACATGACCGGCGGGGACAGCCGGTATACCACATATCACGCCAAAACCGAAGAAGCTACGCATGTGTTTGTGGCGGACTGGGTGCAGCTGCCGGAGGACTTCTCTCCGGAAAACTGCCGCCTGCTCTGCGGCGGAAAGCGGTATGACGTACTGCAAATCGATAACCCTATGGGCATGGGAGACGGCTCCCAGCTGGAGATCTATCTGCGGTATACGGGAGGTGCGGCACAGTGCTGGAAAGCGTAACTCTGGAATCGAACATCTTACAGGCAGAGGGATTGCTGGACGATGCGGTGCAGCAGTTTCTGACGGAAATGGGCGCACTGCTTGCGGCAGATGCGGCGGCGATGTCCCCGGTGGACGAAGGACAGCTGAAAGGATCGTGGGACTATGTGGTAGACATAGCGGAGCATTCCGTCACCGTCGGCAGCAGTCTGGAAAACGCCGTCTGGAATGAGTTCGGCACAGGCACTCATTCGGCAAACGGAGACGGCAGATCGTCGCCCTGGTACGTTCCCGTCGCCGGATACACCGGCAGCAGAAAGCCCACATACAAAGGTAAGGTCACGGTGGTGTACGGCAAGAATGGGGTGCAGTATTTTAAGACAGACGGTAAGGCGGCGCAGCATACCTTGCAGCACACCGCAGATCAGGATCTGCCGAAGGCGGAAAAATGCCTGGCGGCATTGCTGAAACGAGGGCTATCATGACACGAGAATTGCTGGCGGCGGTAAAAGCTCGCCTGGACACAGCTGAAATACCATATCAGTATGAGACCTATCAGACTGCCGGAAAGCTGCCGTCGGTCTACTGTGTCGGACATTGCAGCAGCAGCCCGGTCACAGAAGAAAGCGGTATGCTGTCCGGGACGTTCCTGCTCACGTTGGTTGGGACGAGCTGGGATGCACTGATAACTGCCCGGGAGAGAATTTGCAGGGCGTTCCCCAGAGTCACCGGATATAGCACATCCGGTGATGATTATGCAGTGGTGCTGTTCTTTAACAGCGCTGTTGCTGCTCCGTGCGACGATGCACGGCTGAAAAAAATACAGATCAATCTGAAATACATAGAATGGAGAGTGGAGTAATATGCAGGCAGGACAACACGGCATGACCCAAAATACATTAGAGCGGATCTGGCTGGGCGCGGGGACGATCCACAAAGGACTGACGCTGACGACCGGCACCTCCGGCGGCAATGCACAGTTCAATTTTAAAGAAACGTTGTTGTGTGCGACATCCGGCGGTAACAGCCTGGAGATCACCAGCACACTGTACGATGTGCCGATCGACGGCGTAGGCGTCAAGGTATACGGCGGTGTGGTAAAGACCGGAGAGACCGGCACAATGACCATCAATGCTCTGGACATGACGCCAGAGCTGCTGAACCATGCCTTATTTTCCAATCTGGTAGAATCGCAGGGCGCAAAAGACTACCTGGTCGGCACGACCGGACAAAAGATTGAAGAAAAGCACTGGATCGACAAGCTGGCGTATGTGGGCGAAACGTTGAAAGACCGTAAGCCTATTGTCATTGTTTTCGATAAAGCCATCTGCACCAGCGGCGCAAAGGTGGACGGCAAGAGTTTTGAAGCGAGTGTGCTGCCGCTGACATTTGAGGCATACCGGCCGTATTCTGACAGCGACCGCATGACAAGTCTGAACATCCGTATCTATTATCCGAAAACAAGTGCAGATGTCCAGAATGTAGCTGCCAGCGCGGCAGCGTCCAAGTGAAAGGAGCAGGCGTATGAAGCAGGTAAATATGCGGGAACTTACTGCAGAGGATATGGGGATGCTGTTCGACATAGCATCCGCCGTTGGTTCGGACGAGATCGCAGCCCTGACAGAAGATCCGGCGATCGCCGCCGCCATTTCCCGGCTCGGCAGCGGAAATTTCCGTGAAGTCGGTGCAGTAGCTGCGGCAAAGGCGACAGCTATTATCATCCGAAACTATCGGAAGTGTGAGCCACTGCTCCGGCAGCTGCTGGCATCGGTTACCGGGAAATCTGAGGCAGAGATCGCAAAGTCCGGCGCAGGCACATACGCTGCCATGCTGCGGCAGCTTGTCACCTCGCAGGGAATGAAGGATTTTTTCACGGAATTGCTGCCGTTTGCGGCAGCGGAGACAGCATCACCGGATTCTGCGAGTTGATCTGGCGGCGGTATGCTGACCCTATGGGACTGCTTGGCGCTGCTCTCCGGCAGCATCGGTTCGCAGAGACGGTCTGCAAGATATATGAGGAATCCTCCCGGCAGCAGTGCTGGGAGTTTTTCCTGCATCAGGTGCGCGACAAGTCTTTCCAGGAATTTATGGACGGGCTACAGACCGGTTCTGCAAAGGAACGGTCTCAGCACATCCGGAAAGAAGACGTGCCGGCGCTGATCCGGCAGAATATCGCCCGGTTTGAGAAGATGCAGTTCGGTGCGGCAGAAAAAATCTATTGACGGGAGGTGAGAGAAAACGGATATTTTCAAGCTATTCGGCAAGATCGCCGTAGACAGCAGTGAAGCGCGAAAACAGCTGAAAACCACGCAGGACGATGCCGAAAAGACCGAGACGCGGATGTCTAAGGCATTCGACAAGATCGGGCAGGCGTTTGGAAAGGCGTTTAAAGGACAAAAAGGTGACATCTCTGACACCAAGGAATCTCTGCAAATCCTGACAAAAAAGGTGGAACTACAGCGGACGACACTGGACAAGCTGAAAGACAAGTACAAGGACCTTCGCAAAGAAACCGGCAAGGAATCCGACGAGGCGAAAGCCTGTGCGGACAACATCGAAAAGCTGAGTTCTGAACTGAAGAACAACGAAAAAAAGCTGGAACGGGCACAGAAAGCCGCCGATCAGCTGAACACGGAACAGAAAAATCTGGACGATTCCGCCGGAAAAGCGAAAAAATCGGTCAAGGAACTGGGGGACAGCGCCAAAAACACAGAAGGCGGATTTTCCGTCATGAAGGGCGCCATTGCCAATGTATTGGCGAGCGGTTTTGAAAAGCTGATTGATCTTGCCGCAAAGGCAGGACAGGCACTTTGGGATTTCGGCAAGGATTCTGTAGAATCTGCGGCAGAGGTGTCCGCGGAAAATTCTGCCTTTGACCAGATCATGGGCAATTATGCCGGTGCTGCACAGAAAAAGATGCAGGGGGTGGCAGATGCCACCGGTGTGGTATCCACCCGGCTAACCGGGAGCATGACCTCTCTCACTGCAAAGTTCAAGGGTCTGGGATTTGGCATAGAAGACGCCACCGACCTTGCGACAGGCGGCTTGACTCTGGCATCCGACGCAGCAGCGTTCTGGGATGTGTCTCTGGACGAGTCCATGGGGCATCTGAACAGCTTCATCAACGGCTCCTATGAGGGCGGTGAAGCCATCGGACTGTTTGCCAATGACACACAAATGGCGGCATATGCTGTTGAAAAAGGCATCGTTTCCGAAACGAAAGCGTGGGCAAACCTAGATGAAGCAACAAAGCAAGCCACACGTTTAGATTATGCACAATGGATGCTCGACAATTCCGGTGCAACGGGACAGGCGGCAAGAGAAGCAGATCAGTATGCGAATACGCAAGCGAATCTTGCTGAAAAATGGCGGCAGTTCAAGGCGGAAGTCGGCGAGCCGATTCTTGATGAGTTTGTCACACCCGCCATGCAGAAACTTTCGGAATGGGTGGATATTGCACGGGAAAAGTTTCAGGACATCGCACCAAAAATCGGCGAGTTCAAAGACAAGCTGTGGGAATGGTGGGAAAAGGCACAGGAAGTTGCAGCCTTTGTGCAGGAATCTTTCCAGCCGGTCATCGATGCACTGAAAGATGCGTGGAACAACCTGAAAGATGCGGTTTCGCCGCTGACCGAACTGTTTTCCGGTTTTGTCGAAAGCGGCGGTGCGGCATCTACGGCAATGACGGTGTTCGCCGGAGCGTGTCAGTTTGTGGCGGGCGTGATCGGGATACTGTCCTCCCTGATAACGCCTGTAATTTCCACGATCAGCAGCACTATTGCAGAGCATCTGCCGGGCTGGATCGAGAAGATTCAAGCCATTGGCGAAAATTTAAGCTGGCTGCAACCAATCATTGCTTTGATCGGCACTGTCGTGGCGACAACAGTTTCCACCGTAGCAGGGTTGCTGAACGGGCTGTTCAACGCGATCGACGGCATTATACAGGCGATCTCCGGTGTATTCGAATTTTTGCAGGGCGTGTTCAATGTTTTTGTCGGCATATTTACAGGAGATACTGATCGTATCAAGCAGGGGTTCGGCGAAATGGGCACCGGTATTTCCAACACGTTTATGGGCTTGTGGAATACGGTTTCCGGCTATCTGACAGGCTTCCTCAACGGTGCGAAAGATACGTTCAAGGGCATCTTTGATTCTGCTTCCGAGAAGTTCAGCGGCGTAAAGGAAGTAGTTGACGGCGTTGTGCAGTGGCTGAAAGGCGTGTTCGACTTTGACTGGCATCTGCCGGACATCAAGCTGCCGCATTTCAGTATTGAGGGCAGTTTTTCTCTCGATCCGCCGTCCGCACCGCATTTGAGCGTGGAATGGTACGCGAAGGGCGCCGTGCTGCATCAGCCGACCATATTCGGCATCAATCCGAGTACCGGCAACGCCATGATCGGCGGCGAAGCAGGTGCAGAAGCAGTCGCTCCTATTGCCACGCTGCAAGGCTATGTACAGGAAGCTGTCCGTGCCGAAAATGCCGGCGTTATGGAACTGCTGTCTGAAATTCTGGCGGCGATACTGGACTACTTTCCGCAGCTGGTGGCTGTATCTGGTCACGACATCAAGATCAATGGCAGAACGCTTGCGAAGCTTATCGCCACTGATATGAACCGTGAACTTGGCAGCCTGCAAAGCAAAGCGAAGAGAGGGGTGACATAAGATGAAAGGCATCAAATTTGACGGGAACCACTCGTATGATGCGTACCAGCTTTTTCTGAATTCCTACAGCATCGGCGAAGCGGAGCCGAACACCAACTTGGTGGAGATCCCCGGCGTAGACGGGGCTGTGGACTTTACGGAGTACTTCGGCGGCGTGACGTACAAAAGCCGCATACTGAAGATGCAGTTCACCTTTATCGCGGATCGCTTCGGGCTGAACGCGGCATATGCAAAGCTGCAAAACGCCCTGAACGGCAAGCGAGTGAAAATCGTGCTGGACGATGACAAGGATTACTTCTACACGGGGCGTGTATCTGTCGGGGAACTCTCTCCTGACGGGCAGATCGGGGAAGTGACGCTGACGGCGACCTGCGATCCGTATAAGTACAAGAACAAGGCTAGAACAGTGACCTGCTCCGGTCACACGGTCGGAAAAGGCGTTGGTACAGCTGGTGGTACGGCTGCCACCCTGATCCACGCCTCCGTCACAAACGCCGGCGGCGTTCCTGCTGTGCCGACGTTCAACGGCGACAAGGATTTCTATGTCACAGCAACGGAGCGGCACACAGGCGGCAGCAGCGACACGTACCTGAACGAATCCGAATCGCTGCCAAGCGGGAAAGATACGGCGATCAGCGGCGTTGAGATTCCTGCTGGGGCAACGCAGGAGTTCGGGTTCTGCTGTGTCGGAGAGGGTGATCTGACAGTGACGATAAAGCTGCAGGAAAGGAGCCTGTAAGAGTGTATAAGGTCAAAGTAGATGAGAAGCTGCTGTGCTTCACCGGCAGTGTCAACGGCATGGAGTACGTCACAGATCCTGATGTGAAGCTTGTGGTCAACGGCGTGGACAGCTTTTCCTTTGCGATCTACCCGCAGCATCCGCTGTACAAAGAGATCGCATGCAAGGTGTCCCGCGTGAAGATCTGGCGGGACAGCAAACTACTTTTTTACGGAGAAGTCACGGGATACAGTCAGGACATGTATGGCATACGCACGTATGACTGCGAGGGAGCTCTGGCATGGCTGAACGACCTGCACTTTGCCTACTCGATCAGCGGGGCAACGCCCAAAGACGTACTGTACTGGTATATCAAAATGTACAACCAAAAGCTGCGGGACAAGTCGAAAAGCTTCGAGCTGGGTGATGTGACGGTACATAAGGCAATGACGCAGGACGGAACAGAAGGAACAATTGCCCGCTCCAGTGGTGTGTATCCGTCCTTCTGGGAAGAAATCCAAGACAAGCTGCTGAACTCGTTTGGCGGCATTCTGCGTGTCAGATATGTCGGCAGCGATACCTGTGCCGGATATATCGACTGGCTTGCAATTCCGTCAGGAACCTGCTCACAGGACGTGCGATATGCCAAAAATCTGCTGAACTGCGACTGGGCATATGATTGTACATCAATTGCAACTGCTGTTGTACCGCTGGGAAAGCGAAAGGACAGCAGCGGAGATAACGAAGTCCGTCTTACGATAGATAAGGCGGACGATGACGATGCCACTTTTATGATCCAGTACATGACCGGAACGGACGATCTCGTGAAATCCGGAAACATGGTCTACAGCAAATCCCGCATGGAAAAGTATGGTCTGATACAGCAGGCTATAACTTTTGATGATATTACAGATGCGGGAACGCTGGCGTACCAAGGGGCGGTGTGGCTGCGGCAGAACGGGAAAGCGTCAAGCACGATCCGTGCGGAAGCCATCGATCTGGCGGACATCGACGAAAGCGTGGAGCACTTCACACACGGCGACTATGTACGGACAAAGCTGCCGGGGGATTCCGCGGAGAGCCTTTTCCCCATAACCGCAATTGAGATTCCGATCGCGGCACCTGAAAATGCGAAGCTGACAGTAGGCACACAGGAAAGCGGTATCACAAGCGAAAGCGGCGGGCAGGGCGGAGGCAGTATTGCAGATGCTGGCTCTGGTGCTGATGCGATGGCTCATACACACTCCAACAAGGGCGTTCTGGATAAAATCACGGAGCAGGATTATGCGGACTTCAAAGGGGCTGTCAACAAGGCACATGTCCACGCAAACAAAGACACGCTGGATAAGATCGATGAAACAGCGTGGCTGACTGTATACGGGCAGTCCCATAGGCATGATAACGAGGAAGTGCTGGACAGAATCACGGCACAGGATTACGCGAGCTTTAAAGCATCGGCAAACAAAGCCCATGTGCACGACAACAAAAGCACCTTGGACAAGATCGATGAAACGTCATGGCTGCTGGTGTACGGGCAGACACACGTACATGAGAACCAGCCTGTGCTGGACAAAACAACTGCCAGCTATACCGCTGCCGAAAAGACGAAACTTGCCGGCATTGCTGCCGGTGCGGAAGTCAACCAGAATGCGTTCTCCACAATTGCATCTGGTTCAGCAAGATATACCGCGACAAGCAAAACTGCCGCTTTTGTGATCGAGGGTGAAGACGGCACTAGCGTTACACTTAGCACCAACGGCAGAGCAACGATTTCAAGCCATTCTCATAGCAATAAAGCAGTGCTGGACGCAACGACTGCCAGCTATACGACCGCGGAGCAGACGAAACTAAAAGGCGTTTCAGCAGGTGCCGAGGTGAATCAGAACGCATTCTCCACAATCGCAACGGGTTCCGCGAGATACGCTGCCACGGCGAAGCAGAGTGCTTTTTTGATAGACGGTGACGGTGGAACGTCGGTAAGTCTTGACACCAAGACCGGTCGCCTGACAGTATCCAGTCACACCCATGACAACAAGGCAGTGCTTGACCAGCTGGACGAGGAACAGTGGAAGTTTATCAACGGTGCGGCAAATAAAGCACACGTCCATGACAATAAGGGAACGCTGGATAAGATTACAGATGTGGGCTGGAATACGGTTTATGGGTATGCACATTCGCATGACAATAAGTCAGTGCTGGATAAGACAACAGCGTCATACACGGCGGCGGATAAGAAGAAACTGGACGGTATCGCTGCTGGTGCAACCAAGGTTGCGGTAGACAGTGCCTTGTCTGCTACCTCCACAAATCCGGTGCAGAACAAAGCCGTAAAAGCCGCACTGGACAGCAAGTCGGCATCTGGTCATACACATGCGATGATAACAAACAGTGCTCTTTGGGTAAGCGGTG
>OLVW01000283.1_pt1 | contig 54451 bp, 44 predicted proteins | sample 1673301 | NCBI WGS metagenome assembly OLVW01 (sample SAMEA3178941, study PRJEB25190) | human gut metagenome
AAGTTAGGTAAGCCGGTAAACAACAAGCTTCATGTTGGTATCTGTGGAGAGCACGGTGGAGATCCTTCATCCGTAGAGTTCTGCCATAAGATTGGTTTGGACTATGTATCTTGCTCACCATTCCGTGTACCGATCGCTCGTTTGGCAGCAGCTCAGGCAGCTATTGCTAACAAATAATTAGAAAATCTTTCTAAGATTCTATGAGATATTGATATAAATCAATAGACATCTCTTGTCAGCCCCACATAATGTGGGGCTGATATTTATATAATTCATAAAATGATCCCTAAAAAATATAAAAAAACAGTTTCGGCGTTGATATCTGTCCTATAGCCTCAAATCTGTGTCCCAGGATAGAGAAGATAAGACTGTGCCGGCTCCAATTTCTACCCTGAAGCCTCAACCCTATGGCCCAGGATAGAGAAATCAAGTCTGTTAAACTCCCAAACTCTACCCTGAAGCCTCAACCTTATGGCTCGAGATAGAGAAATCAAGCCTGTTAAGCACCCGAACTCTACCCTGAAGCCTCAACCGTATGGCCTAAGGTAGAGAAAACAAGTCTGTTAAGCACCCAAACTCTACCATGAAGCCTCAACCGTATGGCCTAGGATAGAGAAATCAAGACTGTGCCGGCTCTAATTTCTACCCTAAAGCTATAATTCTACGGCCAAGGATAGAGAAATCAAGACTGTGTCGACTCCAATTTCTACCCTGTAGCCATAATTCTACGGGTGAGGATAGAGAAATCAAGGCTGTGCCGGCTCCAATTTCTACCCTGCAGCTATAATTCTACGGCCGGGGGTAGAGAAATCAAGACTGTGCCGGCTCCAATTTCTACCCTGCAGCCACAATTCTACGGGTGAGGATAGAGAAATCAAGACTGTGCCGGCTCCAATTTCTACCCTAAAGCTATAATTCTACGGCCTAGGATAGAGAAAACAAGTCAGTCAAGCGCCCAACCTCTACCCTGAAGCCTCAACTCTACGGCCTAGGATAGAGAAAATAAGTCAGTCAAGCGCACAACCTCTACCCTGAAACATCAACCCTACAGCTTGAGGCAGAGAAATTAAGTCTCGCATGGCACACATCAACAAATATAATCAATGAGGAGGAAATCACTATGAGAAAAACAATAGAAAATCAGATCGCTTATTTAAAGAACACTTTGGCTCAAATAGAATATAGATTAAAGAATGTCCCGAAAGGTTATTTGAAAATTCAAGCGCGTAAAGGAAAAGTTTACTATTATCATCATTATAAGGCAAAAGATACAAAATTAGTCCAAAGAAAATATATTACCAGAAAAGATGCACAGCTTGCACAGGTACTAGCACAGAAAGGGTATGACGAAAGAGTTAAACCACTTTTGCAGAAAGAACTAAAAGAATTGGAAAGCTTTCTAAAAAAATACGATGAAAATAGAGTGGATACGATCTATGATACAATGAGTGCAGAAAGAAAAAAACTAGTGCATCCTGTTCGTGAAAGTATACAAGAACAAATGAATAGATGGCAAGATGAAAAATATGAAGTTAATACAAAATATAAAGAAAATTTAATTTATGAAACTGAAAATGGTGAAATGGTACGCTCAAAATCAGAAGTAATCATAGCGAATATGTTACGACATCATAAAAAATATTTACTGTATAAATATGAACGACCATTAGAGGTAGTCATAGACGGAAAAGTAACTATTATATATCCTGATTTTACGATATTGAATTGTATAACAGGGAAAATAGTCTATTGGGAGCATGCCGGGCGAATGGATGATGTAAGGTATACTACAGGATTTGTGCAGAAGATGAATATTTATGCCAAGAATAACATTGTAACAGGACACAACTTAATTGTGACATATGAGACTATGAATTATCCACTTGATATTAAAGTTGTAAAGAACTTGATCGAAATGTTGATAAACGATATTGAAATATAGTCGTAGGGTAAAATTATACAAGTGAAAAACCAGATACTGCGGATTTGTGGAGAAATTCTAATCAAATGAAGAAAAATATGATATTATAAATATGAAGACAATAAACAATGTTTAGTAGATGCAAGAGGAGGAAAACTTGATGAAGAAAATATAGCCTAACATTTACAAATGGAGTTAAAGGTATCACGCGATGATTTAGAGGGGGCTTTTGCGTTTGAAAAGGTACATGAGAAATATTCTGTCAGTGCAAAAGAAAATAGATGTTATCGTCACCGTTTTTACCAATTTGAAATTAAAAAGTTTAGTGAGCAAATAGAACAAGATTCCTTTCAAATTGATGGAAAGAAATTTTATTGGATGTCCATTGCAGAAATGGAACAGGATAAAAGAATCATGGAAGTGAATAGCGACATTGTTAGTATGGTGAAAAGAGTGGCGTAGATTCCACATATAATGAAATATTGTATTAATAACTGTATCGTTTGAAAAATTATAGGTCTGAATCCCATCCCTGTGGTGATTCAGACCTTATTTTAACTTTATAGGAAAATTGTCGTTTCCTATAAAGTCATAGTCTGTCAGGCGCTTATTATTGCAGCTGAGGAGTAAATCGTGGTACAATTTCGAATATATGGATTTTTCGATTGGGAAAATAGATGGAATGAAACAGAGTATAGGAGGTAGTTGTGAAGACATTAGTGGCGATCGGAGAGGCGTTGATTGACTTTGCACCACAGCAGGCGGGCAGACAGATCAAAGATACAGAAAGCTTTATGCCAAAGGTGGGAGGTGCACCGGCCAATGTATGTGGAGCATATGCAAAACTTGGTGGCAAAGCAGTTATGCTGACGCAGCTTGGAGCAGATCCGTTTGGGGATAAGATTGTGGAAGAACTTGCGCACAGCGGCATAGACACCACATATATCTCACGCACAGAGGAAGCTAACACGTCGTTGGCATTTGTGGCATTGTTGGAAAATGGAGACAGAGAATTTACGTTTTTTAGAAAACCCGGTGCAGATATGCTGTATCGACCGGAACAGGTACCGGAAGAAGTGTTTGCAGATGCATATGCGTTTCATTTTTGCTCGGTTTCTCTAGGGGATTATCCGATGAAGCAGGCGCATAAGAAAGCGATTGAAAAGGCTTCGGCGGCTGGAGTGATGATCAGCTTTGACCCGAATCTTCGACCTCAGTTGTGGCCGGATCAGGCGCAACTTAAGGCAGCAGTGACAGAATTTCTTCCCTGCGCGGATATTCTTAAGCTGTCAGATGAAGAGTTGTTTTTTATCACAGGCAAAGAACATATTGAAGATGCGGTGGAAGAGCTGTTTGCTATGGGAATCTCTGTGATCTTATATACGAAAGGAAGTCAGGGTGCGGAGGTTTACACAAGAACAGCGCATGTAGCTGTGTCCGGCACAGGGAAAAAGGCAGTGGATACGACCGGAGCGGGAGACGGATTTATTGGTTCTTTCCTTAACCAACTCGCTTATGAGGGGAGAACCCTGGATGACATGAAGAAGATGACGGATAAGGAGTGGGAGTCCTATTTGATTTTTTCAAACCGTTACTGCGGAGAAAGCATTCAGAAAAAAGGAGCACTATCTTCTTACCCTACCAGACAGGAAATGGAAACACTTTTTGGCTGAGGACAGGTCATTGTTAAGGAAACGTTAAGTTAAGGTGTTAGAATTTATTAGCAGACAAGGAGTACAGGAGTCATATGGAAAAAATTAATAAAGAATATCCGATTTTAAGTAATTGGAAGTTTGTGTTTAAGGAAATGTACGACCTAGACCACAAGTACCCTTGGTATATTGCAGTACGATCGGTAGCAGGATTTTTGGCGCCGTTTATTGCAGCGATCATACCAAGTGCGGCGATCAGTATGGTCGAAAAAAAGGCAGATTTTTTGACTTTTTTTGGAGTAATGCTGGCGTTTGTGCTGGGAAATATGATTATGGGGATCGTATCGACAAAGTATGATTTTCTAATTAAAAAGAAAAATTATAAGGTGCAGTTTCAGTCTGTTCAGAAGAAAGTAATCAGCAAAATTATGACAGTGGATTACCAAATTCTGGAGAGTGCAGAAGGAAAACGAGCAGCGGATGGCGCAAAATACAGCTACTCGGAGGAATGGAATGGCTGGAGCCGCATTATGGATATGTTTACGCCATTCGCATTTAATCTGTTGGGAATTATCGTATATACGATCATACTGATTCCAAGATGCCCCTGGGTACTGCCGATTTTTGCGATTATGAGCATTATGAATGTGATGATCGAGAAGAAAATTGCGCAACGGGGTTATCGGAAATATAGAGAGACAATTTGGGAGACAGATTCCAGAGTGGAGTATTTTTTTCAGAGAAGTACATCTGCTACGGACGGTAAAGACATTCGTTTGTATCGCATGGAAAAGTGGTTTGTGGATGTCATGAAAACACTGGTTCAGAGACGAATGAAAGTATGGAAACGCGTGGAGATGTATTATTTTCTGCCGCATCTGTCGGACACGATCTGGTCGCTCGTGCGTGACATCATTGCGTATACGGTGTTGATAAATCAGTTTTTGGCAGGGGAATTGAATGCGACCACATTTACTTTTTATTTGGGAATTATTACCGGTTTTGCTGGCTGGCTGAATGGCGGTAATATGGGAGACGGTTTCGTTCGAGCTAACAGTGAAATGATCCGTTGCAACTGGGGCATTAACGATTACCGCAGTTTTATGGAGTTAAAGGATTCGGAGCATACAGTAGAGAAAGAGAATACGGAAAACACTTGGGTTAAAAATGGGACAGACAAAACGGAAAACGGTATTACGCTTGAATTTAAGAATGTATGTTTTCGTTATCCCGGTGCAAAACAGGATGTGATACATAATCTGAATCTCAAGGTAAAGGCAGGCGAAAATATTGCACTGGTGGGAGTAAACGGAGCTGGCAAGACTACTTTAGTAAAGTTGTTGTGCGGTTTTTATCATCCAAATGAAGGACAGATTTTGATCGATGGCAGGGAGATTTCTGATTATTCAGAGACAGAATATCGCAAATTAGTCGGAGCAGTATTTCAAGACATGATGGTGATGGCAACTTCGGTAGCAGAAAATATCGCTTGTGAAAAACAGGAAAATATTGATGAACCAAAACTGCAAACGGCAATGCAGCTTGCAGATATTGAGGATAAGGTCCTATCTTTGCCAAAGAAGGAAAAGACAGCGGTTACCAACTTTTTGGATAAGGATGGCGTGTTGTTTTCGGGCGGAGAATTACAGCGCATATTACTGGCGAGAGCTTTATATAAGGACGCACCGCTTTTGTTGTTAGACGAGCCGACCAGTGCGCTGGATCCTCTGGCAGAGACAGCGATTTACGAACAGTATCACCGGTTATCGGAAGGGAAAACAACGATTTTTATTTCCCATCGCTTGGCGAGTACCAAATTCTGCGACCGTATCATTTATTATGAAAATGGTCAGGTGAAAGAAGACGGCACGCACGATGAACTAATGAAAAAGAATGGTGCATATGCCAAGATGTTTGAAATACAAAGTCAATACTACAATGAGAAGGGTGGTGATTTCGATGAGTAAGCATGCGATCAGCAATGAAAAAGAATCTGTAGGGGCGATCATAAAGAAATTTATGCATGTCATCGGGATCAATCATCGGCTGTGCAAGTGGATCCTGCCTTGTAATCTTGGAAAAAATATAATTATGGCGGGTCTGCCTTATGTGGGCATTGTATACGGCTGCAATATCTTAAATGCATTAGTTGCACGGGAAGCGAAGGGACATATCATGAATATGGTCTACCAACTTTTGGTGATCACTTTTGCAATGACGCTCTTGTACCATATTTTGGATAAAGCAGGAAATGCGATGCGAGATAATATTCGTTACCGAATCAAGGCGGATATATCCAGTAAAGCTGCAAGCTTAGATTATCAAGATCTTGAGTCGCAGGATAGTATGCAGCTTTTGACGGCAGCGTTAGAAGGTGAAAAAGAAAGCGGTGGTATTTACTGGTTTTCGGATAAATTAGGCGTGCTGATCGGTGATGTTGCATCTATCTTTTATGCCTTTGTTGTGCTTGTCCCAATTTTGACACAGCAACAGCATTTGACCGGAAATGGTGTGATGCAGATCTTAAATTCTAAGTGGATCATATACCTTATTTTCTTGTTAAATCTGTTTTCTATGTTCCTTTTTATGTGGATATCCAAGAAGGGCAACAAAAAGCAGTATGAAATTTATGAGGAAAGTTTGGATGCGATTCGCAAGGACGATTATTTTTATCGCGAGATCCTCAGCAAATATGCGACAGGTAAGGAGATCCGTCTGTATGCCTTAAAGGATTTGCTGTTGAGGGATATGACGAAAGTGTGGGATGAAAAGTGCAATATTCAGGATAGAAAGCTAGACATTCAGGAAAAGATCCGAATCCGTTATTTGATCGTACAGGCGTTGCTTTTAGTGATTTCCTATACGGTGATCGGAGTCAGAGGCGTTAATGGGATGATCACGGGAGCGGAAGTGGTCAAGTATGTATCGGCACTAACGGCACTCGGAGGTGCTTGTCAATATATGGTAGATCATTTTGAAACGGTGTTGCTTAATATGCAGTATTTGCATCATTATTACGAATATCTGCAGTTGCCAAATCGCAAACAGACGGGTGGAAAACCTACGGCTGATTTACCTCCACAGGATCTGGTGATTACCTTTGAGGATGTAAGTTTTAAGTATCCCGGTGGTAAAAAGGATAGTTTAGAGCATGTTAATCTCACATTTCACTATGGAGAAAAAATTGCGCTGGTAGGTCCGAATGGTGCCGGAAAAACGACCTTGATCCTGTTGCTGTGTCGACTGTATGAGCCAACACACGGACGTATTTTGCTAAATGGGATCGATATTCGTGAATATGATTATGAAGAATATTTGGCAATGTTTGGTGTGGTATTTCAGGATTTCAAACTGTTCGCTATGACAGTAGCAGAAAATGTTGCTGCCAGTGAGGAGTACGATGAGCGGGAGATTGAAGAGGTTTTGGAGAAAGCAGGCATTTGGGAGCGTGTCCAGAAAATGGAACAGGGAATCCATAATCCATTGTATAATGTGGGTATTAAAGGTGTTGAGGTGTCCGGCGGTGAGGCACAGAAAATTGCGATTGCGCGCGCCTTATATAAGAAAGCACCTTTTATCATTTTGGACGAACCAACCAGTGCACTAGACCCTATGGCGGAATATGAAATTTATTCAAGTATTGACCGACTGATTCAAGACAGAATGGCGGTATACATATCCCATAGAATGTCAAGCTGTCGTTTTTGCCAACGGATTATTGTGTTAAAAGACGGACAAGTGCAAGAGCAGGGAACGCACGAAGAATTGATAGAAAAAGACGGAATTTACGCTATGATGTGGAATGCACAGGCACAAAACTATCAATAGAAGGAGATTGGACTTATGAAAAACAATTTTCAAAAGACGATGTACGCCTGTTTTGCAGGTTATATCGTTCAGGCGATCGTTAATAATTTTGTGCCGTTGCTTTTTTTGACCTTTGAAAAAAGCTATCATATTCCACTCAGTCAGATCACAATGTTGATCACCTTTAACTTTGGTATTCAGTTACTTGTGGACTTATTATCGGCAGGATTCGTTGACCGGATCGGTTATCGGGTATCCATTGTGCTGGCGCATGTCTTTTCTGCAGCCGGTCTGATCGGACTGGTGATCTTGCCGGAAATACTTCCGAATGCTTTTGTCGGATTACTGCTTGCGGTTGTCGTGTATGCGATCGGTGGAGGTCTGATCGAGGTGTTGATCAGTCCGATCGTTGAGAGTTGTCCAAGTGATAACAAAGAGAAAGCAATGAGTTTACTACATTCCTTTTATTGCTGGGGACATGTGGCAGTTGTACTTTTTTCCACGCTGTTTTTCAAGCTGTGCGGTATCGATCATTGGAAAGTGATGGCACTTATCTGGGCGGCTCTTCCAATCATCAATGGACTCGTATTTTGTAAAGTGCCGATCGCTTCTTTGATCGAGGAAGGCGAAACAGGCATGACACTTGGTGAATTATGCAGAAATAAAATATTTTGGATCCTTATGCTTATGATGCTGTGCGCCGGAGCCAGCGAGCAGGCGGTCAGCCAGTGGGCATCGACCTTTGCGGAAAAAGGTCTTGGCGTTACCAAAACGATCGGCGACTTGGCGGGACCAATGGCATTTGCAATCCTAATGGGAAGTGCCAGAGCCTTTTATGGTAAATTTGGCGATAAGATCAATCTGGATCAATTTATGATTGGCAGCAGTGCGTTATGTATCCTGTCTTATCTGACGATATCGCTGTCAGCATCGCCATTGATCGCGCTGATCGGCTGCTCGATCTGTGGATTGTCAGTCGGAATCATGTGGCCGGGAACGTTTAGCAAGGCATCGGCTTCTCTTAGAAATGGCGGAACGGCATTGTTTGCACTGCTTGCACTGGCGGGGGATGCGGGATGCTCCGGAGGGCCTACTTTGGTAGGGTTTGTCTCTGATATTGCATCCGAAAATCTGAAAATGGGAATTTTAGCGGGCGTCATCTTTCCGGTATTGCTTGTTGTGAGTATTTTATTATTGCGGACAGTTAGGGAAAATAGGAAAGATTGAAAAGAAAGTAGATTGAAATAGAATAGATTGAAACAGCATAGATCGAAAAGAAAATAGATTGAAAAGAAAATAGATTGAAAAGAAAGCAGATTGAAGAGAGAATAGATTGAAACAGAATAGATTGAAACAGAATAGATTGAAAAGAGAGTAAATAGATATTTGTAATTTTGCACAAAGAAAACATTTTCGTAATAGTTTCGAAAATGTTTTCTTTGTGCATTATGGCGAAAATATGAACAAAATATGAATGAGTATTGTAAAAAATTCATAATATAGCTATAATTGTCAATATGATTATGTGCAATTCAAACAAAAAAGTGTGAATAGGGAAACGGCGGAACGGAACTGCGCCAATTGGGAAAAGTATGTTTGGGTGAGAAAGCAAATAGGGAAAATATCTGAATGGGGATCAGAAATCAAGCGTATTCCAAGGAATGGGTACAAAAGAATAAACAGTTTCAGAAAGGGAAGGTAATTTTATGAACAAGACAAAAAAATGGTTGGCGCATGTATTGACACTGGCAATGGTTATTTGTTCTATTAGCGTATTGTCATTCGGTCAGCAAGCAAAATCAGAGGCAGCATCCGGATCGTTTCAAGATCTGAATCAGAGCCAGTTTGTATCTGCGATGGGCGCAGGCTGGAATCTGGGAAATCAGTTGGAAGCAGCAAATAACGGAGTACCTAGTGAAACAGCGTGGGGTAATCCGACCATTACGGAAAATCTGATCAAAGCGGTGAAAAACGCAGGGTTTACATCCATCCGCATTCCGGTATCCTATATGGGACACATCGGCTCAGACAGCAACTATACGGTTGATGCCGGTTGGTTGAACAGAGTACAGCAAGTGGTAGATATGTGTGTAGACAATGGTTTGTATGCGATCATCAACATGCATGGTGATGGTTATACTACTTTGGATGGCGGTTGGCTGTTTTGTGGATCTTCCAACCAGACAGCGATCAAGGCAAAGTATAAGGCTGTGTGGAAACAGATTGCAACTAAGTTCAAAAATTATGATCAGCATTTAGTATTTGAGTCTATGAATGAAGAATTCGATGGAACATACGGAACACCTTCATCCACAGCATATGCAAATATTAATGCTTACAATCAGATCTTTGTAGACACAGTTCGTCAGACAGGTGGCAACAATGCAAAGCGTTGGCTCATGATCCCGGGATGGAATACCAATATTACATATACAGTTGGTAATTACGGATTTTCCCTGCCAACAGACAATTACAGAGACAGCAGCATTTCTACTCCAAGAATTATGATTTCTGTCCATTACTATGATCCATGGGATTTCTGTGGAGAGGAATCTTCTAATGTAACACAGTGGGGAGATACAGCAACAAACAGCTCAAAGATATCTTCCTGGGGTGATGAATCTGCTCTGAAATCACAGTTTTCCAGCTTGTATAACAAGTTCGTAGCAGCAGGTTACCCGGTAGTGATCGGTGAGTATGGTTCAATTGATAAGTCAGCATACGATTCTACAAGCGCTGCACAGAGAGCAGAGTTTGCGAAAAAAGTATGTACTTATGCTAAGAAGTATGGCATGGTGCCGGTCCTTTGGGATAATGGCTATACGGGCACATATGGTTTTGGCGTGATTGACAGAAGTACCTGTAAAGTAACACAGCAAAAGATTATTGATGCCATTGCATCAGTATATCCAAAGAGCAGCAGTTCCAACAGCTCCAACAGTTCCGCATCTTCTTTAGAGGGAACATACTATATTAAGAGTTCCTTCAGTGGTTTATATTTGGACGTTGCTAATGGCTCAGCTTCTAACAATGCTAATGTGCAGCAGTATACGTACACAGGCACAGATCGTCAGAAATTCAAGTTGGTAAAGGATTCTGCAACAGGATATTACTATATTTATACAGGTGCCAGCGGATATTCAAAGGTAGTAGATGTTGCAGGCAAAAGTACCGCTGATGGCGCTAATATTTTGCAATACAGCTATAAGGGTTCCAACAACCAGTTATTTGACATTCAAAAGATATCAAATGGAGCCTATGCGATTAAGACAAGAGTAACCTCCAGTGCTTCCTGCCTTGATGTATATAATTGGAGTACGGCTGCAGGTGGCAATATCGCTCAGTATTCTTATTGGGGTGGTGCCTGCCAGTTATGGATCTTAGAAAAAGCATCAGACACAAAGGGCACAGACATCAGTCTGTCAGCCAATGATCTTACTTACGGAAACTATACAAATGCCATTACATCAGGAAGTTTTACAATCGGGGCATCTTCTGGCAAAAATGTAGCGGTGCTTAATCGCAACACTACTGTAAATGGCACAAGTTACAGCAAAGTATTGCAAATGAATGGTGGTGGTAACAGCACCGGAAGATATATCAAGTTTACGGCAACGGGAGCTTGTACGGTAAAAGTTACGGCAGCATCCACATCAACATCCGCATCCAGAACATTGCGTCTGGCATCCGGTAGCGTAGGTGAAAACACAGTAGGAAATGCTACGATCACAGGAACACCATCTACGGTAACATACAAAATTCCTTCTGCAGGTACCTATTATCTGTATTCAACGAGAAATGGAATTTATGTATATCAGGTTAATGTAGCTTATTAATGAATTGTCACAACTAATCATCACAAGTAATATAAAATGATGCAGAGGGCTTTTTGATGCTAGAGATTTCAAAAAGTCCTCTGTATTTTATCTGAAAACTTAAAACAGTATTCATTTTCGTTATACAATATATTAGGCTAAGTAAAACTTCCCATACCGGGAGTTATTGACCAAACCACATATTGCTTATTATGTCAGTAAAATAATAGCTATTTTGCAGCCGATAAAGTAAATTATCCTGCCATCAAAAAAACTAAGACAATTGCCGAAGAACGCAGAGTTTTCATAGTGATTTCTTATTTTGTTAAGTCTCTGATGAATACATGCCTGAAGGAGTGTATGAGATGTCTCGGTTTAGCAAGGTATCATACATTTTTGGACGGGACGCTTTCGCTACGATGCGCTACGTCACGTTACTTAATGTCTCTGAAATACGAGACATAAGTAACGACGAGCGCAAAGTCCCTTTCAAAAATGATGAATACCTTGCTTCCGGGACGGTTAAGTTTACGTAAGGCATGTAAATCAATCATCAGAGACAACAAAATTTAGAAATCATGCGCAATTATTATGAGATAATCAGTTTGAGATTCTGAATTTGTATTTTGCGGAAAATGTTGTATACTAAAGGGTGGATGATTGGGTGATATGGGGGTTGACAGAGTAAAAAACGGAAAGGCAGGAGAGTTTAGATGGAAAGAAAGAATGCATGGAAAGCGTATAGTGATGAGCAGATTACAGAATTAGAAGAAGTGAATAAATCCTATCGAGAGTTTTTGACGGTGGGCAAGACCGAACGAGAATGTGTGAAAGAGATTATCAAACAGGCAGAAACGACAGGTTATCAGTCTCTGCAGTCCTTTATGGAACAGGGACGTGCTCTGCAAAAAGGTGATAAAATTTATGCAGTATGCATGAACAAAAGTGTTGCGATGTTTCAGATCGGTGAGCAGCCATTGGAACAGGGCATGAATATTTTAGGAGCGCATATCGATTCACCGCGTTTGGATGTAAAGCAGAATCCATTGTATGAAGACAGCGACATGGCTTATCTGGATACACATTATTATGGTGGGATCAAGAAATATCAGTGGGTGACGCTTCCGTTAGCGATCCACGGTGTGGTTGTAAAGAAAAATGGCGAGACGGTGGATATCTGCATCGGTGAGAAAGAGGATGATCCGGTATTTTGTGTAACAGATCTGTTGATCCACTTGGCCGGAACGCAGATGGAGAAAAAGGCAGCTAAAGTTATCGAGGGAGAGAAATTAGATCTTTTGATCGGAAGTATGCCTTTAAAAGACGAAGAAAAAGATGCCGTCAAAGCAAATGTGCTGAAATTGCTGCAAGATCAGTATGGCATGGAAGAAGAAGATTTTATCTCTGCAGAATTAGAGATCGTACCGGCAGGTGCGGCAAGAGAACTCGGTGTAGACAGAAGCATGATCATGTCTTATGGACAAGATGACAGAGTATGTGCTTATACTTCTTTGGCAGCTATGTTAGAGGCCAAAGATCTGGTTAAGACAGCTTGCTGCCTGCTGGTTGATAAAGAGGAGATCGGCAGTGTTGGAGCAACAGGAATGCAGTCACATTTCTTTGAAAATGTAGTGGCAGAGCTGATCAATCTCGAGGGCACTTATTCAGAGCTTACCTTGAAACGCTGTCTGGCAAACTGCCGCATGCTTTCTTCAGATGTAAATGCAGCTTACGACCCATTATTTGCCGATGCATTTGAAAAGAAAAATGCATCTTATCTTGGAAGAGGCGTTGTATTTAGTAAATTTACCGGAAGCCGCGGCAAGTCCGGTTCCAACGATGCGAACGCAGAATATTTGGCCGTACTTCGCAACATTATGGATAATGCAAATGTTGCTTATCAGACGGCAGAACTTGGTAAAGTAGATATTGGCGGTGGTGGAACGATCGCATATATTTTGTCCCTGTATGGCATGCAGGTTATCGACAGCGGTGTTGCGGTGTTAAATATGCATGCACCTTGGGAGATTACCAGCAAAGCCGATGTGTATGAGGCAAAGAAATGTTATGCAGCATTTTTGAAAGCGGAATAAAGCGAATACAATTTGTGGTGCTGAATCTGTGCCTGTGGCAAAATGCGAAAGCTCACTTAAAGCAACAGGTGCGGAAAGGCATGAGTGATAAGTATGAAAAAAACATTTAGAATGCGTTTGCTTGCGTTATGCCTGGTGGCAAGTATGTCAGTGAATCTTTGCGCTTGTCAAACGAAGAAACAGACGAACAAAAAGGATACAAAAACACAGCTTACGATGGTACTGGATTGGACGCCGAATACGAATCATACCGGGCTGTATGTTGCCGAGCAAAAGGGATATTTTGCGGACGAAGGGCTGGAAGTGGAGATCGTACTGCCGCCGGATGACGGTGCAACCGACATGGTAGTATCCGGTAATGCTGAATTTGGCATTGATGCGCAGGACAATCTGGCGGAAGAGTTTGCCGGAGATCAAAATATTAATGTGACGGCTGTAGCGGCAATTTTGCAGCACAATACGGCAGGATTGATCTCATCGTCCGATCAGGGAATCGATTCTCCGGGCAAATTGCAGGATCACACGCTGGCGACCAATGATACGCTGTTTCGCCAAAAAGTCATACAGACCTTAGTGGAAGCGGACGGCGGTGATTTTGGGCGTGTGACATTATTATCCAGTTATATTGACGATGTGGTATCGGCACTCCGTTCGGACATTCAATGTGCGTGGATCAATTATGAGTGGGGTGGCATTCAATGTGAACAGGCCGGACTGGTTACGACATTTTTGCCGTTTCGACAGTTAGACGAACGGTTTGATTATTACAGTCCGGTTATCATTGCGAACAATAAATTCCTGACAAAGCATCCGGATGTCGCTAGAAAATTTTTGAAAGCTGTCAAAAAAGGCTATGAGTATGCCATCAAAAAACCGGAGAAGGCAGCAGAAATATTATGCAGCAGCGTGCCGGATCTTGATGAACGTCTGATAAAAGGCAGTCAGGAATATCTAAAGGATTGCTACATCGATGATGCGGCGCAGTTCGGAGTTTTTGATGCAGACCGTTGGAACATGTTTTATCAATGGGTCAATGAGCAGCATTTATATGATCAGGAAATTCCGGAAAATACAGGATTTACGAATGAGTATATTGCAGAATGATCCTTGGAAGTTAAAAAAATGTAAAAAAAGTTAAAAAAAAGTAAAAAAACTATGTGCATTTTTCACAAAATGTATTATACTTATTTTGAAGGATTATTTTAACGTGAAGGGAGACAGGTAGGGATGAACGAGATACAGCAGTTACTTGCTTCGTACAATGAACTTGAGGAGGAAATGATCCGGTTCAGTACGTTAGTGAAGGAAGTGATGGCAAGCATCACGATGCAGGAGTTTGTGCCTGAAAAAGCAAATACAGAAATGATGCAGTGCATCATGGAGTTAAATACTAAACAGAAAGAGTGCTTAAAGCTTTATAAGCAGGCAAATCTTGGTGATGCAGCTCCAAAGAAAATGCATATCATGCGCGATCAGATCGAGAAGCGTATGAATGAAGCACGTAAATTAGAATATCTTGAGGCAGTCAAGAAGAGTTTCCTTAGCTTGCACACAGAGGATGCCGATGTGGAAGAGAAGTTACAGGCATTTAAGGATAAAGTGGTTACGATCAAAGTGGAAAAATATCCATTGGAACAGTGCTTGGTTTATATTAGACCGTTCGCTGTATTTTTGACAATGATCAAGTCCGACGATCCGGTAAAAGCAATCGAGCAGGTTCCGGTTCTGAACGAATACTTTGGTTCAGCACTGGTTGCACATATTACGATCAGTAAAGACATCTTTATTGGTGATGACGCTACGGAGTTCAACTTAGAAGGAGAAGAGGCGTCGGACCTACATAAGGATTCAGCGGTAAAGAAAAAGAATGAGACGGTACAGAGCGCTGGGTCCAAAGAGGATGCTGATACCGCAAAGAACGTGGAGACGAAGCAGGAGCCTGAGGCACAGCCTGTAGAAGAGCAGACAGCACCACAGGAAGAGGAGCAGATCGCAGAAGAAGAGACTGTACAGGAAGAAGCTCCGGCAGTGGAAGAGACTTCGGAAGAAGCAGAAGCTGCAGTAACGGAAGAGGCGGAAGAAGAGGCAGCTGCCACGGACTCAGCAGAGGATGCTTCTGTAGAGACGGCAGAAGAGGACACACAGGAAGCTGACGAGTCTGCCGAGGCAGAGCAGAAGGAGGCACCTGTCGCAAAGAGCAAAAGAGTGCATCCGGATCCGAAGAAGCCTTCTAAGCCTAGAAAAGCAAAGAAAGTTGATCTGAAAGCATTGTTGGAGGAGGACAACTTCAAAGAGTCCAAGTACGATGATGAAGAGCTTCATAGAATGCAGCAGGCAGAGCGAGGCGGAAGAAAAGATAAGGGAGATTCGAAAGCATCTTTCTTGAAAGGTTTTCAGTAGAGTGAATGAACGGGCATCCGGTGATTTGATCACCGGATGTTTTTTTCGTTCCTTGTGCAGAGGGTAAGGAATATGGTATTCTAATAGCGATAGGGTTATCACATAATATGCCGGATAAAGAAAGCTCGGAAGAAACCGAGAGAAAGGATAAGCTGGTTGACAGATCAGTGAATAAAAATATGGTAATAGATTTAGCAGAAAGCCGCAGAAAAATTGATGAAATTGACAAAGAGATCATTCGTCTCTTTCAGGAAAGAATGGACGTTGCCAACGACGTTGCAGCGTATAAGCGCAGTACCGGAAAGAAGGTATATGATCCACAGCGTGAGAACGAAAAGATCGCAGCAATGCGTAAGATGGCAAATAATGAATTTAACGAGACAGCAGTTGAGGATCTGTTTCGCCAGATCATGTCCATCAGCCGTAAATATCAGTATCAAAAACTTGGTCCCGGAGTAAACCATATTCCATTTCGTGAAGTAGAGAAACTGGATGTCAATGAAGACACCAGAGTTGTCTATTTTGGGGAAAAAGGAGCCTTTACCGAGCAGGCGATGTTGGAATATTTTGGGGATAAGATCACCTCTTTTAACAAAACAACTTTTAAAGAAGTGATGGAGACTGTTGCAAATGGAGAGGCACTGTATGGCGTTGTGCCGATCGAAAACACTTCCACCGGAAGCATTGCAGACATCTATGATCTGATGGTCGATCACGATGTGACCATCGTGGCAGAGCATGTTATCAAGGTCGATCAGGCATTACTGGGACTTCCGGGTGCCTCCATCGATGATCTGAAAGTTGTGTATTCGCATCCGCAGGGATTGATGCAGTGTGCAGATTTCTTAGAGGAACATCCTGCCATTCGTGGTGTGGAATATGACAGCACGGCAGGCGCTGCTAAGAAAATTGCAGAAGAGGGTGACAGATCACAGGGAGCGATCGCCAGTGTGCGTGCAGCTGAGGAGTTCGGTCTTACCGTGCTGCAGCCAAAGATCAATCAGCACAACCAAAACTATACTCGTTTCATCATTATTTCAAATCAAAAAATATATGTAAAAAATGCCAATAAAGTCAGCATTGCATTTGAAATAAAACATGAGGCTGGTACCCTGTATCATATGTTGGCAAACTTTTATTATAACGATCTGAACTTAACTAAGATCGAGTCCCGACCAATGCACAAAGGCAGTTGGGAATATCGTTTCTTCGTTGACTTTACCGGAAATCTGCAGGACTCCGGTGTGGAAAATGCGATGGCGTCGATCGAAGAATATGCCAGCAACTTAAAGATCATGGGTAACTTTGCGGACAAGCCAAGAGAATAATAGGAAATCTGTTGGTGCAGAAATAAATGAATAATAAAACTGTTGATGCAGATTTAGATAAATATAAAAACTGTTGATGCAGAAATGAACGAGCATGAAAATTATTGATGCAGAAATGAACGAGCATGAAAATTATTGATGCAGAAATGAACGGGCATGAAAATTATTGATGCAGAAATAGATAAACATAAAATCTGCAGTTACAGAAATGAGGATGAACATGAAAAAGAAACAGATTTTAACAGGCGTGGTAGAACGCGTTGACTTTCCGAATAAAGCAGTTGTAAAGGCGCAGGTGCCACAGCCTGACGAAAGTGTGGCAACCGAATATGCTGTCGTAAAAGGTGCGCTTCCTGGACAGACGGTAGAGTTCTCTGTCAAGAAAGCACGCAAAAATAAATGTGAAGGACGATTGAGATCTGTCCTAAAAAAAGGACAGTTAGAAACGCGAGAGGCGAAGTGTCCAAATTTTGGTACATGCGGTGGCTGTAACTATCAGGAAATTCCGTATGAACAGCAGCTCGCCCTCAAAAAAGAACAAGTGCTTCGTTTGATCGATGCCGTCTACGAAGGAGATGGTTATCAGTACGATGGAATCTTATCTGTACGAAAAGATGGACAGTACAGAGAGTGGGGATACCGTAACAAAATGGAATTTTCCTTTGGAGATGCCGTTAAAGACGGTCCATTGACGCTCGGTCTGCACAAAAAAGGAAGCTTTCATGATATCGTCGATGCGGAGGGCTGTCAGATCGTACATCCCGATTACTCCGCAGTCCTTGCCTGCGTGCGAGAATACGCCAAAGAAAACAACATTCCGTATTACCATAAACGCGATCATCAGGGCGTACTTCGTCATCTGCTCGTTCGCCGTGCCGAAGTGTCCGGTGATATGCTCGTAGCACTCGTCACCTCCACGCAGCAGGAAATTGATTATAGCGAGCTTGTCAGCCGCCTGCTTGCCCTCCCTCTCGAGGGACAGATCACAGGTATTCTGCAGATCTGTAACGACAGTCTGGGCGATGTCGTACAAAGCGACGAGACAAAGATCTTATATGGCAAAGATTGGTTTGAAGAGAAAGTCTTAGGACTCACCTTCAAAATCTCCCCATTCTCCTTCTTCCAGACAAATACAAGCGGGGCAGAAGTGCTCTATCAGCGTGCCCGCGAGTATGTGTTAGGTGAGATTAATATTGGAAATGCAGGAGAAATCGGCAACGGAAATATGACAGAAAATACACCAGGCGAAGAAAATGCACCGGGCGAAGAAAATACACCGGGCAGTGATGCGCTTAACGAAAAAGCATCAGGTGGCAATGCCATAGAAACACATGCGGTAGATTTGCACGACAAAGTCGTATTTGACCTGTATAGCGGAACAGGAACAATCGCACAGCTCATTGCACCTGTTGCCCGCAAAGTTATCGGTGTCGAGATCGTAGAAGAGGCTGTCGAGGCGGCAAAAGAAAACGCTGCCCTCAACGGTCTGGATAACTGTGAATTCATAGCCGGAGATGTCCTCAAAGTCATTGACGATATCGAGGAAAAACCAGACTACATCATCCTCGACCCACCACGCGACGGCATCCATCCAAAGGCATTGCAAAAGATCATTGACTATGGCGTGAAAAACATCGTGTATATTTCCTGTAAGCCAACAAGCTTTGCCAGGGATCTGGCGGTGTTCCAGGAGCGCGGGTATGAGTTGAAAAGGGTCAGTAATGTGGATTTATTCCCTGAGACTGTGCATGTGGAAACTGCGTGTTTGTTGGAGCGGAAGGGGTAAATATAATAACTAAGATTTCATAGAATGATGATGGAAGTATATAATATGCTGTTTAGCAGAGAGGAGGTATTATCAATATGCCACACATTTCTGAATACGAAGTTGAAGATATTTTAATAGACCGTTTAGAAGGTATCGGATACAAATTCATAAAATTAGATAATTATGATGATGTGCTTGCCAATTTCCGTGAACAGCTTGCAAAGTTCAATGCAAAGAAGCTGGCAGAAAAGGGACATGATGCATCATTTTCAGATGCTGAGTTCAACCGCATTATGATTCATGTAGATAATCATTCTGTGTATGAATCAGCAAAGATTCTTCGTGATAAATATGTGTTACAGCTGGATAATGGAGAATCAGTGTATATTGATTTCTTCTCAGGTGATACAGATAGAAATATCTATCAGGTAACACATCAGGTCACAATGGACAAGGCACATAAAGACGATGTGGTGTATAAGAATCGTTATGATGTGACCGTCCTTATTAATGGTTTACCGCTTGTACAGATTGAATTGAAACGCCCCGGCGTGGAAATCAACGAAGCAATCAACCAGATTAACAGATACAGAAAGTTTTCTTTCAAAGGTATTTTCAGATATTTGCAGTTGTTTGTAGTCAGCAATTCTGTACAGACGAAGTATTTCTGTAATGAAAATGAGATGATGGATGGTCAGTATAACCCAATTCTGAAATCTCTTGTGTTCTTCTGGACAGATGAAAAGAATACACGTATCAATGACCTGAACACATTCACAGGTGAATTTTTCCGTAAATCAGCTATTACAGAGATGATGGATAAATACATGGTCATTAAGACCACGGAGCCTGTATTGATGGTCATGAGACCATATCAGATTTACGCTGTAAAGGCTGCAAAGAAGCGTGTACTGGAAGTAAATCAGGATGGTTATGTATTTGCCTGTACTGGTTCAGGAAAGACGCTGACATCATTCAAGCTGGCACAGCTTTTGCGTGATGAATCAATGGTAGATTTGGTCGTCTTCCTGATTGACAGAAAAGACCTAGATGACCAGACCGTTGATGAATATAACAGTTTTGAAAAAGACTGTGTAGACAATACGGACAGCACTGTTGTACTTATCAATATGCTGAAATCATCTGAGAAAAAGATGATTGTCACAACGATTCAGAAGATGGCAAATGCCGTCAAGAATCCGAAATATGCAACTGTAATGGATGCATACAAGAATAAGAAGGTTGTATTTATCATTGATGAGTGCCATCGTTCTCAGTTTGGAAAGATGCATGGTCAGATTGAAAAGCATTTTGAAAGAGCAAATTACATCGGATTCACTGGAACACCGATTTTTGAGAAAAACAAGGGTGCGGATGGTCGTACCACAGCTGATATTTTCCATGCAGGAGATAAGCTGGATTCATGCTTGCATAAATACATGATTAAGGATGCGATTGCAGACGGTAACGTGCTTAGATTCTCAGTAGAGTATCAGCGTACCATCTTTGCAAGGAATCTTGCTGTAAAGGGTATTGACCCGGAACAGCTGGATGACCCGGAATACTGCAAGCGTCATAAAATCGACATGGAACCTCTGTACCATGATGATGAGCGTATTGCTGGCATTGCAAAGCATATTTTCGAGCATCATGAGCAGCATGTACATCCACAGGGCAAGGATATTTATACAGCACTGTTCGCAGTGGATAAGATTCAGACCCTCGGAAAGTATTATGACGAGTTCAAGAAGCTGAACGATGCGGTACCAGATGATAAGAAGCTGAAAGTGGCTGCAATCTTTTCCTATCAGGCAAATGAAGATATGGATGATGGTGCAGACGAACATTCGCAGGAACTTCTTGACCGCTGTATACAGGATTACAATGCTTTATACAATACAGCATTTACGATTGATACATTTGATGCATACAGAAAAGATATTGCAAAGAGATTGAAACAGAAGGATTTACCGCAGGTTGATATTCTCTTGGTAGTCAATATGTTCCTGACCGGATTCGATGCAAAGCCATTGAATACTCTGTATCTGGACAAGAATCTTATCTGGCACTCACTTGTACAGGCATATAGCCGTACAAACCGTGTAGACAAGGTGACAAAGCAGTTTGGACAGATTGTATCATACAGAAATATCAAGCAGTGGCAGGATGATGCACTGACATTATTCTCCGGGGACGGAGACCCGAATGAATATCTGCTTGAAAATTATGAGTATTATCTGAATCAGTGGGTAAATCAGGAACCTGTACTGAGAAAGATTACAGCGGATGTGGATGCAGCTGGTCAGCTCAAGTCAGAAGATGAAATCCGTATGTTCATCATTGCGTTCCGTTCAATGGCAAAGACCCTTGCCACTTTGAAGACATTTTCTAAGTTTGACTGGGATGACCTTGCTGTTGTGATGGATGAGAATGAATACGAAGGATTCAAGAGCTGGTATCTGTATTACAAAGACCAGACACACAATCCAAATCCGAAAGTACCTGTACCAGTAGATGTGGATTTCGATATTGAACTTGTCCGTACTGACCGTATCAATGTCGTGTATATCCTGAATCTGCTGAAAAATGCGAATGCTCAAAACAAGACAGAGGAAGAAAAGCAGCAGGATGTTGATTTGATTCTTCGTGAGATTGAGCGTTCCGATAATGAATCGTTAAGACTCAAAAAAGAGGTCATGAGACAGTTCATTTTGACCAGATTCTATGATTTGCCAGAGGATGCAGATATCATGGAAGCATTTACTCAATTCGAGAAAGAGCAGATGAAGGCTGACATGGAAGAATTTGCGTTTGATAACAAGATTGATTACATGATTGTATCAGAACTGTTTACGGAATATGTATTCCACGGTACGATTTCAGATGATGATATTCGTAAGAGATTGACAGCATACAAGCTGGGTCTTCTGAAAATGACGAAGCTGACAAAATCAGTGAAGACATTTGTAATAGAGACCTATAACAAATACAAAGCAGAGGAAGAATAATTATGGCAAATACAAATACATATCAGGCACAGGCAAATGAGCTTTCTCAAAAGCTCTGGGCGATTGCCAATGAATTACGAGGACAGATGGATGCCAGTGAGTTCAAGAATTATATTCTTGGAGTAATTTTCTATCGTTATCTGTCAGAACGTACAGATATGTACATGGCAGAAATCCTTGAAAATGACGGTGTAACATACGAAGAAGCCTTTGCAGATGATGATTACAGACCTGTTGTAGAAGACTGGTCTTTATCCAAACTGGGATATGTCATCAAGCCGGAAAACCTGTTCCGTAACCTGATTCGTAAGATTACAAAATTTGAGAATGATGCTGATAAGTTCAGCGTGGAAGATTTTGAAAAAGCAATCAATGACCTTGTAGGTTCTACAATGGGTCATGAATCCAACAAAGCATTTGATGGATTGTTCAATGATATGCGTTTACAGGATGCACGTCTTGGAGAGACAGTGGCAGACCGTACCGATATGATTGGCCGTGTCATGGTCAAGGTCTCAGACATTGACTTTGATTTACAGGATTCTCAGTTTGATGTACTTGGTACAGCATATATGATTCTGATTGGTCTGTTTGCTTCAGATGCCGGGAAGAAAGGTGGAGAGTTCTTCACCCCTGCCGGACCGAGTAGACTTTGTGCTACACTTGCATCCCTTGGACTGGACGAAGCAAAGACCGTCGGTGACTGTACCTGCGGTTCTGCATCCATGCTGTTAGAAGTTCAGAAGCATTTGACCACACATAAAGTTGGTCATTTCTATGGGCAGGAGCTGAACGCTACAACATACAACTTATCAAGAATGAATATGATTATGCATGGTGTAGACTGGCAGAATTTTGACATCTACAAAGGTGATACCTTGAAGGATGACAAGTACGGTGATGATTTGAAGCTGACTGTACAGGTCTGCAATCCACCGTATAGCTTGAAGTGGTCTGCTGATAAGAAGTTTGAAGATGACCCACGATACAGCGGAGTTGGAAAGCTGGCACCGAAGGGACAGGCTGACCTTGCATTTGTAGAACACATGATTTATCACATGGATGATGCAGATGGACGTGTAGCTGTATTACTTCCACATGGTGTACTGTTCAGAAGTGGAGCCGAAGAAGCAATTCGTAAATATATCATTAAAGACCTGAACAGGCTGGATGCAGTTATTGGATTACCTGCAAATTTGTTCCATGGAACAGGAATTCCAGTATGTGTACTGGTGCTGAAAAGCAAGAGAAACGGCAATTCAGGAAACATTCTGTTCATTGATGCATCGAAAGAGTTCAAGGCCGGAAAGAATCAGAATGTCTTGGAACAGGAGCATATTGATAAGATTGTAGATGCGTATGCAAAGCGTGTAGACGTAGATAAATTTGCTCATAAAGCAGATATGAGTGAGATTATCGAGAACGGCTACAATCTGAATATTCCGAGATATGTTGATACATTCGAGGAAGAAGAACCGGTGGACTTGGATGCTGTAAAAGCTCAGATTAAGACACTGGATTCTGAGACAAAAGCTGCGATTGATAAGGCTGAAAGTTTTATGAGACAGCTTGGACTGTAAAGGCAGGTGAATGATAATGGGAGATGGGTTATTTTTGTTTGATAGTAAATTTAATCATCCATTGAATCAACTTTCTTTTGAAGATCAAAAATATATGATTGCTGTTACAATGGAACAATTTAGAGAGATTCCATTGTGCGGTGGTGGATATGATGAAGAAGGACTTAGATTTTATGATGGTGTATTAGGAAATTTGATAAGGGAGAGAGATTCGATGCTTAAATTTCCAGCATATAATTTGCATGATGAATCTGCAGAATTTTCAACACATTGGGAATATCATGGTGACATTTATAGAGTGTTGGATAAAGCATATGTATATCCAAAAAATGGTGAACCTTATAGGCGTATGCCGGCTATCAAATGGCATGGCATGATTGCATCTTGGAGTAGTTCATATGATTTTACAACGGGATTCAATCATATTTATTCAGATACAAAATACACAATCATTCATGCAAATACAGGAAATAGTGCAGGAATTGATGTAAATAGATTTAGTGAATATTTGAGGTGCTATAATCAGCACACAGCTTGTGAAAATGAGGTTATTTTTCCAATGAAGAAAAAATTTGTAGTGAATGTATATAAAAAAATTACACCGACTGAATTTAAGGAATTGATGGAAAGAGGTGAATGAATATGAATGAACCTAAATTGAGATTCAAAGCTGATGATGGAAGTCAGTTTCCAGATTGGGAAGAAAAGAAACTGGGGGATATTACAGAGAAGGTTGTGAGAAAAGGTGCGAATTCAAATGCAGATGTTCGTATGATTTCTCAGGGTAATGGTTGTATTCTTCAATCAGATAAATATTCAAGAGAAAATGCAGGTCAAAGCTTAAAAAAGTATACGTTGCTGAAACGTGATGAGTTTGCATATAATCATGGAGCGTCAAAAGTAAAACCATATGGAGTGTGTTATAGACTGTGTGAATCTGACGAAGCAAGGGTTCCATATGTGTATCACACTTTTAAGTTGATTGATGGAGATTCGGGTTTTTGGAATTATTCGTTAAATACATCTTGTATGGATAGACAGTTGAAAAAAATGGTTTCATCTGGTGCAAGAATGGATGGGCTTCTTAACATTGGTTATGATGCATACATGTCCGTTAATATTCATGTTCCATCACTTCCAGAACAACAGAAAATTGCAGAGTTTTTATCAACGATTGATACAGTGATTGCGAAGCAAAAGGAAACTGTATCTGCATGGGAAGAACGTAAAAAAGGTGTGATGCAGAAGCTGTTCAGTCAGGAAGTAAGATTCAAAGCAGATGATGGAAGTGAATTTCCTGAGTGGGAAGAAAAGAAGTTGGGAGATGTTGCAGATTTTTTTAATGGTGATAGAAGTGCCAGATATCCTAAAGAGACAGATTTTGTAAAATATGGGGTTGCGTTTCTTAATACTGAAAATTTGCATAATACTATTGTGGATATTTCAGAAAAATGTAAATATATCACTTATGAAAAATATTGTGAATTAAGCGGTGCTAAAATTCAGTTATTAGATATAATATATTGTTTACGAGGAAGTGTTGGGTTGTGTTCGTTGAATACTATATTGGAAGAAGGTACGGTAGCATCTTCTTTGATGGTTATACGGGCAGTAGATGGTATAATTGACCCTATTTATTTATATAACTCATTGAATAGTGATTTTGTATTAGGGCAGTTATATCAGTGTTTGAATGGTTCTTGTGCTGGAAATTTGTCAGCTAAAGATATGGCAATGTTTAAAATAAAATGTCCTTGTCTTGCAGAACAGCAGAAAATTGCTGTTTGTCTTTCATCATTGGATGAAGTAATCGAGAAGCAGAAAGCAACATTAGCTGCGTGGGAAGAACTAAAAAAAGGTCTGTTGCAGCAGATGTTTGTGTAATGACAACTGAATAAATCAATAGTGAACAGGTGATGTATAAAGTTTGTATGTCACCTGTTTTTTATACACGATTTTAGTGAAACATGTTATAAAAATAAAGCTTTGTGAATGGACGATGTGTTCTTTTAGCGTTATTAAAATTGACATCTAATGATTTTAGAGTATAATATATTGTGTAAAAAACGCAAAAATAATATGCAAAATATGGAGAGGTGAAGAAAAAACCTGAAACACGCCAATTCGTGCAAAAGACCGTAGTTACGGAAACTATTAAGCAATTCCCTCGCATGAATTTACAGCCGGAAACTCTTACTACTGTTGTAGAAAAAGCTATTGAAACCTGTGTCCAGGCACTGACTGATAGCATTATCCCAATTCCACAAGCAGTTGTACAGCCCTTTAATGAAGTTAAGCGTGGCTTTGTTGACTTCAAATTGGAAACAAGGAATATGAACTGGCACCCTTCAAGCCAAGCTATGATAGGAACGGAACTTCGTGAAGGCGGTTCTACTTTTGAGCAGAATCCTAACGTTGTTGCCGTAGAACGAGTGGATACTGCTGAGAATGAGATTGTAAGACATATTATTGTTCATGAAAATGTAGATTATTCTACTTGTGCAGATTTAATTTATAAACTGATTGGAGAGGTAAAGACACACTTCCTTACTTACCCGTCTGAATCTGATGCTATTGAAGTAATGTATCAGCGTCAATCGACCATCGCTGATATGATATATGCACAGATGATGCAGCACTTTTATACAAATGAAATTGAGTATCGTGCTACAGAAATGAGACCATTCTCTCGTATTGAGACAGAATTTTGTGGTAAGATTAAATCTGATGAAATCTTTGACCTTCGTGCTACAATACCAGCAGGTGAGGTGCGTTCTAAGGTATTCAAAGGATTTAAGAAAGCTTGCCATACATTATACAAATTCGACAGTGACACAGAACGCCGTTTTGCGATTGTCCTTGAGAATGATGCATCAGTTAGAAAATGGATGCGTCCATCTGCTAAACAGTTCAACATTTATTATGGTCCTGGTGGTGTAAGTCGCTATGAGCCTGGTTTTGTTGTCGAAACCGATAATGGCATTTTTATGATAGAAACAAAGGCAAGTAATGAAATGGACAGACGAATCGTAATTGAAAAAGCACATGCTGCCCTTGTATATTGTCGTGCTGTTTCTGAATGGAATAAAAATAACGGTGGCAAGACTTGGAATTATGCTTTAATCATCTCATGATGAAGTAAGAATTAATTCAAGTTTTGATTATATCATCAATTCTCGTTCCAGTAATGAACAGCTAGAACTGGATTTTGAAGCTTTTATATAAAATTGATATGTTAAGGAGTGAAACATAATGATTGACATATACACAGAAAAAATAGAGTCAAAAGATTGGATTATCAAGAATGATTTATTCTTTAACTTAAATACAAGTAATGAAGAAATGTCTGATAATGAAGTTGCATTAATTAAGCAAGTCGATGATGCAAAATTGACACCAGACAAGCATATAGAAACCAAGTATGGATTGGGAACTATCCGTAATCTTTCTTCTGGATGTAAGACATTGCTCAATATAGTAAAGCATCCCGAAAAAGTGGTGTGCGTAGAGGAATGTGGGCCGAATGTGCTTAAGGTGATATTTGCCATGGATAAAATAAAGATTTATATGTCACGACCATCTCTTGCAGATATTCCGGATGATGCAATTATTAGATTTAATGATACGGATGTTGTGACAGGAAGTGCTGGATACAATACGTGGTGGAGTAAGGAATATGAAAGGAGAGAGGTGAATGATTTATAATAAAATAGCATTTCAAGCAGATCCTTTTTCATATGATTTGGTGTTCGATGATCGTATTACTCTTGTTGGCGGAGATAGTGGTACTGGAAAGACGGTACTTTATGACATGTTGGAGGACTTGAAGCAAACCGAAGAATATAATGCAATTAAACTATTCAATTATAAATCTGAGGATGTATTAGAGAAATTGAAGCAGTGCAGAAACAAATTTGTTGTTATTGATAATGCTGATATTTTGATGGATGACGAGGTAAGGCGATTCATCAATTTTGAATTTTCGAATCAGTATATGTTATTCCTGAGAAATTGCGATGGACTGAACGTCTCAGATAAGAGTTTTAAGGTAATGAAGTTTGAGAGTAATATGATTACTTTAGAAGAGGAGTTGTGATATGAAGTATTTATGGACAGAGGACACAGGTGCTGGACTCCATTTCTGGAAGTTAGTCAATCAGCTTTTCTTTGATAATGCACTTGTAGTTGAAAGTAAAGAGAGTAACCAAGGCATCTTGGATTCCTTGACATCATTGAATGCAAAGGAAGAAGATGAATATTACATAGCATTTGACTATGTGCCGGATAATCAGGATATTCGTAATAAATATCGCTTGTTGAAACAATTAGTGGAAAAGTCAGAAGCAAAGATTATTATTTTTGATATGATTTGTTTTGAATACTTTATATTGGCATTCGATAAGTTGGTGTCTTGGACTGGAACCGGTAAGAAGGATAAGATAAAAATGCGCGAAGATATTCTTGTAGCAATAGAAGATCACAGAATAGATTTGTCAAAGATCGAGAATCAGACGACAATGCAGTATTTGTCTGGATTCAAGAGATATTCTACAGAGCGAGTGATGAAATCGTTAGTAGGTGAATTTACGCAAAATGAGAAGTGGTCTGTTAAGGGTCTGCTTATGGGTGAATGCTGGTGTAAGGATTGTTGTGTATCTGAACATCTGTATAGTCTTAGGTGTGGAAAGCCAGAGGTTGAAGATGGTAATGAGAAGATGCGGATGTTGATACAGTCGGAGGAAGTACAAAAAGTAATTATGATTAACAATAGCAATTAATAATATGGAGGAAGGTATTTTGGATAAAGTAGGTTTAAGATGGTACAAATGTGATTTTCATTTACATACAATGGCAAGTAAATGTTATGTTGATAAACATATAGATACACTTCAAGAATGGATTAATACGGCAAAGCAAAAAGGATTAGAATGTATTGCAGTTACAGATCATAATGATTATAGAAGTATTGATGAGGCAATGAAAATTGGAAAAGAGAATAATATAATTGTTTTTCCAGGGGTAGAGTTGTCCTGTGATTCTAGTAAAATTCATATTTTGGTTTTGTTTGATATTGACTGTGATGGAAATACGGTTCAGGAGTTCTTATCACAGTTAAAGATATTTAGAGCCGATTTAGGAGATAGTGGTCACACAGCAGATGGAGATATTTTTCATGCATGTGATATAGCGAAATCAATGAACGCATTGGTCATTCCGGCACATGTCGATGAATATAGTGGACTTTCAGATATAAGTTACGACAATATATCTAAATTGCTAGATAGAAAGTATATTGATGGGGTGCAGGTAGTAAATGACGAAATATGGGAAAACTATGGTAATGAACCATTACGTATAATATCAGAAAAGTTAACTGAGAAGTATGGAAAAACAATCACAGATGAGCAAGCAAAAGCATGGAAAAGTGTTTATCAACAGGTGAAAAATTCTGGATTTCCGTTATTAAGTTTTTCTGATAATCCATATTCTGAAAAATCTTCCAAGCATGGAATGTGGGGAATAGGAGCATCATATACATATTTAAAAATGTCTCAGACACCAAACTTAGAAAGTGTTAGACAAGCATTAATTTCCAATGATATGAGAGTTGAAAAAAATGCAGAGAGTAACCATATGATTGGCGAAAGTCCAGATATGATTATCAGAGAAGTAGTACTATCTAAGAGTATATTAAATGAAAATGCTAAAATAGATGTTTCTTTCAATTCCCAGCTAAATACAATAATAGGTGGACGAGGTAGTGGTAAATCGTCTATTATTAGAACAATTGCAGGAGGCATGAATTCTTTTTCAGGGGAGAATCTTAATATAATTTCCCAGGAACAGATGGAGTTTTACAAGGAAAATGGAAAAACAAAATCTTCCAACATTAAAAAGGGGATTTTTACTAAAAATTCCGTAGTTGAAATTCTTGTGGAAAGATTAGGGGATTTGTATAAAATTGAAGTTTCTCATATTAAGAATATGCAAAATCAAACAAGAAAATTATATAAATATATCAACGATAATTGGCAATTAGTAGAAGATGAAAATTTTATTGATTTATTTAAGGCACAAATATTTACTCAGAAACAAATATATGAGCTTGCGACCGATTCAAATTCACTTATGGCAATTATTGATGGAGATATAAGTGGTATGTCGAATTGTGTTTCTGAGAGAGAAGCGGCATTAAATAATTTGATTGGAAAGGCATTAGAAATATCAAACTGCAGAAGAAGTATTGCTAAAAAGTCAAAATTAGAAACGGAGTTAGCAGATATAGAAGAGCAGATTTCTAAATTTAAGCAAAGTGGAATTTCAGATATAATTAAAGAAAAACAATTATATGATGATCAGCAGAAAGTGATTTCATCATATGTGGAGAATAAAAATAGTAAGATAGAGGCAATTGAGACATTTATTAAACAAGTAAATTTAACATATGATTTAATTGATGATACTGAAATAAATGAAATTTTAGATGATGATTTGAAAGATTTTAATAGTGATATTGAATCTATTTACAAAATTTTGCATGATATAGTTCAAAAATCAGATAAAATAGTTAAAAAAATAAATGCTACTAATTGGAACCACAGAAAGATAGAAAATGGAGAGAACTACCTGCAGGCAGTTAAGAATTTACAAGCTAATGGACTCGATACAGGGAGATTAGATGAATTAATTGATAAAAGAAAAGAAAAAAAACAAGAACTTGAAATAATTAGAAATAAGGAACAAGAGTTGGAAGCTCAAGAACAAGAATATAATGAGAAGGAAAAAATCTATAAAGAGAAAAATGCTGATATATATAATTTAAGGTCTAAATTTATTCAAGAGGTAATAGGAAATGATAAAAGTGTAAAATTTGATTTGAAAAAGAATAGAAATAGAAGCTCCTTTATCAATAATATTAGATCGATTATTCAAAAAGACATAGTGTCTGTTGATGGTGATATAAATAAATTAGCAGATATCTTTTTTAAAGATAAGAATGGAATCAAAAATTATAAAGAGTTACTAGTTAAGATAAGAACAAAACAGGATCAAACATCATTAAGTAAGTATACTAGAGATGCTGTTTGTGGATTGCCGGAAGATTCATATGCGAGATTACTTGCTTATATACCAGATGATGATTTAGTTGTGTCGTATAAACCAGAAAAAGCGAAAAAATTTATACATTTATCAAATGCATCTGCGGGTCAAAAAACAACAACGATACTTACATTTTTATTGGCATATGGAAAACAACCTTTGTTATTAGATCAGCCGGAGGATGATTTAGATAATAGATTAGTTTATGATTTGATTGTTGCTAGATTGAAAGTGGCAAAATCAAAAAGACAAATCATAGTTGTTACGCATAATGCTAATATTCCTGTAAATGGTGATTCTGAATACATAATTTCAATGAATTCAGATACAGATATTATTCAAGTTAATAAGACTGGAACAATGGATGATAATGAAATTCGTCAAGAAATATGCGATGTTATGGAAGGTACAAAAGATGCATTTGAAATGAGAGCAAAAAAATATCATTTCAATATCAAGGAATAGTAGATTTTACAGGTAAGGGGATGTCCTTTTTACTGATATGGAAGTATTCAAGGGACAAGGTAATGATACTGAGGTATTATGACTGATATGAATGATATCTATCTTATCTGAATCTAAGGTAGCGATTGAAGGGATACCTATACAGATTGAAAAAATCATGTTTTTTGTAGTATTTAAAATTCAATTAATGAATGCTTGCGGAAATATAGTTGAAGAGAGAATCTCGAATTTGAGGTGCTAAACTGTAGTTGTAACACACCGACCTAATAAGATATAATCTTAGGAGGAAACGAGGTATGTTACAGATGAATCAACATTATGAACCAGAATTCAAGAAGAAGATTGTCCGCCTTCATCTTGAGGAGGGACGCTCCCTGAAAGGACTTGCAGTTGAATATGGAGTATCAAAAGCAAGTATATCCAACTGGACAAAACAATTTCGTGAAGAATGCCAGAAAAATGAAGAAGCCCAAGCCGATTATGATTTCATGAAGGAGAACCTTAAATTGAAAAGACAGCTTGCAGAACTCCAAAAGGAAAACGACTTCTTAAAAAAAGCGGCGGCATTCTTTACGAAGGAAATCGATTAGAGGCTTATCAATTCATTCAGAAATTCAACAATAAATTTGGACTCAGATGGCTCCTCAGAAAGTTTAATATATGTCCAAATGCTTATTACAATTATCTTAAAAATCGAAAGGCTGATTATCATCGTCAAAAAGATGAGATCAAAAACTCTATTCGAGAAATCTATCACTCTCACGGCGGAGCGGATGGGTACAGAACCGTGCATGCGTATCTTATTCGTAAAGGGTACGACATCAGTTATTTAACGGTTCACAAATATATGAATACTGAAATGCAGCTGTTTTCAATATCCAGAAAAAAGAAACCAGCATATGAACATGGTATTGCTCACAGGGTTTACGAAAACAAACTGAATCAGGATTTTCATGCAAATGCAATAAATCAAAAATGGAGTACTGATTTTACCTATTTATTTTTAACAGATGGCAGCAAGCGTTATAATTGCACTATTATTGATCTTCATGACCGAAGTGTTATTGCAAGTATAACGGATAAAAGCATAACAGCTGATTTAGCGAAAAGAACGCTTGAAAAAGCAATTCATTCACAACCGGGAATAGAATTGGGTAAACTTTTGCTGCATTCCGATCAAGGAAGTCAGTACACATCAAAAGAGTTTACAGAATTCTGTGAGAAGCTTGGTATTGAGCAAAGCATGAGCAAGGCTGGATATCCATATGATAATGCCCCTATGGAAAGATATTTCAATACATTGAAAAATGATCTTATATATCAGCATTATTATCGTACACAGGATGAACTCTACACAGCAGTCGAAGAATTTGCGTATGTGCAATATAACCATGTACGTCCGCATTCTTATAACAATTACAAAACGCCTTATGAGGCACGCCATGGGGTTACATAACCCCTGTGGCAGAAATTAGGTCATAGTGTTACAAAAAAGCTTGGCCACAACAAGAGAAATGTACTATCATAATTATGTCTCTTTTTGGAATGTAACTTGTAGCGTTTACAAATAATTTGTCGAAAAGGAGGAGAAATTCAATTGTTAATAATTGGATTGCATTTATATGAAAAAAAAGTTGATTTTATTTTTGATTTTAGTTCTAGTTGGTTTTTTTGTGTGTTGTAATGAGCAATCAAATAAACTTGAGGACTTGTTGGCTAATCTTGAGAAGAAGGATGATACCAATGAATTTGAGAAAAACAAACTATTATGGGAGAGTGTAATTAAAAAAGTGTGGTTAAAGGAAACATGGAATAGCAGTGAAACATATGAAGATATGTCATTTGTAATCACTAGAGTAGAAAAAAGTAAATTATGGGGGGGGTTTTTGAAAAAAGGTATCTTAAGACCAGATTCGGATTTGTATTCGGAAAAACAAAATCATAATATGATGTTAACAGGTAATTTTAATGAAAATAGAGCGGAACTCACTATTGTAGATGGCGAAAAAAACATAGGAAAATTGTATATATTATTAGAAAAGGAGAATATGCTTAAAATAGATGTTCAGTATACTGAACAAAAAAGAAAAGATACTTTTAATTTTATATCATATAATTTAAAAGATTTAGAATTAGATGTTCGTGCGGAGTTTGATAATGATATTGAAGATGTTACTTTGAAAAAATGGGGTAAGGTAAAATTTGTTTCTGTAATTAGAACAAGTATGAGACGAAAAACATTGTTTATATATTTAGTTGATGATAAAGAAAATATACTGTACGACTTTTCTGAATCAGTGATGTTTCCGAGTGATTTTAGGGTAAATGATTTTTTGTTTAAGGATATAAATAATGATGGTAGGGAAGATTTTTTATTGATATTAGGCGGAATAACAGATTTAGAACTTCATAAGGCTATAATTTACGAACAAAATAAAATAGGTGGATTTGAAGTGAATGTAAATAAAACAAAAAAAATAAACAATAAAATGAATGAAACTAATAAATATTCTGTTTGGGATATGTTTAATTATTTAAGGCTTTCAAGTTAACTGCAACCTATATTCAATCAATGACAAGTCTTACAAAACCATGGCGGAATGCCGTGGAAAATAGATTTCTTGGTGTTACTCCGGCACAACCACTTGCACAAATGAGTGCAATTGTACAGAATCACATTTATGCGTCCTCTAGCGCAGGGCAGTTGTCACCTGTCACCTAAAATGGTATGATACCAGTTTGGGTGGCGAGGCATAGAGTAAAGACCAGGGCACCCTGGGAACAGTGACAGAAAGATGGATAAGGTAAACTATACTTACGATGCCGAGGGACTGCGTACTAGCAAGACTGTGAATGGAGAAAAAACAGTTTTTGTCTGGGACGGGGATTAACTGGTAATGGAACTCTCTGACAGCGGCAAGGTGCAGAAACGGTATATCTGTGGAAATGACCTTGTATATGCGGATCGGGGAGAAGGAACAGAGAAGCAGTATTATGTCAAAAATCCTCATGGCGATGTGCTACAGCTGACGGATGAAAGTAGCAAAGTCATCAAGACCTATGAGTATGATTCCTTCGGGAATGAAGTGAACCCGGATAGAAAGGATTAAACTTTTGCATTAGGAGACAAGTTAAAACATATGTATAACTAATATTAAAAAATGAGAAGCAGTACATACTTTTGAATGAAACTAATTGCAAAATAAAATTATAATATCTATAATATAAAGAAGATGCATAAAGGAGAAAAACACAATGGCGAATAGTGATGAGTTAATTACAAGTGTTGGTAAAAATTCCAATGATACAGCAGCTCTTGTATGGTCTGTTGCAGATGACCTTGTAGGAGCATATAAACCGCATGAATATGGTCTTGTCATTCTGCCTATGACAGTAATCAAGCGTTTTCACGATTGTTTGCTGCCAACACATCAGGCAGTTCTTGATACATACAAGAAAGTAGAAAAGTTGGCTGTAAAAGACGGTTTCTTGCGTAAAGCATCAGGCTATCAGTTTTACAATACAAGTCCATTTACGTTCAAGACATTGATTGCTGACCCTGAAAATATCGTAGATAATTTCAAGGCGTATTTGAATGGATTCTCTGATAATATTCAGGACATTCTTGCACGTATGGATTTTGATTCTCAGATTAAGCATATGGAAGAAGCAGGTCTTCTGTATCAGGTAATCTCCGATTTCTGTACAGATAAGGGTGATTTTTCACCTGAGAAAATCAGTGCGGTTGATATGGGATATGTGTTTGAAAATCTTGTTCGTAGATTCTCTGAATCATATAACGAAGAAGCCGGAGCACATTTCACAAGCCGTGATATCATCTATCTGATGAGTGACCTTCTTGTAGCTGGTGATGAATCCGCATTTACAGGAGACGGTATTTCAAAGACCGTCTATGATATGACAATGGGAACATCTCAGATGCTTACCTGTATGGAAGAAAGATTGAAACAGATGGATGCGGATGCAGACGTTACTGCATTCGGTCAGGAGTTCAATCCATTTACATTCGGTATTGCAAAAGCTGATATGCTTATCCGTGGCGGAGACCCTAACAATATGCAGTTCGGTGATACCTTGTCTGATGACAAGTTCAGCGGATATAAGTTTGACTATATTATCAGCAATCCACCATTCGGTATTCCATGGAAACGTGAGGAAAAAGAGGTCACAGCGGAATTTAAGAAAGGCACAGCCGGAAGATTTGCACCAGGATTGCCAGCAAAAGGTGATGGACAGCTTCTGTTCATGCTGAACGGTCTTGCGAAGCTGAAAGATGATGGTCAGATGGCAATTATCCAGAACGGTTCATCTTTATTCAACGGTGACGCTGGTTCCGGTCCTTCTGAGATTCGTAGATATTTAATCGAAAATGACTGGCTGGATGCGATTGTGCAGTTGCCAAACAATGCTTTTTATAATACAGGTATTGCAACATATATCTGGATTGTAATGAAGAATAAGCCTGTAACACATCAGGGCAAAGTACAGCTGATTGATGCATCCGCTTGTTGTGCAGCAAGACGTAAGAATATCGGTTCAAAGAACGTAGATATTACAAAGGCTTGTCGTGATTTGATTATTGAAGCATATGGTGCTTATGTAGATGGTACATACAATGGCGTGGATGAAAACGACAATGCAATCATTGTAAAGAGTAAGGTTATGGATGCCATTGACCTTGGCTATAACAAGATTGTAGTAGAGACACCACAGTTGGATGAAGATGGTAATGTTGTCATGAAGAAAAAGAAGCCAGTAGCTGATACATCAAAGCGTGACACAGAGAATGTACCGCTTGCAGAAGATATTGATGCTTACTTTGAACGTGAGGTCATTCCGTATAATCCGCAGGCTTGGATTGATAAAGCCAAAACGAAGGTTGGATATGAAATCCCGTTCACCAGAACATTCTATGAATACAAGCAGATTGAGCCATCCGATGTGATTGCATCACGTATTGAAGAACATGAAAAGAGTTTGATGGCGAAGTTGCATGATTTGTTCGGGGGTGAATGATTATGGCAATGATTAGACCTGAGACAGAAATGAAGGATAGTGGTATTGAATGGATTGGAGATATTCCTGCAAATTGGGGAAAAAGCAAACTGAAATATTTGGGTGTGTATATTAATGGTTATGCATTTAAACCATCAGATTGGTCAGCAAGAGGACGTCAGATTATTCGTATTCAGGATTTGACAGGTTCAAATTCAGGGGAACCAAATTATTTTGATGGAACATTAGATGAAAAATATCGTGTTGTAAATGGTGACATTCTTGTATCATGGGCAGCTACTTTAGATGCTTTTGTATGGACAAAAGAAGATGGATGGTTAAATCAACATATATTTAAGGCAGTTCCTAATGAAAAAATTGTTAAAGGTTATTTCTTGTGGCTTTTAAAGGTTGCAATGGATAACATGAATAACGATGACAAACATGGTATTGTTATGCAACATGTTACAATAGGCTTGTTTAATAATTATGTTGTTCCATTAGCACCTTATACAGAACAGCAAGCTATTGCCGATTATTTGGACGAAACTTGTTCCAAAATTGATGAAATCATTGCAGAAGCAAAGGCAAGTATTGCTGAATATAAGGAACTGAAACAGTCTGTAATTTTTAAAGCAGTGACAAAAGGTCTTAATAAGAATGTTGCGATGAAGGATTCTGGTTATGATTTTATAGGCTGTATTCCTAGTGAATGGGAAATGTGCAAAGTTAGACATTTAGGTACAGCACAGAATGGAATCAGTATTGGTGGAGATGCATTTGGCTCAGGACATCCGTTTGTAAGTTATGGAGATGTGTATAAAAATTATTCATTACCTAAGACTGTTGATAAATTAGTTCAGTCTTCGGAAGAAGATAGAAAGAGATATTCAGTTGAAAAAGGTGATTGGTTTTTTACAAGAACATCTGAAACGATTGAAGAAGTTGGTTTTTCATGTGTATGTGAAGAAACGATTCCAGATGCGGTGTTTGCCGGATTTTTAATCAGAGTTCGTCCTTTTAACAATAGAATCTATACGGGGTTTGCTAAATATTATTTCAGAAGCAATCATTTAAGAACATTTTTTGTGAAAGAAATGAATTTGGTAACAAGAGCTAGTTTAGCTCAAGGGCTTCTGAAAGATGCACCAGTTGTTGTTCCTCCGTATGATGAACAAATTGAAATTGCAAATTATCTTGAAAACAAATGTGAAATTATTGATGGTGTCATTAAGGATAAAGAATCAACAATCAATGACCTTGAAGCATATAAGAAATCACTGATTTATGAAGTGGTAACCGGAAAAAGAAGGGTGGTATAACCTATGGCTGAAAATGAAAAACAGTTTGAATCCAATATCGAAGCCTTTCTTATCTCACCTGCTGGTGGATATGAAAAGGCAACAGATGCTGGATATACTTCATCTTCTGGTATGGCGTTGGATATTCATACATTGGTTGGGTTTGTGAAAGCAACCCAGCCGATTATGTGGCAGCGTTTTGAAAAGCAGTGCAACTCTGACCCATACAAGAAGTTTTATAAATGTTTTGAAGATGCCGTACAGATGGATGGCTTGCTGTCTGTCATGCGACATGGATTTAAACATCGTGGAATGGATTTTAAGGTTTGCTATTTCAAGCCTGAATCCACTCTAAATGATGTTGCTGTAAAAAGATATGAGCAGAATGTGTGTCAATGCATCAGACAGTGGCACTATTCAGAGCAGAATAACAATTCAGTTGATATGATGCTTGCAATCAATGGTATTCCAGTGGTTGCGATTGAATTAAAGAATCAGCTAACAGGTCAGACGGTAGACAATGCAAAATTGCAGTGGCAGTATGACCGTGACCAGAGGGAACCTGCATTTTGGCTGAATCATCGTATTCTGGCATATTTTGCAGTAGACCTTTACGAAGCGTGGATGGCTACGGAACTGAAAGGCACAGATACATATTTCTTGCCATTCAATCAGGGTTCCAACGGTGCCGGAAATGACGGTGGTGCAGGTAATCCGCAGGCAGAGGATGATAATTATGTGACATCTTATATCTGGGAAAATGTATTACAGAAAGACAGCTTGCTGGATATTATCCAGAAGTTCATCAGCTTTGAGGTGAAGACTGAAAAGAAAGATGGAAAGAATGTTACAAAGAAGCGTCTGATTTTCCCTAGATTCCATCAGCTGGATGTAGTTCGTAAGATGATTGCTGATGTGCGTGAGAATGGTTCAGGGAACAATTATCTGATTCAGCACTCTGCTGGTTCAGGCAAATCTAATTCTATTGCATGGACAGCGTATCGTCTGGCATCTTTGCATAATGATGATAATGAGCCTGTATTTACATCGGTTGTTATCGTAACTGACAGACGTAATCTGGATGCACAGTTACAGGAAACAATCATAGGATTTGACCATGCACTCGGTAGTGTATGTGCGATTGATGAAAAGAAATCCTCTAAGGATTTAAGGGATGCTCTGAACGCTGGAAAGAGAATCATTGTAACAACATTGCAGAAATTCCCAGTCATTTATGAAGAAGTGGATGATACAACAGATAAGCGATTTGCGATTATCGTGGATGAAGCACATTCTTCACAGACTGGTTCCTCTGCAATGAAATTGAAGGCTGCACTTGCGGATGTATCGGATGCTCTGAAAGAGTATGCGGAACTGGAAGGAAAAGCCGAAGATGAATTGTTGGATGACAATGACCGTCTGATGCGTGAAATGATTTCGCATGGAAAGCATAAGAATCTTTCATTCTTTGCGTTTACAGCAACACCAAAGGGTGCAACATTGGAGATGTTCGGTACAGAATGGAATGATGGTTCCTATCATCCATTCCATGTATATTCGATGCGTCAGGCTATTGAAGAAGGATTCATTCTGGATGTTCTTCAGAACTATACAACGTATAGAACCTGCTATCAGATTGCGAAGAACACAAAGGATAATCCTGATGTTCCGCAGTCAAAAGCATTGAAGACAATCAAGAAATACGAAGAGTTGCATCCGTATAACATTCAGCAGAAGTCAGCTATTATTGTTGAAACATTCCGTAATGTAACGAAGCAGAAAATCAAGGGAAAAGGAAAGATGATGGTTGTAACATCATCGAGACTTGCTGCGGTTCGTTACTATCATGAGATTAAGAACTATTTGGAATCAAATCGTTATCATGATGTGGAAATTTTGGCTGCGTTCTCTGGTTCTATCAAAGACCCGGATGACCAGAAAGAGATTGAATGGACAGAAAGCAAGCTGAATGGTGTGAATGAATCACAGACAAAACAGGTATTCCATGATGAAGGAAATATTCTGATTGTAGCTGAGAAATATCAGACCGGATTTGATGAACCATTGCTCCATACAATGATTGTCGATAAGAAATTACGTGGTGTAAAAGCGGTTCAGACACTGAGCAGATTGAACCGTACACATCCAGATAAACAGGATACATTCATCATTGATTTTGTGAATTCAAAAGAAGATATTTTGAAAGCATTTCAGCCGTTCTATCAGGAAACATCATTGTCTCAGGAAATCAATACTGATTTGATTTACAAGACACAAAAAATGCTACGTGCTTTTAATATCTATGATGATGCTGACATCGAAAAAGTAACAAAAATTTACTTTGATGAGGATAAACGTAAAGCCAATAGGATTCAGGCGGCAATTACAAATGTATTGTTACCGACTCAGCAGAAGTACAATGCGCTAAATCAAGAACAAAGATATCAGTTTCGTAAACTTTGTAGAACATTCGTAAAATGGTATGGATATATTACTCAGATTGTACGTATGTTTGATAAAGCGATGCATGATGAATATATCTTTTGCTCTTATTTGGCGAAGGTTATACCAGCCGATCCAACGACACCATTTGACCTTGGTGATAGAGTTAAGCTTGAGTATTACAATCTTGAGAAAACTTATCAAGGTTCTATTGGTCTTGTGAAAGAAGAACATGGTGTTTATAAATCAGCCAAATTGAAAAAGCCATTAAAAATGACGGAAACAATGAGTCCATTAGAACAGGTTATCGAGAAAATAAACCAGCAGTACATGGGCGATTTTACTGATGGTGATAGGGTTGTAATTACTACGTTGCACCAGAAGCTGAAGAACAACAAAAAGCTGATAAAAGCAGCAAAGACAGATGGGCGTCAGATTTTTGAAAATAATATTTTTCCACAGTTATTTGATGATGTAGCGCAGGAAGCGTATGTTGAAAGTACAGAAACATATACGAAATTGTTCGAGGATGCTGGAAAATATCGTGCCATCATGAGTGCATTAGCGCAGGCAATGTTTGATGAAATGAAGAATGTAACGGATTAAACGGTGTTGATGTAGAAGGGCAATTATTATAGTTGTGATATTTTAAAAATCTGGTTGAATAATTCAACTGGGTTAGGGAAAAGAAAGGAGTCTAGAAAATGCCAACAACAATAGAGGTAAATAAACAGAGTGTAGAGGCTTTGCTTGGTAGTGGGAGGGAAAAACCATTTGTTATTCCAGAATACCAACGTCCCTATGCTTGGACAGATGAGCAAGTCGAAACACTCTTTGAAGATTTATGGGAGTTTACAACTACTAGCGGAGGTACGGAACATAAAGGTTCGTATTTCCTTGGTAGTGTTGTTGCCTATGAAAATGAAGATGGTGAGCAGGAAATAATAGATGGGCAGCAGCGAATTACTTCTTTGTTTTTGCTGTTAAGAGCTATCTATACAAAGCTAGTCATTACTCCTGCATCAGAACGTACTGCAGAAGCAAATAATTTCATAGGCAAAATTGAGCCAGCAATTTGGCGCACAAATAAATTAACTGGAACAGTTGATTACAAAAATATTCTTCTTACATCACGTGTTGTGAATAATGAAGGTAATGAGATTTTGCATAGTATTCTTGAAACAGGAAAAGCAGATGAAAATGCAAAGGACAATTACTCTAAGAATTATAGACATTTTCAGGAGATGTTTGATAAGCACTCAACGGAAAATCCATTGATGGTGTATCAGTTCATCTATGCATTATTGAATCAAGCTATTCTTTTACCAATAACCGCAGATACACAGGATACAGCATTGACTATTTTTTCAACATTGAATGATAGAGGGCTACCTCTTTCTGATGCGGATATCTTTAAAGCAAAGATTTATAATCAGCTTGAAGCAAATGATAAGAAAACATTTATTGAACGTTGGAAAGACCTCGATGAACAAGCCACAGAAGCGAATGAAAGCATCCAGCAGTTGTTTTATTATAATATGTTTTATCTTCGCGCTTTGGAAGGGGACACAAAGACAACTACTCCTGGTTTAAGAAAATATTATGCTGCTAATAAATTTAAGCGTCTATTTCAAACGAATTTGTTGGACAATCTGTTTGTAATTCTTGACTTATGGAAAGTAATTAACAGAGGTGAAGAGCTTGAAGATGAAGTTTGGTCTTCAAACATAAAGATTAAACAGACATTAGATACGCTCACATCATATCCGAATGAGTTTTGGAAATATCCAGTTGTAATCTATTATATTAGTTATCGCGAGGAAGTAAATTTTGAGGCTAAATTTGGATTATTCTTGAATAAGTTACTTGCTGAGCTTATGACGAAGTATATTTTAGCTCCTACTATCAATGCAGTTAAGCCGGATATTTTAAAGTTGAACTCTGCAATTGTTGCATCAAGTACGCCTGAGTTCGATTTTAAGGAATTGGATGCAAGTCAGCTTGAAGTACGTATTCAGAATCCTAATCGTAATGTGGTTCGTATGCTGTTGAAGACACTTGCTTATGAACAGCAAGATACATTGCTCCCAGACAAATGGGAAATTGAGCATATATTCCCTCAGAAGTGGCAGACAAACTATTTTCCTGATGTGCCAGATAGTATTATCAAGGAGAAGATTGAGCATATTGGAAACAAACTTCCATTTGAGAAGAGGTTAAACATAGTTGCTGGTAACGGATACTTTGGAAAAAAGAAAAAGGCATACTCTGCTTCTAAGCTTACAATTACAAATGCGATGGGGACAGTCAATATTCAAGATTGGGATATGGATTCTATTATGAAGCGTGACATCCGCATCTCAGATGAAATTATTAAAATTTTGAATAGATGGAATAATGAATATTTGAACATACCTGTTGAAGTAAGCGAAGCAGAGGAGCCTTCTGAAGAAGATTTAGCTCGAATTGAAGAATTCAAGAAAAAAGGCTGGATATAAGGAGGAATCCTATTTGAAAAAGAAAAAAGACGAAGTAACCATCCGCTCTAGCGCAGCGGAATACTTAACCTATGTTGCCTCTGTTGGTAGCAAACAGGACAGCATTGAGATGCGCTATGAAGATGAGAATATATGGCTGACGCAGAAGATGATGGCCACGTTATATGATGTAAGTGTGGCTGCGATTAATCAACATATAAAGAAGGTCTATGACGATTCAGAATTGGAGCCCGATTCAACTATTAAGAAATTCTTAATAGTTCAAAAGGAAGGTTCACGCCAAGTGAGCCGAGAGGTTGCACATTACAATCTTCAAATGATTATTGCAGTCGGCTTTAAGGTGAATAATGAGCGAGCGGTACAGTTCCGCAAGTGGGCCAATGGTATTGTGAAGGACTACACAATTAAAGGCTGGGCCATGGATGATGAGCGTCTGAAAAATGGTGGCTCCGTGCTTACAGTAGAATACTTCGACCGTTTGCTTGAGCAGATTCGAGAAATCCGTTTATCTAAGCGAAGATTTTACCAGAAGATAACAGACATTTATGCAACAGCACTTGATTATGACCGAACCGCGAAAACAACTAAGCAGTTCTTTGCCAAGGTACAAAATAAAATGCATTATGCAGTTCACGGACATACAGCAGCAGAATTAATTTACGAACGTGCGGATGCGGAAAAACCACATATGGGACTCACAACAGGGGCAGCAGCTCCGGAAGGTAAAGTAGTAAAAAGTGATGTAAATATAGCAAAAAATTATCTGAGTGAACAGGAAATGCGGTCATTAGAACGTATTGTATCAGCTTATTTGGATTTGGCAGAGCATCGCGCAGAGCGTCATATTCCAATGATGATGGAGGACTGGTCAAAGCATCTGGATTTATTTCTGATGGCAGATGACAGAGAAGTCCATATTGGTTCGGGTAGATGCATAATTTTGTTATGTCAATAAATTATATGTAAGTTGCGACATAGATTGGAAGGTGTTTATATGGAAGTTTCAAAGAAAGATTGGAAATTATTCAGAGCTTGCATTGGCGGATGGCAGGAAGCATATATGGAGCGTTTGACTAAAGAATATATAGATTTGTTAAGTGGAGACGAGAACGCTTCTGATAAGTTTTGGGAGCTGGAAGAGCGCATAAAAAAGGATAAGAAACATCCGGGAGTAATGCTTGAACTAAGTAAAGAAAATATGATTTTTGATATTGTGGCACTGATTAATAGAGATGTAATTACGGTTGCAGATTTAAAGAATTTTAGTGATGAATTAAAAGAAGATGTGAATTACCTTTTGCATAGATAACGGAGGGGATTAAGCATATAAGAATTGCAGGTGATATTTGTAGTAGGATTGTGCCATTTATGCTATACTAAAGTATAAATGTATCAAAGCGATTAAAACATGAAAATATTTTGAAGAAATGAGGAACAATATGTCTGAAGAATCAAAACCGCATGTTGTGAAGTCACATGACATCGGATTGGATTCCGATTATGTGAGTTGGGTTCATGATGTGAAGCAGCGTTATGTGTCTGCACAGATAAAATCAGCGGTCAAAGTAAATACAGAACAGCTTTTCTTTAACTGGCAGTTGGGGCGGGATTTGGTTGAGAGAAAAGCAGAGGAGAAATGGGGAAAAGGAATTGTGGAGCAGCTTAGTCTTGATCTGCAGAATGAATTCCCCAAAGCGAAAGGATTTTCAGCAAGAAATCTTTGGAATATGAAAAAATGGTATCTATTCTATTCCGGAAATGAGAACTTTTCAGAACTTGCACATCGTATAGAGGAAAGTCTCGATATGAAAAGCCTAAAACTGCAGCAGGTTGGCATGGAAATTGACGAAAAGCAAAAACTGCACCAACTTGGTGCAGAAATGGAATTTCCTTCTGTTTTTGGATTTGTGCCGTGGAGACATCATGTAGAAATAGTTACGAAGTGCAAAACGATAGAAGAGGCTTTGTTCTATGTCAGAAAAACGATAGAGGAGAGTTGGAGCAGAAGTGTCCTGATTGATAATATAAAGGCTCATTTATATCAATCTTCAGGTAATGCCTTGACGAATTTTGCTGAAAAACTTCCGACAATACAGGGAAAACTGGCACAGGAGATTGTCAAGGATACTTATGATTTTGGGTTTGTTTCATTACCGGCAGGATATGATGAAAAAGAATTAGAAGATGCATTGGAACAGAACATAACAAGATTTTTGTTGGAACTTGGATCTGGTTTTGCTTTTATTGGACGTCAGAAAGAGATTATTGTAGCGGGAAAAACCAGAAAGATTGATATGCTTTTTTATCATATAAAACTTCGATGCTATGTTGTCGTTGAGTTAAAAGCGGTATCGTTTGAACCGGAATTTGCCGGAAAACTGAATTTTTATGTGAATGCAGTAAATCAGTTAATGAAAACGGATGATGACAATCCGACAATAGGATTGCTTATATGCAAGGATAAGGATCAGACAGAGGTACAGTGGGCATTTCAGGGAATTGAAACTCCTATGGGAGTTGCAACCTATGATAACATTCGGATGAATGAGATTAAGTCTCAGCTGCCATCGGAGGAAGCTATTCAGAAACGCCTGGAACAGGCAGAAGAAGAATATCTGCTGAAATTGCAGGAAAAGAATAAGTAGATTTGATACAATGGCATCGTTATAAAGGAGTCACTAAAGTCGCTAAGTGGCTCTTTTTTTAATGCGATAAATCGCACCAATATATTGCGAAACATGATTCTAAAGAAATTTTTTTTAATATTACCCCCCACAAACTTGAGAAAAACTCTCACCTTTACCTATTGATTTTTACCCTAAAATTCAGTAATATAAAAGAGGTTAGACAAGACTAACCAAAATGTGAATAAATCATGTGGACTCCTCGTATTAGGTTGTGAATCCTGAACGCATCCTATACAGAATTGAATGAAATTCTTGCGGGGAGTACTATTATTTTGAGGAAAAGGAGATAGTGTTACGATGAATTTTTTGGAAATTGAAAAAGTAGTTGGACGTGAGATTTTGGATTCGAGAGGCAATCCGACGGTAGAAGCAGAGGTAACTTTGGTAGATGGAACCGTGGGAAGAGGTACTGCTCCAAGTGGTGCGTCTACAGGTGAGTTTGAGGCACTGGAACTGAGAGACGGCGACAAGGGCCGTTATCTTGGCAAGGGAGTTGAAAAAGCTGTCAACAACATCAATACTGTGATTAATGGGGTCCTTACTGGTTTAGATGCGTCTGATATTTATGCCATTGACAAGGCAATGATTGATGCAGATGGTACGAAAGATAAATCAAAGCTTGGCGCCAATGCGATTTTGGCTGTGTCAATTGCAACAGCAAGAGCGGCATCTATTGCGTTAGATATTCCGTTGTACCGCTTTTTGGGTGGCATTTCAGGCAACCGTCTTCCGGTACCTATGATGAATATTTTAAATGGTGGTGCTCACGCAGATTCAGCTGTTGATACGCAGGAATTTATGATTATGCCGGTTGGCGCGCCATCGTTTAAAGAAGCGCTTCGTTGGTGTGCAGAGGTTTTCCATAAGTTGAAATCTCTGATTAAAGATATGGGAGATGTAACAGCGGTTGGTGATGAAGGTGGATTTGCACCAAACAAACTTACTTCCGATGAAGAAGCTATTGAGAAAATTCTGGAGGCTGTTAAGGCTGCCGGATTTGAACCGGGAAAAGATTTTATGATTGCTATGGATGCAGCTTCTTCCGAATGGAAATCGGAAAAAGGAATTGGTTACTATAAGCAGCCAAAATCCGGCAAAGAATTTACTTCGGATGAGCTGATTGCACATTGGGAATCTCTCATTGACAAGTATCCGATTATTTCTATCGAAGATGGTTTGGATGAGGAAGATTGGGAAGGCTGGAAGAAGATGACTGAAAAGATTGGTCATAAGGTTCAGCTTGTAGGAGATGACCTTTTTGTTACAAATACAGAGAGACTTTCCAAGGGTATTAAAATGGGAGCGGGTAACTCCATTTTGATCAAATTAAACCAGATTGGTTCGGTGTCAGAAACATTGGAGGCTATTAAGATGGCGCACAATGCAGGATATACAGCCATTTCTTCCCACCGCTCCGGTGAGACAGCAGACACAACTATCGCAGACCTTGCGGTAGCACTGAATACATGTCAGATTAAGACAGGGGCTCCTTCGAGATCCGAGCGTGTAGTGAAATACAACCAGCTTCTCCGCATTGAGGAAGAATTAGGTGCCAGTGCAGTGTACCCGGGTATGGATGCGTTTCATGTAGGTAAATAATAGAATTAAAAACAGACGATGAAAAGATTTCCGGTACATGAATGTATGTGCCGGAAATTTTTGTACGTTGAAATTGAAAAGAAGGGCGGATGGTTTTGGTGCAAAGCTCGACGCAGGATATTGCGAAAACCATATTTTGGTGATATGATTATTGCAGTGTTGTGATAAAATGTTGGCTAAGCGCTGTTAAAGTGTTAGATATTTATGGGTACGGACAAAATAATACAAGGAAGGTGAATCTATGTTATTCATATGTTATCCCAAATGCTCGACCTGCAAAAAGGCAAAAAAGTGGTTGGACGAGCATCATTTAAATTACACAGAGCGTCATATTGTAGAGGAAAATCCATCGTATGATGAATTAAAAGAATGGGTTTCTAAAAGTGGGCTTCCTCTAAAAAAATTCTTTAACACAAGCGGATTGTTGTACAAGGAGATGAAGTTGAAGGATAAACTTCCGACAATGAGCGAAGATAAACAGCTTCAATTGCTGGCAACCAATGGAATGCTTGTCAAACGTCCGCTGGTTATTGGGGATGAAGCAATTCTTGTTGGTTTTAAGGAAAATGAGTGGAGTGAAAAATTGGAATGATGGATTTGTGACACAAATCAAGAGAGGAGAAAGTGATGAGGACGGAGACAGTAACATTAACGAATATGTGTATGGTTTACGATGATGCGGGAAATGTTTTGGTTCAGGACAGAGTGGACAAAAAGTGGTCAGGACTTACATTTCCGGGCGGACATATTGAGAAGGGCGAATCGTTTGTAGATTCAGTTATTCGTGAAGTTTATGAGGAGACCGGACTCACGATAGAAAAGCCGAGAATCTGTGGCACAAAAGACTGGCTGCAGGATGACGGTTCAAGGTATCTTGTTGTTTTTTACAAGACGAATCAATTTAGCGGTGAACTCAAATCCTCGCATGAAGGGGAAGTAAAGTGGATGCCGTTAGAAGAGATGAAAAAGGGAAAACTTGCAAACGGAATGGACGATATGCTTCGCGTATTTTTGGAAGAAGATATCAATGAATTTCATTACCGCAGAGAAGATGGTGTCTGGAAATATGAGCTGAAATAATGGAGGGTGCATTATGCAGCATTATCCGTATACTTTTGATGAAAAAAGAGTCCGTGGATGGATTGAAAAAATCAGGAACGGTACCAGATTTTTGGTTTCGGATTGTGGGCTGTGTGCCTAAAAGAAAATGGAAAAATGATTGGTGACTGCGGGCTCACACTGCAACCGATTGGAAATACGATTAAGCCGGAAATTGGTTACCATATTCAAAAAACATATCAGAGAAAAGGATATGCAAAAGAAGCAGCAATTGCCGTAAGAGACTGGGCTTTTACACATACACCGTTTCAGACGATTTATTCTTATATGAAGAGCACAAATCTCCCATCGATGCAGACGGCACAGGCGTATGGATGTCAACGGGTTGATGAATTTGTGGATGCGGAAAAAGAAAAAACGACAGTGTTTGCCCTCTCGAAAAAAACATGGCTTGAAAAGTATAAAATGAGGCAGGAAAAAGGGGCGCCTCTTTATCAGTATTTTCCATGTCATGGACAAAGAAAAAGAACTTACCGGTTCTGCCGGAAGTATCGTTTATGCGTTGGATGTCGTAAATGAATACCTGCACCGCCAGAGTTTTGCGCGAACCTGGACAAACATTTACAAAAACAGCGGCGATTCCCCAAGTTATGTAAAGAAAGCCTTTGAACTCGCCTACGGAATGTTAAAAGCCTATAATGTTCAGGATAAAGTAACGTTATTCTACAATGACTACAATACCTATTTTGGCATTCAGAAGACGCTCAATCTCGTTGAATTTATCAACGCTGCAAAATCAATGGGCTGATAGGAAGTAACCGAATGGTTACCGCAAAAATCCTCTGCTGTATTACATGCAATGCGGCAGGGGATTTTTTTACAAAAGTAAAAATTTTACCCCTTAAAGTAAAATTAATCCGTTCAAATTCGATTGCATTTTCCTTATAATGGCTATATCATTATTTGAACAAGGAGGGTTTTTTATGTTACTTAAAAAACGAATTCTTCCTCTGGCTTTATCTGTCATTATGGCTGTGTCCGCGTTGACCGGCTGTGGCAGCAGTTCAGAGAAAGACAGCTCATCAGGGGCTAAGACAACCCTGACCATGTGGACGATCGCCACAGAAAGCGACTCTTTCCACAAACCGTATCTTCAGGCAATCAAGGAGTTTGAGAAAAATCATCCCGGTGTAAAGATTAATATGGAAACATTTGAAAATGAATCCTATAAAACGAAGATCAAAGCGGCCGTCGCTGCCAATGAACTTCCTGACATTTTCTTTACCTGGTCGGGTGGATTTTCTGAATCTTTCGTATCTTCCGGAAAAGTAATGTGTCTGGATGATTATTACAAAAATTACGAAAAGGAAATCAGTAAAACCGCTCTTGCCAACGATATCTACGATGGCAAATTGTATGGTTCCGTAACTTGTACACCGGTATCCGTAATGTGGTACAACAAAGAAATGTTCAAAAAACAAGGTGTCGAAGTACCAGCCACATGGGATGATTTCAAAGCTGTCTGCAAGAAATTCATTGATGCAGGCATTAAACCGATTGGAACCAGTGTAAAAGACACTTGGGTACTTGCTATGCTTCATGACGGATTAGCACTTAAATCTGCCGGAGCAGACAAAGTCACCAAGGCTTTGACAAAACAGGGTCAGTCCTACAACGATCCGGACTTTGTAAAAGCTGCTAACTGCATCAAAGAATTGGTTGATATGGGCGCTTTCATCGACGGCGCAACCGGTCTTTCCAATGATGAAGCAAGTGCTTCTTTCTATGCAGAACAGGTTCCAATGTACTTCACCGGAAGCTGGATGGGTGGTTCCATCGTTACCGATGCCGAGAAACCGGATAACTTCGCTGTTGCACCAATTCCTGTTGTCAACAGCAAAAATGCAAGTGTAACCGACTTCATGGGCGGAGGTTCCGATACTTTGATGGTATCCGCCAACACGAAGAACAAAGACCTTGCCGCTGCCGCTGCTTTTGAGATTACAAGAGGAGTTTCCAAACATGCTTACTTAAGCGGTGCTGGAATTCCGGCTTGGACCGTAGATTATGATGCTTCTTCCGTCCCTGCCTTAACACAGCAGGTAGCAGATATTGCCGGAAAAGCAACTTCCTATACGTTGTGGTTTGATACGTTGATGTCTTCCGATGATGCTGGAGAATATCTGACACTCCTTCAGTCCCTCTTCGCAGGCGATCTGAAACCGGAAGAATTTGCTGCCAGCATGGATAAGCAGTTAAGTAAAAAATAATCACAAGTTAATTTTGTGAATGGGATTTGATCCGGGCGGCTCCCAGACAGCAGCATTGCTGCAGTCCGGGAGCCGCCCGGCATTATAACGATTCGTTTAAAGGAGGATTTCATGGACAAAGTAAGAAAAAACAAAACAGCAATCTTCGTTTTTCTCTTTCCTTCTGCATTGCTGTTTTTAGCCATTATTATCTTACCAATCTTTATGTCCGGATATTATAGTCTTTTAGACTGGGACGGCATCACTTCCGGCACATTTGTTGGTATACAAAATTACATTGAATTATTTACAGAAAAAAGTCTTGGCTTCGGCCCTACCGTGCGAAACGCCTTTATCTTTGCCGGACTTTCTGTCTTTTTACAGCTTCCCCTCGCCCTGCTTTTGGCTCTGACTTTGGCAAAGGGCATCAAGGGTGAACGATTTTTTGTGGCGGTGTTCTTCATTCCGGTTTTGTTATCCACAACCGTCATCGGACAATTGTGGATGAAAATATACAATCCACAATACGGTATTGTCAATTCCTTTTTGCATGCCGTCGGTCTTGACACATGGTGCAAGACCTGGCTCGGCGACCAAAAATATGCTCTTGCCGCCTGCTTCATCCCGATGCTTTGGCAATACGTCGGCTACCACATGCTCCTCATGTACGCAGGCATTAAAAGTCTGTCACCGGATATCCGTGAAGCAGCTAAGATTGACGGTGCCAATGACCACCAATTATCACGTTATATCACAATTCCTATGATCAAGCCGGTTTTGCGTATGTGTGTGATCTTTGCGGTAACCGGTTCTTTGAAGGCCTTTGACCTGATCTATGTATTGACCGGCGGCGGTCCGGCTCACGCAAGTGAAGTACCAAGTACCTTGATGATTAACATGATCTTCGACCGAAGCCGCTATGGACTTGGAAGCTCGATTGCCATGTTTATCATTTTCCTGTGCTTCTTTTTCGCAATACTGATCAAACGCTGTTTTCGAACGGAGGTGGACTAAATGAAAAAAGTAAAAACCAGTGTAATGTACATTTTACTGTCTCTTTGGGCATTGGTAAACCTATTTCCGCTGTATTGGATGTTTACCTTCTCCCTAAAGACAAATAAAGAAATCTTTGGCGACAACATCATCGGCCTACCAAAAGAATGGCTGTGGAGCAACTATTCGGAGGCTCTCGATGCCGGAAATATGGCACTTTACTTTGTCAATAGTGCCATTGTCACCTTTGCTACGATTGCATTCACTGTCATCTTTTCCCTGATGGCGACTTATGCACTTTCCCGCATGGAATGGCGCGGCCGCAAACTTGTCAACAGCATTTTTATGCTCGGCTTAACGGTACCGATTCACGCGGCAATCCTGCCAATTTTTATCATCTTACGCGAATTAAAGATGACAAACTCCTATCAGGCACTCATAATTCCTTACACCGCATTTGCATTGGCGATGGCGATTATGATCTGTCAAAGTTTCATTGAAAATATTCCACGTGAACTTGAAGAGTCTGCCTGTATCGACGGCTGCGGTGTCTATGGCATTTTCTTCCGCATTGTGCTTCCGCTCATGAAACCGGCACTTTCTACCATTGGCATTTTTACCTTTCTACAAGCGTGGAATGAGCTTATGTTTGCCGTCATCTTTATCAGTGACAGTAAATATCGTACATTGTCGGTAGGTATCCAGGCACTTTCCGGGGCTTACACGACCAAATGGGGGCCGATCGGTGCTGCTCTTGTCATCGCCACGTTCCCGACACTCATCATTTATTGTTTTATGAGCAAAAAAATACAAGAAAGTTTAATGGCAGGTGCAATTAAAGGATAAATATGCTATAATAATTTTATTATAGTTATTTTGGGAGATATAACGCACTATGAAGAAACGTTTTTTGTCATTGGGGCTTCGGAAAAAAATTCAGTTTTTGTTTCTTTGTACAATGATTGTATGCATTTTATTCTGCTCAGGTATCTTCTATCTGATTTTGGAAAATCAAATGCAGCAATCGATCGCTGACAAAGAAATCAGTAATCGAACTGCTATTTCCAATAACTTGGACAGCACCATGAAGTCCATTAACAGCATCAGCCGCCTTACCATGCTTCGCAGCACTGTACGCACTTTTTTACTTGCAGAGAGTAATTCTACTCCTCGCACACGAAATGCTCTCCAGGAGATCCACGACATTCTAAATACATTTAATCTTTCCTGTAATGTCGTGATTCTTCGCATGGACGGCCAATGCCTTAACACCGGTCCGGGAATCACCTATGTCAATACCGGCAAGATTTTTGAAACAGAATGGCTGAACGAAGTCATGGCTCAAAAGGGAAATTACGTTATTAAAGCAGGCACTCGCGGTGCCTTTCGCTCAAACATTGGCGAAATGGTGTCTTTTGTCCGTGTCATCAATGACATAAACACCCAAAAACCGATCGGTATCCTAGCAATCAATCTCCCAAGCCGCTTCTTTGAACAGGCATATGAAGGGCTTTCCGGCGAAACCAGCCATTTTGCTCTTTATGACACATCCGGCAGATTAATCTGCAAGGATAATGAAAGCACATTTTCCTCCTTAAATCCGGAAAATCTACTTCAAAACACGCGCGAAGAAACGGACAAACTATTTTACAAAAGTATATTTACCTGCGACACATTGGGAGACTCTCATTTCATCCTTGCTTCCCGTCTGGAAGTACGGATTTTAGACGGGCTCCCTGCCAAATTACTGGTCGCTTTGATCATCGGCGCTTTTATACTTCTCGCATTTATGTGGCTGATCAATACTTATATTGCCAAAAATGTCATCTACCCGATCCAGCGTTTGGTCGACAGCATGGCCGAAGTGCAAAACGGCTGGCTGCACCGCGTTAGTATGAATGTAAACGATGACGAGATCGGTCTTTTAAAAAATAGTTACAACGCTATGCTGATTGAGATCAATCAATTGATCGAAGAACTTCTTCAAAAAGAAAAAACACTGAGGATGGCTGAATTAGATGCTCTTCAGGAGCAAATGAAGCCCCACTTTTTGTATAACACTCTGGATATGATCCGTTATATGGCTTTGGAAAACCGAACCGATGAAGTATATAATATGTTGGAAACTCTTGGAAATTTTTACCGTCGTTTCTTAAGTAAAGGAAGCACGGACTTGTCTCTGGGAGAAGAAATAGAAATTGTAAAAAGCTATCTTACACTGCAGAGAACACGTTTTGAGGATATTTTTACAGATGAATATGAAATTGAAGAAGGCCTGTCTTCCATCCGTGTTCCGCGCCTGATTCTGCAGCCGCTTGTAGAAAATTCCATTTATCATGGGATTCGCCCAAAAGGCGAACATGGGGTTATCCGTGTCACGGTAAAACGTCAGGAAGATTTTCTATTTCTTAGCATTTACGACAATGGAATCGGTATGTCCGCACACCAGCGGGAACTTCTATTTTCCGGCAAAGACAGCCGAAGTTTTGGATTTCAGGGAACCATTGAAAGAATCCGTTATTATTATAAAACGGAAGATGTCTTTGAGATACACAGTACAGAAGGGGAATATTGTGAGATTATTTTGAAACTGCCACTTTCAAATGGCTGTTAGATATTTTTGTTATAACGTAAAGGAGAGTGTAGTTTTTATGTATCGTGTTATGATCATTGACGATGAAAAGGCGCTTCGCAATCTTTTAAAAGCATCGGTCGACTGGCAGGAAATGGGGCTGGAAGTTGTTGGCGAAGCAGCAAGTGGGATTGAAGCGATCAATATTATCGATAAACTTCGTCCGGACATTATTTTTGTAGACATTCGTATGCCCTTTATGGATGGCATCGAATTTTCCCAAATTGCGTTAAAACGGTATCGGCAGATGAAAATCATTATCCTGACTGCCTTTGACGAATTTGAATATGCAAAGCAGTGCATCGGACTTGGGATCACGGATTATCTTCTAAAACCGATCGTTCGCACAGACATCCGGGAAGCCTGCCAAAAAGCGATCCGCGAACTGGATGCCCTGCCTGCCGCCGTACCGGAGCAGCCCGTCCTGCAGGATGTCTCTTCGGATATGGAACACGTCAAGCAGTATATTGATAACCACTATCCGGATTCCGCTTTAAATCTCACCGCGATCGCGCAGAAATTCGGTTACAATCCGAGTTACCTGAGCCGCCGTTTTAAAGCTGACTGCGGCCAGAATATCTCAGATTACATCACGGCCTGCCGCATGGAAAAGGCCAAAAAATGTCTGGAATCGCGGATGCTTATGTATATGACGGCAAAAGAAGTCGGCATTCCGGATCCAAATTATTTTGGAAAATGTTTTAAAAAATATACCGGAAGTTCGTATTCCGAACTGCTCAAACTGCAGCTGTCCACCTAACCGGAAATCCGCTTAATTTATCATTTATTTGGGGAGGTTTTTATGAAATCATTACTTGGAAACAAATTGTACGACTGGCTGACTACTGCATGTCAGCTAATCGTGCTTGGCTTTTTATTTTTATTTACGAGTATCCCTCTTATCACTTCAGGGGCTTCTTTGACGGCGCTTTATCATTGTATCTCGCGCGGTCACACACAAACTTCCGCTCACATCTGCGCACTTCATTTCCGGCAGTTCTTCTGCTCTCCGTGCGCCTGATGGCAGGTCACATCAA
>OLVW01000287.1_pt1 | contig 54231 bp, 42 predicted proteins | sample 1673301 | NCBI WGS metagenome assembly OLVW01 (sample SAMEA3178941, study PRJEB25190) | human gut metagenome
TTCTTTGGAATACATACGGCAAATGCCGTACTGATGATTGACAAGATCAGGAACAGGACGGTTAAAGCGGCATGATATGATTTTACAGACAGAATCAGAAGAAGTCATCAGGCTTCTTCCGGAGCATCATATCCTGTCGGATAGAATTTTTAAGAAAACACAGAAAAATGACAATAAAAAAATGGCATATGAAGATGATAGGCCATTATCACTTCGTATGCCATCTTATTTTGGAGGACATTTACTGAATATTCCCAACTAAACAACCAATACTTTGATTGCAATTTAGCTGACTTTAATGTTATTTTTAGGCATCAATTATATACATAAAAATACCATATCACTACTTCCCAGCACCGATATGGTCACGAAATTCATCCGAGCTCTACCGCTCGTGCGAAATAATATCTTTAATTTTATTCATTTATCACCACAAGTCCATCGTATGCCAGATGTACATGCTCAGGAAGTTGCTTGTCTACTTCGGCGTGTAATCCCATCTGATGGCTCATATGTATAAAATATGTTTCTTTCGCCCCAATACGTACTACTTGCTCCAGCGCTTCCGAAAGCGACTGATGTGTCCAATGTGGTTCGATACGCAAGGCATTCATAAACAAATAATCTAATCCCTTCAACACGTCATACGATTCATCAGGCATCGTAAGCATATCTGTAATCCATGCCATGTTACCTATGCGATATCCCATGATAGGCAGTTTCCCGTGCATTACCCGAAACGGTATCACTTCGACCGACTTCCCCGACAGATTCGTAACCTGAAAAGTTTTGTATGGCTCTATCACAGAAAGCGGAATACTGGGTACTCCCGGATAGGTATGCTCCACAAAACAATAAGGCATACGTTTTTGCAGGCGTTCTGCCGTATATCCTTCAGCATATACGGGTATATCGCGAAAGCGACAAAAAGGACGAAGGTCATCCAGTCCTCCTACATGATCGTAATGCTCATGAGTGATCAGTACTCCATCAATAGGAAGAAAAGTGTTCATACGAATACTTTGCTGCCTGAAATCCGGACCGCAATCTATCAGAATGCGTAGTCCTTCGGTTTCTACTAACCCGGAACAACGCAAACGACTATCATGAGGATCGGTACTGGTACATACCTGACATGTACATCCCACTTGGGGTACTCCGGTAGAAGTTCCACTACCTAATACTGTTACTTTCATCGTTATAAAAAGAGCCTTAAATATAATTTACTTCCGGATAAATATCGATACCGAATTTATCCTTTACAGAAGCTACCACTGCACTGGCCAGCTGCATGACCTCTTGTCCGGTCGCACCACCTAAATTGACCAAAACCAACGCCTGACGGTCGTGAACTCCCGTACGCCCCAACGCTTTACCTTTCCAGCCACACCGATCTATCATCCAACCGGCTGGGACTTTCACCCAACCTTCACCTGCCGGATAAGAAGGTATATCTGGATAAGTGGCTCGTAAAGCATCAAACTGTTTTTGCGGAATGACCGGATTCATGAAAAAACTCCCGGCATTTCCTATCTTCTCCGGATCAGGCAGTTTTTCCTTCCGGATGCGGATAATGATGCGACGCAAGTTTTCCAACGTCAGCGGACAAGCCTCTTTTTCCAACTCAGCACGGATATTTCCATAATCCAAATGCCACACAGGCTGTTTATGTAAGCGATACGTTACATGCGTCACAACGTACTTACCTTTCAGTTCCTGCTTAAAGATGCTCTTACGGTAGGCGTAACTACATTCTTCATTGGAAAACCGACGAGGTTCGCCTGTAGCTACACACACTGTGTCGACAGCAATGATCAAATCTTTAGCCTCAACACCGTACGCACCAATATTCTGAACAGCCGAAGCTCCAACTTCACCTGGTATCAATGACAAGTTCACTGCACCATACCAGTTATGCCGTACAGTATATGCCACAAAGTCATCCCAAATTTCTCCTGCCCCTACTCGTACATCAACTGTTTCATCAGTTTCAGAAACAATCTCGGCACCTTTAATGGCAGAATGGAGTATAGTACCTTTAAAATCGCCCGAAAAGAGCAAGTTACTTCCTCCACCGATATGCAACAACGGAAGCACATAACTCTTTTGCTTGAGGAAAGCACAAAGCTCATCCACCGAATCATATTCTACAAAATATGCGGTACATACGTTCATACCAAACGTATTATGATGCAAAAGAGAATAGTCTTTCAGTTCTTTCATATCTTTATTTATATATATTAACGAATGTTCAGTCAATGAACATCTTGTTTTAGTCACTCAAATCCTCAAACTTCATCAACATCCACTTTCCATTACGATATTCAAAGTACAGTGTGTTGCTGAATCCGTTACCGAATCCTTTGAACTCAATGATTTTTCGATCTGTATCCGCAACCTCCTTTTGTCCGTAGTGAACATTCGTCAACCGTTCTTTCAACAAAGGCGGACGGAACGAAAACCATTGCCCTTCATCAAGTGTTGTTTCCAGAATCTGAAACTCATCCTCCGGATCTACAGTCACAAACCCCAGCGGATCATGCAACCGTTCGCGCTGGAAAACAGAATCGTTGGCAAAATGAGCATAAAAATCAAAAAAGTCTTCACGTCCTTCAGATGAGGAAGCAAGCTTTTCTTTATTTACAGCCTCCAAATACCAGCAGTCGGATACCCGTTCAAAATAATAGCGCTTTACCTTTCTGTCTTTCAGATAAATCCAGTCAACCTGCACACTGTGTACAGCCGTATCCTTTTCCATTTCCATATCTTCTTCTTTATCGAACAATACGGTATAAACAGGATCACGACTAAACAATGGATCGTACACCCATTCATCTTTCGTCACACGCTCTACATGATCTCCTTTATAAAAGGAGATAGGGAATTTTACTCGAGAACGCTGAAAACGTTCATCGGATGCAAAATTATAGAAGAAGTCGGCAAAGCTTTCATCCGCCGTGGCCGGAACCACATCTTCTACAACCAAAGAATCTCCTTGCAAAGTATCGTTGACAACAGTCAACGAATCGATCTGTTTAGTTAACGTCTCAAAAGGATCATTTCTTTTCTTTCCTCCCCCACAAGATGCTGCCAGTATAAGTACACAACACCCTAATAAAACTTTTTTCATCTTAGTGCTTCTGAAAAATCACGTGCAAAAATACGTCTTTTTTTCATTTAACGAATAAAACATATACAGTTTTCTTTTTTATAAGCATAAAAAGACAAAATTTCAGTTTAAATCCTTACCTTTGCCACAATAAAACTAATAAAAAAGAATATGTTAGCAAAAATAGAACAGTTACTTCAGGAAGTGGAAGTCTTGACAGCTTCGAACGCAGAAGAGCTGGAAGCCCTGCGCATCAAATATCTGAGTAAAAAAGGTGTTATCAATGCACTGATGGCAGATTTTCGTAACGTCCCTGCCGAACAGAAAAAAGAAGTAGGCATGAGGCTGAACGAGTTGAAGAACCGTACTCAAGAACGAATCAATAGTCTGAAAGAAGCTTTCGAATGCCAGGACAACAATACTGCAGAACTTGATCTTACCCGTACTGCTTATCCTATTGAGCTGGGAACACGCCACCCGTTAAGCATCGTACGCAATGAAATTATCAATATTTTCAACCGTTTGGGATTTACGATTGCCGACGGTCCGGAAGTAGAAGACGACTGGCATGTATTCTCGTCGATGAACTTCCCCGAAGATCATCCGGCACGCGACATGCAAGATACATTCTTCATTGAAAGTCATCCAGATATAATCTTGCGTACACATACTTCATCGGTTCAGAGCCGCGTCATGGAAGTTTCACAGCCGCCTATCCGCGTAATCTGTCCGGGACGTGTATACCGCAATGAAGCAATCAGTTATCGTGCACACTGTTTCTTCCATCAGGTAGAAGGCTTATATGTCGACAAGAATGTTTCATTTACCGACTTAAAGCAAGTATTGCTTCAGTTCGCACAGGAAATGTTCGGTCCTGAAACAAAAATCCGTCTGCGTCCTTCTTACTTCCCGTTTACTGAACCGAGTGCAGAAATGGATATCAGCTGCGACATCTGCGGTGGAGAAGGTTGTCCGTTCTGTAAATATACCGGTTGGGTAGAAATTCTGGGATGTGGTATGGTAGACCCTGCTGTACTCGAAGCCAACGGAATTGACAGCAAAGTATATACAGGCTATGCCTTCGGTATGGGAGTTGAACGTATCGCCAACCTGAAATACAAAGTAAAAGACTTACGTATGTTCTCCGAAAACGATACTCGTTTCCTTAAAGAATTCGAAGCAGCAAACTAACAAAATAAACAATACAGAAAAAAAACGCGGATTAACGCAGATTTCCGGACAAGCCGACAGAGAAAAAGGCGGTCCGATAAATCTATGTTAATCCGCGTTTTTCAAAATAAAATCAGAAGATATGGAAAAGGAACGCCTTGTCACACCTAGCTACTGCTGCATACTGGCAGCCAATTTTCTGTTGTACTTCGGCTTCTGGCTGCTGACTCCTGTTCTTCCCTTTTATTTATCGGAAATATTCAATGCGTCAAAAACCACGATAGGTATAGTGCTTTCTTGCTATACCATTTCTTCTCTTTGCATACGGCCGTTCTCAGGCTACTTTCTGGATACCTTCGCACGTAAGCCTCTCTATCTGCTTGCCTACTTTATTTTCACATTGATTTTTGCCGGATACATAATCGCCGGACTGCTTACCCTATTTATAATCTTCCGTATTGTCCACGGTATATCTTTCGGTATGGTCACTGTAGGTGGAAATACAGTCGTTATTGACATCATGCCATCCAGCCGACGAGGGGAAGGTCTAGGATATTATGGACTGGCCAATAATCTTGCTATGTCCATCGGACCGATGTTCGGATTGTTTTTACACAGCGGAGGAGCTTCCTATACTACCATTTTTTCCTATGCACTCGGATCGTGCATACTTGGATTCTTTGCAGCTACCCTGGTAAAAACACCTTATAAACCTCCAGTCAAGAGGGCACCCATATCGCTCGACCGGTTCATCTTACTGAAGGGACTTCCTGCAGGACTTAGTTTGCTCCTACTGTCAATACCTTACGGTATGACTACAAATTATGTAGCTATGTACGCCAAACAAATTGGACTTACTGCAGAAACGGGCTTTTTCTTTACACTGATGGCTGTAGGGATGGCAGTCAGTCGCTTATTCAGTGGACGTCTGGTCGATAAGGGTATGATCACACAAGTCATCTCGGCAGGACTTTATCTGGTATGCTTTTGCTATTTTGCACTTACAGCTTGCGGTTGGCTCATCGGCTGGAGCAGTACATTCACAACAATACTCTTCTTCTTCATCTCACTCCTGTTGGGCATAGGATTCGGAACCATGTTTCCTGCATACAATACATTATTTGTCAATCTGGCTCCTAACAGTCAGCGAGGAACAGCAACAAGTACCTATCTAACTTCATGGGATGTAGGACTGGGTATTGGCATGTTGAGTGGAGGATACATTGCAGAAATTGCCTCTTTCCGTATAGCCTACTTATTTGGAGCCACACTTACAGTTGTTTCTCTGCTTTATTTCCATTTCAAAGCAGGACCTCATTTTCTGAAAAACAAGTTGAGATAAAAAACAAATGAACAGAGAGAAACAGCTCACTATTCTTTATACGTAAAAACAAGAATATGCGAAAACAATCCATTAACCCTAGTTATCTGGACCGACAAAATAAACGAACGGAATAACTCTATGTGATCATAAATGAAAGTGGGAAGATAGCCTTTATATTTATCTAAATTCTGCGCTACCTTATCCATATCTGCCACCATAATAAACGAAGCATCACGCGACAAGTTCGAAACACATTCATCGAATAATGTATGCTGAGGAATAGCCAGTACCCTCGATATACAAGAATCAACCTTTTCTTGTCCGGAAAGAATTAAGATACTATCTTCCGACTGTGTCTGAAAACTCTCCATACGCTCTTCAATTTGATGCATAGACGAATCGGGAGCATACATTGAGCCACTCAAATAGAAAACTTCACTATTCAGATGAATATCAAATTCCCCCCAGCATTCCTTACTATTGGGAGCCAATAAAGGAATAGCAGCCGTACGTCCATACAGCGTAAGGAAATTAGCAATCTTAGTATGTGCAATAGCCGTAAAGCCCTTGTCCTGACGCAGAGAGATTTTATCTTTTTCAGCATCAATTACTTTTTCAATCAGTGCTTTCTGATAACTGATGGCTAAAAATCCCTTTCCTGTATAAGTGGTAACAAAGTCACCATTCCTTACGGGATAAATCTCAATAGATTTGCCACGATAACTTTCCTTTTTAGGACCGAAATCAATGCCTCTTTTACGCATCATCTCGCGGACAAACTTCTTACCAGATTCATTCGTCTTAAAGTAAACAACCAGATTACGTGGAGATATAGGAGCATGAAAACTCACCATCATATAATCCATCCGATTATGCAAGTCGTGAGTATTATTGATTATATAGGGAGCCATTTCATTACCAATTACCGACAAAAGTCCCGTACGTTGTAATGTATCCAATTGTCCTGCGTATGTTGTTTGGGGAAAGACATTTACAATAGACTCAATATTGTCTGTCTCTAAAAGACCAATACAGTCGGCAGGCACAGAAGCCAACAAGTCAGTATCCTTTCCACTTTCCGCAGAACTCAAGCGGGCAAAACTATAAAGCCCCACTCCGATGCAGAATAAAATAACGGAAAGCACTACTCCTAATTTCCCGACTGTACGCAGTTTCATAGTAATTTTATATTTATTATGCAAATATAAACAATTAATTAAAAAATGCAAAACCAAAGAATAATAAAAAAAGCGACCTTCATACAAGAAGATCGCTTCATTCAGGAAGGGTGACTAGTGGGACTCGAACCCACGACATTCAGAACCACAATCTGACGCTCTAACCAACTGAACTATAGTCACCATATAAGAATGTATGGCTGCTTTAAGAAAGGGTGACTAGTGGGACTCGAACCCACGACATTCAGAACCACAATCTGACGCTCTAACCAACTGAACTATAGTCACCATGTTGATTACCCTTTCAAAAGCGAGTGCAAAGGTAGAAAAAGATTTTTTAATTTGCAAACAAATACGAGAAAAATCTCATCAAAAAAAGTACATAAGGTTTCTTTTTATCCCAATTATCGCTATGTCCACCAATATAATTGCCTTATTATCGGTATATAAAAAAGTACCTACAACTGGATCAAAAGCCTTACCGAAGAGCGTTCATTAAAATTTAACAAGTTTATCCCTTCGTAGCTATAAGCAGTCTATTACTTTGCGGGAAACTGAAAAAATGAAGGCTTAAAAAAAACAGAAATACTTTCTCTGATAAAAACCACAAGCAAACTCACTTATAGATATATGAATAAAGAAAATTAATCACCAATATGTGGGGAAATATGAAACAATTTCATTCATTACTATGCTGTAGAAGAAGTTTTACAAATAAATAGATATTTATTTGAAAAAAAAACATCTACACAATCACATTAATAATATCTTTTCCATATCTTTGCATTCCAAATAATAATCTGTTACCTGCAAAGCGACAGAACGATGAAAAACGCACATAAACGACACCGAAAATACACATTATAAAATATGCGGAACATGAAGAAAATCATTTGTATACTTTTTCTGATGGTTGGCATATCTTTGTCAGCCCAGAATGTTACGGTTAAGACTAACCTACTTTATGATGCTTCAACAACCATTAACTTAGGTGCTGAGATAGGCCTTTCTCCCAAGTGGACTTTAGATTTATCGGCCAATTATAACGGATGGACTTTCAGCGAAAATAAAAAGTGGAAACATTGGCTGTTGCAACCCGAAGCCCGCTACTGGTTCTGTGAGCGATTCAACGGTCACTTTCTGGGAGCACATCTACTGGGCGGAGTCTACAATGTGAGCAATTGGGATACAGACTTTACTCTCTTGGGGACCGACTTTGGAAAACTAAAAGGACACCGTTACGAAGGATGGCTTGCTGGAGTTGGTATAGGATACGGATACCACTGGATACTGGCAAAACATTGGAGTATCGAAGCCGAAATCGGGGTCGGTTACATTTATACACGGGCAGACAAGTACGAATGTCCACGCTGCGGCGAGCAACTGGAAAACAATAAGCCGCACCATTATGTTGGTCCGACCAAGGCTGCAATCAATCTGATTTATGTATTCTAAAGAAAAGGAGATAGAGAGTATGAAAAGAAAAGCTTGCTATATATTGCCTTATTTAGTTTTCGGCGCTTCGTTTCTATTACCTGCTACAGCTTTTACACAGACACAACCCTCCCAAAGCGGTGTCAGTATAAATCATGTACAGATAAATCGGGTACGCGACAGTGTCCGTATCGCCTTCGATTTTAATTTTGACAATCTCCAGCTGCGTTCCAACCGTTCATTGGTGTTACAGCCCTTCTTCAAAGGAGATGGTGGCGACCAATGGCTCCCTGCTGTTGAAGTTATGGGACGCAGACGCTACTTATATTATTTACGCAACGACTTACTATCCTATGCTGAAAAGCCTTACCGCGTAATAAAAACAGGTAAAGACATGCAGCGACAGCTTCCTTATGCAATCAGTCTGCCTTATGAGCCATGGATGGAAAACGCTTCACTCTATTTGGGAGAAGACGAATGTGGATGTGGACAGGTCATCAATATGAAGCAGCAACCTCTTGCTGTGGCAGATATAGCCTGGCATCCAGCCCTTGCCTATCTTGCCCCAAAGGTAGAAACTGTGAAAAGTCGTCAGCTCAGCGGTCATGCCTATCTGGATTTCCCGGTCAACAAGACCGAAATCAATCCAGACTACCGCCGCAATCCTGAGGAACTGGCAAAAATATGTGCCACGATAGACAGTGTACGCTCCGACAACGATGTACGTATCGTACAGATACACATCAAAGGTTATGCTTCTCCCGAAGGCAGTTATAGCTCCAATGCCCGACTGGCAGAAGGACGTACCAACGCTTTAAAGCAATACCTCATTGACCGTTACTCGCTGGCCGACACTTTGTTTAATATAGCCTTCGAGCCTGAAGACTGGCAAGGCTTCCGCAAGTACGTTGAAACAAGCAACCTTCCGGACAAAGAAGAAATCATGCAACTGATAGACAGTGATGAAGATATCGACGTCAAGGAACGCCAGATACGTGCACGCTATCCTCAGTCCTACCGCACGCTGCTGGAAGACTGCTACCCTGCCTTACGTCATTCCGATTACCGCATAGACTATGTGATCAGAGGATTCAATGTGGACGAAGCGAAACAGCTCATTCATACGCGTCCGCAAAATCTCAGCCTCAACGAGATGTTTGCCGTAGCACAGACCTACCAGCCCGGCAGCGACGATTTCAAGCATGTATTCGATGTAGCTGTACGTTTGTATCCGGATAGCGAAGTAGCCAACCTCAATGCTGCCTGTGCCCTCTTGGAGCAAGGACTGACGGAACAGGCTAAACCCTATCTTGACAAATCGGGCAACAATCCGCAGGCAGCCAACGCCCGAGGTGTAGCCCTATTACTACAACACCACTATGACGAAGCTCTGCCCCTATTTGAACAGGCTTTGCAAGGAGGAGTAATGGAAGCAAAAGCAAATCTGCAGATATTGAAAAAGAACTAAAAATTTAATATGCTGTTACTCTCATCTATAAAAATAAGACCCGAATATAAACTCTAAATTCAAAAGTATGAAAGCAATTTTCAAAAACATGACATGGATGCTTTCCGCGACACTGATAATGGCGGCTTGCTCCGATTCATTAGATGAAAGCACCAACACACCTGTTCAAGGTCCAGTTGTTGGTGAAGGGTATGTTAAGGTAGCCATTAACATGCCTACCACAAGTGGTAACTCAACCAGATCTACAGACAATGGAGAAGATAAAGCAGATGTTACCCTCGAGGAAGGTGAAGCAAATGAATACAATGTAGAAAACGCTATTCTTGCCTTCTTCAAATGTAATAAGACATTAACAAGTGGTACTCCTGAAGCACAAGCCACTTTTGTAAAGGCTTATGCATTAAACAAAGGAGAACTGGGAATCACTGGTTCTTCAGAAACTCCACAAGTAACAGAACAAGTATCGGTCATTACTGAAGCTCCTAAGGTAAGCGATGGAGAACAACTCTATGTGCTTGCAATCTTAAATAAGAATGATATAGTATCTGTAAACAATGGCAATTTAACAGTAAATGGGACGGATTTGACGTCTACAAGTACACTTGCTGATTTACAGAATAAAATTACATTTACACCTCCCACAACCTACCAACAATTTGTTTATCAATTTACCGGTGGCAGTGATGAAAATCCGCAACGAAACCAATTTACCATGACCAATGCTCCACTATCCAACCAAGCAGGAGTTACTGGAACTTTCACTAGCGCAAAAGCATATACGTTGGTACCTGTTAAAGTTTATGATACGAAAGCTCAAGCTACAGCGGGTGATGTTGCCAAAATTTATGTAGAAAGAGTGGTAGCTAAAGTAACGTTAACTACACCTGGTAATGCGGAAACAATAAATGTTTCAGGTGACGGAAACAGTGGAGATCAAGTACAGATAACTGGCTGGTGTCTGAATGTTATCAACAATTCTACCAAACTTGTGCGTGACGTAAGCGGATTTACAGCAACAAATGGATGGCTGGCATCAGATAGTGAAAATTCTCCTGAACGTTTTGCTGGAACAAGAGGAATCAAGGCTTCATTTGGCATTAGCGGTGAGGGTGATTATTATCGTATTTACTGGGCTGAAGATTGTAATTATACCACCGCTGACCTGTCTAAAGACTTTACGACCTATTCTGGTACGAATGCTCCTGCAGCTTGGAACGGACTTTCAACTTCTACAGCTTCCAATGCTTGCTATTGCCTTGAAAACACGATGGACTATGGCCAACAGATCCAGAACCGCACTACCGGAGTCCTGATCAAGACCAATTACTTAACGAAATTTCCGGGTGAAACTGAAGCTTCTGCCAAAAGCTTCTTTATTTGCGGAACAAGTTCAACAAAATATCCTGAAGCAGCGATTAGCGGAGGTACAGATGCTTTTGTCACCTATGTCATGACCGAAGCTGATAAACTCATCACTACCGATGACAATAAATTTAAAGGTGCAGGATTACGCTTACAAAATAACTTGGCATCAGGAACCTACACAGATATTACTAACGTATTTACATTTACAGCAACCGACGCTAAGCTTACTGATCAGCAGAATGCCGTAAAGGCAGTAGTAGGTAGTAGAATTTCTTATTACAAGAATGGAGAAAATTATTACTATTCTTCATTAATCCGTCACTTCCAGGATGGTGAGGGTGTAGGTATACCTACTTCAGGTATTGCATCGGCCACCGACTATACATTGAAACATTTAGGTCGCTATGGTGTAGTTCGTAACAACTGGTATGAAATAAATATCAACTCAATTAGCGGTCCTGGCGATCCGGTAATTCCAGAGCCAGGTGAAGATCCCGATGATACAGCAGAAGGTTATATCAACTGTACCATCAATATCCTCTCATGGGCTAAACGTTCTCAGAACGTAGATCTATAAATCATATTATTAAGGTAGGGACTGTGATTTTGAACACAATCCCTACCCTACTCAACCAAAGATATAAAAACATTTTATATGAACCATTGTGCCAAACATATACTAGGGGTAGGCTGGCTGGCATGCTTGCTGTTGGTCTTATCCGTCACGTCGTGTACCGACTTAATTTTCGACAGCCGTGAAGGGTGCGAACGAGGAGTATACGTAAACTTTAAATACGACTACAACCTTTATCGTGCCGATATGTTTGCCGATCATGTAGGCGAAGTGACACTTTATGTTTTCGATGAACAAGGAAACTATATTACACAGTGTACAGAAGCTAATGAAGAGGGAAATGAACCGTTAAAAAAGGCTGATTACGCCATGTTCCTCGATTTACCTGAGGGAACCTACCGCTTTATAGCGTTGGCACATCAACGCAAATACGATGACCTGATTCAAGAAGAAGGTGCCAAGTTCCGGCGCACGGAAATGAACGAAAACAATGTGATGGAGGATCTGAAAATTACCCTTGATCACATTTCAACATACGAAGGAGAAGCGTATATAGACCATCAGAATCAACCGCTCGATACCCTATGGCATGCCATGTCCGAGGAAACCGTAGAAGTAACACAAGGAAAAATGGCTCACCATACGATGTCTTTAGTCCGTAATACCAAATACATCAGTGTTACCTTGAGAGACATCGAAGAACCAGATTTAATGGATATCAACGATTATGAGTTGTACATAAAAGGAGCAAATGTACAGCTAAATCATGACAACTCGGCAAGTAATCACCCCAGAGCCATCTGTACTCCTTTCGTGACTTGGAACACGAAAGATCCCGACAGTGACACCCGTACTTCGGTAGGAAACATGGGACATGCCGATTTTATGACTTCCCGCATTTTCGTTCACGATAACTTAGCAGATGATGAAGTACTGATAGTAAAAAATAAAAAGACAGGCAAAACCGTGATCGAAGTAAATTTACCCGACTTGCTTAGCCGTCTGTGTAACTACGACGAGCTGCATCGCTACTCCCGTCAGGAGTTTCTTGACCGCGGCTACGATTACAACCTCTCATTCTTCCTGTCTGGAGGCAATTGGGCATACGCTAACGTATCCATTGGCGTATTGGGATGGAGCAAACGTATTCAAAATGTATCATTAGGAGAATAAATACCATGAGACAACCTGTTCTGACATACTTATTTTTCTTCTGCCTGGTTCTGATAACCGCAGCTTGCAAGGATGATCGCCTTCCTGCTTCTCCTATAGAAAAGGAAGGTGAAAGCAATGTATATGTAAGCATTGTTGTGAATACAGAAGATTCACAAAACAGCCGTGTTTCCACTCCCGCTCCCGGAGAAGATGGAGACGGCCTACAAGAGGGCGTAGATGAAGAGAATATAGTACACGACTTGAATGTATTCTTCTTTCATACAACCGATGAAGAAGGACTAAATACGACAGATCAGTCAGTAAACGTTGTTTCAACATATTTCGACCAACTAACAGGTAGTTCGACAACATATACAACAGAAACGAAAGAGATAGAAGGTTTAGAGATAGGTTCGTCTTATAATGTTCTGGTCATTGCAAACTTGGGCACCCCTTTAAACATAACCAACTTAAATCAACTGCGTGAGTACACCGTTTCAACTCCGATAGTACAAACGAATCATTTTGTAATGGCATCTTCCGAAACGGGAACCCCTGTTACAATTCAAGCCACTTCCAAAAACAATCCGACCGTGGTTTCAGCAAACGTAGAACGACTGGCAGCACGGGTGGATTGTCATTGGGATACTGAGTATTCAGCGGGGAATGATAAAGTTGTCATCACACAAGCCATGTTAGTCAATAAATATACAGGAGGAACGTATGCCTTCAAACGAGTAACCAATTCTACTACAGACTTTACATTTGATTATTTGGGAGCGGAAAATGTAGAGGGAAATCTTGCTGCAAATTATGTCATAGACCCCAAAACACTGAATGTACCACAAACTGACATCGCTAATTCTTATGACCATTATTTCAGCAGGTACTCTTGGAGTGCTACAGATGACTGGAAATCATTGTCTACAACTGTAACTTCTACTCATAACGATGTAACCTATTCCTTGCTCGACTATACAACAGAGAATGTGGTAAAAGCAGAAGATAGTGAAAATACATGTGCCACTTATTGTACCGGCATTGTGTTTAAAGCAAAATATAAACCTGCAGGTATTTCTACTACTGATGGTACCTTTTACCGATATAACAGTACATGCTATGCTTCATTAAATGATATAAAAAATGTAATCGGAGATCAATCCATTAGTGATAATAATTTGTCCCAGTTTGGTATTACTAAATATCAAGGCGGCAACTGTTATTATACTTACTGGATAAAACATGCCGAAGACGGAAATGATACAACGGTCAGTCCGATGGAATACGCCATTGTACGCAATAACATCTATCAGATAAACGTAACAGGAATAAACGATATCGGCACGGTAACGCCTACAGACTATGGCTTGTATTTGGAATGCACAGTTGCCGACTGGATTCCGGAAAAAGAAATCACAATCGATTTCAGCGATAATTATGATGGAGATATAACAGGAATTCATGTTGTAAAGAATCAAGATGCTGTACTCGTTGCTTATAGTCAGGACAACGAGGTCCGCGATGCTCAATTCTCTTTCACAATGAATACTCCGGTAGGCATTGGATGGACGGCCCACCTTACCAATCCGGATGATTTTGAGTTTGTAGGCGACTATCATGGTGTAGGAGATCAAGGTCCTGTTACGCTGCGTATACACCCCAGAAAAACTTTCGAGGAAGGAGTAATTCGCGAAACGGACATGTATATCACCATAGATACAGACAACAGTCCATTAGACTTCAACGTGAGCTCGGATAATGGGTTCCCGGGAGATAAAAATGCTATCCATATTCAGCAAGTTAGCACAATTGAATATGACAATCTTCTAAATAATTCACAAAACTGAGCACTATGAAAAAAAGAAATATTATATATAGCATTGTTTGTACATTGTTCTGTTTCATCTGCCTTTCGTGTTCGGATGAAAAAGGCAATCCCCTTGCCTCTTCTACAGAAACAGGACTAACCTTACAAATAAACGCTGGACAGAATACTTTTACCCGTGCCGATGGAACAACCAGTTCCGCAGAAAGTGCATGGGACAATGTCATTCATTATTTGGATGTATTCATATTCGATAGTGAGACGGGACAACTGGTTCCGAATTGTTATTTCCATTTTGGCGACGGCTCAAATATAGTTAATCCGGTTTGCCTGATTTCGGGCAATTGGAAAAACCGTTTCCAGAATCACGAAACTTGTGACGTATATGTGATAGCCAATTTACATATCCATTCTTCAGGAAACAATACAGCAAGTGAAACTGATTTAGAACAGATTCAAACTCTCAGTGATTTGCAGCAACTCGTAGACGAATATAAAAATATATATCAATCCGTTTCACAAGATAGTAAAATGCCTTTTACCATGAGCGGGTATCGCATGGGATGGAAACCGGCTGAATCTTCCAATGTATATACCATACCTGTTGAATTGACCCGACTGGCCGCAAAAATAGAGATATCTTTAGATTTGAAGTTTACAACAGACCAAACAACAATCAATGGAACTACCTACCAGTACCCTACCAATGACGATATTGGTCAGTTGCAATATAGTGTCCATAACTATGCTACGAATGCACGAGTCTTGCCCGGTAATGATGATACATTCGGATATACCATAGCATCTGCAGCAGAAACGAGCCTTAAGTTTATGGACACAGACAATTCCGACAACTCAGTTCCTAAGATTATTGCCTACACTTATCCTACCGAATGGAGTAACGATATCTTAAAGGAAACGTATGTCATTCTCAACGCGCAACTGAAAAGTACTACTGATCAGGGGGGAGATCCTCAATATATGAACAACTATTACAAGATTCCTCTCCGCCTCTCTACCGACGATAACAAGAAACTGGAGCGTAACCACTGGTATAAAGTAAAGGCAACAATAACAGCGAAAGGAAATGCCACACCCGATAAGCCGGTTGAAGTTACAAACGTACAATACGAAGTAGCTCCTTGGTATGATACGAATATAGATATTAACGGAGACACTCCACTGTATCTGGAACTGAGTGAATATGATGTGGTGATGCGAAATGTGGATACGTATGATTTAACGTTTGCATCGTCAAGCCAAATAGTAAAAGCCCCAACCGACGTAACCAGCCAAAAAGCAGAAATTGAAATCAAGGAAATTTATTACAAAAATAAATATGGTAAAAAGATAGATTTAAAGAATGACGAGAACATCATAGACAACACTTATTTAAGTGTAGAGGGAGGTTTAAATGGTCATCTGGTTATACACAGCCCCATACCCGTAAACAAGACCATCCGTTATATCACACTAACGGTAAAGAATGCACAATACGATGAGTCTGATCAAGGTACTCACAGTTGCATCAAGACCGTAACCATCAAACAATATCCCTTGGAATATATTACAGGCATTGCCGGATTGTATTCGTATTTGGATGAGGATAAATATACCGAAGCGTGGCCTAGGAATAGTTCCAACACTATATTATCGTCTTTGGAATATTCCGGTGATAACTATGTGTATAATGGCCCTATACAAGATGAAATCATCCATGGTTTTAATGGCACAATAAGTGGCTTGGATGGAAAAATTGGTAATAACGTTGACATGAAAAGTAAATTCTATGTGGAAAATAATAACGGTGAAGGCCGAATTTTTCGTATAGATTACAGTTACGTTAAGACCTACGAACAAGTATCATCTCCGCAAGATTTTGCTACTGTTTATGTAAGGAAATATATGTTAGAAAAAGACAAGACAGATGATGATGTATTGGTACCAGAAAATGAAGAAAAAAAATATCAAATCACTCCCACAGAACAGGAGGGAGGAGATTATATAAAAAAGGATGACGAATATATTCAAGTTCAAGAGGGTACAGGAAATTACACAATAGAAACTAAAGTAAGTAATCACGACGGAACATACATAGACGTATATGGAAAGACAACGGATACTGATAAAAGTAATTATATATATTACGCATATTATAAGGATCTCCCCTTATCATATTATTTGGAAGATAATGGTACAGCCTCCAATAATCAGATGTATCATGTAGTTATTACGTCCACTTCTGAAGATTATCAATTAGGACGTCCAATCATGAAAAAGGATACGGATAATGAGGAGATTGTTGATCCCAATAATCTTGACAATGACAATCTGGTATCTCCTTCTTTCATGCTTGCATCACAATTAGGAAATAGTTCTACAATAAGTTGGGAGGACGCTAAAAATCAATGTAAGAATTATGTAGAAGTAGGCAAAAATGGAGAAGTCTACGATGACTGGCGACTTCCTACCGCGGCTGAAATTAATATCATCATTAAATATCAGACAAATCCTCAGGTAAATACGAACGATGACAGAGCCGTAATGGATTATGTATTGAATTATGAAGGCCAAAGTAATCCTGATTATTGGGTTTCACACTCTAATTACTTCATGCATATACCTGCAAGTGGAAAAGGAACATTACAAGGAGGATCAAGTGAAGCCGAGCACCGTGTCCGTTGCGTCCGTGATTTCCATGTTGGAGAACCTACAGAATAACCTTTCGAAGTAAAAAAGAATAAGTTATGATTAAGAAAATAGCATTCTATCTCATAGCAGGCATCGTAACGATGCTTTCTGGCTGTGTCGACCCGGATATGGGAAAGACAGGCGATAATACCAGCCTGCCCGATGAACTGAGCCTTCGGTTCAGTTTTACGATACCGGGAAATACAGTAGTCAATACCCGCTCTATTGACCCCGACGGAGAGCCTGTTTCGTCTATCTGGCTATTCCTCTTCAATGAAAGCGGTTATTATTTAGGGCATGTACGAGCAAATGAAGTTACATACCAAAAAACAGATACCGATGAGGGAGGTACATTCTCTACCCCTTCTATCCCCAGCACGGTGCGCCGCATTCACTTTATAGCCAACTATAATGCGGCAGATGTGGACGACAGCGAATTGCTGAACCGTACAGAAAAAGAAGTAATGACCCGTTTTACCTCTTCTTCGGGCCGACTGGTATATTGGGGGCGGAAAGTTTTTAATTCAGATACCGAGTTGACTTCATATTTTACAGATAACTCCACATCGCCGATCATACTTTACCGCAATCAGGCGGCTGTCACTTATCAGAAAGCAGAGGATGTAACGGGTGAATTTGAAATTCAAGGTTTTGCCATTTGTAATACATACGCCAAGGGTACGGTTGTTCCTTACAATCATCAGAATGAAACAAATCCGTTCGATTTCGATTTAACAACAGAGAGCCAAGGACGTGCTGTCCACGATTATGTGACACTCTGCTCTGGTGAAGATCTGATAAAGGCAACCGATCCGGAGGATACGGAAGTACAGAATGAATGGGGATTACGGTATATTTTCGAGCATGAAAATGCACAGGATGATCCGATGTTTGCCATCTTTAAGATTGACGGCAACTATTACAAGCTGATGATTGTAGATAATCAATCCAATCCGTATAAGATTATCCGCAATCACCGTTATATTTTCAACTTCCATAGTGCTCCCCCAACCACATTGGGATATGCCACCTTTGAGGAAGCAAAAAATGGCGTAGCTGCCAATAACGTATGGGTTTCTATAGATAATGAACTGCCTTCCATCGGCGACGGAACTTCTTCGCTGACGATTGAGGGAGAAACAACCCGAATCTATACGGAACGAAAAGATGAGGTCATCAACTTTACCTGTAAAGGAGGAATTACGTCCGATCAGGTAACTGCTACTTGGCTTTCCAACGAAGGACTGGCAAGCAGCGACCTGAATTTACAGTATGATCCCGATACCGGTCAGGGAAGTGTGACTGTTTCCCTGAATGAAATAGCCGATACTCCCCAATATGGTACGTTACAGATAAAGGCAGGAAAGTATCCGCGCACCATACAGATTGTCTATTTGAATAAATTCGACTTTGCACCGGTATGGACTTCCAGTTCAGTGCCGAGACATTCCGGCGAACAAGTATCTATTGTATTCAATATACCCGACACCTATCCCGAAGAACTTTTCCCGGTAGAGTGCAAAATTTCGTGCAACCTGTTCGATGCAAACACAAACAACCAGTTGGAAGTGATAGAGGAAGAAACCGCTTTCACCATAGATGGAGTGAAGGTAGAACGAGACTGGGATTACAAATATGTATACAAAGCCGACAAGCCGGGCTTGCATCGTGTGGACTTCAAAACGCTGATAAACAGTTACCCTGATAACCCTGACAATCCTGCAACGGAGAACGAGGTATTGACCTGGTTCCTGGAAGCTCCGTATTTCAATACGATAGAACGAACTATCAATATGGTGAATGATGAGTATGCTGACCAGAAGATTATTATTGCTGAATCAGGTTCCGGTACTTACGAACGTGAGATTGCTCCCATAAAAGGACAGACTTTCGATTTAAATTTCTATCTGGAAGACGGTACTCCGGCAGGAAAGCAGCCGGCAGGAACGAAAATACGTATCTACATGGACAAGGCGGTAGAACCTGGATATCAGGAAGGTGATCGAGTCGAAGATTTAAGCGAAACCCAATATGATGCCCCCGATGCAGGCCGATATTTTATCTATACGGTTCCAGAAGACGCAACATATAATAAATACAATAACACCAGATACCTTGTATCCATTCCTTTCCGCACGGTTTCGGCTCAATGTGAAGGTTATGCTCGTATTGCGGCTGCCAGTACCGATGGCAACGATGCTGACCATTGCTATAAGTCAGCTATTGTTACTCGTGTCAATAATCCGGAAGCGTATAACTTTAACTTACAAGCTAATAATGCTAAAGAGCTTTCATTACTCTACGGTACAGGACAGAAGGTAACACTAAGTATCACCCCCGATTTGGGAAGCCATACCGTATCTTCCTGTAAAATCCTCATCAAAACCCAAAACCTGGAACCGGCAGACAAGGATGCTGTTGTATGGGACAATGAGCGGGACGGGTACGTATGGACTATTACAGACCTAAGTGCCAGAAACTATACATTGGACATGCTAACAAAAGACGTCGTAAGTGCTGAAACCGTAACAATCAGCGAAATAAGCGGCAATGTAGCGTTTTATGAAGATGAGATTACGATAAAGAATCAGATTCTTAGCGGGGATATACAGATTGATGGCTATACATTCCAGACGACTTCTCCTTTCATTGCTTTGGAGAAATCGGATGGTACACGTATCGGGGCGTTTACTGTAACTGCAACCATTGGCGGAAATACAGGAACTTATCAGTTGACTCTCCGTGGCGAATACGACTTTACCGAGAATGAAGAATTGAAGGTGATTTATTCGCCTATAAATGATACGAATGTCTATGTAGGCCAAACAACCATTACGGAATTGTTGAAATCTCCAACGTTGAATTTACAATTACAGCAATAGCCCGGTAACCTAATACAGACAGATCATCTATCAATCATAACACAAAAATCTCCTGCTTTAGCCTTTGTTTATTGATGGCTAAAAGCAGGAGATTTTTGCTTCGGCAATTTTATTTTAAAACTGCTTTCCTATGGTTGAGGGTGTGCATCCCCCATGGGGATCAGTCTTTGTAAATAGCCTTCTTTCCGGCAAGCAACGTATTCTTCATCAACGATACGATGGTCATCGGTCCTACTCCTCCCGGAACCGGAGTGATGTACGAGCATTTAGGAGCAACTTCATCGAATTTCACGTCGCCTGTCAGTTTAAAGCCCGACTTCTTTGTCGCATCGGGTACACGTGTAGTACCTACGTCAATCACTACTGCACCTTCTTTTACCATGTCGGCTTTCACAAAGTTGGGCTGTCCCATGGCTGCAATAATGATATCCGCTTCACGGCATTCTCTTACAAGATCCTTGCTCCGGCTGTGACAAACCGTAACCGTAGCATCGCCCGGATAGGCTTTCTGCATCATCAGCATAGCCATCGGCTTACCTACGATGTTGCTTCTTCCCAAAATCACACATTTCTTGCCCTGAGTTTCGATGTTATAGCGTCTCAGCAATTCCAAAATCCCATTTGGAGTAGCCGATACATAACAAGGAAGACCAATTGACAATCGTCCTACGTTGATAGGATGGAAACCGTCCACATCCTTGCGGTAGTCTATTGTTTCAATCACTTTCTGCTCGGAGATATGTTTGGGCAGAGGCAACTGCACGATAAATCCGTCAATATCGGGATCGTTGTTCAACTCGCGCACTTTTGCCAGCAGCTCTTCTTCGGTTACATCACTTTCGTAGCGGATGAGCGTAGACTTGAAACCGCATACTTCACATGCCTTGACCTTTGCGGCTACGTACGTTTCACTTCCTCCGTCGTGTCCTACCAACACCGCAGCCAGATGCGGGCGCTTGCCTCCATGGGCAACAATATCGGCTACTTCGGCAGCAATTTCTTGCTTGACCTGTTCCGAAACCTCTTTTCCATTAATCAGTGTCATAATACAAACTGCTATATTAGGTTGTTCATAGTACTAACAAATTTACGACTTTTCGACGGGGCCTGACAGAGATGGAATCTGTGTTTATATTTTATTAACTTTCATTTGACCGGCAGGTCCGAGTATTTCTTATGTCCCCGTACCTTCGACTGCCACAAGATGCTGAACGAAAATCGTCCGGACACGTTGAAGCAGACGGCATTATCCAAGTTCTCCTGCCGGTCGGCTTTAAACTGCGGACGCAGACGGGCATATTCTTTTCTCGCCTGTATCACGGCACGGAAATTTCCCCAGTCGCCTTTCAGCAAAAAGACACATGCTGCCACATAGTCCAGACACGCCCGTATCTTCATGACCCGACGCAATTCTTCGGGAGGAAGGTTTTTATACAGCATCAGCAGGTTATTGCGGAAATTCAGAAAGGTCTTCCGCGGATTCTCTTTCTTCAGCGTAGCTCCTCCTACATGCCAGACTTTGCTTTCGGGCAGGCAGAAGAGTTTGTAACCACGGCTTCGCAAACGCCAGCACAAGTCTATCTCCTCCATGTGGGCAAAGAAACGTCCGTCCAGACCGCCTACTTCGCGGTATTTATCCAGCCGGATAAACAACGCAGCTCCTGTTGCCCAGAATACAGATATCGGTGTGTCATATTGTCCTTTGTCTTTTTCTACGATCTCGAAGATACGCCCGCGACAGAACGGATAGCCATAACGGTCGATAAACCCTCCGGCCGCTCCGGCATATTCAAAACGATCCTTCTGCTTCCAGTCGAGCAGTTTAGGCTGACACGCTGCTACATCCTGATGAAGGTCCATATATTCCACCATCGGAGTCAGCCAGCCGGGAGCAACTTCAACGTCGCTGTTGAGCAATACCGCATATTCAGCATCAACTTGTTCGAAAGCCTTGTTGTAGCCGTCGGCAAAGCCGTAATTCCGATCCAGACGAATCAGACGGACTGCTGGAAACTCCTGCTCCAGCATCCGGCAGGAATCATCGGAAGAGCCATTGTCTGCCACACAGACTTCTACCCCCTCACCAGCAGAACCAGCCAGCACGGAAGGCAGAAAGCGGCGAAGCATTTCGGCTCCGTTCCAGTTCAAGATGACTACAGAAACCTTGTTCATATCATTGTTCCTTTCAGTGCAGTACCTTCTTCATTGAAGTCGCCCAGACGAACCCGTACCAGATGATTGTCCAGATTGTCGTCGTGATTCAACTCCACACGGATATAATTTGCCGTAAACCCATGCATCGGGGTTCCGGTTTTGGAATGTTCCATCAGTACAGTAGCCTCCTGTCCGATGTGACGGGCATAGAAAGCCCTTGTCTTTTCGTCCGACAAAGCCAAGAGCCGCTGGCTTCTCTGATGCTTATCTTCGGGAGAAACCACATAATCGATCTTCAACGCCTGTGTTCCGGGACGTTCCGAATAGCTGAACACATGCAACTGGGTTACATCCAGACTACGTATAAACTCGTAAGCCTGTTCAAAATATTCCGGAGTCTCTCCGCGCGTACCCACAATCACGTCCACACCGATAAAAGCATCGGGCATCAGCGATTTAATCTTCTGTATCTTGTGTGCAAAGAGTGCCGTATCGTAACGGCGGCGCATCAACTTCAGCACCTCGTCGCATCCCGACTGCAACGGGATATGGAAATGAGGCATAAAACGATGCGAACGGGATACATATTCTATAATCTCGTCGGTGAGCAGATTGGGCTCGATGGAAGAGATACGGTAGCGCTCAATGCCTTCCACCTCGTCGAGTGCTTTCACCAGATCGAAGAAACTTTCTCCCGTCGTCTTGCCAAAGTCACCGATGTTGACACCCGTCAGCACGATTTCCTTGCCGCCTTCTGCCGCTACCTGCCGCGCCTGTTCTACCAGATCGGCAATCTTTCCATTACGGCTTCGACCGCGCGCAAACGGAATGGTACAGTAGGAACAGAAATAATCACATCCGTCCTGTACCTTCAGAAAATAGCGCGTACGGTCGCCCTTGGAACACGAAGGCACAAAGGTACGGATATCCTTTGTAGCCGTAGTGATAGCCTCACCATGCTCGTGTTTCTCCAGATTGCCCAAATATTTCATCAGGTCGCCTTTCTGCTCGGCTCCCAATACAAGATCTACTCCTTCAATGTCTGCCACCTGTCCCGGCTTCAACTGAGCATAGCATCCCGTTACCACAATAAAGGCATCCGGATGTTCTTTTGCCAGACGATGGATGGCCTGCCGACATTTCTTATCCGCCATTTCGGTCACCGAGCAGGTATTGATGACACAAATGTCCGCCTGTTCGCCCTTACGAGCGGTACGCACACCCGCCTCCTTCAGTATTTTACCGATAGTGGAAGTTTCTGCAAAATTCAGTTTGCAGCCCAATGTATAATAAACAGCTTTTTTATTCTGAAAAATAGTGGTATCTGTCATACGTTAATATAATGATTCGAATTGCAAAGTTACGCATTATTATCTGAACACAAAGATAACTGCCTCATCTTACCCCCAAGAAAAGATAAAATCAGGATCAAAAAGAGTCTCTCCTCTGGAAATCTGCCCGTCCCTTCAGAGAAAAAGGGAAAAATCGTTTAAATATACGAAAGATTTACGTATTTACCTTATCAGGAAACATCTTTTAGGAAGAAAACTATTTAAAAACATATTTTTTTGAAAAAAAACGCTCAAAAGAGAACAACGTATTAAAAAAGTCTATATCTTTGCAACGTTTTAAGAAAACAACATAAGTATTACAGATTTAAAAAAGCAAAGAAAATGAAAAAATTAGTATTTTTGTTCGTAGCATTCGCTGCTGTATCTTTCGCATCTTGTGGTAACAAAGCAGCTAACAATGAAGAAGCAGCTGACTCAGCAGCAGTTGAAACAGTAGAAGAAGCAGCTCCGGTTGTTGACTCTACAGCAGTTGTAGCAGATTCTGCAGCAGTTGATTCTGCAGCAGTAGTTGCTGAATAATTTCGAACAACATTCGAGAGAATTGAAAGTCTGGCGCATGCGAAAGCATACTCAGACTTTTTTTATGCCCTTACGTTTCCTCATTCTACAGGTTCCCCTTCCCTTTCCTGAAGAAAGCTCTTGTAATTCAAGACATAAAATCACTTTCCGAGACTACCCCACCCTACAAACACCCTACAAAGATTCCAATTTTTTCGCAGCAATCGTACAGCCCCCATAGGACTTTATCAAGATACCTCATTCATCCGGCAACAAACATCGCATAAGCAAACAATAAACACCATCCGGATACGCACTATTCATTCATTGCACAGAGTTTATCAAAGACACAAAAAAAAGAAATCCCGAGTAGAATAAAAGTTCTACTCAGGATTTTATCAAGTATTTACAGACTGCAAAATTAAGCTTCTTCTGCAACAACTTCGAAAGGAATTTCAACAGAAACTTCCTTGTGAAGTTTAACGATTGCTTTGTAGTGACCAACTTCCTTCACTGCATCCTTAACAACGATAATCTTACGATCGATGTTGTGACCCAATTTAGCAAGTTCTTCAGCAATCTGAATATTACCTACTGAACCATAGATAGCACCTGTAGCACTAACTTTAGTAGCAATCTTCAAAGATACATCTTTCAAAGATTCTGCAACTGCTTCAGCATCTTTCTTAATCTTTTCCAATTTGTGAGCACGCTGTTTCAGTTCTTCAGCCAGCATTTTCTTAGCAGCCGGAGAAGCGATAACTGCTTTGCCTGTCGGAATAAGATAGTTACGACCATAACCTGACTTAACGGTTACAATATCATTCTTGTAGCCCAAGTTAACTACGTCTTCTTTCAAAATAATTTCCATACTCTTATTCCTCCTTTAATTATTTCATCATATCAGTTACGAAAGGCAGCAAAGCCAAGTGACGAGCTCTCTTAACAGCCTGCGCAATACGACGCTGGAACTTCAATGAAGTACCTGTAATACGGCGCGGAAGGATCTTACCCTGTTCGTTCAAGAATTTCTTCAAGAATTCAGGATCTTTGTAGTCGATATACTTAATACCACTCTTTTTGAAACGGCAGTATTTTTTCTTCTTAACGTCTACTGAAGGCGGAGTCAAATATCTGATTTCTGATTGTTGCTGTGCCATGATTAGTTTTCCTCCTTTTTAGTTGATTTAACATTTCTTCTCTTAGCAGCGTATTCTGCAGCGTATTTGTCCATCTTGAAAGTCAAGAAACGGATAACACGTTCGTCACGACGGAAGTTTACTTCGAGCTTTTCGATTACCGACGGTTCTGCTTTAAATTCAATCAGCTGATAGAAACCAGTAGATTTCTTCTGAATTGGGTAAGCCAATTTCTTCAATCCCCAGTTTTCTTCATTAATGATCTCCGCACCTTCCCCTGTCAGGATAGCTTTGAACTTTTCTACCGCTTCCTTCATCTGAACATCAGATAAAACGGGAGTTAAAATGAAAACGGTTTCGTATTGATTCATACTATTCGTTGATTAAAATATTAATAATAAATTTTCAAATGCGGCGCAAAGTTACGACTTTTTCTCTAATATACAAACGATTGTGACCTTTTTATATGATAAAGAATGTTATTTTGAGACATTTCCCTATAGAATATATGGTAAAAGTATCGTATATTTGCGTAGTTGTTTAAACAATAATTAGATGATAGAACAGTTTAATTTTGACATACAGCTTATTTTTGCTATACTTAACGGAAAAGTTTCAGCTGCAATCAATCGTAAATTAAGCCGTAACTTTCGGCAAAACGGTATGGACATCACTCCCGAACAGTGGACGGTATTATTATTCTTATGGGAAAAAGACGGCGTAACCCAGCAAGAGCTGTGTAACGCTACATTCAAAGACAAACCCAGTATGACCCGGCTAATTGATAACATGGAACGTCAGCACTTGGTCGTACGCATCTCCGACAAACGAGATCGGCGTACCAACCTGATACACCTGACAAAAACCGGAAAAGAACTGGAGGAGAAAGCACGCTTTATAGCCAACAAGACATTGAAAGAAGCTCTTCACGGACTCACACTGGAAGAATTGAGAGTAAGCCAGGAAGTTCTCCGTAAGATATTTACCAATACAAAAGACTAATAGTAAGGTTTTTTATTTTTTTTCATCAAATAATTTCCTCAATACAAGAATTATCCTTTAATTTGTAACCAAGAAAAAAAATAAACCATAAAATAGAAGACACACATGAAAAGCTTTTTAAAGAACTTAGGATTGATTCTGGTTGTAATCGGAGCAGTAATCCTGATTGCCTGCTATTTCGGAGGCAATGTAAACGACAATGCAGTTTTAGCAACTTCTCTGGTTCTCATTATCGTGGGATTGATCTCTTACATCATGCTGAACAAACGTATCGTTGAGTAATATTGAGTCAATCCAGAAAAGAAATAAAAAAACCTGAATTCCAAGAATTCAGGTTTTTTTGTGTCTATGCTTTTCATCATTCCTGTTCAGGAGTAATCAGCTTATATCCTTTACCATGGATATTAATAATCTCGATCGAATCATCATCTTTCAGATGCTTACGCAATTTCGTAATGTATACGTCCATGCTTCGTGCATTGAAGTAATTATCGTCAATCCAAATAGTCTTCAAGGCAAAGTCACGCTGAAGGATCTCGTTGGCATGTGCACAAAGCAATCCCAGCAATTCAGACTCCTTGGTAGTCAGCTTGGTCTGTTTGTCACCGATTGACAGAATCTGCTTCTGTGTGTCGAATGTAAAGCGACCGATTTTATACAAGTTGCTTTCTTTGTTACGTTTGCCACGAACACGACGCAAGATAGCTTCAATACGGAAAGTCAGTTCCTCCATACTGAAAGGTTTGGTGATGTAATCGTCTGCACCAATCTTGAAACCTTCCAGAATATCTTCCTTCAATGTCTTGGCCGTAAGGAAAATAATAGGAATTTCAGCATTTGCCTGACGAATTTCCTGTGCCAGCGTAAATCCGTCTTTCTTTGGCATCATTACGTCGAGCACACACAAATCATACTTATTCTTCAGAAAGGCCTTGAAACCGGCTTCCCCATCAGGGAAGAGCTCAGCCGAATATCCTTTCGCCTGCAAATATTCTCTTAAGAGCATGCCAAGATTCTCATCATCCTCGCACAACAAAATACGCAATTTTTCGTCCATATCAGTCTTCTTTAAATAAAGGTAATACAATAATAAATTTAGTTCCCACATTCAGTTCACTTTCGGCACGTATCGTTCCCTTGTGATCTGTTATGATCTTTTTCACATAGGCCAAGCCCAAACCAAAGCCTTTCACATCGTGCAAATTGCCTGTATGAACCCGGTAGAACTTTTCAAATATCTTTTTCAGGTTTTCCTTCTTGATACCGATACCATTGTCTTCTATCGATATATGAAGTTTTCCTGATTCATTCCAAGTACGAACCTTCAAATGGATATTGACATCCGGCTTCTTATACTTCAATGCATTATCCAGAAGATTAAAAATCACATTGGTGAAATGCATTTCATCTACGTAGACAAACGGGTCATCTGCACCAAGTGCTACATCCAGTGTTCCATTACAATTCTCAACTTTCAACCGGAAGGTATTGGTTACTCCGTAAATCAGTTCATTGGCATCTACCTCTTTCTTTTTCAACGTAGCTTTCTGACGCTCGAACATAGACATCTGAAGCACTTTCTCTACCTGAAAACGCAAGCGCTTGGTTTCATCGTTTATTACTCCCGAAATGTGTTTAAACATTGCAGGCGACTTGCTGATTGCCGGATCGTTCAACATCTGCGCAGCCAGGGAGATTGTTGAGATAGGTGTCTTGAACTCATGTGTCATATTGTTGATGAAATCGTTCTTAATCTCTGTAAGCTTCTTCTGCCGGAAGATGATATAGATGGTAAAGATAAACGTTACCAGCAATACCAGCGTAAAGATGATAGACGGAATCATGAATCGTACGGAACTGAAGATGTAATTATCCATTGTCGGAAAGAATACATTTACAAATCCCATCTTGGCTGGAGGATCCTTTTCAAAAAGCAACCGTGAATAAACTTTTTCATTATCATATTCATAATCCGAACAACGATAAATTTCTTTTCCATCACGATCGGTTACCGTAAAATGATAAGGGATATCTACTCCGTTGTTCTTCAACTCCGAGTTCAGGAAATAATCCAACTGCTTAAAGTTCACCCGTTCTTTCAGCGGCTTGTCGCTTGCAGTATACAGGATGTTATAAATAACCTCATTCAGCAAGGCACGCTGATAAATATAACGCTCCTTTACAATTTCCTGTAGGGTCCGGGAAGTCTGAGGTATATTCTTCCCAGTAGAAATAATCTCTTTAGGAATACTTGAAGGACGGTTTATCACCGTTTTCCATTCAAAAGTAGAAATGGTACTTCCATCGGAAGAGCCAATCAGTACACTTCCACTCGACTGTGACTGATGCTGCATCTGAAACTGCTGGGATAGCTGTGCTGCACGTTCGGTAGCCGCCACGTCTTTTTCCAGATACTTTTTAGTTTCCACTAACTCCAGGTTATGTACAGCCTGGGCAAGGCTTCGTCCGACGTTTTCTTCGAACTGTTCCTTACGCATCTTGACCATCTCTTCTATATAGCTTACCTGTAAATAAAGTAAACTCAGAAAAGAAAGCCCCATTACAATACCTAATATCCAAATAGTTGACTTTTTCATGGAGGCAAATTTAAACGGCTATCACTTACGAGATACTCTACTTAACATGTTTTAATCTGCGATTCTCTTATATTAACAGAATCCGAATAATTGCATGTTATTTTATAAACTTAACATCCCATTTCCCGCAGTCTTAATGCAAAAATAATAAAAATTTAAATTAATAACAAACAAAGTAAGCTAATTGTTTAAGCTTCGTTAAATAAAAAAGGCCGCATTTTTAAGAAATGCGACCTTTGTAATCTATAAAAACAGCAATTAGAAAGTTTATGCTTCTTCTTTTTCCTGTTCTTCGAATTCTTTCATCAACTTATTCTGAACATCCGTTGGAACAAGTTCGTAACTTGCGAACTTCATGATGAAAGAAGCACGACCGCCTGTCAGTGAGCTCAAAGCAGTAGAGTAGTTCGACATTTCTTTCAATGGAACTTTAGCAGCCAGCTTTTCATAACCTTTTTCGCTGCTCATACCCATAATCATACCTCTACGTCCCTGCATATCACTCATGACATCGCCCAGCTTATCGCTCGGAACAAACACTTCCACGTCGTAAATCGGTTCCAAAATCTTCGGTCCTGCATTTTTGAACGCTTCGCTGAATGCATGACGTCCTGCCAGCATGAAAGAGATTTCATTGGAGTCTACCGGGTGCATCTTACCGTCGTATACAATGACACGTACATCACGAGCATATGAACCGGTCAAAGGTCCTTGTTCCATACGGCTCATAATACCTTTCAAAATGGCGGGCATGAAGCGAGTATCGATAGCACCACCTACCACACTGTTAACAAATACCAATTTACCGCCCCATTCCAAATCGATGGTTTCCGAACTTTTCACGTTTATCTTATATTCCTGTCCATTGAACTTATAGACTTCAGGAGCTGGCATGCCTTCATAATAAGGTTCTACAATCAGATGAACCTCACCAAACTGTCCGGCACCGCCCGACTGTTTCTTATGACGATAATCGGCACGTGCAGCCTTTGTAATTGTTTCGCGATAAGGGATCTTCGGTTCATAGAACTGTACTTGAAGTTTTTCGTTATTCTCCAGACGCCATTTCAGCGTACGCAAGTGGAATTCTCCCTGACCATGTACCAGAATCTGCTTCAACTCCTTAGACTGTTCAACAACCCACGTCGGATCTTCCTCACGCATACGGTTCAGTACAGCCATCATCTTTTCCGTATCGGCCTCATTGACAGGCTTGATGGCACGTGTATATTTCGGATTAGGATACTTGATGAAATTGAATCTGTTTTCACAATCCTTACCGTTCAAGGTATTACCGGTCTTCACGTCTTTCAGCTTCACCGTACAACCGATATCGCCGGCACGAAGTTCGTCTACCTTTTCACGGTTGGCTCCGGCACATACATACAGTTGGGCCATACGTTCTTTAGAACCACGGTCTGCATTATTCAAGTCATCGCCTTCGTGTACCACACCGCTCATTACCTTAAAGTACTGAACATCTCCGATATGGGGTTCTACAGCAGTTTTAAAGAAATACAAAGAAGTAGGTCCGTTGGCATCAGGAGGAACAGGAACACCGCGGGTATTATGAACGACTGGCATTTCATCGACAAACGGAACGACATTGCCCAAGAACTCCATCAAGCGGCGAACACCCATATCCTTACCGGCACATACACAGAATACCGGGAACATGCCACGTGCAGCCAATCCCTTACGGATACCTTCACGCATTTCGTCTTCCGTCAGAGATTCAGACTCAAAGAAGCGTTCCATCAGAGTTTCATCATGCTCAGCCGCAGCTTCAACCAATGTCTTATGCCATTCTTGAGCCTTTTCCATTTCTTCGGCAGGAATTTCCTCTATGGTAGGAGCACCACCATCGGGACCCCATGAATATTTTTTCATTAAAAGTACATCGATCAATGAATTGAAGTCGGGTCCGGTAGCCAACGGATACTGAACCGGAACAACTTTAGAACCGTAATTTTCCTTCAACTGTTCCAATACATGGTCGAAATCACACTTTTCACTATCAAGCTGGTTAACCAGGAAGATAACCGGTTTACCCAACTTTTCTGTATAACGGAAATGATTCTGTGTGCCTACCTCGGGACCATACTGACCATTCAACAACAAAATAGCCGTATCTGTAACGTTCAATGCCGTAATAGCAGCTCCCACAAAGTCATCACTCCCCGGACAGTCGATGATATTCAGTTTTTTACCATTCCACTCTACATGATAAACGGTAGAGAAGACCGAGTAACCATACTCCTGCTCTACCGGAAAATAGTCGCTGACTGTATTTTTGGCAGTAATTCTGCCGCGACGTTTTATAATACCACTCTCATAGAGCAGCGCTTCTGTGAGGGTGGTTTTACCTGATCCGTCATTGCCAAGCAGGGCAATGTTTTTGATTTCATTGGTCTGATATACTTTCATGGTATTTCAAGATTTAATTAGTAAACAAAAGGATATGCTTTTCATATCTCTTACATAGTGATGCGCAAATTAGAAATTAATGAGCAAAAATGCAACAAATTCATTCGTGTTACTAAACTATGTTTTTAGACAGAAATTAACCATCAAGACTGGATATTCCTCCTTTCTCAAACTGGGAAAAAGCAATAAAAAAGGCCATGTCACAGCCTCTTACTTTACTGTGACATGACCTTTCTTGTCAAGTATTATAGCGATAATATACTATTACCAGATATTGACACGCTTTTCTGGTGCAATGTACATCGGGCTTTCCGGAGTAATATGGAAAGCATCGTACCAAGCCTGAATATGAGGCAGCGCACCGTTTACACGCCATTCACCCAATGAATGAGGATCTGATTTTGTACGAGAACGAATTTCTTCATCACGAATGTTGGCAGCCCATACTGTAGCATAAGCCAGGAAGAAACGCTGTTCCGGAGTAAATCCGTCTACGTTACCCAGAGGATGTTCTTTCGTAGCATTCTGGAATGCGAGGAATGCAACATTCAAACCTCCATGGTCGGCCAGATTTTCACCTAATGTCAATTCACCATTTGCTTTCAGTCCCGGCAATACTTCGATGTTGTTGAAGAAATCAACCATCACTTTTGCACGAGCATCGAAACGTTCAGCATCGCCTGCTGCCCACCAGTCAGTCAAGTTACCGTTCTTATCGTACTGACGACCCTGGTCATCGAATCCGTGAGTCATTTCATGACCGATAACTACACCAATAGCACCATAGTTGAATGCGTCATCAGCGTTCATATCGAAGAACGGATATTGCAGAATACCGGCAGGGAAACAGATTTCGTTAGTAGAAGGATTATAATAAGCATTTACAGTCTGCGGAGTCATCAACCATTCATCTTTGTCAACCGGTTTACCCAGACGGCTGTACATATCATCCAATCCCCATTTGTTGGCACGGCAAGCATTGGCCCAATAAGAATCCTTCTTGATTTCCAGATTAGAATAATCCTTCCATTTGTCAGGATATCCCACTTTTACATGGAAAGCAGCCAGTTTTTCCTGAGCCACCATTTTGGTGCTGTCGCTCATCCATTCCTGTGCCTGGATACGTTCGCCAAGAGCTTCCTGCAAGTTCTTTACCAGCTTCACCATACGTTCCTTAGCTGCTGCCGGGAAATATTTCTCTACATACATCTGTCCGACAGCCTCACCCAACATACTTTCTACGGCACCAACGGCACGCTTCCAGCGAGGAGAGTTCTGCTGACGTCCGGACAATACCTTTCCGTAGAAATCGAAACGGGCAGCTACAAAATCATCGCTCAGGTAAGAAGCTGCTGCATCCAGCAAGTTATACTGCAAATAAGAAACATGTTTAGATACAGGAAGTGTATTGATCAGTTTTTCTACTTCTTTCAAAGGTTCAATCTGCATTACGTTCAAATCTGTAACTTCCTTAATGCCCACACCTTTCAGATAAGCATCCCAGTCGATGCCAGCGAATGTCTTCTTCAAATCAGCATAAGACATCTTATGATAGTTGGCTTCCGGATCACGCTGCTGAACAGCACTGAAAGCTTCCTTGGCAATAGAAGTTTCAATTTCCATTACATCTGCCATCTTCTGCTGAGCCTCAGCTTCAGAGAAACCAGCCAATGTAAAGAGTTTGGCGATATACTTCTTATAGTTCTCACGTACATTGACAGTGGCACTATCATTGTCAAGATAATATTCCTTTTCGCCCAGGTTAAATCCACCCTGACTGATCTGGAACATATTTACATCACTGTTTTTCGGATCGGCATATACAAAGCTTGAGAAGTAAGTACCGATACCGTTATTCAGCAATTCCACCATCATAGGAATGATTTCGCTTTTATCTTTCAAAGCAGCAATCTTATCCAATTCCGGTTTGATAGGATTCATACCCTCTTTATTGAGAGTTACACTATCCATTGCCATATTATACAAGTCGCCAATCTTCTGAGCCAGCGTACCCTGCTGATTCTGCTTTGAAGCCAGCCCTTCGATAAGTTCCTGCAATTGCTTGCGGTTGTTTTCAATCAGCACTTCAAACGTTCCATAACGAGAATACTCAGCAGTCAGCGGATGATTCTTCATCCAGCCTCCACATGCATAATGATAGAAATCCTGACTTGCAGAAACCGTTGTGTCAAGATTTGCCAAGTCGATGCCAGAAGTACTCTTTGCTTCCTTCTGACCGGCGCAGCCAGTCATAGCAGCGGCAACAAGTACTGCCATAGCAGCAAAATGTTTTGTTTTCATAAGCGTTTATAATTATAGAGTTTTTAATTTTTAAGTTCTTCCAATTCCAAAGAAACATTCTCCCACTCTTCCTCAGCATCCGAAATCTGTTTTTTCAGCTGCTGATGCTGTTCGTACAATTTCATGTCGGAAGCTCCCTCGGGCGTAGCCATCTGAGCTTCCAGTGCAGCAACTTCCTTTTCCAGACGTTCAATCAGCGCTTCACAGTCGGCAACCTGCTTCTCCAGCTTACGGATTTTCTTGTTTTGCTCTTTCTGCGCCTCATACGAAAGTTTACTCTCGCTGGCAGGTACCGGATCGTCTTTCTTGACAGACTGAGCAGTTGTTGGCGACTGAGAAAGTTGCAGTTCATTGAGGCTTTCCATTTTCTTTTTCTGCAAGAAATCGTAAATGCCGCCGATGTGTTCTTTCACAACTCCCCCACCGAACTCATAAACCTTTGTAACCAGTCCGTCCAGGAACTCACGGTCGTGAGAAACAACAATAACCGTTCCGTCAAACTCGCGGATGGCATCTTTCAATACGTCCTTGGAACGCATATCCAGGTGGTTGGTAGGCTCATCCAGTATCAGCAGATTCACCGGTTCCAGCAACAGCTTAATCATTGCCAATCGGCTCCGTTCTCCTCCCGAAAGCACTTTTACCTTCTTATCGGAAGCCTCTCCGCCAAACATGAAAGCTCCTAATATATCACGTATTTTTAAACGTATATCTCCTTTGGCAACCGAGTCGATCGTATCAAATACCGTCAGATTCTCATCGAGCAACTGTGCCTGATTCTGTGCAAAATAACCAATCTGCACATTATGTCCTATCACCAGTTTTCCTTCGTACGGAATCTCACCCATGATACACTTTACCAAGGTAGATTTACCCTCACCGTTCTTTCCTACAAAGGCAACCTTCTCGCCCCGATTGATGGTCAAGGTCACATCATGAAAGACGACATGATCGCCATACGCTTTCTTTACCCCTTCGCAGATAACAGGATAATTGCCCGAACGTATGGCTGGAGGGAATTTCAACCGCAGAGCAGAGTTGTCTTCTTCATCAATCTCAATCGGAACGATCTTCTCCAACTGCTTGATACGGCTCTGTACCTGTACAGCCTTTGTCGCCTTGTAACGGAAACGTTCGATAAAATCTTCTGTATCCTTTATTTCTTTTTGCTGATTCTCATAAGCGCGCAACTGCTGTTCACGGCGTTCCTTACGGAGTACGACAAACTCGTCGTAAGGCACCTTATAATCATAAATTCGTCCGCAAGAAATCTCAATGGTCCGGTTGGTTACATTATTAATAAACGCACGGTCGTGACTTACCAGTACCACAGCCCCCGGACTCATTTTCAAAAAATTCTCCAGCCACTGAATACTTTCTATATCCAGATGGTTGGTCGGCTCGTCCAGCAGCAAGACGTCCGGACGGCGCAACAGCAACTTTGCCAGTTCGATACGCATACGCCAGCCTCCACTGAACTCGCTGGTCGGACGGTCAAAATCGGAACGGCTGAATCCTAGTCCGACAAGCGTACGTTCTATTTCTGCCCGATAATTGGTTCCTCCCATCATCAGGAAACGCTCGTTATCGTGCGTAAAACGTTCAATCAGTTCATGATAGCTTTCCGAATCGTAATCCGTACGGTCGGCCAGCTCCTGATTCATCTTTGCCAGTCTGTCCTGCAACTCAAATATATGTTCGAATGCCATTTCTGCCTCCGCCATGACAGTACGCGTATCACTGAGAATCATGACCTGCGGCAGATAACCAATAGTCACCCCTCTCTGTACAGCTACGCTTCCTTCTGTAGGTTTCTGCAAGCCAGCCAGAATCTTCAACATGGTCGACTTACCTGCACCGTTCTTACCAACCAGTGCAATACGGTCTTTCTTATTAATGACAAACGAAACATCCTCGAACAAAGGAGTAACTCCAAACTCAACTTTCAGTCCTTCAATAGAAATCATATATTCGCTCCAACTTTACAAAGTGCAGGCAAAGGTAGTATTTATTTCTCGTTAATTTATACATTTTGTGTATAAATCAGCATCATAATACTTTTGCTCAGAGAGTAAACAAAAAAAAATCCACCGATGAACATAAACTGTCATCAGCGGATTTTTATCTATCAGGACAAATCAATGTCCCTGAAATTATTCTTCGGTATAGCGTTCAATAGTCTGCTCACGGTCCGGACCAACAGAAACAATCTTGATAGGAGTACCAAGCTGTTCTTCGAGGAATGAAATGTAGGCGTTGAATTCTTCAGGGAATTCATCTTCGCTTGTCATCTTAGTCATATCTGTCTTCCAACCCGGCATTTCTACATAAACAGGTTCTACACCTTCAGTTATGTCGAACGGGAAGTAATCGATTTCCTCGCCGTTTACCTTGTAAGCCACACAAGCCTTGACGGTATCGAAGCCATCGAGCACGTCACTCTTCATCAGGATAAGCTGAGTTACACCGTTAATCATGATAGCATAACGCAAAGCAACCAAGTCAACCCAACCACAACGACGTTCACGACCGGTTACCGCACCGTATTCATGTCCCAGATCGCGAATAGTCTTACCTGTTTCATCGAACAATTCAGTAGGGAACGGTCCTGAGCCGACACGTGTACAGTAAGCTTTCATGATACCATATACTTCACCGATTTTGTTCGGACCCAGACCCAGACCGGTACAAGCACCAGCACAAATCGTGTTCGAAGAAGTAACAAACGGATAAGAACCGAAGTCTACATCCAGCATGGTACCCTGAGCACCTTCGCACAATACACTCTTTCCTTCCTTCAACAGGTTATTGATTTCATGTTCGCTGTCTACCAGATGGAACTGACGCAAGTATTCGATACCTTCCATCCACTGTTTTTCCAGTTCGGTGATATCGTATTCATAGTTCAGGCTCTTCAGGATCTTTTCGTGACGTGCTTTGGCAGCTGCATATTTTTCGTCGAAGTTATGCAGGATATCACCTACACGCAGACCGTTACGGCTTACCTTATCCGTATAAGTCGGACCGATACCCTTACCGGTAGTACCCACTTTCGAAGCACCTTTAGCAGCTTCGTAAGCAGCATCCAGAATACGGTGAGTAGGCAGAATCAGATGAGCTTTCTTCGAAATGTGCAGACGCTCCTTCAACGGATGACCGCTTGCCTCCAAAGCCTCAGCTTCAGCCTTGAACAAAGCTGGATCGAGTACCACACCGTTTCCGATAATATTGATTTTATCTCCCTGAAATATTCCTGAAGGAATAGAGCGGAGCACATATTTCTGACCTTCAAATTCAAGAGTATGACCTGCGTTCGGTCCTCCCTGAAAACGAGCAACAACATCATAGCGCGGAGTCAACACATCGACTACTTTCCCTTTTCCTTCGTCGCCCCATTGTAAACCTAGCAAAACATCTACTTTCATGATTTCCAACTTTTATATAAGTTTATTTATTTTTCTTGCGTTTGGCCACCATACATTTATTGCACAATCCATATATATATAAGGAGTAGTGTGAAGCATGAAAACCTTTCAGTTTCGTTTCGGCTATCGCCTGCTTCAAGGTGTCATCTTCGAACTCGGAAACTTTTCCGCACGAAGTGCATATCATGTGATGATGGGTTTCATTATTATACGAACGTTCGTACTGTGAAGTGTTACCAAACTGATGTTTGATGACCAGTCCGGCATCAATCAGGAGTATGATTGTATTATAAAGAGTAGCACGACTTACACGGAATTTCTCTTTCTCGGCCATATAAGAATACAGCATGTCAATGTCGAAATGCCCCTTTATGGTATAGATCGTATCGAGTATAGCATAACGCTCGGGTGTCTTGCGATGCCCGTTCTTCTGAAGATAATCCGTCAGAATCTGCTTAGCCTTATCTTTTATATTCTCTTCCATCCGGTAATTCGTTCAGGGTTCAAAGTTAATCTTTTTTGTGTAATTTAGAAAAACAACAAAAGAAAAATTTCTTTATTTGAGTCTTGCCTGAGCATCAGTATTCCAGATCCGCTTTTATCTCTTCGGCCAGTGCATGTACGGTAGGATTCTCCGATTTCATCCACAGTCCGAGCTGCTTGCTTACGACTCTTTTGCTTTCGCGCGACTGATGTGCGAACTTACGCAAGGCTACCGATGCGGCTTTCTGTACCTGCATGCTGCCACCTTCTATGGCGGTATAAGCCTGATCGAGGAATTCTGCTTCTGCACGCTCGTTCAACTTTTCTCCCTTCATGAGCAGACGAGCCATCAGCAGGAAACCGCACAGCTGAAACATTTCGCGTTCGTCCGCCATCCAGCGGAATACTATTTCCGAAGCGTAAGGCAGGCGCTGGAAAAGATTCATGACCGTATACTCTGCCAGCTCCGGATAATCCATTCCTTCTATCCAGATATCGGCAATCTCAGGGTAGAACGTGTCGACCGGCTGAAGCAATCCTGCCATGATCTTGCACTCCCTGATATTTTCTTTCCACAAGGCCTGCGCCAGTTCATGATTGGGCTCATATTCGGCAGCAATCTCCTTTATACGCGGATATTCGATACCAAAGTTGAGTTTATACCCCATTCCTTTCTCACGCATGCTTTGCGAAATCATTCCGTTCATGAAAAGACGGAACTTCGACTTGATATCTCTGATTGTTTCGTGTATATTGCTATTCTCCATGATAAAAATAATAAATCCTGTAGCAACAGCAGTCTTATCTCACAACAAGCTCTTGCTACAGGAAGACAGTTATAAATTAGAATAATCCCGGCTATACCGAAGCATTTGTTCGGCATATCCTTCGGTATAAGAAATCTGTACATCGACGACATTTCCTCCGGCATCGATCTGAGGCGTGTAGACCGGATTCAAGAAGCCCTTGTAAGGTGCCAGATGCAAGCTGCGGTAACGTTGCAGTACCTCGGCATGCAATACCGGATCTACCTGTACGCCGTATGTTTCTACCAGCTGACGTGCGGCTTCGTAATCGCCTTCGCTCTTGATGCGCTGTATTTCTGCCAGCAACTTGCCGAACAACGCACGCAACTTGGCATAATCGTTGATGCGCACATAGGTCTTTCCATCGCGTACAACCATTTCGACTACCTTCTCGTCCTTTCCGTGTTCCAAAGCCCAGCGAGCAATCAACTGGCGGTTGCGCATGTGCGCCTCTTCTACCGTACATCCCGGTTCAATGCGTACAAGCTGTGTCATCAGTCCGTTCATCATGTACGAATAATATTCTGCCTTGTATGCCTCAGCATCGGGAACAAGTCCCAGCTCCACCATCTTGGCATCAGGCAAGTAATACAGTCCGAACAAATCGGCACGTGCTTCTTCAATCGTCGAGCCATGAGCTTTCAGCGCATCAGGGTCTACGCCCGGAAGCAGTTTACCGGAGCCGTGTCCCAGACATTCATGCAAATCGGTATGCAGGTCGTCGGTTATGTCGGCATATTTCTCCAGCAACTCGCGTTCAACATCACTGTACACAAACTCTTCACGGAAACCGTTTCCACGGGCAGCCTTGTTATACGCATCGGTCAGATTGCCAATAGTAACCGATTTCGATCCGTGTACGCTGCGAATCCAGTTCGAATTCGGCAGATTGATACCGATAGCAGTCGACGGATACAAGTCGCCTGCCAGAATAGCTGCCGTAATCACCTTTGCCGAAACACCTTTCACCTCTTCTTTCTTGAAACGAGCATCTACCGGAGAATGGTCTTCGAACCACTGTGCATTGCTGCTGATGGTTTCCGTACGGTGAGTAGCTTCCATATCCTTGAAATTGACGATCGACTCCCAGCTGGCTTTCATACCCAGCGGGTCGCCATAGCTTTCAATAAATCCGTTGACAAAATCTACCTGCGAACCGGTATCTTTAAGCCATGCAATGGAATAGGCATCAAACACCTTCAAGTCGCCGCTACGGTAAAACTCGATAAGCAACCGGATAACCTCACGCTGTGCATCATTTTCGGCTACAGTTTCTGCCTTCTCCAGCCAGACAATAATTTTCTCTATTGCAGCCGAATACATACCGCCTACCTTCCAGACCTGTTCGTATATACGACCGTCCTTCTTTACCAGCCGGCTGTTCATGCCATACATGACCGGTTCCGGATCATCGGCTTTCTTCTGAGCCGCATAAAACGCCTCAGCCTCTTGCTGGGTTACCCCCTCGTAATAATTGGCTGCCGATGTCTGTACCAGATCTTCTCCGTCTGCCTGATTCACACGTTTGGGCATGACAACCGGATCGAATATCACAGGAAACAATTTGTCGCACATCGCCCGACAGGTTTCACCTTCTTCAAGCGGAAGTACTTCGGCAGGCAACGACTGAACGACCTCTTCCAGATAAGCCGCCGTAAATCCCGGTACAAACTTGTCGCACGCATAGTGATGATGAATTCCGTTCGAGAACCATACCCGTTTCAGGTACACTTCCAGTGCACGAAACGGTTCGCTCGTACGGTCGCCTTCAAAATGCGTATAAACAGCTTCCAGCAAACGGCGTATCTGTAAATTATACTTACCATTCTGATCAAACAAAATATCCCGTCCTTCCAGAGCAGCCTCCGAAAGATAATATATCAGTTGCTTCTGTCGCAACGACAACTGCTCGAAACCGGGAACCCGATAACGCAATATCTGCAAATCGGCAAACTGCTCTACAGTGTATGAAAATGAATTTTCTGACATTTCTCTTTTTAATCTTTTAAACAAACCTCCATCATCTAAATAAAAAAAGCCTTAAACTAAATGTCATTCCAAACGCAAAGAAAAAAGTAGTCAGAAAAAAACTCCCCCACACCTTTCTTCCGTCTGGAATGACATCCCGTTTTTATTGTTGCTAAGTCTTCTCTAGTTCTAGTTGTTATCTGTTATTTTCCAGCTTTCGCCTTCTATAGTTATTCGGTGTTTCACCTACATTCTTGTAAAACGCTGCATAGAACGATTGTCGATTAGCAAAACCTACCATCGTACTGATTTCTTCCACATTTTTCTCTGCATAACGCTTGTCAATCAGCATGTGTAAAGCGTCTTTAATCCGATACTCGTTCACCAGGCATGAATAGTTCATTCCGAAACGGGAATTGATGACAGCCGACAAGTAACGGGTATTAGTCTTTAGCTCTTTCGCAAGATCTTTTGCTGAGTAATTCGGGTCTTTGTACTTCTTCTGAAGAACAATGATGTTCATAATTTTATCATACAATTCGTCCGCCAACTCGGCGCGGATCATGTTACGGTAAGGCGCATCTTTAATCTTCCTCTCCCGAAGATTATAGGGCCTTTTCTCTGAAACCCGACCGTTTCCGGTCATTAATTTGTCCTCTTCTCTCATCTGTCTTTTTATTTAGATAATGGTTGTTTCTACGCTATAAAATACTATAATTATACAAAATTGCTAAGAGTTTTTGTATTTTACAACAGAAATACGAGCTTATTTTCACGTTATATCATTTTTTCACATTTGGAACACCCTACAAATAAAAGATAAACGATTATTTAAAAGATTGAACTATCTTTGCTCGCAATTACATAAATATAAGAAATGGTACTGAAAACGCTGAAATCATATTTCGGATATACTCAATTCCGACCGCAACAGGAAGAAATCATCACTCAAATATTAAATAAAAAAGACACGCTGGTACTCATGCCTACCGGAGGCGGAAAATCAATATGCTACCAGCTTCCGGCATTACTTATGGAAGGGACTGCCATTGTAGTTTCTCCTCTTATCTCGCTGATGAAAGATCAGGTGGAGAGTTTGCAGGCAAATGGTATCATCGCCCGTGCCCTGAACAGCACAAACGACGAAACAGCCGATGCCAACATCCGTTTCGAATGCCGGCAGGGAAGAGTGAAGCTACTCTATATTTCTCCCGAAAGGCTCCTGTCAGAAATCAACTTTCTGCTGAAGGATATCCGTATCTCGTTGTTCGCCATCGACGAGGCACACTGCATTTCGCAATGGGGACACGACTTCCGTCCGGAATATACCCAACTGAAAGTGCTCCGCCAGCAGTTTCCGGATGTTCCGGTGGTGGCGCTGACGGCTACAGCCGACAAGATAACGCGGCAGGATATCATCAAACAACTGGCCATGAGAGATCCGAAGGTCTTCATTTCTTCGTTCGACCGTCCCAACCTGAGCCTGGATGTAAAACGTGGTTACCAACAGAAAGAGAAAATGCGTACCATTTTCGACTTCATCGCCCGGCATCGCGGGGAAAGTGGAATTATCTACTGCATGAGCCGAAACAAGACCGAAAAAGTGGCGGAAATGCTGGAGGAGCATGGCATCTCGACAGCGGTTTATCATGCCGGACTCAGTACGGCTGCACGTGAGGCAGCACAAGATGATTTCATCAACGACCGTGTACAGGTAGTCTGTGCGACGATTGCTTTCGGAATGGGGATAGACAAGTCGAATGTCCGCTGGGTCATTCACTACAACCTGCCTAAAAGTATTGAAAGTTTTTATCAGGAAATAGGTCGTGCAGGACGCGACGGACTGCCTAGCGATACCTTGCTGTTTTACTCTTTCGGCGACATTGTCCTGCTCTCGAAGTTTGCGGCTGAAAGCAGCCAGCAGGAAATCAACATGGAGAAGCTGCACCGTATGCAGCAATATGCCGAAGCCGATATCTGCCGGCGACGGATTCTGCTGAACTATTTCGGCGAAACGATGGATCACGACTGTGGCAACTGTGATGTCTGCTGCAATCCTCCCGAACGCTTCGACGGTACCATCATTGTGCAGAAAGCCTTGAGTGCCATCGCACGTGCCGACCAGCAGGTATCTACCAATACGCTGATTGATATTCTGAAAGGAGCTGCTACCCAGGAAATCATCGAACGGGGCTACGACAAATTGAAAACGTATGGTGCCGGACGGGATATTCCGGCTCGCGACTGGCAGGACTATCTGCTGCAAATGCTGAACTTAGGATATTTCGAAGTGGCATACAACGAAAAGAATCATCTGAAAATAACGGAGGCTGGACGAAAGGTGCTGTTTGGACACGAACGTGCTTTGCTGGTGGTCATCAAACGTGAGGATTATACAGAAAAGAAAGCAGGCAAAAAACGCAAGCAGTCTGCCCCGAACGATGTCCTGTTCCCCACTCCGATGGTGTTCGAAAACGAAGACGAACAGTTGTTCGAGGAACTCCGTGTACTGCGGAAACGACTCGCCGACCAGCAGGCGATACCGGCTTATATCGTACTTTCCGACAAGACGCTCCACCTGCTTGCTTCGTCACGCCCTACGACGATAGAGGCCTTTGGCGAAATAAGTGGTATCGGCGAATATAAAAGAGATAAATACGGTAAGGACTTTATTGAAGTCATCCGGAAGTTTGTCAGATAGAGAGCTGACAAGTCAATTATTTTTACCAAGGTTTAATCGATGAACGGTAGCCTGATTCAATGTTTTCTGCTTCTAGCTTGTACTCTTTCTGACACGTCTAAAAGAAACAAGCTCACATTTGCAATAAAACGTCGGCACATTTTAAAAGAAACGTGCCGACGTTTTATCTAAAACCTCTGCACGTTTTTTGAAAATTTGTACAAATTTTCGGCAGAGATCTAAGCACTTATTATTCAACTACTTGCATTTCTTTATTTTTTCCATCAGCTCCGGTCGGGGAATCCCCAAGGAGATGGCCTTTTCATACGCTTCACTCGCATCGTGCTTTTTCTCCATTTGTAAATAAATATCACCCATCATCACGTACGTATCAGCATCTCGGGCATCGAGCTTCAGCGCCTCTTCCAAATCGAGTAAAGCAGCATCGGGCAAGTTCTGCTCCAATTCCAGATTAGCACGCATCTTATACAAGGAAGCATCCTTCGGATAATCCTCAATCAGCAAATTCATCCCATCTCGTGCAGCGATGTATCTTCCTTCTTTCTGATCCAGCATCGCCAGCCCCAGACGGGCAGCCTTGTGTTTGGCGTCCACTCCCAATATTACATTGTAGTCGATACGTGCTTCCTTATACTGCCGGCGCTTCATGTAGATATAGGCACGAAACAACCGGGCCTCCTTATCGTTCGGTAACAAATCGATTACGTTACAATAGTCCAGATAAGCTTTTTCGGTCAGATTCTTCTCCATGTAGAGAGTGGCACGGTTCAGCAGGATGGCTGTTGCATAAGGAGTAATATTCAAAGCCATGGTGTACGCTTCGATGGCTTCGTCTATCTTCCCCTGACGTTTCAGCACGGTTCCCAGGTTGGAAAAGAGCAAAGCATTCCGGGCATTGTACGGGTCAAGCCGCAGGGCTTCGCGAAACAATTGCTCGGCCTGTTGCAGACTGTCCTTGAAAGTATAGTCCATCGCCTTTTCCACCAGCTCGTTGTACGACTGCGCACGACCGGTTGTCAGCAGGAGGGCACCCATCAAACATAGAAGTATTCTTTTCATTCAAACACAATTTTAATTAAATCTGTAAGCAAAGGTAATGGAATAATCTGTGGAGATAAGTGTATATTAAAAAGTTTTTGTAAGTTTGAACAATCATTTAAACAGAAACTATCATGAAACTAGAAAAAGCTATATTCGCCTGCGGGTGTTTTTGGGGAGCACAATACCAGTTCGAACATGCCAAAGGAGTGGTACGCTCCACAGTAGGTTACATCGGCGGACACAAGGAACATCCTGCCTACGAAGAGGTCAAGGCACATACTACCGGACATGCCGAAGCAACGCTGGTAGAATTCGATGCCGAACAGACATCGTTTACAGACTTATGCAAACTTTTTTTTGAGATTCACGATCCGGCACAGACCGACGGACAGGGTCCTGACATCGGACCACAGTACCGTAGTGAGATTTTTTATCTGAACGAAAAACAGAAACAGGAAGCCGAAGCGGTCATTGCTCTGCTGCGTGAAAAAGGATATGTGGTGAATACCAAACTGACTCCTGCTTCGACTTTCTGGGAAGCAGAAGAATATCATCAGCACTATTATGACAAGACGGAAGGAGAACCTTATTGCCATATCCGCACAAAGAAATTCTGATATTTCCGATAGCCAGTGTAATCAGCGTATATTTATACACAATATTGGATAATCCGACAACAAAAAAGCCGTTGCTGCAAAAATTGACAGCAACGGCTTTTTGTTCTTATCATTCAATTCAGCAATCGAAACAAATCAGGCTTTTTTGATGTAATCGACAATCCATGCACCCACTTCCTTGGTTCCATATTTAGGCTTGCCTTCAACCTGAATTTCGGGAGTACGTACACATTCGTCGAGTGAAGCATCGACTGCCTTACGAATCAGTGCACCTTCCTCTTTCAAGTCAAAGTATTCGAACAACATGGCAACGGACAGAATCTGTGCCAACGGATTGGCGATGTTCAGTCCCTTAGCCTGTGGCCATGAACCATGAATCGGTTCGAACACCGGAGTGCTTTCACCGGTAGAAGCCGAAGGCAGCAATCCCATAGAGCCGCTGATGCAAGAACCTTCATCGGTCAGGATATCTCCGAATGTATTTTCTGTAACCATTACATCGAAGAAGGTAGGTTCCTGAATCATACGCATGGCAGCGTTGTCTACAAACATATAGTCGGTAGTTACCTCAGGATAAGAAGGAGCCATTTCCTGAGCAATCTGACGCCACAGACGAGAAGAGGCCAGCACGTTTGCCTTGTCGACTACCGTCAGATGTTTACGACGTTTCATGGCATATTCGAAACCAACCTTCAGGATTCGTTCAATTTCGGGACGAGTATACATGTTGGTATCGTAAGCCTTGTCGTTGTCTTGGTATTTTTCGCCGAAATACATACCACCGGTCAGCTCACGGATGCAAAGGAAGTCGGCACCTTCTACCAGTTCGGCACGTAAAGGTGACTTATGCAACAGGCATTTGAATGTCTGAACCGGACGGATATTGGCAAACAATCCCAATTTCTTACGCATGGCGAGCAATCCCTGTTCCGGACGAACCTTCGCAGTCGGATCGTTGTCAAATTTCGGATCGCCTACAGCCGAGAACAATACAGCATCGGCATTCTTACATATTTCATAAGTTGCTTCCGGAAACGGATCTCCCACCTTGTCGATGGCATCCGCACCGCACAGCGCATATTCGTAGCTTACTTTATGTCCAAATTTCTCACACACAGCCGACATCACGTCCACGCCCTGAACAGAGATTTCAGGACCGATTCCGTCGCCTGGCAATACAGCTATTTTAAAATCCATAGTTCTTTATTTTTTTGATTCTTCTATAATGTTAAGCATTTTAATTGTCGCCTTGATAGCCGCTTCTGTCTGGTCGGCATCAAAGCCGCGGGTACGAAACTCCCGGTCCTCATAGTTCCAGGTAATGACTGTCTGCACAAAGGCATCCGTACGTCCGCCGGGAGGGATGGTTACCGCATAGTTCACGAGCATCGGGAAGGTACGTCCTAAGATGTCTTTGTAAATCTTACGCAACGCACGTACAAAGGCATCGTACTGTCCATCGCCGGAAGAACTTTCCTGATAAACCTTTCCGTCGATTTCGATACTCAAGGTTGCCATCGGTTTCAGTCCTTTTGCCAGCGTGACAAAATAACTCAGCAGTTTCACCTTATTGGTTGTGGTGTCGTGCTTCAGCACATCAGATATGATGTAAGGCAAATCTTCCTGCGTAACCTGCTCCTTACGGTCGCCCAACTCGATAATGCGGTCGGTCACTTTCTTCATCGACTCCTCGTCCAGCTCCAGTCCCAGGCTTTCCAGATTCTTCCGGATATTCGCCTTGCCGGAATTCTTTCCCAACGCATATTCACGTATTCTGCCGAAACGTTCCGGAAGCAGATCGTTGCAATACAAATTGTTCTTGTTGTCTCCGTCGGCATGTACTCCAGCCACCTGCGTAAATACACTGTCGCCTACAATCGGCTTGTTGGCCGGGATGGTCACACCCGAATAAGATTCAACCAGCCGGCTGACCACATTCAGACGACTCTCGTCGATATTGGTAATTGCATGGAAATGATCTTTCAAAATTGCCTGCACACTGGCCAGCGGTGCATTTCCCGCACGCTCACCCAAACCGTTGATGGTAGTATGCAATCCTTTGACACCGCTCAGCACGGCTGCCAGCACATTGCTCACTGCAAGGTCATAATCGTTATGTGCATGAAAATCAAAATGCACATCGGGATAACGCTTTTTCATCTTCCGCATATACTCGATAACCTGCAACGGATTGAGGATACCCAGTGTATCGGGCAACATGAAACGCTTGATGCCGCAATCTTGCAATCCGTCCATCAGTCCGAATACATAATCGGGAGAATCTTTTATGCCGTTACTCCAGTCCTCGAGATAGACATTCACATCCATGCCTTTTTCATGGGCATAGCTCACTACCTGCCGAATATCTGCCAGATGCTGTTCCAACGTCTTCTTCAGCTGAAACTTACAGTGCTTTTCCGATCCTTTCGTCAACAGATTGATCACCCGGCATCCCGCATTGTAAATCCAGTCGACAGACATATTTCCGTCGACAAATCCCAACACTTCTACCCGAGATAACATTCCCCGACGAGCAGCCCAGTCGCAAATCATTTTTACTGCCTTGGCTTCGCCTTCGGAAACACGAGCCGAAGCCACTTCGATACGGTCGACTTTCAAGTCTTCCAGCAGTAGACGGGCTATCATTAATTTTTCATGGGGCACAAAAGACACTCCGCTGGTCTGCTCACCGTCGCGGAGTGTGGTATCCATGATTTCTATTCTCGGATGATTGTTCATTGAAATTGTTTAATTAGTTACGAGCTTTTTCGTAAGCTTCTATTTTATCTTTATTTTCTACCAGAAAATCGATGTCGTCGAGTCCGTTCATCAAGCAATGTTTCTTGTAGGCATTGATTTCAAACTTTTCCGACTTACCTGTTGCCTTATTGGTAATGGTTTGTTCCGGTAAATTCACTTCGACCTCAGTTTTCGGATCGGCATAAATAGAATCGAACAACTCTTTCAGGAAACCTTCGCTTACGACTACCGGCAACACGAAATTGTTCAGTTCGTTATTTTTATGGATATCGGCAAAGAAGCTCGATACTACCACGCGGAAACCATATCCGGCGATGGCCCATGCTGCATGTTCACGGCTGGAACCACTACCAAAGTTCTTTCCGGCTACCAGAATCTGTCCGCTGTATGTAGGATCGTTCAGCACAAAATCTTTGTTCAGCGATCCGTCGGGATTATAACGCCAGTCGCGGAAAAGGTTATCACCGAAGAATTTTTCATCACGGGTAGTCGCTTTCAGGAAACGTGCTGGAATAATCTGGTCTGTATCCACATTTTCCAATGGCAAGGGGATACAAGTACTGGTTATGATGTTGAATTTCTGTTTCATAATAAATGTACAATTTTACGGATTACATAAGTGTTCTGGGATCGGTTATCACGCCGGTTACGGCAGCAGCAGCGGCTGTCAGCGGGCTGGCAAGCAAGGTACGCGAACCCGGACCCTGACGTCCTTCGAAGTTTCTGTTGCTGGTAGAAACCGAATATTTTCCTGCCGGAATCTTATCGTCGTTCATGGCAAGACAAGCCGAACATCCCGGCTGGCGGATTTCGAAACCTGCTTCTTCCAGTATCTTGTCCAAGCCTTCCTGACGAATCTGTTCGTCTACCATCCACGATCCCGGTACAAGCCATGCCGTGATGTTTTCGGCTTTCTTACGTCCCTTCACGATAGAAGCAAACGCACGGAAGTCTTCGATACGTCCGTTGGTGCATGCTCCGAGGAATACATAATCAACTTTCTTGCCCAACAGCGATTCGCCCGGCTGGAAGCCCATATAGTGCAAAGACTTTTCGAACGAACCTTTCTCTACATCGCTCATTCCTTCGGTAGTAGGAATATGATCGGTAATAGCCATACCCATACCCGGATTGGTTCCGTAAGTAATCATCGGCTGAATATCGGCTGCATCGAAGCGGACTTCTTTATCGAATACCGCATCATCGTCACTCTTCAGCGTTTTCCAGTAAGCAAGTGCCTTGTCCCATTCTTCTCCCTTCGGAGCATATTCACGTCCCTTGATGTATTCGAAAGTAACTTCATCCGGAGCAATCATACCTCCACGAGCTCCCATTTCGATACTCAGGTTACACAAGGTAAGACGTCCTTCCATCGTCAGGCTGCGGATAGCCTCGCCTGCATATTCAACAAAATATCCAGTAGCACCACTTGTTGTCATTTTCGACATCATGTAGAGCGCCACATCCTTGGCTGTTACACCTTTACCCAGTTTTCCGTCGATAGTGATGCGCATGGTCTTCGGACGTGCCTGAAGAATACACTGAGAAGCCATAACCATTTCCACTTCACTGGTACCGATACCGAAGGCAACAGCTCCCATAGCTCCGTGAGTAGAAGTATGTGAGTCGCCGCAGACGATGGTCATTCCCGGCAGAGTAAGTCCTCTTTCCGGACCAACTACATGAATGATACCATTCTTCTTGTTCATCATGCCGAAGTGAGTCAGACCGAAATCGGCAGCATTCTTGGCAAGTGTATCCACCTGTGTACGAGAAATAGGATCTTCAATCGGTTTGTCCTGATCGTGAGTCGGAGTATTATGGTCGGGCATACAGTAAATCTTTTCCGGACGGAAACATTTCAATCCGCGAGCCCGCATACCAGCAAATGCCTGAGGACTTGTCACCTCATGGCAGTAAAGGCGATCAATATACAATTGAGTAGGTCCTTCCTCTACTTTCTGCACTACATGTGCATCCCATATTTTGTCGAATAATGTATTAGCCATACTTAAAATCTCATTATATTATTTTCTGAATTTATTGATACAATCTATATAAGCTTCTACAGATGCCGCGATGATATCGGTATTTGCTCCGAAACCGTAATACATCTGTCCGTCGTATTCTACCTGCATGTGAACTTTACCTACATCATCACTACCTTTGCTGATAGCCTGAATGGTAAATTCCTTCAAAGTCATCTGGCGCTTGATAATCTGTTTTACAGCCTTGATGGCAGCGTCTACCGGACCATTACCGGTTGCAGCTGCTTCAAAGTGCTCGCCGGAAATATTCAGTCCTAAGCTGGCAACCGAACGAACTCCCACACCACTGGTCACCTGAAGGTATTCCAGCTTGATGTGATGGTTCACATTGCGATCGGCTCCGGCAAGTACCAGAATATCATCATCAGTAATGTCTTTCTTCTTGTCGGCAAGTTTCAGGAAGTCTTCGTATACCTTGTCCAACTTTTCCTGATTCATTTCAACACCCAGTACATGCAGACGGTGTTTCAATGCCGCACGACCACTGCGGGCTGTCAGTACAATTGCATTATCATCGATACCGACATCTTTCGGATCGATAATTTCATACGTCTGCACGTTTTTCAAGACTCCATCTTGATGAATTCCCGAAGAGTGAGCAAAAGCATTGCGTCCTACAATAGCCTTGTTTGGCTGAACCGGCATGTTCATCAGGCTGGAAACCATTCGGCTGGTAGGATAAATTTTCTGCGTATTAATATTGGTATCGATGTCAATGCCGTGATGGCAACGTAAAATCATGGCAACTTCTTCCAGAGCCGTATTTCCGGCACGCTCGCCGATACCATTGATGGTTACTTCTACCTGACGGGCACCGTTCAATACTCCACTGATGGTATTGGCTGTAGCCATGCCCAAGTCGTTATGACAGTGCGTAGAAATGATGGCCTTGTCGATTCCGTCTACATGATCTATCAAGTATTTGATCTTGGCACCATACTCGTCGGGCAAGCAATATCCAGTTGTATCGGGAATATTTACTACTGTAGCTCCTGCCTTGATAACAGCCTCTATGACACGAGCCAGATATTCATTTTCTGTACGTCCGGCATCTTCTGCATAGAACTCAACGTCTTCTACATACTTCTTAGCATATTTCACGGCTGCTACCGCGCGTTCGATGATTTCTTCACGAGTGGAATTAAATTTATACTTGATATGAGGATCTGAAGTTCCGATACCCGTATGAATGCGTTTGTGTTTTGCATACTGCAATGCTTCGGCAGCCACATCGATGTCTTTCTGTACGGCACGTGTCAAAGCACAGATGGTAGGCCAGGTTACTGCTTTCGAAATTTCGATTACAGAATTGAAATCTCCCGGGCTGGAAATAGGAAAGCCCGCCTCAATTACGTCTACTCCCAAAGCTTCGAGCTGCTTTGCTACCTGAATTTTCTCGACTGTATTCAACTGGCAACCGGGAACCTGTTCCCCGTCACGCAATGTCGTATCAAAAATAAATAATCTGTCGCTCATAAACGTATATCTTTTTATTGTTTTATTCAAGCAAAAAGCCTTTCGCACCAGAAGTGAGAAAGGCTTTATATCATAAATCTTATACCGTCATGCACACGGCTCACTTCCCACTGGTTGCACCAATAGAATAATAATACCGCCTAGCAAAATATGTATAAGAAATGTACTCATTATTATCTTTTATTTGTCTTAAACGCTTGCAAAGGTAGATAATATTTCGACATTACAAAATAAAATGAAAGTTTTTTATTCATTTCAGCAACAAATTAGTATTTGGCAGGCTATTTTAAGCGTAATTCATACAGACAAGCTTCAACTTCTGCATTGCTTCCCATGTGTTTTCCCATATCATCTGACAATTTAACACATTCTCGCCACTCCTGATTAAGATTCATTTTACAGCGCGATAATTTCATAACAATATTTGAGGGTTGATAGCCTGTATCGTTGGTAAGGTTTGTCCCTATTCCAAAAGAGCAGCGTATCTTACCTTTACAGTAATCGAATATATGCAACGCTTTCTCAAAGTCGAGTGCATTGCTGAAAATAATTGTTTTCGTCTGCGGATCGATACCTAATTCTTTGTAACGAGCTATTAACCGGTCGATGAATTCAAATTCATCACCTGAATCACATCGTACACCGTCGAAGAGCTTGGCTTGCTTACGACTGAAGTTTGACAAGAAGGAATCCGATGTATAGGTATCGGAAAGGGCTGTACCCAAATCACCATCATACACATTTACCCAATTTTCCAACGCCATGTAATTGGCATGCTTATAGCCGAACTGAGCTCCATGGAACATGAACCATTCGTGCGGATGGGTTCCCATTGGACGCATGTCGTATTTCATGGCGAGATAACAGTTCGACGTACCGGTACAATAGCGAGCATGCTCTTTCAGATAGGCTACAACAATATCGTGAACATCCAGAGAGAAGCGCCGACGGGTTCCGAATTCGGAAAAAGGCATATGATGTTCGTTCGACAATTCAACCTTTCCTGCCAGCTTCGCTAAGATAGATTCTTTATCCGGTATTCTATTTAAGAACTGGTTTTTGATTTCGGAAACAATCGCCAGCAACGGAACTTCGTATAATGTTACCTTATATAAATAATCGGTCACCTCGATATGTAAATGATGCTGCTCGTCCAGACTCACAGCTATTTTGTCAGGATCGAAACGGAAAGAAGACAGCCATTCCCAATAAACACGCGGCAGGAACCGGCAATGAGAAGACATGTACTCCAGCTCTTCCTTGCGGAGAGAAACCAATGACAAATTATGAATTTCATTTTTCAGAGCTTCCAGAAAACCTTCTGTATATTCTGTTTCATCTCTATCCTTAAAAGTAAATGTTCCTAACGCATAAGGAAAAAGCTTGATATAAGCATACGAAGTGGTAAACTTATACAAATCTGTATCTAAAATCGTTTTTATTACCATAGCATTGTTTTTATTTCTTTCTGTAAATATAAGGAAGAAAAATTACTTCCCATTATTCTGACAAGATTTTTACTTCAATTTCAATGCTACGATACAATCTGCCGACGGTTCCAAAGTCGCGGTATGCAAGACAATTCCTCCATCAATTTTCTCCCATTTTACTTTTTCTCCAGAAGCAAACAAGGTGGCAGATACGACTTTTTCAGTTAACGGCAAAGTAACAAATTGAGGCATCTTATCGGCTAGCAGATGTACATACAGCATATTTCCTTTACGGGTAGTAGTTCCCCACGAAGCAGTTACCACATTCCCCGAAGTCGATCCGTAAATGGTTTCTCCATTTTTCGCCATCCACTCTCCTATTCCCTTTAATCGTTCTACGGCAACAGCAGGTAACTCTCCGTTGGGCTGAGGACCGATATTCATCAACAAATTGGCACCCTTACCGGCAGCACGTACCAACAGGCGTATCAGCTCGGTGACCGATTTATAATTTTGGTCTTTAATCTTGTACCCCCACATGCCATTCATCGTTTCACAAGTCTCCAATGGCAATGCACTGATAGACTGTCCTGACAATCCTGCCGTATTCTCTCCGGGAAGATCGCGTTCAAACATTTGAAAATCCTCACCCGGGAAAGGCGTTTTATGATGGTTATTTCCAATCAAACAAGCGGGCTGCAATTTATGAATCAAAGCATATTGTTCCTTCAGTCCCCAATTGAAATCATCAGGCTGATCCCACAATCCATCGAACCAGATTGCCCCTATCGGACCATAATTGGTCAACAATTCCGTCAACTGATTATTCATAAACTGATAATATGTACTCCACTCTCCATGAGATTTACGTCCGGTTCCGCGTCCGGTTCTTCCTAAAGGATAATAATCTTCACGCGTCCAATCCAGATGGGAATAATACAAATGTAGTTTGATGCCCTGTTTCTGGCACTCCTCGGCCAACTCTTTGATAATATCCCGCTTAAACGGAGTAGCGTCCACTATATTATAATCAGAATATTTAGTGTCAAACATCGAGAATCCTTCGTGATGCCGGGAAGTAAAACAGATATATTTTGCTCCCGAAGCCTTAATAGCCGCAACCCAATCGTGTGCATTGAATCGGAAAGGATAAAAACCGGATGCCGCTTTCGCATATTCATGACAGTCAATATTCTCATTAGTCATATACCATTCTCCCTGTCCGAACATACTATAAAGTCCCCAATGAAGGAATATACCAAATTTACTATCCTGAAACTCCTTGCGTGCCTGCAAATTCTCTGGTGCGGGTACATACTCTGTTCCCGAATTCTGTGCATAGAGGGAAGATATTCCTAAAAGCCCACTTAAACAAATAGTCTGCCAAAAACGAAAAATACGTGTTTTCATACTCACCCGATAATAAAAAAAAGAATAATTAGATTTATTTTTTCAAAGATACAATAAAAAATCGAGTTTCATCGTAGGAGCTTTTTTGAAAGCGGGGAATCAATTTCGGAAAGATAGTACGACATTCAGCTGTTTACCCATCAAGTACAACTATGCTTTTAAGACATTCTCCAAGCAATGAAGCATATTTTTATGTATCTCAATTGTATGCAGACCCAATCTTTTACTTGATACAAAAAAACTCAGCCTGGCGGGCACATGCCTGAAGCCGACTTATCCGATGCAAAGAAAAGAGTATCCGCACTCCAGCTGTCGGAGTTTTCCGTCCCGTCGCGTAGGGGCATAAAAAAAGGTCCCGCAGCACGTGTTGCTGCAGGACCTCTTCAAGACGGCGACTACCTACTCTCCCACTTGCGCAGTA